>Ga0126381_100001380_pt1 | contig 26166 bp, 26 predicted proteins | sample PanSoiMetPlot_28_FD_96465 | JGI IMG/M metagenome (GOLD analysis project Ga0126381, IMG submission 96465) | Tropical forest soil microbial communities from Panama - MetaG Plot_28 | ecosystem: Environmental > Terrestrial > Soil > Tropical forest > Bulk soil | place: Panama | collected 2016-02-17
CGCCCGCGTGCTCGGCATGGCCTCGGCGGCGGTGCCGCCGCGCGTCATGGGCATCGGCCCGGTGCCGGCGACCCGCAAGCTGATGGCACGTCTTGGACTCGCGATCCGCGACTTCGATCTGATCGAGCTGAACGAGGCTTTTGCGGCGCAAGCGCTCGCCTGCCTGCGCCAGCTCGGCCTTCCGGACGATGCGGACTGGGTCAATCCCCATGGGGGCGCGATCGCGCTCGGCCATCCGCTCGGCATGTCCGGGGCCCGGATTGCGCTCACCGCCGTGCACGGTCTCGCGCGACGCGGAGGACGCCGCGCGCTTGCCACCATGTGCGTGGGAGTGGGGCAGGGAGTTTCGCTCGCGCTCGAGCGGGTTTGACGAGGAGCATATTGCGACATGGATCCCAACTGGATTTGCTTTCATCCCAATCCGTCGACGCCAAAATTCAAGCCGCCCGCCGGCGCGGTCGACGCGCACTGCCATGTGTTCGGCCCCGAGAGCCGGTTCCCCTATGCGCCGGAGCGCAAATACACGCCCTGCGATGCGCCCAGGGAGAAGCTGTTCGCGCTGCGCGACTATCTCGGCCTCGACAAGAACGTGATCGTGCAGGCGAGCTGTCACGGCAAGGACAACGCAGCCCTGGTCGACGCCATGGAGAATTCGGCCGGCCGCGCCCGCGGCGTAGCGGTCGTCGGCGAGGAGGTCACCGATGCCGAGCTCAAGGCCATGGACCGCGCGGGTGTGCGCGGGGTGCGCTTCAACTTCATCAAGCGGCTGGTTGATTTCACTCCGCGCGACGTGCTCGAGCACATCGCGCGGCGCATCGCCCCGCTCGGCTGGCATATCGTGGTCTATTTCGAGATGCCGGATCTGCCCGAGCTTGAATCTTTCTTCACCGCGCTGCCCACCACGGTGGTGGTCGACCACATGGGCACCCCCAATGTGCGCAAGGGCGTCGACGATCCGGAGAACCAGCGCTTCGTCCGCATGCTCGAGAACCATCGCAACATCTGGACAAAGGTGACATGCCCGGAACGCATGACGATTGCGGGCGCGCCCTACGACGACGTTGTGCCGTTTGGCCGGCTCCTGGTCGAGCGGTTCCCGGATCGCGTGCTCTGGGGCACCGATTGGCCGCATCCCAACATGAAGAAGGAGGCGCCCGATGACGGCGTCTTGGTGGACGTGGTCCCGAAGATCGCGCCCTCCGCGGCGCAGCAGAAGGCGCTCTTGGTAGACAACCCGATACGGCTTTATTGGGCTTGAGCGGGGCGATATATTTTATGTAGCCCGGATTGAGCGAAGCGAAATCCGGGAGAGGCGGCCCCCGCATTTCGCCATAGCCCGTCGAAGACGGGCGTAAAGGCCCTTTAGGCTCAATGCAGGCTACAGGAGAAAATCCAAATGCCGCGCGCCGAGCACGACTACGACGATATCCCGGGCACCTTCGTGTTCGACGCGGAGAAATCGCGCCAGGGCTATCATCTCAACATGTTCTGCATGTCGCTGATGAAGGACGAGAACCGCAAGGCCTTCAAGGCGAACGAAGGCGAGTATTTGAAGAAATTCCCCATGACGACGGAGCAGCGCGACGCTATCCTGCGGCGCGAATGGAACCGGATGCTCGAGCTCGGCGGCAACATCTATTTCACCGCCAAGCTTGGCGCGACCGACGGGCTCTCCTTCCAACAGGTCGCCGCGATCATGACCGGCTCGACCCAGCAGGACTATGCCGAGATGATGCTCAAGGGCGGCCGCTCGGTCGAAGGCAAGCGCAGCAAGTCCACCCCGGACGGCAACCTCAGGCAGACGAAATCCAAGCGAACCAGGAAATCGGGCAAGAAACGTGGCTAGAATCATTGCAGGCGTTGCCTCCTCCCACGTGCCGGCCATCGGGGCCGCCATCGACAACAAGCGCACCGAGGAGCCCTATTGGAAACGGGTCTTCGGCGGCTTCGAGAAATCGAAGGGGTGGATGGCGCAGGCCAAACCCGATGTCGCCATCGTGGTCTACAACGATCACGCGTCGGCGTTCTCGGTCGACATCATCCCGACCTTTGCGCTCGGCTGCGCGGCCGAGTTTCCGCCCGCCGACGAGGGCTGGGGACCGCGCCCTGTGCCGGTCGTCAAGGGCCACCCGGTGCTCGCCTCCCACATCGCGCAGTCGGTCATTCTCGACGAGTTCGACATCACGGTCGTCAACAAGATGGAGGTCGATCACGGCCTGACGGTGCCGCTCAACCTGCTGTTCGGTTCGCCGGCGCAATGGCCGTGCCCGGTCATCCCGCTCGCCGTCAACGTCGTGATGTATCCGCCCCCGACTGGCCACCGCTGCTTCATGCTCGGCAAGGCGATCCGCAAGGCGGTCGAGTCCTATCCGGAGGATCTGCGGGTCGTGATCTTCGGTACCGGCGGCATGTCGCACCAGATTTCCGGGCCGCGCGCCGGCCTCATCAACAGCAAGTTTGACAAGGCCTTCCTCGACAGCCTCTCGGGTGACGCCAAGCGGGCGATCAAGATTCCGCATATCGAGTACATGCGCGAGGCCGGTGCCGAAGGCATCGAGATGGTGATGTGGCTCATCATGCGCGGCGCCCTTGATCCCAGAGTCGAGGAAGTCTACCGCTTCTACACGGTGCCGGCCTCCAACACCGCGGTCGGCCACATCATTTTGGAGAACAGGCGCACTCCTTCGAGGAAGAGGCAGTCGGCGGGGAGCAAGCATAAGCGCGCGGCTGCGCCCGCCCGCCATCGGAACGTGCGCAGGGGAAAGCGATGAAAATCTGTGTTGCCGGTCAAGGCGCCTTCGGTCAGAAGCATCTCGACGCACTCAAGCGCATCCAAGGCGTCGAGGTCACCTCGCTTGTCGGCGGCAACCAGGACGCCACCGCCGAGGTCGCCAAGAAATACGGCGTTCCCCATTACACCGGCGACCTCAGCGAAGGTATCAAGCGCGCCGATGCGGTGATCCTCACCACGCCCACGAAGATGCATTTCCGCCAGGGAGAGCAGGTGATGCGCGCCGGCAAGCATGTGCTGGTCGAAATTCCGATCACCGACAGCGTTGCGGATGCCGAGGCGCTCGTTCGGATCGCCAAGGAGACCGGCGTTACCGCCATGGGCGGCCATGTGCGGCGCTTCAATCCGAGTCACCAATGGGTGCACAAGCGGATCGAGAAGCGCGAGCTTGCGATTCAGCAGATGGACGTGCAGACCTATTTCTTCCGCCGCCGCAACATCAACGCATCCGGCAATCCGCGCAGCTGGACCGACCATCTGCTCTGGCATCATGCGGCCCACACGATCGACCTGTTCCAGTACCAGACCGGCGAGATCATTTCCGACTGCTATGCGGTGCAGGGACCGATCCATCCCGAGCTCAACATCGCGATGGACATGGGCATCGTCGCCAAGGTGCCGTCGGGAGCGATTCTCACCCTGTCGCTCTCCTTCAACAACGACGGCCCACTCGGCTCCTTCTTCCGCTACATCTGCGACAACGGCACCTACAAGGCGTTCTACGACGACCTCGCCGACGGCAAGGACAACAAGATCGACGTCTCCAAGGTCGACGTCTCGATGGATGGCATCGAGCTCGAGGACCGCGAGTTCATCGCCGCGATCAAGGAGAAGCGTGAGCCGAACGCGAGCCTGGCTCAGCTGCTCCCCTGCATGCGCGTGCTCGGCCGGCTCGAGGGCATCATCGATCCGCAGCGCAAGGCCCACGCGTAGCCGCTGACTCTCCGCGTCGTCCCTGCGAAAGCAGGACCCGTACGCCGTGCCCTATCGATAAGCTGCGGCGTACGGGTCCCGGCTCTCGCCATAACGCGTGGAAGACGCGCGTAAACGCGCTTTCCGCTCGGCTGGGACGACGCGGAGAATCCTGCTTTTCTCGCGACGCTTTCCGCGCTACCCACAAGTCAAGAAAGGGAGGCCGCCGATGCAACGAACCAAGCCGCCGTTCCGTGCCGACGAGGTGGGCAGCCTGCTGCGGTCGGCCGCGATCAAGGAAGCGCGCACCCGGCGCGAGCAGGGCGCGATCACCGTCGCCGATCTCAAGGCGGTGGAAGATCGCGAGATCGAGAAGATCATCGGGAAGCAAGAGGAGATCGGGCTCTCACTTGTGACGGATGGCGAATACCGCCGTTCGTGGTGGCATTTTGATTTTTTCTGGGGGCTGACTGGCTGCGAGAAGCTCGTGCTCGATCACGGCATCACGTTCCATGGGGTCCAGACGAGGCCCGAGGCCGTGCGCATCGTTGGCAAGCTGGATTTCCCGTCCGATCATCCGATGCTCGAGCATTTCCGCTTCGTGGAATCCCACACCAATGTCACCCCGAAAATGTGCATCCCCTCGCCATCGGTGCTGCACTTCCGCGTACCCAAGGACGCGATCCCCAAGAACGTCTATCCTGATCTCGACGACTTCTTCGACGACCTGGGTCAAACCTGGCGCAAGGCCGTGAAGGCCTTCTATGACGCCGGCTGCCGATACCTGCAGTTCGACGATACCGTATGGGCCTATCTCTGCTCAGCGGACGAGATGAAGGCGGCCCGCGAGCGCATGCCCTGGGCCGAGGATCTCCCGAAAATCTATCAGCGCGTCATCAACGCGGCGCTCGCCGACAAGCCCGCCGACATGACGATTACCACCCATGTGTGCCGTGGAAATTTCCGCTCTACCTGGGTTTCCGAGGGCGGCTATGAGCCGGTGGCAGAGCGCCTTCTCGCTGGCGTGAACTACGACGGCTACTTCCTGGAATACGATACCGAGCGGGCGGGCGGGTTCGAGCCGCTGCGCTTCCTGCCCAAGGGCAACAAGATCGTGGTGCTCGGGCTTGTCACCTCCAAGAGCGGCACGCTGGAGAAGAAGGACGCCGTCAAGCGGCGGATCGAGGAGGCGACGAAATATGCCGCCCTCGACCAGCTCGCGCTCTCGCCGCAATGCGGGTTCGCCTCGACCGAGGAAGGCAATGTCCTGGCCGAGGACGAGCAATGGGCGAAGCTTCGCATGATCGTGGAGCTCGCCGCGGACGTCTGGGGCTGAGCCGACATGCAGCGCACCAAGCCGCCGTTCCGTGCCGATCATGTGGGCAGCCTGTTGCGGCCCGCGGCTCTCAAGGAGGCGCGGGCCAGGCGCGAGCGTGGCGGGATCGAGCAGGCCGCGCTTGCCGCGATCGAGGACCGCGAGATCGCGGCGGTCATCCGCAAGCAGGAGGAGGTTGGCCTCAAATCCGTCACCGACGGCGAGTTCCGACGCGCCTCCTGGCAGACCGATTTCCTGGTGGCGCTCGAAGGCGTCGAGTCCTACCGGGGCGAGCGCAAGATGCTGTTCAAGGGTCCGCAGCCGCGGCCGATCCTGCTGCGGCTCAAGGACCGGCTCGGCCGCTTTGACGGCCACCCGATGATCGAGCATTTCAAGTTCGTGGCCGCGCATGCCAAGGCCATGCCGAAGATGACCATCCCGTCGCCCTCGACATTGCACTTCCGCTACGGGCGCGAGGCGGTGCCGCAATCGATCTATCCGGCGATGGTGGACTTCTACCGCGATCTTGGCGCGACCTACCGCCAAGTGGTGCGCGCCTTCGCGGATGCCGGCTGCCGCTATCTGCAGCTCGATGAGGTGAACCTCGCCTACCTGTGCGACCCTGCGCTGCGCGAGCAGGTGCGTGCGCGCGGCGATGATCCGACCGCGCTGCCCGCGATCTATGCCGGCATGATCAACGCGGCGGTGTCGGATGCTCCCTCCGACATGACCATCACCATGCATCTGTGCCGGGGCAATTTTCGCTCGAGCTTCGTGGCGAGCGGCGGCTACGAGCCGGTGGCGGAGCTGCTGTTCAAATCGATCAACGTGCACGGCTACTTCATGGAATACGACAGCGCGCGGGCGGGGGGATACGAGCCGCTCCGCTTCGTGCCCAAGGGCAAGACCGTGGTGCTGGGGCTCGTCACCACCAAGACCGGCGCGCTCGAAAGCCGCGAGCATATTCTGCGCCGAGTCGACGAGGCGTCGAAATTCGTCGATGTCGATCAGCTTTGCCTGTCGCCGCAATGCGGCTTCGCGTCGACCGAAGAAGGCAACATCTTGGCCGAAGCCGATCAATGGTCGAAGCTTGAGATGATCGTGGCTCTCGCCGACGAGATATGGGGTCGTTGATCGGGGCGCCGGATGGCTGGAATCGTTGCCGGAAAGGTCGCCATCGTCACCGGAGGCGGGCGCGGCATCGGGCGCAGCATCGCGCTTGGGCTCGCGCGCGAGGGGGGGCGCGTCGCGGTGTGCGATATCGGGGCAAGCCTCAACGGCGCCGGCACCGATGCCGGGCCTGCGCGCGAGGTGGTCGACGAGATCAAGCGCCGCGGCGGGGAGGCGGTCGCCTCGACGCTCTCGATTACTGAGGCCAAGAATGCCGAGGCGATCGTTGCGGCCGCGCTCGAAGCCTTCGGCCGCATCGATATCCTGGTCAACAATGCGGGCGTTCTGCGCGACGTGATCTTCCACAAGATGAGCGCGTCTGACTGGTCGGATGTGCTGGCGGTGCATCTAAACGGTTCCTTCAATATGAGCCGCGCCTGTGCGCCGCATTTCCGCGAGCAGAATTCCGGCGCTTTCGTCCACATGACGTCGACCTCTGGCCTGATCGGCAACTTGGGCCAGGCCAATTACATGGCGGCGAAGCTCGGCATCCTGGGGCTCTCCCGCGGAATTGCGCTCGACATGGCGCGATTCAACGTGCGCTCCAACTGCATTGCGCCGTTCGCCTGGACGCGCATGATCGAGTCGGTTCCGGCGACCACCGAGGCTGAACGGCAGCGGATCGCGCGCTTTCAGCAGATGACCCCCGACAAGGTTGCGCCGCTCGTCGTCTATCTCGCCTCCGACCGAGCCCAAGGCATTTCGGGGCAGATCTTTGCGGTCAGGAACAACGAGATTTTTCTCTTCAACCAGCCGCGCCCGATCCGCTCTCTCCATCGCGCCGGCGGCTGGACCGCGCAGGCGATCGACGACGAGCTCAAGGGCGCGTTCGGCGCCTCGCTCACGCCGCTCGAAGTCTCCGGCGACGTCTTCTCCTGGGATCCGGTCTGAGGCCTTGCTGCATACGGCGTTAAGGAAGATGCTGGCCGCATGACGGATCAAGGCGGCGATAATCCCGCCGGCAGCCTCGCGCAGATCCGCGCCTCGGTGCGCGCGCTGTGCGCGGATTTTCCGGGCGAGTATTGGCGCAAGCTCGATCGCGAGCGCGGTTATCCGACCGCCTTCGTCAAGGCCCTGACCGACGCGGGCTTTCTCGCGGCGCTGATCCCTGAGGAATATGGCGGCAGCGGTCTCACCCTGATCGAGGCCGCCGCGATCCTCGAGGAAATCCACGCCTGCGGCGGCAACGGCGCGGCCTGCCACGCCCAGATGTACACGATGGGAACGCTGCTGCGCTACGGCAGCGCCGCCCAGAAGCGGAGCTGGCTGCCGCCGATCGCGCGCGGCGAGTTGCGGCTGCAGGCCTTCGCGGTCACCGAGCCGGGCTCGGGCTCCGACATGGCGGGCCTCTCCACCACCGCGGTGCGCGAGGGCGATCACTACGTCATCAATGGACAGAAGATCTGGACCTCGCGCGCCGAGCATTCCGATCTCATGCTGGTCATCGCCCGCACCACCGCGCGCACCGAGGCGAAGACGCGCGCCCACGGCCTGTCGGTCTTTCTCATCGACATGCGGCTCGCGCGCGGAACCAGCATGACCCTCAATCCGATCCGCACCATGATGAACCACGCCACCACCGAGATCTTTTTCGACGATCTGCGGGTTGCGGCCGAGAATCTGATCGGCCAGGAGGGGGAGGGCTTCCGCTATATCCTGGCCGGCATGAACGCGGAGCGCATCTTGATCGCCGCCGAGTGCATCGGCGACGCCAAATGGTTCATCGAGAAGGCTGTCGCCTATGCCAGGGAGCGCCGCGTGTTCGACCGGCCGATCGGGCAGAACCAGGGCATCCAGTTTCCGATCGCGCGCGCCTACGCGCAGATGCGGGCCGCCGATCTGATGGTGCGGGAGGCTGCGTCGCGCTATCAGTCGGGCGAGGAATGCGGGACGGAAGCCAACATGGCAAAGCTTTTGGCCGCGGAGGCATCGTGGGCGGCGGCCGAAGCCTGCGTGCAGACCCATGGCGGCTTCGGCTTCGCGGAGGACTTCGATATCGAGCGCAAGTTCCGCGAGACCCGCCTCTACCAGGTTGCTCCGGTCTCCACCAACCTGATCCTGACTTATCTGGCTGAGCACGTGCTGGGCCTGCCGCGCTCCTATTGACTTCGCGGGCAACGGGAAGGGAACTTGGGTGTGTGCGTAAACGTTTGGTGGCATCATGTCGGTCCTTCTTGCTGATATCGGCGGCAGCAAAAGCAGGTTTGCGCTCACCGCCGCATCTGGCGTGACCCCCGCGGTTGTGATCGACAACGACACGGTGGCGGGCTTCGAGGGTGCGATCGCCCACTTCCTTGAAGCGAGTGCCGCCCGCCCGGAGCGCGCCACCCTCGCGGTCGCGGGCCCAGTCGCCGGCGAGGAGATCACGCTCACCAACCGCCCGTGGCGCTGCAGCCGCAGCCATCTGGCTCAACGTTTCGGTTTTTCCGACATCCGTGTTCTCAACGATTTCGAGGCTTTGGCCTGGGCGCTGCCAAAGCTCGCGGCTGCGGATGTGCGCCCGCTAAGCGCCGCCCGCGCCGCTCCCGCCGGCGTGCAGATCGTCATCGGGCCGGGAACCGGGCTTGGCATTGCGGCCCTGGTGCCGGCGAACGGCGGCGCCCACGTGCTGGCAAGCGAAGGCGGTCACAGCCGGTTTGGGCCGCAGACGCGCGACGAGTTCGAACTCTTCCGCCGGATCGCAGCTGAATGCGGCAGCGTCTGCGCCGAGACTCTGCTGTCCGGCGGCGGGCTCATGCGGCTTCAACACGCGCTCGCGCCAGCGTCCGCCCACGAGACGCCGGAAGCCTTGGTAGCACGGGCGCTCGCCGGCGAGCCCTCCGCGCAAGCCACCGCCCGGCTCTTCCTGCGCCTCCTGGGTCGGTTCGCCGGCAGCATGGCGCTGACCTTCAAGGCGCTTGGCGGGGTCTATCTTGCGGGCGGGATCGCCCGCGCGCTCGAGCCGCTGTTCGAGGAGCCGCATTTCCGCGCCGCCTTCGAGGCGCACCCGCCCTATGAGACGCTGCTGAAAAGCGTTCCCACCTGGCTGATCATCTGTCCGGAGCCCGGCCTCATCGGCTGCGCGGTGGTGGCGAATTCACCGCAGGCCTAGGTCGGAGAAGGCCGCGCCGTGATGCGCCGCCGCGTCCTCCGAAAAGCAGCAGAACACGATGCGCTGCAATTCATCGGGCGCGTTCACGATTTCCGCAACCACCGTTGCGACTGCAATGCGCGCGGCGCGATCCGGCGGAAAGCGATAGATCCCGGTCGAGATCGACGGAAACGCGACCGAGCCCAGCTTGCGCTCGGCCGCCAGCGCGAGAGAGACGCGATAGCAGGATGCAAGCAGCTCCTCTTCGTGGCGGGTGCCACCGCTCCAGACCGGGCCGACCGCATGGATCACATGCTTGGCCTTGAGCCCATGGCCGCGGGTGATCTTGGCGGACCCGGTTGGGCAGCCGCCGAGCGTTCGGCATTCGGCGAGCAGCTGCGGGCCTGCCGCGCGGTGGATTGCGCCGTCGACCCCGCCGCCGCCGAGAAGCGAGGTGTTCGCCGCATTCACGATCGCATCGACCGCAAGCGTGGTGATGTCGGCGACACAGATGTCGAGCCGCCGTCCCCCGAGCTCCGCGCTCAACCAGGGCTCTCCCGCCATGATCAGCACGCCCATTCCGCCTGCGCCTCGGCCCGCAGATCGACGGTGCTGCGCGCCCCGATATCATCGAAATGCGCATCGAGGAATTCCTGCGCGGCGCGGCGGCCGCCGTTGCGCAACAGCACGAAGAAGTCGTAGTCGGAATCGAGCTTCGTATCCGCCGTCAGCCCTGGCGCGACGCTGTCGAGCGCGATGCGGTGCACGTTGATCCGCCGATATTCTCCCTCCCCCATGCCGCGCGGCAGCCGGCCCTGGTCGATCAGCCGGGTCGCAAACGCGATCGCCCGATACTCGGCAATGAGCGAGGAGTTGAAGGTGATCTCGTTGACGCGATTCAGGATCTCGCTTTGCGTATGCGGAACATCGCGACGCTCGACGGGGTTGATCTGCACGACCAGCACGTCCTCGGTCTGGGTGGTGCGAAAGAACGGGAAGATCGCCGGGTTTCCCATGTAGCCGCCGTCCCAGTAGGGAACGCCGTCGATCTCCACCGCCTGGAACAGCATCGGCAAACAGGCCGATGCCATGATCACTTCAGCGGTGATTTTTTCGCGCGGAAACACACGCAGCCGGCCGGTGACGACGTTGGTGGCGGACACGAACAGCTTGGGGCCATCGGATGATTGCAGCGTCTTGAAGTCGACGAAGCGCTCGACGACGTCCTTGAGAGGATTGATGTTGAGGGGGTTGCTGTCGTAGGGCGACCAGAGTTGCGACCAGGCATTGAACCAGGCCTGCGCCGGCGAGCCTTCGTAGGGCAGGAAAGAGAGCAGCCGATCGACCACCGCGCGTTCGCTTCGCGGCAGGTCGCCGTTGACGCTCACGGCGCGCCAGACATCGGCCAGGCGTTTGCGCGCTTCGGTCGCGCCGCCGCGCGTGAGCCCATCCGCCAGGATCACCGCATTGATGGCCCCGGCTGAGGCCCCCGATATGCCCTCGATCTCGATCCGCCCATCCGTCAGCAGGTGGTCGAGAACCCCCCACGTGAACGCGCCATGGGCGCCGCCGCCCTGGAGCGCGAGGTTGATCTTCTTCGCGTTGGTAGCGGCCATCGATTGCGGCCGCGCGCTATTCAGCGGTCCAGCCGCCGTCGATCGGAATGTTGGCCCCGGTGATCTGGGCAGCCGCATCCGAGCACAGATAGACCGCAAGCGATGCCACCTGCTCGACGGTGACGAATTCCTTGGTGGGCTGCGCCGCCAGCAGCACGTCGCGCTTGACCTGCTCGGCCGTCAGGTTGCGCGCCTTCATGGTGTCGGGAATCTGCTTCTCGACCAGCGGGGTCCAGACGTAGCCCGGGCTGATGCAATTGGCGGTGATCCCGAAGGTCGCGCCCTCGAGCGCCACCGTCTTGGTGAGGCCGGCGAGCCCGTGCTTGGCGGTCACGTAGGCCGACTTGAACGGCGAGGCGACCAGCGAATGCGCCGAGGCCGTGTTGATGATGCGGCCCCATTTGCGCGCCTTCATGCCGGGCACCGCCGCGCGGATCGCATGGAACGCCGCCGAAAGGTTGATCGCGAGGATCGCATCCCATTTGTCGACCGGGAATTCCTCGATCGGCGCCACGTGCTGGATGCCGGCGTTGTTTACCAGCACGTCGACGCGGCCGAACGTCGTCTCCGCGGTCTTGACCATCGCGGCAATCTCGACCGGCTTGGTCATGTCGGCCGCCGAATAGAGCGCCTTGACGGAAAATTCCTTCTCGATGCCGGTTCGTTCGGTCTCGATCGCGCCCTTCTCGCCGAAGCCGTTGATCATGACATTGGCACCCTGCGCGGCGAGCGCGCGCGCAATGGCAAGGCCGATCCCGGAGGTCGACCCGGTAACGATGGCGGATTTTCCCTTCAGCATGATGGCCTCAATCATTAAACGATGGAACGGTAGCTTGCGGCCGCCTCTGCTGCGGCGCAACATGCCTTAGCACGCGCCGTATCACAATTTTGCGACCGCACGGCATGGTCCGCGTGGTCACGTCATCTCGGCGGCGTCTGGCGTCGGGGCATCGATGGTGCTGCGGTGGCCGATATCGTCAAAATTCGCGTCGAGAAAGCGCCGCGTGGCGCGCCGCCCGAGCGCATTGAGCCGCTCGAAGAAATCGTAGTCGTTGTTGAGCCGGCTTCCGGGGTTGAGCGTCGCCGTCGGGCCGCTCAGCGTAATCCGATGCACCCGGATGCGGCGGCAACCGCCGCGGCCGCCCCCCGAGCGCAGCCTCCCCTGATCGATGAGCTGGTTGACAAGCGCGATCGTGCGCAGCTCCGCAAGCAGCGCGGCGTTGAAGGTCATCTCGTTTGCCCGGCTTGCGATCTCGCTCGCGCTTTGGGGAAGCCCCTCGCGGGTGAGCGGATTGATCTGCACGATCAAAAGGTCCTCGGCCGCGGTCGCACGGATGAACGGCAAGAGCGGCGGATTGTTGCTGAAGCCGCCGTCCCAATAGGCCTCGCCGTCAATCTCCACGGCGCGAAACAGAAGCGGCAGGCAGGCCGAGGCCATCACCGCCTCGGCGGTGATCTCGCGGCGCGCGAATACTCTCGGTTCGCCGGTGCGCACATGGGTCGCGGACACGAACAGTTCAGGTTCCGTGCCGGCGCGCAGCTGCTCGAAATCGACGAAGCGCTCGATCAACTCCTTCAGCGGATTGATGTTGAGCGGGTTGAGGTCGTAGGGCGACCACAGCTGCGCCAGCGCGCCGACGAAGGGAGCTGCCGATGCCCGCGGCCGCGGCACGAATGCGAACAGGCGCTCGACCACGGCGCGCTGCAGGTCCGGAAGATGGCCGGCAAAGCTTGCAGAGCGCCAGAACTCGGCCAGTCGCTTGCGCGCCATTTCGCGGCCGCCCCGCGCAAGCCCATCCGCCAGCACGACGGCGTTCACGGCTCCGGCGGAGGTGCCGGAAAGGCCCGCGATCGAGAGTCGCTCGTCGGCGAGAAGTTCGTCGAGCACGCCCCACGTGAAGGCCCCATGCGCCCCGCCGCCCTGGAGAGCGAGGTTGATTCGCTTGTGGCGTGGGCTGTGCCGCCATTGCGGCCACGCGGAAAACCGCTGTGGCGGGGGCCAGAAGCTCGATACCGCCTTGTTCAGCAGCAAGGGAAACATCACATCCATCGTGAGGGGAGTGCACGGGGCGGGTGCCGGTTTCGCGGAATGTGGGGCCGCATTTGCTGCGTTGCAATATAGAATTATTGCATCGCAGTATTGCGACGTGATTTCGTGTGCGAGCGGCGGATGAGGTAAAATTCGGCATGGCCAAGGCAAAGGAATCACCGGTCGGCAGGTCGGCCCGGAACGTGTTTCCGGGTCCCGATCATGACCATCGCCGCTGCAGCAGCGACGCCATGGCGATTGCGGAGGCGCAATGCCTCGAGCAGGGTTTGCGCCTCACGCCGATCCGCCGGCAGGTGCTTTCGGTGCTGCTGGGGAGCCATCAGCCGCTTGGCGCCTATGACATCATGGAGCGGTTGGCCCCGAAGGGGCCCCGGCCGGCGCCAATTACGGTTTACCGGGCGCTCGAATTTTTGCTCGACAACGCCCTCATCCATCGGATCGAAAGCCGCAACGCCTTCGTGGCCTGCGTGCACAACCATGCGAGCGCAGAGCCGGTGGTCTTCCTGATCTGCGAGCGATGCGGCATGGTTGGCGAGGCGGCATCCGCTGAGGTCGCGAGCACGCTGCGTTCCGCCGCGAAGGCGGCCGGCTTCACGCCGAAATCGCCGGTGATCGAGATTGCCGGGGTCTGCGCCCATTGCAGTTAGACTCCGGTCTTCCGTTAACGACATGTGACAGACGCAAGACCGTCCCACGTTGACGCCGCTTGGCCACTCTGGCACTGGCATTTGGCGAAGGAGACCCCGATGAGCGAAACCGCGTTGCGAGAACGGCGCAAATCGGTGCCGGTCGACGTCGGCGGCGTGACGGTGGGCGGCGCTGCCCCGATCGTCGTGCAGTCGATGACCAATACGGACACGGCCGATATTGCCGGGACAGTCGCGCAGGTAGCGGCGCTGGCGCGCGCCGGCTCCGAGATCGTGCGCGTCACAGTCGACCGCAGTGACGCGGCCGCGGCGGTGCCGCACATCAAGGAGCGGCTCCTCAAGATGGGCGTCGGCGTGCCGATCGTCGGCGACTTCCACTATATCGGCCACAAGCTTCTGGCCGAGCATCCCGCCTGCGCGGAGGCGCTCGACAAGTACCGCATCAATCCCGGCAATGTCGGCTTCAAGGAGAAGAAAGACCGGCAGTTCGGCGCCATCGTGGAAACCGCGATCCGCCACGGCAAGCCGGTGCGCATCGGCGCCAACTGGGGCTCGCTCGATCAGGAACTGCTCACCCACTTGATGGACCAGAATTCGCGCTCGCCCAACCCGCTCGACGCGCGCGCGGTGACGCGGGAAGCCATGGTGCAGTCCGCGCTGACCTCGGGCGAGCGCGCCGAGGAGATCGGGCTGCCGCGGAACCGCATCATTCTCTCGGCCAAGGTGTCGGCGGTGCAGGATCTGGTCGCGGTCTATGCCGAGCTCGCGCGGCGTTCCGACTATGCGCTGCATCTCGGCCTCACCGAAGCCGGCATGGGGTCCAAGGGCATTGTCGCCTCCTCCGCCGCCATGGGGGTGCTGCTGCAACAGGGGATCGGCGACACCATCCGGGTCTCGCTCACGCCCGAGCCCGGCGGCGACCGCACCCTCGAGGTGAAGGTCGGCCAGGAATTGCTGCAGACCATGGGCTTCCGCACCTTCGTGCCGCTGGTGGCGGCCTGCCCGGGCTGCGGCCGTACCACCTCGACGACGTTTCAGGAGCTTGCCCGCGACATCCAGGATTTCATCCGCGACTCGATGCCGGAATGGAAGACCCGCTACGCCGGCGTCGAAGGGCTCAACGTCGCGGTCATGGGCTGCATCGTCAACGGACCGGGCGAGAGCAAGCATGCGGATATCGGGATTTCGCTGCCGGGAACCGGCGAGCAGCCGACCGCGCCGGTGTTCGTCGACGGCAAGAAGGTTGCGACGCTTCGCGGCGCGACCGTCGCGGCCGATTTCAAGCAGATGGTGATCGACTACATCGAGCGTCGCTACGGCCAGGGCGGCGCCGGCCGCACCGCTGCGGAGTAGGTTTACCGATCCCGTGTAGGATGGGTTGAACCATAAGATCGGACGCTTGTCCGATCTTGTCGTGATACCCATCGGCTGCAGTCCCACGCATTCGTCGGATGATGGGTATCGCTGCCAATCGGACAAGGGTCCGTTGTCCGCTCAACCCATCCTGCATTTCGCTCCTTCTCAAATCGCGCTGGCGGCGATGTTCACGGTCAGCGCAAGCAGCGCGACGTTGAAGAAGAACGAGACGATCGCGTGCGCCGAGACGGTATGGCGGATCGGCCGGCAGGTGATCGCGATGTCGGAGACCTGGTTTGTCATCCCGATCACCAGCGAGAAATAGACGAAATCCCAGTAGTTCGGCTCCTGCTGCTCGCCGGGAAACAGCAACCCGCCGCCCTTGCCGCCGTTCTGATCGTAATATTCGTGCGCGTAGTGCAGCGCGAACATGAGGTGAATGAACGACCATGACAGGAAGATCGTGAGGATCGCGAGCGCGAGATCGATCGGTTGCCGCTCGGCCGCAGCGGACATGCCGAGCAGCGCCACGATCGCGCCCAGGCTTGCGCACGCGGCCGCCGCGGTCAGCGTCAGGATGACCAGCGCCCCCTCGTCCTGCACCCGCGCTCGCCGGCGGATATGGTTGACGTCCGCGGTCGCAATCATGCGCAACGCGAGCGCGAGGTAGAGCGCGACTGCTACGTCCCAGCCGGTCAGCATACGGGTTGCGATCCGCCAGTCCCACGGGGTCAACGCGAATACCACAAGGCCGACAGCCGCCGAGATGAAGAGCCGCGGACGCGTCCGAATGATGCGGAGCGGCTTGGGCAGGCGACGGTGCGGGCGAGGCGGGGGCTGATAATCGGTCATGTCGAACAGGAGATCCTGTCGTGCGAACGCAGCGAGAAGGTTGGGCCCTACGATAACCCAGGCTCCTCATCCTGAGGAGGCCAGCGGTCGTCTCGAAGGATTCCGCACGTGGCCATGGTTCGAGACGGCGCGCGCGACAGCGCGCGCCTCCCCACCATGCGGGCTGTGCTGGTGTCCTCAGCGGGCCTTGTTGACGAAAGTGTCGTTGAACAGCTTGGTCCACTTGTCGCCTTCGTCGAGGAACTTCGGCAGATCGACGAAGATCAGATCTTTCGGAGGCGCCTTCACTCGGGGGTCTGTCGGAACCGCCTCGTGATCGGCCAAAATCTTCTGCGCATCGGTCAGGTAGAAATCGAGGAGCAGGAGCGCGGCATTGGGGTGCGGCGCCTTCTTGAACACGCCCGCCCCGGTCGGCATCGCCACCACCGGCGGCAGGTAGAGGATCTCGACTGGCGCCCCCTCGGCGTTCTTCATCTGCTCGACCCGATAGCTATAGGCGGTGAGCGCCAGCGGCACCTCGCCCGAGCCCACGAGATTGGCGAGCAATGTGTGGCCCTTGCGAACCGAAATCCCGTTCACCCGGACGATGTCGCGAAAGAGCGCGAGCCCCTTCTCCTCGCCCATATGGCTCACCACGGTGAGGAACCAGTTGCCGTCGTCCACCTCGATCCCGAGCTTGCCCTTCCATCTGGGATCGCGCAGGTCCTCGTAGCTCTTTGGCGCATCCGCCCGCTTGATGAGGTTGGTGTTGTAGGCGCCTACGAACACGCTCAGCCGCGTGGCGATCCAGCCCCCATGCGGCATGCGGGCCTGCGGCAGGAGCTGCGCGGCGGCCGGCGTCGAGACCGGCTGCAGCACCTGCTCGCGCTGCATCGCCTCCATGTCGGGCCCGGCGGTCTCCGCCACGTCCACGTCATAGCGGCCGCCCCGATATTCGGTCAGCGCCCGGGTGCGGATGTCCTCCGAGCTGCCCCGCCATTGCTGCACCTTGATGCCGTACTTGGCCTGGAAGGCGCCGACGATCGCCGACTGGTCGGCAACGGTTGCCGACGAATAGAGCGTGACGGTACCCTCCTTCTTGGCGCCAGCGATGAGGCGCGCGGTGCGATCCGGCCCGGCATAGGCCGCCAATTCGGCGAGCGTCTGCGCGCGCACCGGGGCCGCGCCGAGCACGGTGGCAATAAGCGCGGCGGCAATGCACGTGCCCGTACGTTTGACGATCGGTCGAATGAATTGCCGGTCCATGCGAACCTCCGTGTGTCCGGTTTCGCCCCCGGCCGCCGGTTCAGGCCATCTTCGGCGGCAATGTCGCAAGCTCCGCCTGGTAGGCTTCTTCCATGCGGGGATTGAGGCCGTGACGGGCAAGCGCGTCGGCGAACATCTGGCGCACCATCGGCTTCTCGTCGGCATAGTCGATCTGGTTGCCGCCCATGCGCCGGCTGATCCAGGACATGGGCACGCCCTGGCTGTTGCGTGGCGAGGAATGCTTGAAGGCGAGGTAGCGCGCCGGCGTCGGCCCGGAATTGAAATGCTGGTGGAACCAGGCGTTCGGCGGCACGATCAGCGTGCCGTATTTCCAGTCGTAGCGCTTCACCTCGTCGCCTTCCGGCCACATCAGCGAATAGCCCTCGCCGCTGAGCACGATCACATGGGCGCCCGGCCCATGCGCATGGGCCTTCTTGTAGGTGCCGACCGGGAACTGGGAGATGTGGCTCGCGATCGAGCCTTTGGCCATGTTGAAGCGGATATGGCCCCCGCCGGCCCCGCGCTCCTTGGCGGTGATGAGCGGCAGGTTGATGGCGTCGGCCACGAAATTCGTGCGCAGCAGGAAGCCGATCTGCTCGCCTTTGGCGCTGAAATAGTCGGGCTCGCCGGAGAAGCGCCCCTTGAAGTCGTAGCTGGTGTTGAAGATGAAATCGACATTGTCATAGAGGTTGAGAACGGACGGGCAGTTGGTCACCGCCACGAAGCGCACCACCTCCTGGCCGGAGCCGTTGAAGTGCTGGTACCAGCAATTGAGCGGCACCGCGAAGATCGATCCGGTCTTCCATTCGAAGGTGACGCGCTGCCCGGCATTGTTCCAGATCGTGGTCGAGCCGCGGCCCGACAGGATCAGGATCATCTCCTCGAACAGGTGATGGCAGGGCTCGAGCTTCTTGCCGGGCGCGATCTCGCAGACATAGCAGTCGTTGGAGGTGCGCGAGGCCTCGTGGTTGATGTAGACTCCCTTGCCGGCGCGGCGCGGCCAGGCCTTGAGCTCGACCGTGCGCAGGTCCGGCACGTACTGGGCGCTGATGATGTCGAGCCCCTCGCCGCGCACGAATCGCAGATAGGGCGTGTCCTTCTCGGTCTTAAACTTCTCCGCCATCTCCTGCGAAACCAGCAAGCTTTTAGCCATGCGTCTCTCCTTGCCGTCAGGGCACGATTAGCCTTTGATCTAGCAGCGAGCCCCGCCTGCCCGCAACCAAGTCCGGCGCCGCAGGGGCACGCGCGGCGGCCCCTGCCGGCGAATCGCGCCCTCAAGCCCTCGGTCCCAACGGCAACGGGCGGACCGCAGCCGCAACCGTCAGGCGAGCGGCCCTCGGCGGCATTGTAAAAACAGGCGAAAATACAATGATTTTGGTTGTGCGCACGCTTGAGATGTACTGAATCTTTACGCAACCTTTCCTGCAAACAACAGGGAATCTGCAGGGGCGGGAGGAATGCAGGGCGCCTCGCAGTCGGCCGCAGACGCGGGTAAACGCCCTGATGGTGGGTGCCGGGGCGGGGCACGTTCCCGCTTTTACAGGTCAGCCGGACCGCCCCTGCGAAGCACGGCTTGCCGTCAACAAAAAGCCCGGCGTGCGATTCGTGCCCCGGGCGCAGATCGTCAGTTTCAATTTCCCGTATACACCGATTTTCGGACCTGTGTCAATAACAATCTGCAGGCAAGGGAGGCGCCTCCGCGGTCACCTGCTGGCCCGCGGAGGCGGCATGAATGCATCCGCGGAGGTCGCTTATGAAGCGTGGATCACAAGCATAGCCTGCGTTATCCTGTCCCATCTCTCGGAGGCGGCATGCGACGGCGCGAGTTCATCACGCTTCTGGGCGGCGCCGCGGCCGTGTGGCCGCTCGCGGTGTGCGCGCAGCAGCCGGCGCTGCCGCCTGCCGGCGCCGCGACAGCCGGACGCGAGCTTCCCGTGCGTCGCATCCCCAACATCGGGCAGTCGGCGGAGTTCTATTTCTCCCCTGACGGCAAGAGCATGATCGGGAACGCCAAGCGCGAAGGCGACAGCGACTATCACGTCTACACGCTCAATCTCGACGGCAGCGGCATCCGCCGGATCAACGATCGCGGCAGCGACGCCTGCTCGTTCTATTTTCCCGATGGCAGGCGGCTCATCTGGACCTCGACGCGCGACCATCCCGAGCTGCCGCCGGGAAGCTATTCCGATCCCGCCAACTATCCCCGCGGCGCCGAGCTTTACACGTCGAATCTCGACGGCGGCGATGTTCGCCGTCTCACCAACAACAGCGTTTACGACGCCGAGGTTTCGGTTTCGCCCGACGGCCAATGGGTCCTGTTCGGACGGCAGACGAACGGCAAGATGGACCTGTGGCGGATGCGGCCGGACGGCAGCGAGCCGCTCCAGATCACGCATTTCGACGGCTGGGAGCCGGGCGGCGCCTTCTATCTCCCGGACACCCGGACCATCATCTTCCGCGCCTGGAAGACCGCCGACCAGGGCCAAAAGAGCCCGCTGCCGATGGCGATCTACACCGTCCGGGACGACGGCAGCGAGCTGCGCCGGATCACCCATGACGAAGGCACCAACTGGTCGCCTTACCCGGCGCCGGACGGACACCATTTCGTCTTCGTCAAGGTGCTGCCGTCCCGGCGCTACCAGATCTATCTCGGCGATCTGAACGGACCCGAGCAGATCCGCCTCACCTACAGCGATGCCTTCGACGGATTTCCGTCAATCTCGCCGGATGGCCGCTCGCTGCTTTTCACCTCGAGTCGGGACGCGAGATCGGGCGAGCGTTTCCTGACGCAATATCTGATGGATATTTCAAGCCTCAATCTGGGCAGGCCCGGCGGCAACGAACGGGCGCGGTGACGGGCAGGGGCTTCACCTGCGGAAGATCGCCTTCGGCAGCATGGCGTGGACCCCCTTGGTGCCGTCGACGATCTGCGTCACCCGCAGGTCCATGGCGGCGCTGAGCAGCATCAAGGCGTCGTCGCGCGGCACGCCCTTGGTCTCGACGACGAAATTGAGCATCTCGCGGGTGGCGATCTTGGCGGCCTGGTTCAGATCCTCGTGCAGGCCCATGGTCATGTAATGGGTCGGCGTCTCGGCGCGCGGCCAGGTGATGCGCATGCCCTTGTGCAGCACGACCTGGATCTCGCCTCGAAGCGAAGTTTCGACCGCCGACATCCCGACCTCGCCGTCGCCCTGCACGGCATGACCATCGCCGATCGAGATCAGGCCGCCCGGGACATGCACCGGCAGAAACAGGCTCGTTCCCGGCTGCAGATCGTGATTGTCCATATTGCCTCCGAATACGTTGGGCGGACCGCTCGGGACGCGGCCCATGGATCGCGGCGGCGCCACCCCGATCACGCCCCAGAACGGCTTCACCGGCACGCTCACGCCGGGCGCAAATTCGATGGCACGCCTGGTCGGATCGATGAAGAACACGCGGTCGCGCGAGTAGGGGAAATCCTCCGGCAGCGAGCCTTTGTTGGCTCGGAAGCTCATGGCGGCGATCGGCAGCCACAGATCGATGGCCTGGATCCTGATCTCGACGGTGTCGCCCGGCTCTGCGCCGCGCACCGCGATCGGTCCATCGAGATTATGATCGTCGCGCCCGTCGTCGGTCACTCCCTCGTAGGCGGTGAACAGTTCCGGCGGAATTTTCTCCTTCGCGATGCCGAGGCTCTCGAAATAGCGCGGGTTGCCGGTTGCGGTCCACAACCGCACGGTGTCGCCGGAATCGATGGTTAGCACCGGCTTGAGCGAGGCGTCGAAGAAGCCGCGATGGACGGTTGCGGCCGATGGTTTCAATTCATGAATCCGGTCGGCGCTTTGCGCCGACGTGGAAGCGCAGATGATCGCTGCGGCAAGGCACAGGCCGGGCGCGCGGAGGCTCATGGATCGGTTCTCCTGTTCGATCTGATGATAGACCTGGGGCAGGAGGGCCGCATTATCTTTTCGAGGCAAAGTTGTCGGCTTCCGCCTCGTGAGAATTGCACCGCAAAAGGTGCTTGGCATCATCGCACCACCTTGCATGCTTGCCCGCCTTAAGGCGGCCGGTTTTGCTGTGGTGCGCAACACACCCGCTGCTTGACGATATGGTAGACTGAGCGCTGTCTGGAGGCGCCCATGCGACGACGCGATTTGATCATCCTGCTCGGTGGCGCGGCTGCGACGTGGCCGCTGACAGTACGCGCGCAGCCGCGGACGATGCAGGTGATCGGTCTGCTGGCTGGCCAACCCTCGGCCACGCTCGCCGTTTCGCTCGCAGCATTCCGGCAGGGCCTCGGCGAGAGCGGGTTTGTCGAGGGGCGCAATCTCGCCATCGTCTACCGCTCGGCGGAGGGCAAGCCCGAGCGCTTGCCGGCGCTGGCGGCGGAGCTCGTGAGCATCCCGGTGGCCGTGATCGCGGCCGTCGGCGGCGACGTCTCGGTTCTCTCCGCCAAGGCTGCGACCGCAACGATCCCGATCGTGTTCACGACCGGCGGCGACCCGGTCGAGACCGGCATCGTCGCGAGCCTCGCCCGGCCGGGCGGGAACGTTACGGGCGCAAGCTTTCTCGGCAGCCTGGTCGCAGCCAAGCAGCTCAGTCTTCTGCGTGACGTCGTTCCAGGCCTGGCCACGGTCGGTCTCCTGCTCAACCCGACCAACCCGTCCAACGTCTTGACTTCCAGAGACGTGCAGGCCGCAGTGCAGCCGCTCGGGCTCAAGCTGGTGAGCGCGGACGCGGTCGATGACGGCGACATTGACAAAGCGTTCGCGTACTTCGTCGAACAGAAAGTCGACGGGCTCATCATCGCCTCTGCCGTTTTTTTCAATCGCAATCTCCAGCGGCTCATTTCGCTCGCGGCGCGCCATGCAATCCCATCTATCTTCAACGGTTGTGAATTTCCGACCGACGGCGGCTTGATGAGCTATGGCGCCGACAGCAGGGATGCCTATCGCCAGGCCGGCCTCTACGTGGCGCGCATTCTCAAAGGCGCCAAGCCGGCGGACCTGCCGGTCATGCAGGCGACGAAGTTTGAAGTCGTGATCAACTTGAAAACCGCGAAAGCGCTCAACCTGACCATTCCGCCGGGCCTGCTCGCGATCGCCGACGATGTGGTCGAATAAGGCTCCGGCGGCGCATTTTATCTGTTGCGACGAGCCGGCCGTTGTCACAAAGCGTAGATCCTCGTCACTTGGGCTTACGCGCCGTGAGGCTGATCACGGCGGACATGCCGCCGTGCGATGTGCCCTCCCAGATCTCGCGCTCCTCCTCGACGATTCGCATGTCGGTGAATCCCGTGAACGCCTCTTCCAACATGGTCCGGGCGTAGAGATTTTCCTCCTCCTTCGGACCGCCCGTCCCATACGCCAGCTGCCTGGGCGTGTAGCCCTGAATGATCAAGAGGCCGCCCGGCTTCAGCGCCCGCCGCATGCCTGCCCATTTGCGTTCGCGATCGCGCGGCGAGCTGAACTGAGTGAAAATTTCAACCACGACGTCGAAGGCAGCTTCCGGATAATCCCACGCGTGAACGTCGGCCCGGGCAAATATGACGGCCACCTGCCGCTCCGCCGCCAGCGCCTTTGCCTTTTTTTGGGCCGAAGGCGAGAAGTCGATCGACAGCACATCGAGTCCCTGTTCGGCCAGCCAGACGCCGTTGCGCCCTTCGCCGTCGGCGACCGCAAGCGCCGTTCCGGAGCGCGGCAACATGGCCTTGCATGAGGCGAGGAAATAGTTCGGCTCCTTGCCGAACGCATAGTCGGCACCCGCGAAGCGGGTCTCCCAACGCTCGTATTCGCTCACTTGCTCTCCAAACCCCTGGTCTACGCCAGATTTCGCGACCAGGAATCGCTTCTCTCCGCTCGTCCCCGCGCACGCGGGGACCCAGTCCTTTGTCCCAAGCACTGGAGCCCCGCTTCCGCGGGGGTGAGCGGGTGGCGACAAGCTTCAGCTCGGATGAAGTCCTTCGTCTAACCAGCGGCCAATATTTCTTCGAGGCTGCGCATGATCGTCGGGCCCTCTTCCGGGAGCAAGCCCTTGGGCATACCGGACGTTCCAATCATGCGGCTACACTTGCAACGGGCTGCCAAGCTCCGCCCCGCGACCTTCGTGTGCGAAACGAACGCCCAGTTTCTTGTCAGCGCGCCAAACCAGCTCACACAGCCTGCTTACTCTCCCGTCCTTTGTGAAGGAAAGGAAGAACTCGCCTGGGAGCGAGATTGCGGCGTTAAGTGAAACCTGGGCTCCTGACGCGGAGACATCGATGATCGTGCATTTGTGTTGCCAGGAGCCGTCCACAGCGATGACGGCTGCTTGCCACCTGACTTTGCGGCGGACGGCCCGTCGCCGATTTTCGAACAATGCTGACCCCCGCGCGTCAGTCATCAGCCCTATCGCCGCCATCACCACGCGGAGCGAACCGCACGCGAACAAGCGCGACATCGGCCCTGGCCGCACGATATGGGAGATCATAAATAACAATTTCAGATTGTAGAATCGTTAAAGCGGCTCACAGCAATGCCGGAGCCTTCGTCACGCATTGCCTCTCCCCCGGCACCTCGTGTCGGTCTATCCCGATCATGCGATTGGTTGTTACCATTGGTCAAAGGGATCGTATCCGTCGCCACAATTGGAGAAAGACATGATTGAGCGTCGCCGGATTATCACGGGCGCCGCCTCGGCGGCGCTTGCGACGGCATCGGGCCTTGCCGTTCGCGCGAGCCATGCCCAGCAGGTGCCCAATTCGTCCGGGACCGAGCCGCCGATACTCAAGGCGCCGGCTGGCGCCTGCGACTGCCACATGCACATCTTTGATCCGGCCCGCTTTCCGCCTTTGACCAACCGGCCGGTCGTGCCCAATGCCACCGTGGCAGACTACCGGCTGCTGCAGAAGCGGCTCGGAACGACGCGCAACGTCGTCGTGACGCCGCGCAATTCCGGCAATGAGGTCACGGCCGACGCAATTGCCCAGCTGGGGCCGAATGCGAGGGGCGTCGCGGTCGTCGCGCCGACGATCACGGATGCCGAGCTGCGGCGGCTCAACGATGCAGGCGTGCGGGGGCACCGGTTCGACCTCGCGGACCCGGCCGCAGCCGTCACGGCGGAGACAATCGAAAGCTTCGCGAAGCGAGCGGCCGATCTGGGATGGCACCTGCAGTTCTTCATGAATGGCGACAAGATCGTGGAGCTTGCGGATCTGCTGGGACGCCTGCCGGCGCAGATGGTCTTCGACCACATGGGTCAGCCGCCGCTGCCCGCCGGCATTGATCATCCCTCGCACGGCATCCTGCGCGGCTTGATCGACAGAGGCCGCACCTGGGTCAAGCTGTCGAACATCGCGTCGAACAGCAAGATCGGCCCGCCGTCGTACCCGGAGGCAACCAAGATCGCGCAGGCTTTCGTCAAGGCGGCGCCGGAGCGGCTGCTGTGGGGAACCGACTGGCCGCATCCGGGCACGCCCACCAACAAGCCCGACGACGCGCAGCTGTTCGATCTCTGGCTGGAATGGGGAGCTGGCGAACAGACGCGCAACCGCATCCTGGTGCAGAACCCGGAAACGCTCTACGGCTTCGCCAAGGCGGGTTGAGCCGAGGTACGGCGGAACCGCCCGCTTGTCAGAAATCCGACCTGGCGGCCGTCGGAACCGCGGAGTCCGCGCCGTGGTAGTACTCGTGCCGGTTCTCAGCGCAGATCAGGTCGGTCCATTCGTTGAAGCTGCGCCGATAGGTGATCATCGATGACCACGGCGTGGTGAAGACGCCCGGATCCTCGACCGTGAACGCCAGTTGGAGCACCTTGCCGCGGTAGCTGGGGTCGAAGCTGTCCTGCCGGACGTAGAAATTCTCCTTGTCGTTGCGCGCGATCGCCTCCCGGGCGTCGTCGTAGTCGATGAGCCGATAGCGCTCGACCACATGCAGAGCCTCGGTATGCGGCGTGCCGTACATGTCCACCATGGCAAACGGCCCGACCCTGATTCCGACCGTGTCGATCACCAGCGTGGCGCCTTCATAACGACCGACCGAATCGCCGTACCAGGACGGCGTCACCTTTGCCGGATGCGATTGGTTCATGCGCACGCGCCGGATTTCGTTGCCGTGGCGGTAAAGCATTGTGATCCGGTCCTCCTGCTGGAACATCTGCAGCAGGAAATCCCAGAACACGTAGGGCACGCCGCCCGGCCAGCACTGGTTGCTCGGCGTGGGGTAGCCCTTGCCGGACAAGGAGATTTCGCCGTGCTTCTTCACGACTTCCGCCGCCCAGGGCTGCAGGATCGGATTCTTGTAATCCCCGACCAGCATCTGGAAGTTCGCGACCCCGTTGCGCGAGCGCTGCGTGTTCAGGACCGGCCCGGGACCAGAGAACGGGATCTCGAAGCCAGTGAGATAAGGGTGGGACCATATGCCGGAGAGATCCGGGATGGATGCGCTCTGCGTGCCGCCATCGGATGCCCAGGCTGCCGGGGGCATCGCTTGCCCCAAGGCAATCGCGGCCAACGTCGCCGACAACAGCACACTGTGGCGCAAGGTCATTTTCCCCTCCCTTCCATGGCTCTGCGGGCGCTTGCTCCGCGGTCCTCCATGGCAGATTCGGCCAATCCGGGATGGCCGTCGCGCGAGCATCAGAGGCACAACCGACCGGGGACGCATGTTACGGTTCGCCGCGCGCGTTGCAAATCCCGCCAGGAAGATGGCCCGCGGCGGGCGGAATGTTGTTGCCCGGGCGCGAGGATCGGCGGACCGTTCCGGCCGCGCCTCCGCGACAATTTTGCCACCTCAAGCACGCCGGCCAGTTCTCGACGAAGCCGCATCAACGTGAAACCTTGCCGCCGTCGATTCGCGCTTCCCGGGGGAACTGCCGTTGGGCACATGGGGCCCTGCGATCTTTGACGACGACGAGGCTGCGGACCTGCGCGACGAATATCGGCTCATTCTCGCCGATGCGCAGTCGGACGCCGCTGCCACCGACGCCGCTGTCGCCCAATATGAGGCGAGCTTTGAATGGCTCGCGGACACGACGTCCTTCTGGCTCGCGCTTGCGCTGACCCAGTGGAAGCTGGGACGGCTTGATCCGCGCGTGCGCGAGGCGGCGCTGCGCATCATCGACGAGGGGACAGATCTGGCGAAATGGGACAAGTCGCCGGTTCGAAACAAGCGCGCGGCGGCGC
>Ga0126381_100001381_pt1 | contig 26156 bp, 22 predicted proteins | sample PanSoiMetPlot_28_FD_96465 | JGI IMG/M metagenome (GOLD analysis project Ga0126381, IMG submission 96465) | Tropical forest soil microbial communities from Panama - MetaG Plot_28 | ecosystem: Environmental > Terrestrial > Soil > Tropical forest > Bulk soil | place: Panama | collected 2016-02-17
CCTCGTGCGCGTCGGCGTCTACCTGACCGTGGCGGGCTGCCCCATGCGCGACACGATCACCAGGAGCGTCACCGAGGCGGTGGCGGCGGTGCCAGGCGTGTCCAGCGTCCAGGTCGCTCTCGACGTGATGAGCGATGAGCAGCGCCAGGCGCTGCAGGGCCAGCTTCGCGGCGGGCGGCCCGAGCCAGTCATCCCGTTCGCCCAGCCCGCGTCGCTCACCAGGGTGTACGCGGTAGCCAGCGGCAAAGGCGGGGTCGGCAAGTCCTCGGTCACCGTGAACCTGGCGGCGGCGCTGGCCGCCAGCGGCCACAAGGTCGGCGTGGTGGATGCCGACATTTACGGCCATTCCGTGCCCCGCATGCTCGGGGTCACCGGGCGCCCGACCAAGGTCGAGAACATGATCATGCCTCCGTCGTCACACGACGTGAAGGTGATCTCGATAGCCATGTTCAAGCCGGAGGGCAACCTCCCGGTCGTCTGGCGCGGTCCGATGCTGCACCGGGCGATGCAGCAGTTCCTCGCGGACGTGTTCTGGGGCGACCTGGATTACCTGCTCCTGGACCTGCCGCCGGGCACGGGGGACATCGCGATCTCGCTGGCCCAGCTGCTGCCCAACGCGGAGCTGCTCGTCGTGACCACGCCGCAGCTCGCCGCCGCCGAGGTCGCCGAACGGGCCGGGGCGATCGTCACGCAGACCCGTCAGCGCATCACCGGTGTGATCGAGAACATGTCGTACCTGGTCTGCCCGCACTGCGGAGAGCAGACCGACATCTTCGGCTCAGGCGGCGGCGAGGCTGTCGCGGCCACGCTCAGCCAGCTGACCGGAACGACCGTCCCCCTGCTGGGCCAGGTGCCCATCGACACCAGGCTCCGCGAGGGCGGCGACAACGGCATGCCGCTGGTGCTCGAGGATCCGTCCTCCCCGTCGGCCCTGCAACTGGTCAAGATCGCCGAATCGCTGGCCAGCCGCGGCCGCGGCCTAGCCGGCCGCCGCCTAGACCTCACGCCCCGCTAGCCCCGCTAGCTTTACGTCGCTTCGAAGTCGAATGGCGGGTTTTCGCCGGAATCGAGGACCTGGCGCGAGCCGTTTGCCGCAGTCGCGCTGGCCATGCCGTTGCCGCCCGCGGTCGCGCTGGCCATCCCGTTGCCGTCCATGCCGTTGACGTCGGCGTAGCTCGCGCGGGTCATGGTCTCCGGCGTGGTCACTGGCTCGTCGAAAAGATGCTTCTGCACGAAGCGGCGCGGGTTCAGGTCGTCGAAGTCGAGGTCCTTGAACTCCGGGCCGAGCCCCTCTTTGAGGTCAGCCTTCGCGCCTTCGGCTATCCGGCGCAGGTCGCGCAGCGCGCGCCCGGCCTGAGACGCGATCTTGGGCAGCTCGTTGGGCCCGAACACAATGAGCGCGATCACCACGAGGATCAGGATCTTAAATGGGGACAGGTCAAACACGCTTAACTCTCCGTCAGCAGTTGATCGCACTCGGGACCACGATCGGTACTCATACCCACTGTAAACCGTCCAGACGATCCTGTGGACCGGCTAGCGCCGCCCGGATACTCAGTGGAACGGGTTAACCAGGGTCGCCAGCCGGTTCAGGCCCCGCCCGAGCCGGGTCAGGAACCCTGGCGAGGAGTTCTGCGGCAGCGCGGTGATAACAGCCTCCACGGTCCGCGGCGGGGCGTCGCAGATCATGGTGTAGACGAAGCCCCGCCCGGCCCAGGTGATCGAGTGCTCCGCGACATAGACCAGGTGGCCGTTCACGTTGACCGGCTGCCAGCCGGTCATCTTCGGCGCCAGAGTGCCGCGCTGCACGAACAGCGAGACGACGGACAGGCCGTCCGAATAACCGAGGTCGACCACTTCGCCAGCGCCTGTCTGGCTCCGCGCGGCCTGGTAGAGCGTCAGGCCGCCCGGGAGGGCCGCTGGCAGCTGCCATCCGCCGCGGTTAAGCGAGAGCAGCAGTCCCGCCGGGGCCGTGACCCGCGACCATGCCGACCGGACTGTCGTGGGGGCGCCGGGCGGTCCGGCCAGCGCACCGAACTGCACCTGCACGAACTGGTCCACGCCGACGAGCTGGGCGGAGGTGTCGAAGACGTCGCGCTGCAACGGCACGCCCGTCTTGGAGTCCAGCCAGAACCGCGCGGCGATGCTGCCGTCGCCCCGGAGCAGCTCAACGATCTGCGCCTGCCTGTCGATTGCCGAGCCGGTGCCGGTGTACACCGCGACATAATGCCTGCCAAGGAGCGCCACGAGCGTCTTGGTGACACCGAAAACGCCCTCCTGGGAGTGGTCGCCACCGTCGTACGCGACGTAAGGCTGGCTGCCCGCCAGCAGGGCCGTGTCCGACGTCTGGGTGACCGTCAGGCCACCGCGGTGCCACACGTTGGAGATCATCGTGACGGTGCCGTTCACGCTGGACTGGGCGATCACCTCGACGCCCTGGTAGGACGTCACCAGGCCGGCCACCGCCGCCTTGCGGAGCAGGCGCATGCCCGCTACCTGCTCGGCGTTCTCCGCGCCTTCGAACACGGCGGTGCGGGTGCTCATGCCCGACACCTTCACCATCTGCGCGGCCGCGTCGCGGACGGGTGCCGGACCCAACACGAGCGCCGCGGGCATCGCGGGCGGTATCGAGTCGGCGGGAAGCTGGGCCTGCGGCAGGTTCGCGCCGAGCGCGACCGCTTCGGCGCGGGCTTCGGAGGCCGCGTGCTCGTGCCCGAGCACCGCCAGGATGGCGAGCACGCCCGGCACCGTGACGGTCATGGCGGCGCTCAGCAGCAACCCCGGGCGACGCAGCAACGACATCGCTTCCATCACGGCCTCGCAGTCGGCGTCCGCGTCGGGTCGGGGAACGGGACGTCGCCTGACATTAGCGCGTGCTCGACGCTGAACTGCTCAAGCTGCGGCGTGATCTTGGGCCCGGGTTCCGCGCTGGTGCCGCCCATGGTAAACGCCGCGGTGCCGATTCCGACGACGACGAGCGAGACCGCGCTGAAGACCATGTAACGCCCGCGGCGGCGGGGTTCTCGTGGCGGGCGCCTGCCTGCGCCCGTTTCGGTGCGACCGCTACCAGGCCGTCCGCCGCCTTGCTCACGCCGCCGCCGCCGGAACTGCTCACGCCGGAACCGCCGGGAGGGCACCGGACCGCCCGGGCCGGCATCCCCGAGCAGCCGACGGGTCAGCGCTTCGTCTATCGTGCTCTCATGGGTCGGCGCGGCCAGCAAGCGCAGTTCGCGCTTGAGCTGCCGGAGCTCCGCCGCTTGTTTCCGGCAGCGCTCGCAGGCGGCCAGATGCGCGTTCGCCCGGTCCAGCTCCGCGCCGGTCAGCTCGCCGTCGATGAGGGCGGAGATCTGCTCCCTGAGATGGCTCACGACTCACCCGCCGGGGGGATCGGCTGGTCTGTCTCACGCGGAATGTCAGATCGCGCGGATGGCCGCGACGGTGACCGCGCGGACTGGCGCTCGCGGTGCGCGAGCGCGGCTCGCAACTGCGCGCGTCCCCGGTGGATCCGGCTGCGCACCGTCCCGAGCTTCACACCGAGCGTCGCGGCTATCTCCTCGTAAGAGAACCCTTCGATGTCACAGAGCACGACCGCGGCGCGGTAGTCCGGCGGCAGCGCGCGCAGCGCCGCCTGGATGTCGCCGTCGAAATGCCGCTCGTCCCACGCCTGCGCCGGACTCAGCTCGGAGCCCTGCAGCCGCTGCGCGACATCGTCGCCTAGGCCCTCGAACCGGATCCGCTGCCGGCGCCGCGCGCCGTCAAGGAACAAGTTGGTGGTGATCCGGTGCAGCCAGCCCTCGAAGGTTCCCGGCGTGTAACTGGACAGCGACCGGAAGACGCGGACGAAGACCTCCTGCGTGAGGTCCTCGGCGTCGTGCTGATTGCCCGTCAGCCGGTAGGCAAGTCGATACACGCGAGCGGAATGTACCCGCACGATCTCTTCCCAGCTGGGTAGTTCCCACTGGGATAGCTGCGGCTGCGCTGGTTCCGGCCCCAAGGCCTCCTCCACCGGTTCGCCGACCGCGTAACGCATCGCGGCGATCATGACCATCCTGCACTGAATTCTTCCGCTATGCCACCCGGAAGAGGGTCTCACTCATCGAATAGGTAACGGTCAGCACCGCCTTCAGGTTCCACGGACTAGCGAAATTGGCTAGGCTCACGCGAAGGTAAGCGTTGCGAAGGGGGCCAGTCATCAAGTATGACGAGGCAGAGTACGCGGTAGAGGACGAGCCGCTGCTCGCCGCACGCAGGAGCGCCGAGGACCTCGGCGGAACAGCGCCGGTCACCCCGGCAACGGGTGCGGTGCTGCGGTTCTTCGCGACCGCGATCGCCGCGCGCGCGGTCGTTGAACTGGGCACCGGCTGCGGCAGCTCGGGGATCTGGCTGCTCCGTGGCATGCGCTCCGGCGGCGTGCTGACCAGCGTCGACACTGAGCCGGAGTACCACAGGCTGGCGCGCAAGGCGTTCGCACAGGCCGGGTTCGCGGCCAACCAGGCCAGGCTCATCCTGGGGCGGGCGCTCGACGTACTGCCCAGGCTCTCAGACGGGGCTTACGACATGGTGTTCTGCGACGCGGACACGCCCTCATACCCTGAGTACCTGACCGCAGGGCTGCGCCTGCTGAGGGCCGGCGGGATCGTGGTCTTCAACGACGCGCTGCCGCTTGGCGGCGGGCCCGCCGCGGACGGCACGCGTGAACTCGCCGACATGGTCAGGATCGATGATCGGCTGGTCCCGCTGCTGCTTCCCGTCGCGGACGGCCTGCTCGCGGCAATCAAAAAATAGACATTTTCGCCGAACGGACAGAGGGTTCCAGTTCAGCGGCTCGGAGTTTCCAGCGACGACTCAACCGGTGACGGCGGCGCTACCCGACGGCCGCCTGCAGGGCGTCACCAAGCTTCGCGGCCTCGTCAGCCGACAGTTCGACGACCAGCCTGCCGCCACCCTCCAATGGGACGCGCATCACGATGCCACGGCCCTCCTTGGTCACCTCGAGCGGGCCATCGCCCGTCCGCGGCTTCATCGCCGCCATTTTGCATCCCCTTCCTTACGCGCCTGCGCACCGGAACGCAACCCGAACCCCTGGCGGAGCCGCACCGGCGCAGTCCCCCGCGGGGGCTGCGAACGCTGCCCGCCTCTCGCGCGGACAGCACCCGAACGGTCAGTACCCGCGGCGGAGCCGGTCAGCCACAACCGTGTCGATCCGTCGCCCTATTATCCCGTGTTCGGAGGCAGAATGGTAATGATCGGCAACGCGCGCCGTCGTCTATTGCCTGCCCAGCCGCGCCTCAGGGGCGCCCTCGGGGCGCCAGGACCCGCCGTGGCGTCTTGAGCGCGGGCGGCGCCACCCCCCCGGGCATACGAAAACGCGCCGAACGGCTGCGTGAGCCATCGGCGCGCATTCCCAGGGGAAACGTGGCACCTCCAACAATGCTCAGTCTTCCGCTGAGCACTCTTGGAGGTGGCGGGAATCGAACCCGCGTCCTTCAGTACCTCACCAGGGCTTCTCCGAGCGCATCCTGCTTTGCTTTTCTCAGCCCCGGCGATCACGCAGGAAAGACGCCGACGGGCTCAGCCACTGTCTGATTTCCTAGCCTGCCCCGTGGCCGGGCCGGCTAGTTGAGCCCTCTAGCTGATGCCAGGATCCGGGCCGAAGGCACTCCCGGGCTGACAGTCCTCTCTAGTTCGCTTAGGCAGCGAGCATGAGAGCGGTGCGAGGCACCTTGACAGTGCTATTTGCGTTGGCACTTATTGGTTTACGGTCGCGTGATTTACGAGGTCACAACCGTCACCCTCGGCTCGCTTCACCTGGATCAACCACCGAAGTCGAAACCGTTCACCCCCCTGTTTAGTTGTAAGCGGCCGCTCGCAGCGCTCCGCCGCCTTCGACCATACAGCCTGCAACGCCACGCAGCCAACCGCGATTCCCGCAGGCCCCGGGTGGCCGCGCCGGGACACCCAACGCCGCCCGCCTATCGGACCCGCCCTCGCGCCCAACGCGCGATCAGCATCCCGTGCGCCACAGAAGTCCCACAGGTGCTGCCCAGAGGCGAGCGGGAGTGACAGAGAGCGACTGAGGCTGCGCTTGGGGTGTGGCCTGGGGGTGCGGCGATCTGAGCGACCCCGGAAAAGATGATGACCCCCGTGGGCGCTGGCGGTGGCCGAAACGCGCCCACGGGGGTCGACCGGCAGGGTCGGAGCCGGTCCTGACGTCCGGGCCTCCCCCGAGATGAGGCCCGGCTCTCACGATGACTGGGCCGCAACCCCCCAAGCGAGCCTCAGTCATCTATTAAGACGCAGGGAGTGCTCGGATGGTTGCTTTCCGTGATCAAAGAAATGGCAAAGTCTCGGTCACGGGGCCTTTAAGGGCCAATTTGGTTACGGAGCGTGATTTCCTGTACGGTCAGGCGACCTTGTAGACCCAGCCGAAGGGGTCGGGGCGATGGCCGTACTGGATGCCGATGAGCTCCTCGCGCAGCCGCTTCGTGACCGGCCCGGGGTTACCGTCCGCGATCGTCCACCCGCCGGAAGCGCCGTCGACCGCGCCGACCGGGGTCACCACGGCCGCCGTCCCGCAGGCGAACACCTCGGTGATCTCACCGGAGGCGCACCCCTGCCGCCATTCGGGCACCGAGATCCTGCCCTCGGTGGCCGTGAAGCCGAGCGTCGGCGCGAGCCGCAGCAGGGAATCCCTGGTGACGCCGGGCAGCAGCGTGCCGGTGAGGGCCGGCGTGAGGATCCTGGCGTCGGCGCCTGAACCGTGCACGAAGCACAGGTTCATGCCGCCCATCTCCTCGACCCACTGGTGCTCCGCCGCGTCCAGCCAGACCACCTGGTCGCAGCCCTGCGCCACGGCCTGCTGCTGGGCGGCGAAGGCGGCCGCGTAGTTGCCGCCGCACTTGACCGCGCCAGTACCGCCCGGGGCGGCCCTGGTGTAGTCCTCTGACAGCCACACCTTGACGGTCTTGCTCGCGCCGAAATAAGAGGCGGCCGGTGAGGCGATCACGCAGAACAAGAACTCCTCCGACGGGTGGTTGACACCCAGCCCGCGCTGCGTCGCGATCATGAACGGACGCAGGTAGAGACTGTTCCCCTCGCCCGTCGGCACCCACTCCTTGTCCTGGGTGACCAGGAGTTCGAGCGCGCGAAGGAACGTCTCTTCCGGCAGTTCGGGCATCGCCATCCGGCGGCAGCCAGCGTTGAACCGCGCCGCGTTGGCCTGCGGGCGGAACATCACGACCGAACCGCTGTCGTGGTGGTACGCCTTCAGTCCCTCGAAGAGCTCCTGCGCGTAGTGGAACACCGCGGTGGCCGGGTCGAGCGCGAAGGGGCCGTACGGCTCGAGCTTGCCGTCGTGCCATCCGCGCCCGGCCGACCAGCGCAGCGTGATCATGTGGTCGGTGAAGACCTGGCCGAACCCCGGCGCCGCCAGGATCCGCTCTCGCTCGGCGGCCGGCACCATGGCCTGGGATGGGTGGATCTCGAAGTCGATCTCGGTTCCGGGGTTAGGGGTCATCACACGTCGTTCCTTTCTTGGGCATCTCCGGATAGTCAGGTCATGCCGCCTTGTGAGCGGCCGTTGCGGGCTGTGTCGCGCCCGCTATCCGGATACTCGCTCGGCGATGTCTTCGCCTATCTCCACGGTAGTCCGCGCCGCCCATTCGCCCTGGCGCTCGATCAGGTCGTCCGCGACCGCCTGCTCGATCTTCGCCGCGGCCGCGGTGAGCCCGAGGTGGGAGCACAGCAGGGCAGCGGACAAGATCGCAGCGGTCGGGTCGGCCTTGGAATGCCCGGCGATGTCCGGCGCGCTGCCGTGCACCGGCTCGAACATCGACGGGAAGCGGCGCGTGGGGTTAATGTTCCCGCTGGCCGCCAGCCCGATGCCGCCCGCGACCGCCGCGCCGAGGTCGGTGAGAATGTCGCCGAAGAGGTTGTCGGTCACGATGACGTCGAACCGCTCGGGCGCGGTGACGAAGAACATCGACGCCGCGTCCACGTGCTGGTAGTCGACGGACACTTCGGGATACTCCTTGGCCAGCGAGTCCACCGTGCGCTGCCACAGGTCCCCCGCATAGGTCAGCACGTTGGTCTTGTGCACCAGCGTGAGCTTCCGCCGCGGCCGCGTCTTGGCCTGCTCGAAGGCGTAGCGCGCCACCCGTTCGACGCCGAACCGGGTGTTAAGGCTCTCCTGGGTCGCTATCTCCTCCGCCGTGCCGCGGCGCATGACGCCGCCGGCCCCCGCGTACGGCCCTTCTGTGCCTTCGCGCACCACGACCATATCGATCGTCTCCGGCCGGCCGGTCGCCAGCGGCGACGCGACACCCGGGTACAGCCGGACCGGCCGCAGGTTCACGTAATGGTCAAGCTCGAACCGCAGCCGCAGCAGCAGTCCGCGCTCGAGGATCCCGCTTGGCACGCTCGGATCGCCCACGGCGCCGAGTAGGATCGCGTCGTGCCCGCGGATCTCCTCGAGAACCGCGTCGGGGAGCGTTTCGCCGGTACGGTGCCAGCGGCGAGCGCCCAGGTCGTAGTCGGTCGTGTCGAAGGTGACATCAGGCGTCGCCGCCCTGAGCACCTTCAGCGCCTCGGCCACCACTTCGGGGCCGATGCCATCGCCGCTGATGACGGCGAGCCTGATAGCTGAACCCATGTCAGAACCTTACTGTTAAGTACGATTCAGGCCTCGTCGGACAGCCAGCTCATCAGCGGCCGTAGCTTGGCGCCGACCTGCTCGATCTGCTCGGCGTGCTCGGCTTCGCGGCGCTTGAGGAAGTTAGGCTTGCCGGCGTCGAACTCCTCGACAAGCTCGCGGGTGAACGTGCCGTCCTGGACCTCGCGGAGGATCTTGCGCATCTCTTCGCGGGTCCGCTCGTCGATGAGGCGCGGGCCCCTGGTGTACCCGCCGTATTCGGCCGTGTCCGAGACCGACCAGTACATCTTGGAGATGCCGCCCTCGTACATCAGGTCCACGATCAGCTTCATCTCGTGCAGGCACTCGAAGTACGCCGCCTCCGGCTGGTACCCGGCCTCGACCAGGGTGGCGAACCCGGCCTTGATCAGCTCGGAGACGCCGCCGCAGAGCACCGCCTGCTCGCCGAACAGGTCGGTCTCTGTCTCCTCGGTGAACGTGGTCTTGAGCACGCCGGCCCGGGTGCCGCCGATGGCCTTGGCGTAGGACAGCGCGAGCGGCAGCGCGTTGCCTGAGGCGTCCTGCTCGACGGCGACGAGCATCGGCACGCCGCGGCCCTCGTTGAACTGACGGCGGACGAGGTGCCCAGGGGCCTTCGGCGCCACCATGCAGACGTCCACGTCGGCGGGCGGCTGGATCAGGTTGTACCGGATGTTCAGGCCGTGCGCGAAGAACAGCGCGTCGCCCTCGACCAGCGACGGCGCGATCGCCTCCGCGTAAACGGCGCGCTGCAGGTGGTCCGGGATCAGCACCATCACCAGGTCCGCCTCTTCGCACGCCTCGGCGGGGGTGAGGACGCGGAGCCCGTCGCTTTGCGCCTTCTCCCGGCTGGCCGAGCCGGCCGGCAGGCCCACCCGGACGTCTACGCCTGAGTCACGCAGCGATAGCGCGTGCGCGTGACCCTGGCTGCCGTACCCGAGGACAGCGACATGGCGCCGCTGCACGAGCGATAGGTCGGCGCTGTCGTCGTAGAAGATCTCTGCCACTGGATGGCCTTTCGTCATGAGTAAGTGACAGCGGCGAACAGTCGCCACTGTTCGTTCGGGATAGCTGTCTGTCTTATGCTCTGCTACTTCGGGGGGACGACCCCCCGCTCCCCCCGATCAAGCGGTTCGCTCAAGGGGGCGCAGCGTGCGGTCGGTGATGGACCGGCCGCCGCGCCCGACGGCGATCGTGCCCGACTGGACGAGTTCCTTGATGCCGAACGGCTCAAGGACCCGGACCAGTGCCTCTAGCTTGTCATGGCTGCCGGTGGCCTCGACGGTGACCGCGTCCAGTGCCACGTCCACCACGTGGGCACGGAACAGTCCCACGGTCTCAAGCACTTTCGACCGGGTGTCGCTGTCGGCGCGGACCTTGATCAGGATGAGCTCACGCTGCACCGCCTGCGACGGCTCGAGCTCGACGATCTTGAGCACGTTGATGAGCTTGTTGAGCTGCTTGGTGACCTGCTCCAGAGGGTGTTCCTCGCAGTTCACCACGATCGTCATCCGGGAGATCTCCTCGTGCTCGGTCGGGCCGACCGCCAGCGAGTCGATGTTGAAGCCACGCCGGGAGAACAGGCCCGCGATCCGGACCAGGACCCCGGGCTTGTTCTCCACCAGCACCGACAAAGTGTGCTTCGTCACTTTCTTACTCCTCGCCGTCCCAGTCGGGCGCCAGGCCGCGCGCGAACTTGATGTCGTCGTTGCTTGTGCCGGCCGCGACCATCGGCCACACCATGGCGTCGTGGTGGACGATGAAGTCGATGACCACCGGCTGGTCGTTGATCGCCATGGCCTGCTCGATCACCGCGTCCACGTCTTCTTTGCGCTCGCAGCGCAGGCCGATGCAGCCGTACGCGTCGGCCAGCTTGACGAAGTCGGGGATCCGGGTGCCGGCGACTTCGGCCTTCCGGTCGCCCAGGTTCGTGTTGGAGTAACGCTCGTTGTAGAACAGCGTCTGCCATTGGCGGACCATGCCGAGGTTGCCGTTGTTGATGACCGCTATCTTCACGGGGATGCCCTCGATCGCGCAGGTGGCCAGCTCCTGGTTGGTCATCTGGAAACAGCCGTCGCCGTCGATGGCCCACACCTGCGTGTCGGGCTTGCCGACCTTGGCGCCCATCGCGGCGGGAACCGCGAAGCCCATCGTGCCGAGCCCGCCGGAATTGATCCATGTTGCCGGGTTCTCGTAGTCGATGTACTGCGCCGCCCACATTTGGTGCTGGCCGACGCCCGCCACGTAGATGCCCTCGGGGCCGACCAGCTTGCCGATCCGCTCTATCACGTACTGCGGCGCCAGGCTGCCGTCTTCCGGGTCGTCGTAGCCGAGCGGATACTTGGTGCGCCACTGGTCCAGCTGCGCCCACCAGTCGACGTGGTCGCCCTTGCGGCCGTGCGCGTGCTCGGCCTGCACCGCGGCGATCAGATCGGCGATGACCTCTTTGCAGTCGCCGACGATCGGCACGTCCGCGCGGCGGTTCTTGGAGATCTCGGCCGGGTCGATGTCCGCGTGCACGATCAGCGCCTCGGGCGCGAACGTGTCAAGCCTGCCTGTCACCCGGTCGTCGAACCGGGCGCCGAGCGCCACGATCAGGTCGGCCTTCTGCAGCGCCCCAACCGCGGCGACGGTGCCGTGCATGCCCGGCATGCCCAGGTGCTGCCGGTGGCTGTCGGGGAACGCGCCGCGCGCCATCAGCGTGGTGATCACGGGGGCGCCGGTGAGCTCGGCCAGGGCCTTCAGTTCCTCCGATGCGCTGGCCTTGATCACGCCGCCGCCGACGTAAAGCAGCGGCTTCTTCGCGTCGGTGATCATTCTCGCCGCCTCGCGCACCTGCCGGGAGTGCGGCCTGGTCACCGGGTGGTAGCCGGGCAGGTCGATCGTGACAGGCCAGGAGAACTCCGTCACCGCCTGCATGGCGTCCTTGGCGATGTCCACGAGCACCGGGCCCGGGCGGCCCGTGCCCGCCAGGTGGAAAGCCTCGCCGATGGTGCGGGCGATGTCCTCGGGCTTGGTCACGAGGAAGTTGTGCTTGGTGATCGGCAACGTGATCCCGGAGATGTCCGCCTCCTGGAACCCGTCGGTGCCGATCAAGTTGGTGGACACCTGACCGGTGATCGCCACCACCGGAACTGAGTCCATGTACGCGTCCGCCAGCGGGGTGACCAGGTTGGTCGCGCCGGGGCCACTCGTCGCCATGCACACGCCGATTCGGCCGGTGGCCTGCGCGTAACCGGCGGCCGCGTGACCGGCGCCCTGCTCGTGCCTGACCAGGATGTGCCTGATCCGCTCTGAGTCGAGCAGCGGGTCGTACGCGGGGAGCACCGCGCCGCCCGGGATGCCGAAGACAACTTCGACGCCGACCTGCTCGAGCGCCATGACGAGTGCCTGCGCGCCGGTCACCCTGGCCTTAATGACCTGGGGCGGCGTGGCGGCCTGCGGCGTCGCTGGCTGATCTGGGGCATGCTGCGGCTTGGGCTGCTGCGACGCTGCCGGCTGCGACGACGGCACGGACTGTGCCGACGGCGCGGGCCGTTGCGGCGCTGGCTTCTGAGTGCCAGGCCTTGCGGGTATGTCCAACGGCGAAGGGCCGGGGTGAGGCCGGCCTGCTGGCTGATTCGCTTGTCCAGCGGCAGCGTTCGCCTTGGAAGGGACTGGGCTCGTCTGCTCGGTCATCGGGTGGCTTCCTTGTCACGACGTGCGCGGGTAACGGCATTAAAAAACCCCTCGTGCCAGATGGCAACCGAGGGGCGCGCGCAGAGGCTGGCTGGTCAGCTCTCTGCGCGCCAGCCAAGTACGAGGGTGTGATTCCGCTTCACGGGTACCACCCTCGCCCACAACGCGCCCCCGCGTCAAATTATCAGCCCTCACGTCTCATAATGCGAGACGGTCATGTCCAGATATCTCCTGTTATGCGGCAGGAACGCCGGGCTTGGCTGCCCCAGGCACGTCCTGCGCGGCCGCGGTCCCCGCCGCGCCGTCCTCAAGCCCGACGGCGTTGGCGGCCGACGCGACCGCGGCGGCTGAGGCGGCTTCGGACCCGGTGGACGCGACGCCCCCGGTCCTGATCAGCGCCTCGACGCCTGGTGCCGCCATCGGCCTGGCCACGAGGAAGCCCTGCCCGAAGCCGCAGCCCATCTCCCTGAGCTCGGCAAGCTGGCGAGGGTTCTCGATCCCCTCGGCGACCACCTGCATCCCGAGGTCGCGCCCGACCTGAACGATGGTCCTTGTCAGCATCGTCAGGGTGGGGTCCTGGCCTAGGCCGGACACGAAGGACGGGTCGATCTTGATGATGTCAACCGGAAGCTGACGCAGGTGCGCGAGCGAGGCGTAGCCGGTGCCGAAGTCGTCGATCGCGAGCCTGACCCCCAGATCGCGCAGCTCCGCGAGCCGGTCCACGATCAGCCCGGCATCCTCGACGAGCATCCGCTCGCCCACCTCGATGGTGAGCGCGGTTGGCGGCAGGCCGCTTTCCGCGAGCGCGGCGGCCACCTGGGCGGAGAACTGCGGCGCGTTCAGCTGACGCAGGGAAAGGTTCACAGACACGCCGACGTCCCACGAGGCGGCCCGCCACGCCGCCCCCTGCGCGCACGCCTGACGCAGTACCCACTCGCCAAGCGCGACGATCAGGCCCGAGTCCTCCGCCACCGCCAGGAACGCGCGCGGGGGAACCATCTCGCCCCCGCGCCACCAGCGGACCAGCGCCTCGGCGCCAGTGACGCGTGAGGTCGCCAGCTCAACGATCGGCTGGTACTGCAGGGTCAGTTCTTCCCTCGCGATCGCCCGCTGCAGATCGCTGGCCAGGTCCAGGCGGCGGACCACGTCCGCGTGCATCTGCGCCTCGTAGACCTCGACCCGGCCGCCGCCGGTGTCCTTGGCCCTGGCCATCGCCACGTCCGCGTTGCGCAGCACCAGGCCCGGCGGGCTATCGTCGGCGAGCGCGACGCCGACGCTCGCGGTCAGGCCTACTTCCCTCTCGGCCACCCGGAACGGCTCCACCGCGATCGCGGTGACCATCCGCTCGGCTAGCTCGACGATCTCCGGGGCGCCCGCCGCGCTCTCCATCAGCACCGCGAACTCATCACCGCCCCAGCGCGCGACCGTGTCCTCCGCTGGGACAACCGCGCGCAGGCGACGCGCAGTCTGGGCGAGCACCAGGTCGCCCGCCCCGTGTCCCACCAGGTCGTTGACCGCGGTGAAGCCGTCCAGGTCGAGGAAGATCACCCCCGCCTGACGGCTGCCGCTCCCGGCGAGCGCCTCCCGTGCCCGCTCCTCGACATAGGCGCGGTTGGGCAGGCCTGTCAGCCCGTCGTGGAACGTCAGGTGAGTGACCTGCTGGCGCAGCGCGACCTGGTCGCTGACGTCGCGGGCGGTGACGAGCATCTGCGCCGGCTCGCCGGGCACCCGGTACAGCAGGACCGCGCCCTCGATGTACCGCCAGGTGCCGTCGGCGGCCCGTACCCGGCAGGAGAAACGGCCCCTGCCCGGGTCCGCGGCCGCGTCCTCGGCCATGCCCTCGCCCGTGTCCTCGGACAGGGCAAGCGCATGCTCGACCGCCGTTCGCGCGGCGGCGGCGTCCTCGGGATGGACGAACTCCATGAGCGCCCGGCCGACAAGCGCGTCCCGCGAATAGCTGAAGCCGGTGACAGACCGGCTGGCGTAGGTGATCGTCCCGTCGAGGTCGCAGATCAGCACCATGTCACTGGTCCGGTCGGCGAGGTCGCGCAGGCTCTGACTCGACTCGCGCCACATCCGCACTGCTACGCCGTTTTCCCGCACCAGCATCAGGATCCGCACGGCGACCACGAGCACGGCGGCGCCGCCGGCGATTACCAGGGCGAGCCCAGACGCCGGAGCGCTCGCAAGCCCATGGACGATGACGACGAACGCGGCGACGACCACGGCCACCGCGGCGATGATCGTCGCGGCTCCCGCGCTGGTGACGTGGACGTTCTTCACCCCGAACGGCCCGGGGAAAGGCTCCGCCGCCCCTTCGGCCGCTTCCGCCGGCTGATCGTCCCTGCGCCACGTGGGCAGGTCCATGCGCGCCGCGATGGTCTTAACCCACGGCGCCACGCCGAGCAGGCAGGCGGCGAGGATCACGGCAAGCTGCTCGAGGACGCCCTGGTGCCCCGAATGCAGCCGCGCCCCAACGCCGAGGGAGTCGGCGCCGGTCATCACGAGCAGCGCGAGGTAGGGAACCACCACCCGGCCCCACGCGACCGTGAGCACCGGCAGCAGCGCGCCGAGGACCGCGAGGTCCGCGAGCGGGTGCAGCAGTTCGAGCAGGAACGTCCCCGGATGCTCGCCGGAACCATGGAACTCGCCGCCGAACGCCAGCACCCAGCCGATGACCAGCAGGGCCACCGCCATCACGTACCCGTCGGCCAGCCCTGGCAGCACCGACCCTGGCGTCCCGCCGGGCGCGCGCGCCGCGTCAGCCGAAGGCACCGACCCGGACGACGCCCGTAGCGCCGGCGACGGCGGCGAGGCGAGCACCATAATGCCGGTCGCCGCCGCCGCGAGGGCGAGCAGCGGCGCCACGTCGGCGAGCGATGGCGCGGCCGAGGAACTGAGCTGCCCGGCGAGGACCCGGTCCACGATCAGCCCGACGAACCAGAACAGCGCGGCACCGCCGAGCCACCGATACCCCCTGGCCACGGGGCCACTGTGACGCCTCGCGCCCGCCCACAGGGCGACGACCGCCCCGGCCATGGCGAGCATGGCAAGGACGCTCACTGTCGGTCCCCCGTGAAGTTCAGGTGCAACCGGGGCTCCTTCCGAGGTTCGCTACGGGGGTAGCGTGCGTACCAGGCATGGTCTGCGGCTGAGAATTTGGTAACGGATCTACAACGACCAGTTACCGTTGACGGGCGCCACACAGCGCCCGTCAGCGACCAGGGTTCGCCGCCTCGAAAAGACGTATGGCGATCCGGCCTTAGCGCTCACTCTACGTACCCGAGATCACGCTTCGGTTGAGGAAGGGCGTCCACCGGGAGACAAGTGCTGTCACCGGGAGCCGGCAGGGTGCTGCTTGCTGCGAACATCCTAGGGCAGCCGGAGCCTAATATGTGCCGCTGATCACATTCCGGAGCGGGTCGCCGCGCAGGTACGCGAGCGCCTGTTCACGCGCCAGCCGCACGACCCGGCGCTGCGACACAGGCGTGGACGCGGCCACGTGCGGCGTGATGAACACTCCGGGCAGCGTCCACAGCCGGTGGCCCGGCGGCAGCGGCTCGGGATCGGTGACGTCGAGCGCCGCGCGCAGCCGGCCGCTCGCGAGCTCGTCGCACAGCGCGCTGGTCACCACGACCGGACCGCGTGCCGCGTTCACGAGCAGGGCGCCGTCCTTCATCCGGGCCAGGAAGTCGGCGTCGACCATGCCGGCGGTCTCTTGCGTGAACGGGACCAGCAGCACGACCACGTCGGCGGCGGGCAGCAGTGACGGCAGCTCGGCCAGGCCCGGCACACCGGGCCGCGGGCTGCGCGCGACCCGGAGCACCTCAACCTCGAACCCGGCGAGCCGGCGCTCCACGGCGGCGCCGATCGAGCCGTAGCCGACGATGAGCACGGTCTTCTCCGCGAGCTCGGCGGTCGGCTGATAGCTCCACCGCCCTGCTGCCTGCTCTAGGGCGAACGTCGGGAACTGCCTGATCGCGGCGAGCATCGCCGTCACCACCCATTCGGCGGTTGACGCGTCATGCGCGCCGCGGGCGTTGCACAAGAGCGCACCCTCGGGCAGGTACGGGCGCAGCTTGTCCACGCCCGCGGTGAGCGTCTGCACCACGCGAAGCCGCGGCATGTGGCGCATCGCCTCGCCTACGGCCGGGGTGGGGAAGAAACTTGGCACATAAAACTCGACGTCCGCCGCACTTGCGGGCAGCGGAGTCCCGTCCGGCTCGACGATCTCCACATCCGTCCCAGGCAGCCCGGTCATCCCCGCCGCGACCCACTCGGCGGGCACCCACATCAGCACGCCCATCACCTCCAGCCTCATGATCACGGAACCGCCCGGGGGCGGCAATGAACGCTGTTCTAGACTCCACCCATCTACGACGAAACTGCCGTGGCCGGGGTCGACGCCAGTCGACCCCGGCGACAAGACGCCTCAGACGAGGGCGCCTGAGACAGAAGCGAAGAGGCCCCGATTGCGCAAAGTCCTGATCGCGAACCGCGGCGAGATCGCGGTCCGGGTGGCGCGAGCGTGCCGGGACGCCGGGCTCACTAGCGTTGCCATCTACGCCGACTCTGATCTCGACGCCCTGCACGTCCAGCTTGCCGACGAGGCGTACGCACTGAACGGCACGGCGCCGGCGCAGACATACCTGGACATCGACAAGATTATCCAGATCGCGGCCAAGGCGGGCGCGGACGCCGTCCACCCTGGCTACGGCTTCCTCGCCGAGAACGCGGCCTTCGCGTCGGCCGTGATCGGCAACGGCCTCACCTGGATCGGACCGCCGCCGCATGCCATCGAGGCGCTCGGCGACAAGGTCAGGGCAAGGGACATCGCCAAACGTGTCGGCGCGCCGCTCACCCCCGGCACCGACGGCCCGGTCAGCTCGGCCGAAGAGGTCCTGGCGTTCGCCAGGCAGCACGGGCTGCCGGTCGCGATCAAGGCCGCGTTCGGCGGCGGCGGCCGCGGGCTCAAGGTGGCCCGCACCGAAGCCGAGATCGGCGAGCTTTACGAGTCCGCGGTTCGCGAGGCCACCGCGGCCTTCGGCAACGGCCAGTGCTTCGCCGAGCGCTACCTGGACCGCCCAAGGCACGTGGAAACCCAGTGCCTGGCCGACGCGCACGGCACCGTGGCGGTCATCTCGACCAGGGACTGCTCGCTGCAGAGGAGGCACCAGAAGCTGGTCGAGGAAGCGCCGGCGCCGTTCCTGTCCGACGCGCAGAACAAGCAGCTTTACGACGCCTCCAAGGCGATCTTGCGGGAGGCGGGCTACATCGGCGCGGGCACCTGCGAGTTCCTCGTCGCCGCCGACGGGACGATCAGCTTCCTCGAGGTGAACACCAGGCTTCAGGTCGAGCACCCGGTGTCCGAGGAGGTCACCGGCATCGACCTGGTCAGGGAGATGTTCCGGATCGCTGACGGCGAGCCGCTCGGATACGAGGACCCGCCGCGGCGGGGGCACTCGATCGAGTTCCGCATCAACGCCGAGGACCCCGGCAGGAACTTCCTGCCCGCCCCCGGCACCATCACCGAGTGGAATCCGCCGTCGGGTCCCGGCGTCCGGCTTGACTGCGGGTACACCGCGGGCATGACCGTGCCGCAGGCCTTCGACTCGCTGATCGGCAAGCTCATCATCACCGGCGCCAGCCGCGAGCAGGCGATCCAGCGGGCCCGCCGGGCGCTCGCCGAGTTCACGGTGAGTGGCATGCCCACCGTGCTGCCGTTTCACCGCGCCGTCGTGGACGACCCGGCCTTCTCCGGCGACCACCTCGGCGTGCACACCCGCTGGATCGAGACGGAGTTCTCCGGATCGTTCGAGCCGCAAGACGCCGCGGTCACCGCCTCGGATCCGGCCCGCGAGCGGATGACTGTCGAGGTCGGCGGCAAGAGGCTCGAAGTGGTGCTGCCCGCACTGACCTTCACCGCGGCGGCCCGCTCCTCAACTCAGTCTCCGGAACGAGGCGATGGTTCCCGCCCTGGCCGCCGTTCACGTTCCGGCGGCCGCGGCCAGGCCGGCGGTGACTCCCTCGTGACGCCAATGCAGGGCACCATCGTGAAGATCGTCGCGGCGGAAGGACAGCAGGTCGTCGCCGGCGACACCGTGGTGATCCTCGAGGCCATGAAGATGGAGCAGCCGCTGAGCGCGCACAAGGACGGGACGGTCACCGGCCTGGCCGTGGAGGTTGGCCAGACCGTCGCGGCCGACACAGAGATCTGCCAGATCAAGGACTGAGCCGCGTGGGCGCAAGGCTGCCAGGAGATCCCGGGGTGGTGCGCTGGCTCCTGTTCGCCATCGGGTTCCGGTTGCCCGACGAGAACCGCGAGTGGGTGCGGCACGAACTGACCGACGCCGGCTGGCGAGGGCGGACGCTGCGACGACTGCTCGTCCTCATGGTGCCCATCTGCGTCGGGCTGGCGTTCCTTCCCGGCCCAGACTGGCTGCGGATCGCGGTTCCGGCGTTCGCGCTTATCGCCAGCGTAGGCACGGTCGCGATCAGCGCCGACGACGTGCGCGCCGCCCGGCTGAAACAGCATGGCCTCCCGGTCCCCGACGACCCCGACCTAGGCCGCCCCACCCATTGAAACCAGCGGCGTTGGGGCCGATGACGGCAACGGCCCCGTCTGATGGGGCCAACGACGGCAACGGCCCAACGCGTTCCGGGATGCCGACGGCGCTGCTCCGCGCGGGTCAGGCCCGGGCGGGGAAGACTCGGGTGCTGGCCATTGACGGGCGGTCTGGGGCGGGGAAGACGGTGCTCGCTAAGCGGTTGTCCAGGGAGCTGAACGCGCCTGTGGTGGCGCTTGAGGATCTCTATGGCGGCTGGGACGGGCTTGAGCGGGGGATCGACCTGCTCGTCACGGAGGTTCTTGAGCCGCTGGCGGCGGGACGGGCGGCGCTAGTGCCGCGCTACGACTGGGTGGCCGGGGAGTGGGCCGAGCCGGTGCCGCTCGAACCGCCTGATGTGCTGATCGTGGAAGGGGTCGGGGCCGGGGCGCGGCGGGCCGCTGTCTACGAGAGTGTGCTCGTGTGGCTGGAGGCGGCCGTCTCGGTCCGGCACGCGAGGGCGCTGCGCAGGGATGGGGAAGCCTTCGCCCCGTACTGGGACCTGTGGGCGGCGCAAGAGGACGCCATGCTCGCCCGCGAGAACACGCCGCAGCGGGCCGATGTGGTGCTCGACGCGGGTACCCCATAGGCTCGCTGACATGGCGCCTCCCCTCCAGTTCGGAGTGTTCCCGCGCGGCATCGCCGGGGCGCCGGGCGGGGTCGCCTCGGGACGTCGAGACGACCACCAGGCCATCGCCAGCGCGTTGCGCGAACTCGGCGGCGACGGGCCCCCGCCGATGCCTCGGATGTACGTGAACTGGCTGGGGCGCTGGTGGAACAAGGCGGCACTCGCCCAGGTCAAGCGGGTCGCAGAGGCGGCAGGCCCGGCGCACGACCTGGTCCTTTGCTACCGCGACAGCTCGGGCAACGTGGAGGCCTGGACGCGGTTCGTGGCCCGGGTGGTGCGTGAATACGGCCGCCAGCTCGCCGCCATCCAGATCACAGGCGAAGCCAACCTGACCGCGATCCCCGATGCCGCCGACGGCGCCTTCCCGAAAGCCGCCGAGGCGCTTGTCCGGGGCGTGCGGAGCGCGGCGCAGGCCAAACGGGAGGCGGGCGCGACCGCGCAGATCGGGTTCGCGGCGGCCGTCGAGGCCACGCCCGACGGCAATGGCTTCTGGAGCGAGGTGCGCAGCCTAGGCGGGGACGACTTCGCCGCCGCGGCCGACTACGCCGGCATCGACATGTACCCCGACGTCTTCGGGCCGCGGATTGAGCTCGCCCGGCTGCCCGGCGCCGTCTCGTGGATCCTGCGCACCTTCCGCGAGCAGACGCTGCCGATCGCCGGCATCCCGGCCAGCACCCCGGTACGGATCTGCGAGAACGGCTGGCCGACCGGACCAGGCCGGGCCGAGTCCACGCAGGCCCTGGTGCTCGAGGCGATACTGCGCACGGTGCACGGCCTGCGGGCGGAACTGAACATCACGCACTGGGAACTGTTCACGCTGCGCGACGCCAACAGCGCCAAAGACAGCCTGTTCCACAGGTTCGGCGTGCTCAGGGACGACTACTCGCCCAAGCCCGCGTTCGGCATGCTGCGCGATCTCATCGCCGAGCTGCGCCTAGGCTGACTAACGGTTGTATCGGGGGGCGCGGGGGTCGTCCCGCCGGAGGAGCACAGCTGCCCACCTCTGGCGGTCGATCACAGGACCGCGTCGGGGCCGAACTCCATGACGGTGCGGGCCGCCTCGGTGACGCTGCCGGACAGCGACGGGTAGACGGAGAACGTGTGGGCGATCTGGTCCACCGACAGGTTCTGCTCGATGGCGATCGAAAGCGGGAGGATCAGCTCGCTCGCGCGCGGCGCCACGACCACGCCGCCGAGCACCAGGCCGGTGCCCGGGCGCGCGAAGATCTTGACGAAACCGTGGCGGATCCCGGCCATCTTCGCGCGCGCGTTGGTCGCCAGCGGCTGCTTGACCACCCGCGCGGCGACCTCGCCGCGGTCGACCGTCGCCTGTGACACGCCGACCGACGCTATCTCAGGGTCGGTGAAGATCGTCGCCGCCACGTGGCTGAGCCTGATCGGCTGCACCGCCTCGCCGAGCGCGTGCCACATCGCGATCCGGCCCTGCATCGCCGCCACCGACGCCAGCATGAGCACGCCCGTGCAGTCGCCGGCCGCGTACACGCCCGGCGCGGACGTCCGCGACACCCGGTCCACCTCGATGAAGCCCCGCCCGTCAAGGTTGACGCCCGCGAGCTCGCAGCCGATATCGGCCGTGCTCGGCACCATCCCGACGGTGAGCAGGCAATGCGATCCGGTGAGCGTCCGGCCATCGGACAGCGTGACCACCACGCTGTCGCCCTTGCGGTGCACCGCCTCGGCGCGCGACCTGCCGAGCACGGTCATGCCGCGCCGCCTGAACACCCCTTCGATCACGACCGCGGCGTCCTTGTCCTCGTGCGGAAGCACGCGCTCGCGCGATGAGACCAGCGTGACACGGGAACCGAGCGCCTGGTAGGCCCCCGCGAACTCGGCACCGGTCACGCCGGAGCCGACCACGATCAGCTCCTCGGGCAGTTCGGACAGGTCGTAGACCTGGCGGCAGGTGAGGATCCGCTCGCCGTCCGGTACCGCCTCGGTGAGCACTCGCGGGCTGGCCCCAGTCGCGATCAGCAGCACGTCCGCGTGCACCGTCGTCCCGTCCGCGTCGATCGTGTGCGGCCCGGAAAGCCGGCCCCTCGCCTGGATGATCCGCACCCCCTCGGCGGCCACTCGCTCGGCGATGTCGTTCGACTGAGCCGCGGCGAGCGCCTTGATCCGCGCGTAAAGCGCGGGCGCGTCGACCCCGACCTCAGGGTTGTCACCGTTGCGCAACTGCAGGCCAAGCGACGCCGAGCGGCCCAGCGAGGCCATCGTGGCCGACGACTCGATCAGCGTCTTGCTCGGGACGCAATCGGTGAGAACGCAGGCGCCGCCGAGCCCGGCTTCGTCGACAACGGTTACCTCGGCACCTAGCTGGGCGGCGACCAGCGCGGCCTCGTAGCCGCCTGGGCCGCCGCCGAGAATCGCGATACGCGGGCGTGGCAAGGACACGTTAGCCAATTATCTCGCACGTTCATCGACGGGCACCCGTCGCCCTGTGCGATTGCGCGTACGCTTAAGCACCGTGGCACTTTACGCCGCCTACGGCAGCAACATGGACCCAGCGCAAATGCTGGCACGCTGCCCGCATTCCCCGCAGCGGGGCACCGGGTGGCTGGAGGGCTGGCGCCTGACTTTCGGCGGTGAGGACATCGGCTGGGACGGTGCGCTCACCACTGTCGTCGAAGATGCCGCCCAGCGGGTGTTCGTCGTACTTTACGACGTCCCTGAGCTTGACGAGAAGGAGCTCGACAACTGGGACGGGGTCACCCTCGGCTACTACAGCAAGCTCAAGGTCCGGGTACAGACCCTGGACGGGGACGCGCTCGCCTGGCTCTACGTGCTCGATGCTTACGAGGGCGGGCTGCCGTCCGCACGCCACATGACGATCCTGGTGGACGCCGCGATCAAGGCAGGCGCGCCTTCGGACTACGTGGACTGGCTGCGCGCCCGGCCGTCAAACCCGCCCGCGGGCGGCGAGGGAGAACTGCAAGCGTAAGGCCAGGATCGCGATCACGAGAGCGAGCGCGGGGATGACGATCGCGGCCACCCCTGGCCAGGACCAGGTACTCAGCGGCGGGCGGGCACGCTTGCCGGGACTTGCCGCGTGCGCCTGCTCGGCGAGCGCGTTCAGCGCCGTCACCGCGATCTCGGCATCGGCGGCGGTCGGCGGCTGATCATCGGCCGGGTACCGCGCCGGAGCGCCGAACGCCCCGGCGCGCGCCGGCCGCACCCTGTTGCGCTCGGTGCGCATCCTCGCGGTGATCTGCCTGCGCCGTGAGGAGTGCAGCGCCCAGGAGTAGATGGCGCGTTTCGCCGTGCCGCCAGCGCTCTCGCCGTTGCCGCCGCTGTCGAGCGGCCACTCGCACCGCACGCGGACCAGGTCCGTGGAGTCGAACCCGGTGACGGCGGCCCAGCCGATCCGGTGCTCGCGCACCGGGTTGGTGATCTTCAGCTCATCGCCGGCCACGATGCGCGGCCGCAGCGCTGTGGTGTACATCACACCGGTGATCAGCAGCAGGATGAACGCGGCCACGACCGACAGGTGGTCCCGGCCCTGGACGGCGAGGTCGACGAGGTTCGCGACCGCGAAAAGCACCCAGACCCACCAGACCACGAGCGCGAACGGCGACCGGAACGTCTGCGGCGGCGTGTCCTCACCTGCCGGCACCGCGTGCTCCTGGCCGGCCGTCAACGTTCTCCCGTCATCGAGATCACTGCACCACTGTAGTGCGTGCGGTCTCCTGCTCCTCTTGTCCGGCCGGGAGCCGCGAAAACGGATGGTCCGGGCTGCCGCCGCTCGCGGCGGTGAGCGCGGTGGCGGCCATGACCCGGATGCCGACCCCGATCGCGCGCTCGTCAACGTCAAAGGTCGGCTGGTGCAGGTCACGGACGACGCGAGTCCCCGGCGTCCGGGTGCCCAGCCTGGCCAGCGCGCCTGGCACGGATGACAGGTACCAGGCGAAGTCCTCGCCGCCGAGGCTCTGCGCGGTGGACACCACGGAGTCCGCGCCGAGCACCCCCGCGGCACCGGCGGCGAACATCTGGGCGCTCGCCTCCTCGTTGACGGTCGGCGGCACGTTCCTGACGTACTCCAGGTCCGCCTTCACGCCGTAGGCCGCCGCCACCGAATGCACGAGCTCCTCGACAAGACCCGCCGCCGAATCCCACGCCTCGGCGTCCAGGCACCGGACCGTTCCCTCGGCGATCCCCTCGTCGGGTATCGCGTTCGCCGCGAAGCCCGCGCTGATCCGGCCCCATACCAGGCTCAGGCTCGACCTCGGGTCCACACGGCGGGACAGCGCCGCCGGCAACTCGGTCACGATCTTTCCCAGCGCGTACACCACGTCGGCGGTCAGGTGCGGGCGGGCGGTGTGACCGCCCGGGCCGTTGAGCGTGACCTTGATCAGGTCGCAGGCGGCGGTGATCGGCCCCGCGCGGACGCCGATCATGCCGACATCAAGCCTCGGGTCGCAGTGCAGCGCGAAGATCCGGCCGACGGAGCCCAGGCCGCCCGCGTCGATGACGTCCATGGCGCCGGTGCCGATCTCTTCGGCCGACTGGAAGATCAGCCGGACCGGACCCGGAAGCAGCCCCGCGCGGGCCTGCTCGTCGAGGAACAGCCCGGTCCCGAGCAGCACGGTCGTGTGCACGTCGTGTCCGCACGCGTGGCACGCGCCTGGCACCGTGGACCGGTAGGGCACGTCCTTCTCGTCCGTCATCGGAAGGGCGTCCAGGTCGGCCCGGAGAGCCACCACCGGTGCTTGCCCGGGGGGACGACCCCCCGGAGTCCCCCCGCGTACGGGGGGCTCCCCGCCCCCCGTGCCCCCCGCCGAACCCCAGTCGCCGATATCCACGATCAGACCGGTGCCTTTGGGCAGGATCCGCGGGCGCAGGCCGGCCTCCGCCAGCCGGTGGGCGATCAAGCGCGTGGTGCGCCGCTCGGCGTAGCCGGGCTCGGGGTACGCGTGCAGGTCACGCCTTAGGCCGATCAGCTCCTGCTCGCGGGCCGCGAGGAACGTGTCCAGGTCCGCGATGAGGTGCCTACCCTCCATGCCCTCCATGCCCACCATTCTCCGGGAGGACGAAACGGTCCTCCGCGAACTCGGTGACGAGCGCGTCAACCACGCTGGTCAGGTCGCCATCACCGGCGTGCGCGGCACGCTGCCGCTCGTACGAGGCTCCGTACTCAAGCACCTCGGACGCGACCGCGAGCTCTTCAGCACAGCCGAGCCGCCATGCTATCGGCTCCAGGTCGCGCAGAAGCTCAAATATCTCGTCTCGCAGTGGCGCGGTGGCTCCGGCGTCGTTCGTGATCACGATCGCGTCGAGGCCGTACCTGGTAGCCCGCCACTTATTGTCCCTTACAACCCACGTCGAACGGACCGGCAGCCGATAGCCGCGGTCAAGCTGGGAGTCGAACAGCTGAACGAGGCACTGCGATAGCGCGGCCACCATCCCTACCTCCCGGAACGTCGGAAGGGAGTCGGCGATGCGGATTTCCACGGTGCCGAAGTCCGGGTGCGGGCGGATGTCCCACCAGACCTCTTTGATCGTGCGGATCGTGCCCGCCCTGAGCTGGGTGTCCATGTACGCCTCGAAGCGCTTCCAATCAGGCAGCCCGGGCGGCGGCCCCGTGTTCGGAAGCGCGCCGAACACGACCGACCTGGTCGACGCCAGGCCCGTTTCCGTGCCTGACCAGTAGGGGCTTGACGCGGTGAGCGCGAGGATATGCGGCAGGTAGGTGGCGAGCGCGTTGATGATCGGCATCGCACGGGACTCGTCTCGCAGCCCGACATGCACGTGCGTCGCGAAGGTCTGCAGCCTGCGGGCCAGCCACTGGAGCTGTTCGACGAGCTCCGAATAGCGCTGGATCGGCGCCGTCTTGGCGTCCTGCCAGTCGCTCAGCGGGTGCGTGCCGGCCGCCGCGAGCACGATGCCGTGCAGGGACGCGGTCCGCTGCAATTCCTTGACCGTCACCGCGAGGTCAGCCTTGGCTTCGGCTACCGTGCCGCAGATCCCGGTCACCACCTCCACCGTCGACTGCATCAGCTCGTGCCGCATCTTGGGGTGCTCACCGCTCTCGTGCAAGCCGGGCAGGCCGGCCAGGACGGTAGCCGCGTCCTGCCGGAGCATCCGCGTCTGCGCGTCGATGAGCTGTACTTCCCACTCCACGCCGAGCGTCGGGCCCGATGACGGGTTCCACTCGATGGACATGACCGACCTCCAGGCCCGTACCCGAAACATGCGCGGCGATTTGCGCTGAAAACGCATGTCTCACTAACGATTTCCAGCTACCAGGTATTGAATCGTCCGTCAATCACCGCATTCGGGGGTCAGCACCACAGTTCCGTGCTGCTCAGCGTAGGTAACGCCCGTTTCAGCCCTACGTCAGCGCCATTCCAGCGACCCCGGCGAGACTGCCAGGGGCCGGTCACCGGCTGACGCGAAGGGGAAAACGATGAGGCGACGTGCTGGCGTGATACTCATGACCACCGCGGTGTGCTGCGCCCTCACCGCCGGCGCTGGAACGGCGGCTACCGCCGCGGCGGGCACGGCGGCGCGGGGCGCGGCGGGCGCGGCGGCGCGGGGCGCGGCGGGCGCGGCGGCGCGGGGC
>Ga0126381_100001383_pt1 | contig 26127 bp, 23 predicted proteins | sample PanSoiMetPlot_28_FD_96465 | JGI IMG/M metagenome (GOLD analysis project Ga0126381, IMG submission 96465) | Tropical forest soil microbial communities from Panama - MetaG Plot_28 | ecosystem: Environmental > Terrestrial > Soil > Tropical forest > Bulk soil | place: Panama | collected 2016-02-17
CTCCCACAACGTGCGGCTTGCCGCGCTCGCCACCAAGGAACTGGCGCAGGCGGAGGCCGACGTCACCCGCATCTCGCTCGCCGATTATCCGCTCCCGATCTATGACGCCGACCGCACCCGCGAGCAGGGCCCGCATCCCAATGCGGTCAAGCTCAAGGAGCTCGTCTGTGCCCACCGCGGCGTGTTCATCGCCAGCCCCGAATACAATGCCTCGTTCACGCCGCTCATCAAGAACGCGATCGACTGGATATCGGTCGTGCGCGGGGCGGGCGAGCCGCAGCTTGCCGCCTATCAGAACCGGGTCTTTGCGCTCGGCGCGGCCTCGCCCGGCCGCTCCGGCGGCATGCAGTCGCTCATTGCGCTGCGCCAGGTGCTGGCGGTTGGCTGCCGGGCGCTGGTGATCCCCGAGCAGGTCACGATCCCCAACGCGGAGAGCGCCTTCGACGAGATGGATCAGCTCACCGATGCGCGCGCCGCAACCCAGCTCAAGCTTGTGGTGCGCCGGCTCGTCGACTATGCGAAACTCATCCGTTGAGCATGATGCCGAAAAGTGGTTACCGGTTTTCGGAAAAAATCATGCTCCATCATAGCTGAAAGCATGATGGCGCATCGAAGAGGAGTCATCAAGGAATCAGCATGCTGGAACCGCGCGAACGATTGATCGTGGCGCTTGACGTTGGCTCGGTCACGGAGGCGCACGCCCTGGTCGAGCGGCTCGATGCCGCGGTCCATTTCTACAAGATCGGCTATCAGCTCGGCTTTGCGGGCGGGCTCGCGTTCGCGCAAAAGCTCGCCGCCGCCGGCAAGCAGGTCTTCATCGACATGAAGCTCCACGATATCGGCAACACTGTCGCGCGCGGGATCGAAAGCATCGCGCGGCTCGGCGCAACCTTCGCCACCGTCCACGCCTATCCGCAGACCATGCACGCGGCGGTTGAGGCGCGCGCCGGATCGAAGCTGCGCATTCTCGCCGTCACGGTGCTCACCTCCTACGGCGATGCGGATCTCGCGGCAGCCGGCTACGATTTCACGGTGGGAGAATTGGTGGCCGAACGGGCCGCGCAGGCGAGCGACATCGGGGTAGATGGGCTGGTCTGCTCTGCCGAGGAGGCGGCGCGGCTGCGGCCGCTGATCCGTCCCGCCATGGTGCTGGTCACGCCCGGCATCCGTCCCCCTGGCGCCGATCCGGGCGACCAGAAGCGGGTGATGACGCCGTCGGCCGCCATCCGGGCGGGCGCCGACTACCTGGTGGTCGGCCGGCCCATCGTGGCGGCGGCGGATCCCAAAGGGGTGGCCGAGACGATCGTGGGCGAGATCGCGGCCGCGCAGGCAAACAGAGGCTGAGATGGCAAAGGGCTATTGGATCGTGCGGGTCGATGTGAACGATCCCGAGATTTACAAGGCGTATCTCGCGGCCGACGCGGAGCCGTTCCGCAAGTACGGGGCGCATTTTCTGGTGCGCGGCGGTAAATGCGAATCGCTGGAAGGCACCAACCGGTCCCGCAACGTGGTGATCGAGTTCAAGGACTACGCCACCGCGCTCGCCTGTTATCACTCGCCGGAATATGCCGCCGCCAGGAAGCTGCGCCAGGCTGCGGCGAGCTCCGATGTGCTGATCGTCGAGGGCTTCGACGGCCCGCAATTGTGAGCACAGTTCAGTGCGGCTCGCACGGCTTTTGTGGTGGGGCGGCGGGATCGCCGTGCTCGGAGCGGTATTGCTCGTCGCCGCCGTGATCGCGTTTGGGTTGATCGCGTCACGGCCGGATCGCGTCGTCATAGGGCCGCCGCCCCCTGACCTTCCCGCTGAGGATGTTTCCATCGCGTCGGCGTCCGGCGCGACGCTGCGCGGCTGGTTCATTGCCGGCGAGCCTGGCGGCGGCGCGGTCGTTCTGTTGCACGGCGTTCGCGCCAATCGCCTGAGCATGCAGCGCCGCGCCCGCCTGCTGAACGCCGCGGGCTTCGCGATCCTGCTATTCGATTTCCAGGCCCATGGTGAAAGCACCGGCGCACGCCTCACGTTCGGCCACCTCGAGGGAATGGACGCCAATTCCGCCGTCGCCTTCATGCGCGCCCGTCTGCCGGCCGAGCGCGTCGGGGCGCTCGGCACCTCGCTCGGGGGCGCGGCCGCGCTGCTTGGGCCCGAGCCGCTGCCGGTCGATGCACTGGTGATCGAATCCGTTTATCCGGAGATTCACGCTGCAATCGCGAACCGCACCCAAGCCACGCTCGGGGCGCGCCTCGGCGCGGTCCTCGCACCGCCCCTGACGGCGCTTTTCCTCCGAGTGCTGCCTCCCGTGCTCGGCATCGATCCGACCACGCTGCGCCCGATCGATTATATCGCCCAGGCCCGGACCCCGGTGCTGGTGGCATCCGGCATCGACGACCGTTACACCAGGATCGCGGAGGCAACCGCCATGTTCGAGCGCGCACCGGCCCCCAAGGAGTTCTGGGCCGTCCCCGATGCCGGCCATGTCGATCTCGAAGCCTTCGACCCCGAGGCCTACCGGCGTCGCGTCCTGCCGTTCCTGGCGGAGGCGCTGCAGCCCACGCGCCATTGAGGCGGGCGCAAACGACTTGGCTTTCCCTGGTCCCCCGGCCCGGCTATATCCCGCGAGCTTGGAGCTTCACTCATGTCCGACATGCGGCTGATCGTGGCGGGCGCCAGCGGGCGCATGGGTCGCACCCTCGTCCAGGCGATTGCGGCGACCGACGGGGTGACGCTCGCGGGTGCAGTGGAGGCCGCCGGCGCTCCGGCAATCGGGCGCGATGCAGGCGAGCTTGCCGGCCTTGCGCGCAACGGCATCCCGGTCGTCGCCGAGGTCGCGCCGCTGCTCGCATCGGCGGACGGCCTGATCGATTTCACGGTGCCGGCTGCCACGGCGGCCTTCGCGAAGCTCATCGCCGGCAAAACGCTCGTGCATGTCATCGGCACGACCGGCCTGTCGCGCGAGGACGAAGCGGTAATCGCCGCGGAGGCCCGGAGCGCCACAGTGGTCAAGTCCGGCAACATGAGCCTTGGGGTCAATCTCCTGGCGGCGCTGGTGCGGCGGGTCGCCAAGGCGCTCGACGCGGAATTCGACATCGAGATTCTCGAAATGCATCACAACCGCAAAATCGATGCGCCCTCCGGCACCGCCCTCATGCTGGGGCAGGCGGCCGCCGAAGGGCGCGGCCTCGATCTCGCGCAGCATTCCGTGCAGACCCGCTCCGGCCATACGGGCGCGCGGCGCGGCGGCGACATCGGCTTTGCGGCGCTGCGCGGCGGCACCGTGGTGGGCGACCACAGCGTGATCTTCGCCGGGCCCGCCGAGCGCATCGAGCTCACCCACAAGGCCGAGGACCGCATGATCTTCGCCCGCGGGGCGCTGAAGGCCGCGCTCTGGGCGCGCGGCCGCCCTCCCGGGCTCTATTCGCTCGCGGACGTTCTCGGCCTTAAGGATTTTTGACGGGCTCTGTCCGGTGGCGTAACAACGAGGTGCCGGTCATTTGTCTGGGCTGGGCCAAGCCCATCAGCTCAAGCAGGGTGGGCGTGACATCGGCCAGCCGGCCCTCTGCCAAGGTTGCACCCACGCCGTCCATCAGCACGACTGGCACCGGATTGGTGGTGTGAGCCGTATGCGGGCCGCCGGTCGCCGGATCCCGCATCATTTCGCAATTGCCGTGATCAGCCGTGACCAGCATGACGCCACCCGCCGATTTGATCGATTCCGCGAGCCGCCCAAGGCCTGTGTCGACAGTCTCGACGGCGCGGATCGCGGCCGCGAGATCGCCAGTGTGGCCGACCATGTCAGGGTTGGCATAGTTCAGCACGATGAGGTCGTATTTCCCGGAGCGGATCGCCTCCACCGCCTTGTCGGTGAGCTCGGGTGCCGACATCTCCGGCTGAAGATCATAGGTCGCAACCTTAGGGGACGGGACCATGATCCGATCCTCGCCCGGATACCGCTCTTCCCGACCACCATTCAGAAAGTAGGTGACGTGAGGATATTTTTCGGTCTCCGCCATGCGCAGTTGCAAACGTCCGGCGCGCGCCACGATCGCGCCGAGCGTATCCTCAACATCCTCCGGCGGAAAAACGGTCTGCAGCAGCTTGTCGAGCTCGTCACTGTAGTGGGTCATGCCGGCGGCGGCGGCGATTCGAACAAATCGTCGCCGTGGGAAGCTTGCAAATGCTGGATCGAGAATGGCGGCCAGGATTTCCCGCACCCGGTCGGCCCGGAAATTGAAGCAGAGAAGGCCGTCATCATCCTTCATGCCGCGATAGTCGCCGATAACGGCTGGCGGCACGAACTCGTCGGTGACGTCCTTCGCATAGGCGGCGGCAATCGCCGAGCAAGCATCCGGGAAGCGGGCACCCTCGGCCTCGACGATCGCATTGTAAGCCTGCTCGACTCGGCTCCAGCGATTGTCGCGATCCATCGCATAGTAACGACCGCAAACGGTGACCACCGGAACAGCGGCGGGCAATGCCTGCACCAGGCGGCCAACATAGTCTGCTGCCGAGCGCGGGGGCGTGTCGCGGCCATCGGTAAAGGCATGAACGACGACCGCCACGTTGGCGCGCACCAGAGTCTGTGCAAGGGCCACGGCATGTGCCTGATGGGAATGCACGCCACCGGGCGACACCAGGCCCATCAGGTGGCAGGTGCCCCTGGTTTGCTGCAAGGTCTTGATCAATCCCTGCAGGGCGGGCGCCCTCTGCATCTCGCCGTCGCGGACTGCCTGGTCGATGCGCGGCAGGTCCTGCATCACTACGCGGCCCGCCCCAATGTTGAGATGGCCGACCTCGGAATTGCCCATCTGCCCGTCCGGCAGACCGACGTCGCGGCCTGAAGTATGCAACAGCGCGTGTGGATACGTTGACCACAGCCGATCGAATGCGGGCGTGCTGGCCTGTCGGACAGCGTTGTAGGATGGGTCGTCACGCCAGCCCCAACCATCCAGAATCACCAAGACGACCGGACGGCGCTCCTGCATAAAGGGTTCCTCGTGGCTGCGCTCAATGTGCTCTGGTCGCGAAAATGCCCAATAACTGAAGCTACTCTTTGCGGGATAGCGGTTATGTCGTCAACCAGCCACGATGGCGGGCTCAAACGCTGACCTGAGAATCTTGCGGTTTACCCAAACACGGTCCGGGTCGGACCGCGCTTGGCTTCGCCGAGCGCGGCGCGCAGTGCTCGCGCGAAGCTTGCCTTCTCGGCCGGCCCCAGGCAGCTCCCGATCGATACCCTGCGGCCCTGGGTCACCAGGAACAGCCGCTCGATGCCGTACTCGTCGTGCTCGTCCTGATCGAGCCGCACCCAGAGCGGATTGAGAGTCCATGTGCTCACCCGGCCATGATGGCTGACCTTGCGCAGCCGCAGCTCCGAGGCCGTCACGGTGACTTCCTCATAGGCACGCGCGGCGCGGTAATTGATCCGGAACGCCCAGTAGACCAGCAGCACGTCCAGGCCGAAGAAGCCGAACACCGGCCAGGCCCCCATCATCAGGAACGAGATGCCGGACGCAAAGCTCAAAGCCCCGAGCACCAGCATGAAGATCAGAAAGCCGGTGGGGCTGAGCGACCGGTGGGGCGTCAGGATCGCCGAGAAGATCAGTGGCTCCGGTGGGCTGTTGTCGGCGCTCATGGGGCTCACTATACGGGAACGATGGCCCGCAAGACAGTTCGCAAACCGGCTCGGCCGGTGGCTCGCAAGCAGTCCCGCAAGAGCCCGCGCAAAGCCGCCCCGCGAAGCCGGCCCCCTCCCTCCCTCGCAAGCGGGGGAGGGAGCACGCCTGCGCCAGCGGGCCGTTCACGCAGGCCTGCGCGCGCCGTCACGCGACCGGAAGCGCAGCAGGTGGCAGCCGACCGGACAGCGCTCGCGGGCGAGCTGCCGCAATGGACCAAAGCCGAGATCGAGGAAGCGTTCCGCCGCTTCAAGGCAGCCATGCCGGAGCCCAAGGGCGAGCTCCAATACGTCACGCCGTTCACGCTGCTGGTTGCCGTGGTCCTGTCCGCCCAGGCGACCGACGCGGGCGTCAACAAGGCGACCCCGGCCCTGTTCGCGATCGCCGACACGCCCGCCAAGATGGTGGCGCTCGGCGAGGCGCGGCTGCGCGACTACATCAAGACCATCGGGCTCTTCAACACCAAGGCAAAGAACGTCATCGCGCTGTCGCAGCAGCTCGTGGCGCAATATGGCGGCGAGGTGCCGCGCACCCGCGAGGCCCTGGAGGCGCTTCCCGGGGTCGGCCGCAAGACCGCCAATGTGGTGCTCAACACCGCGTTCGGGGAGCCCACCATCGCGGTCGACACCCATATCTTCCGGGTCGGCAACCGCACCGGGCTTGCCACCGGCAAGACTCCGCTCGAGGTCGAGATGAAGCTCGAGGCCGTTGTGCCGGAACAATACAAGCGCCACGCCCATCACTGGCTCATCCTGCACGGGCGCTACGTGTGCGTCGCGCGCCGCCCGCTGTGCGAAAAATGCCTGATCGCCGATCTCTGCAAATGGCCCGGAAAGACCGTGCTGGCATCCGCCCCCAAGGCGCCGGCTCAGGAGGGCCGATGAGGCCGCGTCGGGCATAGCCGAGCCGGTGCGAATGCGCGGGCGACATTAACGGGTTGGGCCGCTTTGCGGCCACCCGATCGAAAAACCCAAACGGCGACCCTCCAGCGCTGGCGCGCCGGGCGGCGCTCGATTACCATGAGGGGCTGGGTAAATCTGCCGGGGCCGGGGGGCAATCGGCCAAAACCATGCGGCTGCGAACCGTCTTCATCGGCGTTGCAATCCTGGTGGTCTCGTTTCTGAGCGCGAGCCTCGCCATGCAATTTCTGTCGCCTGCGGGCGGCAAGCGGCCGGTGCTCGCCGAGGTGCCGCCGCTGAAGGCCGTCAGCCGCACCTCCGTGATCGTGACACCGACGGCGATTGCGCTCTCCGCCATTCGCGATGTGCTCGATCAGTCGGCCCCGCGCACCCTCACCGGCAAGCGCGAGAACCCGGTCTCGCAGCTCCTGTCCAACGCCGACATCGGCTGGACCATGGCGCGCAGCCCGCTCTCCGTGACCGGGCGCCCGGAAGCCATGGCGGTCTCCACTGTCATCAACGGCACGCTGCGGGTCACCGGCCAGATATCCTCGCAGGTCGGCAATCTCACCGGAGCGCTGGGCAGTGTCCTCAACCAGAACCTGGGCCAGGGGCTGCAGAACCTCACCGGCAAGACGCTGGACCAGCGCGCCGACATCCGCGGCAATGTCACGATCCTGTCGCGGCCCGCCTTGCTGCCGAGCTGGCGACTTGAGCCCAACCTCACCGCGCAGGTCTCGATCGCGGATGCCGCCATGTCGATCGCCGGCATCAAGCTCGGCGTCTCGAACGAGGTGAAGCCGTTCCTGGAGCGTCAGGTCAACGAGCAGGTCACGGCGCTGCAGGGCCGGTTGCGAGCCGATCCCTTCCTGGAAACGGCCGCGCGGCGCGAATGGCGCAAGATGTGCCGCGCCATCCCGCTCGGAGCGGCGGGCCAGGGCATGCCCGACCTGTGGCTCGAGGTCCGTCCCAAGCGCGCCTTCGCGGGCCAGCCGCGCATCGATGCGAGCGCGGTCACGCTCATGCTCGGGGTCGAGGCCGAAACCCGGATCGTGCCGGCCGAGACCAAGCCGGATTGTCCGTTCCCGGCCAATCTGGAGATCGTGCCGCAGGCCGATCAGGGCCACGTCGACATTGCGGTGCCGATCGACGTGCCGTTCACCGAGGTCAATCGTCTGCTGGCCGTGCAGCTTGCCGGCAAGACGTTTCCGCAGAACGGCAGCGGGCCGTACGAGGCGCTGGTCAAGAGCGCAAGCCTTGCGCCGTCGGGCGACCGCCTGCTGATCACGCTGCGCGTCAAGGCGCGCGAGAAGACGAGCTGGTTTGGACTGGGGGCCGATGCCGAGGTCTATGTCTGGGGCCGGCCGGTGCTCGATCAGGGAAGGCAGATTCTGCGGCTCGATGACATCACGCTCGACGTCGACTCGGAGGCCGCCTTCGGGCTCCTGGGCGCTGCCGCGCGGGCGGCCATTCCCTACCTCAAGGACGCGGTGGCGGCGAACGCGGTCATCGATCTCAAGCCGTTTGCCGCCAATGCGCGCAAGAGCCTCGCCGCCGCGCTCGCGGATTTCCGTACCGGCGCCGAAGGCGTTCGGGTCGACGCCGATATCACCGATCTGCGGCTGCTCGGGATCGAATTTGATTCCAAGACCCTGCGGGTCATCGCCCAGGCCAATGGCACAGCCAATGTCACGGTCAGCGCGCTGCCGGCGCAGTAGGCCTCAGGCCGACTCCAAGCCTCGATGTGATAAATCCGCTACAACGCTGCCCGAGGGCTCGGCTTGCCCACAATCCGGCCTTGTATGGCCGCTTAGATCGTGTGCATCCTGGGGCCGCAGCGGTAGAATCCCGATGGGCAATGCCGGATGAATGACCCTTCCGGCGTTGGGGGTTGTGGCGTGACAGATCGGCTGGAAACGCGTTGGTTGGCGGGGATTGCGATCGCGCTTGCCGCGATTGCGATCTCGTTTGAGGCTGCCGCCGCCGACCTTCTGCCGGCGCCGCCGCCTCCGAGCCCGGGCGCCCCAGCGCCCCCTCCGCCCATCGTTGCCGCGCCGGTGTCCAATGGCTACGACCCGTACCGGTATGAGATTCGCTTCGGAGCCTTCGCGCATGGGGTCGGGGGCGTCGAGAAGGGCACCTACGATCTGTCCCCCGAACTGATCCTGCCGCGCCTGCCGTTCGGGCAGACCGAGTGGTGGAGCATCCTGGTGCCCCGGCCTCATGCCGGTGCCTTGCTCAATCTCGAAGGGCGCACTAGCGCGGTTTATGTCGGGGCTTTGTGGAGCTTTCCGCTGCCGCGCCGGTTTTTTGCCGAGTTCTTCCTGGATGGCGCCGATCACAATGGCTACCTGACCAATCCCCCTCCGGGCCGATCGTCGCTCGGTTGCCCATTTCTATTCCACGTCGGCGGATCGGCCGGCTACAGCTTCGATCAACACTGGAACGTGACATTCACGTTCGACCATCTCTCGAACGGCAAGCATGTGTTCGGTGTCGAATGTAGCGGGCTCGGCTCGAACTCGCCCAATCCAGGCCTTAACAATTACGGCGCCCGGCTCGGCTACGCATTCTGAGCCAAGCCATGACCTGCCGTGGCCGGTAGGCCCGCACCTCATTCCCTGCTAGCATACGAGCGTTTTCCCATCGGGCGGTCGGCGATGCGCCTCGCGTCGAAATTGATCCTGTGCGCTGTGCTTGCGGCGTTGCCGGCTTCCACCGGCCTCGCCCAGGACGCCTTCTTCAAAGGCAAGACGATCCGCATCCTGCTCAGCGCAGGCGTCAGCGGCGGCTATGCGGAATATGCCAGGGTTCTGGCACAGCATCTGGGCGACCATCTCGCCGGCAAGCCTGACTTCATCGTCCAAAGCATGCCGGGCGCCGGCGGCCTGCTGGCCACGAACTACCTCTATTCCCAGGCCCCGCAGGACGGGACCACCATGGGGATCATCCATTCGACCGTGCCGCTCGCACCGCTGTTCGGCACCGCCGGCGCCCGCTTCGATCCGCTGAAGTTCAACTGGCTGGGGAGCCTCGACCGCGCCGACGGCATGTGCACCGTCTGGCACACCTCGCCGGTCAAGACCTGGGCCGACATGCTGCAACGGGAACTCGTCGTCGGCAGCACCGGTGCCGGCTCCCAGTTCAGCATCCTCCCGGCGATGCTCAACAAGCTCTTCGGCACCAAGATCAAGGTGATCAACGGCTACAAGGACGGTGGCGAGATTTTTCAGGCCATGGAAAAAGGCGAGATCGAAGGCCGCTGCAGCACCCAGCTGACCGCGATCCAGTCGATCCGCCCGCAATGGCTGACCGAGCACAAGCTGTCGGTCCCGATCCTGATCGGCCGCGAACGGATCGCCGAGTTTCGCGATACGCCCGCCATCATGGAATTTGCCAAGGAAGCGTCGACGCGCCAGCAGATGGAGCTCATGCTGCTGACCCAGGACATGGATCGTCCGGCGCTGCTGCCGCCCGGCGTGCCGGGAGAGCGCGTCCGGCGGATGCGCGAGGCGCTGGATGCCACCATGGCGGACGCAGCCTTCGTGACCCAGGCCCACGGCATGCACCTGCATCTTGATCCGGTGCGCGGCGAAGCGCTCGCCAGGGCGTTGGCCGCCGCCTATGCGCTGCCCCCCGATGTGGTGGCGGCCGCCAAGGAGACCATGGGCGAGAAATAGCCCGCCAGGGTCTCCCTACTTTTCCCGGCCGAGCGCAAGCGAGCGCCGGGATCGTTCCAGGCTCAGAGTTTGGAACGGTCCCGGGTCGGCGCTTGCGCGCCGCCCGGGAAAGGGCCCGACAGCCGCTTGTGCATGTGCACCATGAACGCCATGCCGAACAGCGGCGTTGCCAGGTTGACAATCGGGATCGACACGAAGGCGGCGATGAAAAGGCCGGCCGTGAACACCGTGGCGCCATGCAGGCGGCGCAGCGCCTTGGCGTCGGCGGCGCTGTGGTAGCGCATGGCGGCGAGCTCGAAATATTCGCGGCCCAGGATATAGGCGGTGCACAGGAAGAAGATCAGCGCCCCGAAGCCGAAGAACAGCATGAGCGGCAAAGCCACGATATAGATCAGGATCGCGAGCAGCGCGGTTCTCACTCCTTCGATCGCGGCGCGCACGAGCGGCAGCGCCCGCCCGACCGGTTCGTCCGGATAGCACGTGCGCTCGACCTCGAGCGCGATGTCGTCGACGAAGAAGCTGGCAACAAGCGCGGTCACCGCCGGCATCAGCAGCACCGATCCGGCGATGATGCCGAGGCTCGCTGCGAGCGTGAGGATGAACGCGAGGACGGCGAGCGGATCATGGGCTCCTGGGCCAAGCGAGTTCTCGGCCATGCCTTCGCCGATGCCGGCGAGCCACGTGAACAAGCGCTGCAGGAGGATCGCCATGACGACGACGAGCACCAGCGCAAGCCCGATCGACTTGAGCAGCACCGTCCGAAACGGTGGGGAAAGCATCTGCGAGAGGGCCTGCGCGGCGGCGGCGAGCATGGAGGTCTCCACGAAACGCACATCGAGGGTTGCCGGAGCGAGCGACATGCGGCGCCGCAGGTTTGCACCGTGGCAGCGGTTCGGGCAATCTTGGCTTTGGCTCGGCGGCGCATCACGTCGCTTGCCGAAATCGGGGGCGCCGAGGCCATCGCCATGACACGCTTGAATCGCCGGTCCTTCGTTGCTGCCTGCGCCGCCATGACGGTGGGCCCGGCGCTCGCACAAACGACGAAGAGGCCAGCACCCATGCCGAAGGAGCCTGCGCGTCCCACCAGCGTCGATGTGGTGATCGTGGGCGCCGGCGCTGCCGGGATTGCGGCCGCACGGCGGCTCAGCCAGGCGGGCAAGCGCTTCGCCGTAATGGAGGCGGCCGCGGTTGTTGGCGGCCGCTGCATCACCGACACGACTACGTTTGCGGTGCCGTATGACCGCGGCGCCCACTGGATTCACATGCCGGACATCAATCCGGTTGCCAAGCTCGGGGCCCAGACCGGGCTCGACATCTATCCGGCCCCGCCAGGCCAGCGCGTGCGCATCGGCCGCCGCTACGCGCGCGAAGGCGAGATGGAGGAGTATCTCGCCGGCCAGGTCCGGGCCGCGACCGCGATCTCGGATGCGGCGCGCAAGGCCGATGTCCCCTGCCTGCAGGCGCTGCCGAAGGATCTCGGCAGCTGGCGTTCAACCATCGAGTTCGTGCTCGGCCCGTTTGGCTGCGGCAAGGACCTTGCCGAAATCTCGGCGCTCGATTTCTCCCGCTCAAGTGAGCGCGATATCGACGTGCTGTGCCGGCAGGGTTTCGGAGCGCTGCTCGGAAAGCTCGCGGCCGGGCTCCCGGTCGAGCTCTCCAACCCGGTGACACGGATCAATTGGGCGCTGAGGGCGGGAGTCGAGGTGGCGACCGGGCGCGGCGAGATCAGTGCCCGCGCCGTCATCGTCACGGTGTCCAGCAACGTGCTCACTGCCGGCAAGATCAAGTTCACGCCCGATCTGCCAAAGCGCCATCTCGACGCCGCCGCCAAGCTCAATCTCGGCAGCTACGACCGGATCGCGCTCGAGCTCGCCGGCAATCCGCTCGGCCTGCAGCCCGACGAGCTGGTGTTCGAAAAATGCGACAGCAATCGCACCGCCTCCCTCTTCGCCAACATGTCGGGCACGCCACTCTGCCTGATCGACGTGGCGGGAAGCTTTGGCCGCGATCTCGCCGCCAAGGGCGACGCCGCCATGATCGACTTCGCAACGAGCTGGCTCACCGGCCTCTACGGCACCGATATCGCCAAGACCGTGCGGCGGCGGCATGCCACCCACTGGAACGATGAGCCGTGGGTGCTCGGCGCGTTCTCGGCAGCCGCTCCGGGCGCGCAGCCCTCCCGCAAGGTGCTGATGGAATCCCTCAACGACCGCGTCTTTTTTGCCGGCGAGGCCGCGCACGAGACCTTATGGGGTACCGTGGGCGGAGCGTGGGAATCCGGCGAACGCGCCGCCGATGCAGCGGTGAAATCGCTCACGAAGAGGGGCGCGTAGGCTACGACGCCTACCCCCGCAAGGTCCCGCCGGTGCGCTTGGTCACCTCGGCGACGATCTTGTCGGCAACGGCCTCAATCTCGCCATCCGTCATGGTCTTGTCGCGCGGCTGCAAGGTGACCGCGATGGCGATCGATTTCTTGCCGGCCTCGATGCCTTTGCCCTCGTAGACGTCGAACACCGTCACGGCGCTGATCAGCTTGCGATCCGCCGACTGCGCCGCGCGCACGATATCGGCGGCTTTGACCGCGCGGTCGACCACGAAGGCGAAATCGCGCTCGACCGGCTGCAGGCTCGGCAGATCGAGCGGCGGCTTGGCGCGGGTCGCACGCGGCTTCGGGGCCGGGATGCTGTCGAGGATGAGCTCGAAGGCGGCGAGCGGTCCTTCCGCGTTGAGCACTTCGAGCGCGCGCGGATGCAGCTCGCCGAAATACCCGAGCACGTTCTGGGGGCCGAGCTGGATCGTGCCTGAGCGTCCCGGATGCAGCCAGGGCGGCCCGCCCGGCACGATCTGGAGCGCCGGCATCGAGGCCCCGGCGGCGGCAAGAACTGCGAGCGCATCCGCCTTGACGTCGAAAGCGTCGACCTCGCCGGGCGGGCTCGACCAATGGCGGCCGATGCCGGAGGCCTTCGCGAGCGCGCGGCGAACGCCGGCCGCGGCGGTCAGCTGATCCTGCGGGCTGTCGCCGCGAAAAACCTGCCCGACCTCGAACACCGCAACGTCCGGAAGGCCGCGGTCGGCATTGCGCTGCGCTGCGGCGATGAGGCCGGGCACCAGGCTTGGCCGCATGTCCGAAAGATCCGACGCGATCGGATTGGCGAGCGCCAGCTCGGCTTTGCCGCCCCCGAACAGCTCGGCCTGGGGCCTCGCGACGAACGACCAGGTCACCGCCTCCACCAGGCCGCGCGCCGCGAGGGCCCGCTTGGCCTTGCGGGTGCGCAACTGGATGAGGGTCAGCACCGGCTTGCGCGGCGCCTCGCCGCGGTCGAACGCAGTTGCGGCGATGCGGTCGATGCCGATGATGCGCAGCACCTCCTCGACGATGTCGGGTTTGCCGTGCACGTCCGGCCGCCAGGAGGGCGGCGCCACCTTCACGCTCTTGCCCTGCCCGGCAACGAAGAAGCCGAGCTTCTCCAAAGTGCGCCGCAGCTCCGGCAGCGCGACCTCGACGCCGGAAAGCCGCCGCACCGTATCGAGCGGAAAATCGATCACCCGATCCGGGATATCCTGCACGCCCGTGACCACGATCTCGGAAGGCGTGCCGCCGCAGAGGTCGAGCACCATCTGGGTCGCGAGCTCTAGTCCCGGAAGCAAAAAAGCCGGATCGACGCCACGCTCGAATCGATAGCGCGCGTCCGAGTTGATGCCGAGCTTGCGGCCGGTCTGCGCGATGTTGAGCTCGTCCCAGAGCGCCGATTCGATCAGCACGTCGGTGGTGGTCTCGGAGGAGCCTGTTGCCTCGCCGCCCATGATGCCGGCAAGCGATTCGGGCCCCTGTTCGTCGGCGATCACGCACATGGTTTCGTCGAGCCGATAGGTCTTGCCGTCCAGCGCGGCCAGGCTTTCGCCGGCTCGGCCGCGGCGGACCGTGAGATTGCCGGTGACCTTGGCGGCATCGAACACATGCAGCGGCCGCCCGCGGTCGAAGGTGATGAAATTGGTGATGTCGACCAGCGTATTGATTGGCCGCAGCCCGATCGCCGCGAGCCGGCGCTGCAGCCATTCCGGCGACGGGCCGTTCTTGACGCCGCGCACCAGCCGCAGCGCGAAGCCGCGGCAGAGCGAGGGCGTGTTGCCGAAATCGAGCGTGACCGACACCGGGCACGCAAACGCGCCCTTGACCGGCGGGATCGCGCGCTCGCGCAGCTTGCCCATGTCGGCGGCCGCAAGGTCGCGGGCAATGCCGTGCACGGCGGTGCAGTCGGGCCGGTTCGGCGTGAGGTTGATCTCGATCAACGGATCGTCGAGGCCGGCCCATCGCGCATAGCTCTCCCCGACCGGTGCGTCCGGCGCCAATTCGATGATGCCTTCGTGATCGTTCGAGAGCTGCAGTTCGAAGGCTGACACCAGCATGCCGCGGCTCTCGACTCCGCGGATGGTGCCGACCCCGAGCGTCATGTTCTTGCCCGGAATGAAGGCGCCCGGCGCCGCGAACACGCCCTTCATGCCGGCGCGCGCATTGGGGGCGCCGCACACGACCTGCACGGGTTCGCCCGCGCCGGTGTCCACCATGCAAAGCCGCAGCCGGTCCGCGTTGGGATGCTGCTCGGCTGAGATCACGCGCGCGATGGTGAACGGGGCGAGCGCCTTGGCGGCATCTTCCACGCGCTCGACCTCGAGCCCGATCATGGTGAGCTTGTCGACGATTGCCGACAGCGGCGCGTCGGTGTCGAGGTGTTCCTTCAGCCACGAGAGGGTGAATTTCATCGCGGCCTCCGTTTCCGTGGCGGGGCCGCGGGCCCCCTCCCTGACCCTCCAGCCGAAGTCGGATTTATCCGACTTCGGCCGCTTTTGAATAAGACCGAACTCAGGTAAACCTGAGTTCGGTTGCAAGCGGGGGAGAGGACGCGCCCTGCCGGGATGACGAGCCTTGCCACAAGCTCGGGGCCATGCGCCTCAGCCTCTCCACCTCGGCCACAAGCCGCAGCCTCTCCGCCTCCCCCGCAACGGGGTCCCCGCCGCGCAAGCGCGGCGGGGTGCCCCTCGGGGGAGGGTAGGGAGGGGGCTACGGCCTCGCGAGTCCCCGCAGCGATCCGGCTACGCACTGAGCCCTCCCGCGAGTGTCGGCAGATCGAGCGGGCGGAAGCCGTAATGCGCCAGCCACCGCAGGTCGGCTTCGAAGAAGTTGCGCAGATCCGGCATGGCGTATTTCAGCATGGCGATGCGATCGATGCCCATGCCCCAGGCGAAGCCCTGGTAGACCTCCGGATCGAGCCCGCAATTGCGCAGAACGTTGGGGTGCACCATTCCGCAACCCAGGATCTCGAGCCAGTCCTCGCCTTCGCCGAACCGGATTTCACCCTTGTCGCGGGCGCATTGAATGTCGACCTCGAGCGAGGGCTCGGTGAACGGGAAGAACGACGGCCGGAACCGCATCTTCACCTGATCGACCTCGAAGAAAGCCTTGCAGAATTCTTCCAGGATCCATTTCAGGTGACCGAGATGCGCGCTCTGGTCGATGACCAGCCCCTCGACCTGATGGAACATGGGCGTGTGGGTCTGGTCCCAGTCGCGCCGATAGACGCGGCCGGGCGTGATGATGCGGATCGGCGGCTTCTGGGACAGCATCGTCCGCACCTGCACGGTCGAGGTGTGGCTGCGCAGCAGGAGGCGCGAGCCGTCCGGCTTGGGCGGGAAAAAGAACGTGTCGTGCATCTCGCGCGCCGGATGGCCGACCGGCGTGTTCAGCATGGTGAAATTGTTGTCGTCGGTCTCGATGTCGGGACCTTCGGCGATCGCAAAGCCCATGTCGGCAAAGATCGCCGTGAGCTCGTCGATGACCTGACTGATCGGGTGCACGCGGCCGATGTCGGTCGGGCTTTCGCGCACCGGCAGGGTGACGTCGACGGTCTCGGTGTTGAGCCGCTCGTCGAGCGCCGAGGCCTTCAGCGTCTCCTTGCGCGCCGCCAGCGCGGCATTGAGGCGGTCCTTGAGCCCGTTGATCAGCGGCCCCTGCAGCTTTCGCTCTTCCGGCGCCATGGCGCCCAGCGTCTTGAGGAGCTCGGAGACGCTGCCCTTGCGGCCGAGCGCCGCGACCCGCACGGCTTCGAGCGCGCTTTCATCGCTGGCGGCCGCAATGTCGGCCAGGAGCGTGGCTTCGAGCGAATTGAGGTCGGACATGGCGTCCTCGTGACAACGGTTGCGGTTTCAAGACCGACCGGCGAGGACCAAAGCCCAGGCCGGGTTCGCAGTCAAAATTCGCCGCCACCCCTCCCTACCCTCCCCCGCACGCAGGGGAGGGTAGGGAGGGGGCGACCGATCGGCCTCGGGAAGGCAGGGAAGCGATCAGGCGGCCGCCGGCAGCGCGGCTTTCGCCTTCTCCACGATCGCCTGGAACGCCGCCGGCTCGTTGATCGCGAGATCGGAGAGCACCTTGCGGTCGACCAGCACCCCGGCCTTGCCGAGGCCGTCGATAAATCGACTGTAGGTCAGGCCGAAGGGGCGCACCGCCGCATTGAGCCGCTGCACCCAGAGCGCCCGGAATGTGCGCTTGCGCCGCTTGCGGTCCCGGAAGGCGTACTGGTTCGCCTTCTCGACCGCCTGCTTGGCGATCCGGATGGTGTTCTTGCGCCGGCCATAATAGCCCTTGGCGGCCTTGAGGATCTTCTTGTGCTTGGCGTGGGCGGTGACGCCGCGCTTGACGCGTGCCATGGCTGATCTCCTTGAACCTTGGTTTCGTGCCGGCTCAGCCGTTGGGCAGGAAGTATTTCTTGATGTTGTCGCCGTCGGTCTTGAACAGCACGTTGGTGCCGCGCAGCTGGCGGATCTGCTTCTTGGTCCGCTTGATCATGCCATGACGCTTGCGGGACTGCTGATAGAGCACCTTCCCGCCGGCCGTCACCTTGAAGCGCTTCTTGGCGCCCGATTTGGTCTTGATCTTGGGCATTTGGCTCTCCTGTTCCGGCGCGGAGCAAGGCCATTCGGCCGGTCCGCCGGTCATCGCATCGATCAAGTGTGCCGGTTGAGCACGTGCCGCGGCCACGGCAGCCCGTTTGAGCCGGGCCGCGGAAGGGCCGGGTTATGGCAGACGGCGGGCGGCGCCGCAATAGCGGCGGCGCCCGTCCCCGCGCATAGCCCGCGAAGACGGGCGTAAACGCCCTTTGGAGCGGGGACCTCGCGCCATAAATCGAGATACCGCGACCAGTGGCCCCTGGATTCCCGCTTTCGCGGGAATGAGCGGAGGATATGCCTGCGCCTACCGCGGCGCCAGCACCATCACCACCTGGCGGCCCTCGAACCGCGGCTCCTGCTCGATCTTGGCGAACTTGGAGGTGTCGTCCTTGACCCGGTTAAGCAGCTGGGTGCCCAGATCCTGGTGCGCCATCTCGCGGCCGCGGAAGCGGAGCGTCACCTTCACCTTGTCGCCTTCCTCGAAGAAGCGCTGCATCGAGCGCATCTTCACGTCGTAGTCGTGGTCGTCGATCATCGGCCGGAGCTTGATCTCCTTGACCTCGACCACCTTCTGTTTTTTGCGGGCTTCTGCCGCCTTCTTCTGCGCCTGATATTTATATTTGCCGTAATCGAGAATCTTGGCGACCGGCGGATCGGAATTGGGGGCGATCTCGACCAGATCGAGCCCGGCCTCCACGGCCTTTGCCAGAGCGATCTGGGTATCCACGACCCCGTGATTGTCGCCTTTCTGGTCGATCAGTTGGACTTCGCGGGATCGGATCTCCTCGTTGATGCGCGGGCCGTCCTTTTGGACGGGTTGCGCGGCTCTCATCGGACGGCGCGGAATGGCGTTTCTCTCCTCAAGCTGTTGCGACGAGCCCGCACGGGGCGGGCAGGGAAGGATCGGAACAAACCGGCGGCAAGTCAACGGCAAATCGGCGTTATCAGGCGTTCCCGAGCCGCGTCAGTCCGTCCCGTCCGGCAGCTTCAGATGGGCGGTCAGGGCGCCGATTCAAGCAGCCTCTCACAGGTCGCGCGACAGGAGCGAGGTGTAGACCGCGCGGGTCGCGACCGCCGCGCTCTGCGGGGAGAACATGTACTTGGCGAACTGACGGGCGCGCGCCGCCATGGCCTGATAGGCGGTCGCCTCGAGCGCCAGCGCGAGCTTGAGAGTGTGGGCCAGGTCGATCGGATCGCCCGGCGTGACCGCCCAGCCGGTGCGCAGCTCCTCGGGCATGCGCGGCGGCGTGAGCACATGCTCGCTCAGCATGCCGACCTCCGACACGATCGTCGGGCGCGCCATCGCCTGCGCCTGCGCCACCACGCTGCCGAGCAGCGGGGCCTCGAGCGCCGGCACCACCACGATGTCGGCGCAGAACAGGGCGGCCGGCAGGTCCGGGCAATGGCCGGCCATACGGAACAGGCGGCCGACGCCGTGGCTCTGCGCCTGCTGCATGATCTCGCGCGCATAGCTCCGATGCAGCGCGTGCTCCCCCACGATCACGTAGCTCACGCCGCGCACCCCCTCCTCGGCGAGCGCGCGCGCTACTTCCGGCAGCACCATCTGGCCGTTCCAGGGGGCGACCCGACCGGGCGCCAGCACGATCCGGTCGTTGGGGGGAATTTTCCATTGCGCCCGCAGCGCCGCGCTTCGCTCCGGCGCCACCGCCATCGGGTCAAACGCGTCGGTGTCGATCTCGCGCGGAATCACGGTGATCAGGTCGCGCGCTATGCCGAAGCGCTCGATCATCGGGGCCGCCGCATAGATCGAGGGCGCGATGATGCGGTCGCCCTGGGCGAGCGCCCCCAGGAAGGGAGCACGCAGTCGGCTCTTCGGCGGCGGCACGTCCGGGAGCGTGGTGACCAGCCACACCGGGATCTGCGAGGCCGCGACCCGCGCGCTCCAGGCGGCTCCGGCGCTCTGGGCGTGCACGATGTCGACCCGCTCGCTGGCGATCAGCTCCTCCAGCCTGCGGGCGTTCTGCCGGAGCCGCAGCAGGTTGACGGCGGAGTCGGTGAGCGCGATCCATTCGCCTCCGAACGCCCGCAACTCCCCCGCCAGCGGGCCGTCCTCGGCCCCAACGAAGGCCCGCGCCCCCGCCTGCAACAGGGAGTAGGCGATGTTGACCGCCGCCCGCGCGCGCGGCTCCTCGCGCAGTGCCGGTACGATCTGCAATATGGTGGCGCCGGCGAGCGTGCGCCGCGGGACGCGCGTGTCCTCGGGGCCGTCGCTCACGGGTCGCGCGCACCGATTCGCTGGAAATCACGCATGAGCGATATTTGCCTGAAATCTGTTGCAGTTGGAACTGGCTCCGCGCTCCGCCCGATTGCGGTGCGACAGCGCGCCGGCGGTTCGCCCGGGCTGTTCTGGATGGGCGGCCTCAAATCCGACATGCAGGGCACCAAGGCGCAGGCGCTCGACCGCTTTGCGCAGACAAATGGCCGCGCCATGACCCGGTTCGACTATTCGGGCCACGGCGAATCAGGCGGCGTCTTCACGGACGGGACGATCGGCCGCTGGCTCGAGGAGAGCATCGCGGTCTTCGATGCCTGGTGCCGCGGGCCGCAGGTCGTGATCGGCTCGTCCATGGGCGGCTGGCTTGCGCTGCTGCTGGCGCGGGAACTCGCCCGCCGGCCGCCGCCCGCCTCCGCCAGTGTCGCCGCCCTGGTGCTGATCGCGCCGGCGGTGGATTTCACCGAGGCCCTGATGTGGCAGCGTTTCCCGCCCGAGATCCGGCGCGAGATCGAGGAGAAAGGGGCTTGGGCGCGGCCGTCGGAATATTCGGAGGGGCCCTACCTGATCACGCGCGGCTTGATCGACGAGGGCCGCCGCCACCTCCTCCTCGACGGCCTCATCGAGACCGGCTGTCCGGTCCGCATTCTCCAAGGCGTGCAGGACCCGGACGTGCCCTGGCAGCACGCCCTCGATCTCACCGCCCGCTTCGCCCAGGACGACGTGGTGCTGACCCTCGTCAAGGACGGCGACCATCGCCTGTCGCGCCCGGAGGATATCGAGCGCCTCATCGCCGCCGTGGCGGAGTTTTGAAAATCGAGCGGTGGTGTCCTGGGTGCAGGGCAGCGCTTCGCAAGAGCTTCGCGCTGCGCCGCATCCGGGACACGCTCAGGATTTCGCCAGCGCGGCCGCCCATTCTTCCTGAACCGCCGCGTCTTGCTCTGCGGCACGACGCGACACCGCAATCTCACGCAGCCGCTCCCGGTCGAGCCGCCCAACCGCCCAGACGGCGGCGCCGCGCACGAGCGGTGAGGCGTCCGCGAGCAACCGCTCGGCCTCGCCGGCGAGGCCGGCATCCCCGGAGTTGCCGATCGCGATCAGCACGTTGCGCAGGAAGCGATCGCGGCCGGTGCGCTTGATTGGTGATTTTGCAAACAGTACGCGGAACCCCGGCTCGTCGAGGCGCGCGAGGTCGGCAAGCCGCGGCGCCTCGAGACTTGCGCGCGCCGCAAGCCTCGCCTCGCGCCCCGCCTGCGCGAACTTGTTCCAGGGGCAGACCGCCAGGCAATCGTCGCAGCCATAGATGCGGTTGCCGATGGCCTGGCGCAGCTCGCGCGGGATGGGGCCCTTGTGCTCGATGGTGAGGTAGGAGATGCAGCGCCGCGCATCGAGCCGGTAGGGCGCCGGAAAGGCTGCCGTCGGGCAGATGTCGAGGCAGGCGCGGCAGCTGCCGCAATGATCGGCCTCGGGCACGTCTTCCGGCAGATCGAGGGTGGTGAAGATCGCGCCCAGGAACAGCCAGGAGCCGAGCTCGCGCGAGACGAGGTTGGTATGCTTGCCCTGCCAGCCGATCCCGGCCGCCTCGGCGAGCGGCTTCTCCATCACGGCGGCGGTGTCGACGAACACCTTCACGTCGCCTCCCGCCTGTGCAACGAGCCAGCGCGCGATAGCCTTGAGCCGCGATTTGATCAGATCGTGATAGTCGTCCCCCCGGGCGTAGATCGAGATCGCGCCGCACTCGCGCCGCGCCAGGATCGCGAGCGGATCGTCGGCGCCCCCATAGTTGAGGCCCAGCATGACGATCGAGCGTACCTCGCGCCACAGCGCGCGCGGATCGCCGCGCCGCTCGGCGCTCGTCGCCATCCAATCCATGTCGCCGTGCTGGCCCTCGGCCAGAAACTGCGCGAGCCGCGCCTTCGCGTGCGGGATTGCATCCGGGCGCGTCACGCCCACGACCTCGAAGCCGTGGGCGCGGGCAGTGGCGACGAGCGCGGCTTTGAGGACGGCGGGGTCTGATTTCGATCGCGATGCATCGCCCATGGCGTCACCCGCGGGCTTGACCCGCGGGTCCATCTTCTTCGCAAGAAGATGGATTGCACCCCGAACTCCGGCAAGCCCGAGTTCGGCATCCTAAAGAGCGCCACAAGTCGGGTAGACCCGACTTGTGGTGTCAAGCCCGGCAATGACTCTGCGTCAGAAATCCAGGTCCGCGTAGGTCGCCGAGGGCGGAATCCCCCCGAGCGTCTCGGTCAGCAGCTGGCGGAAGGCGGGCCGCGACTTGACCCGCGCGTACCAGCCCTTGGCGGCTTCGTCCTCTTTCCACGGGACATCGCCCAGATAGTCGGCGGCCGACATATGAGCGGCCGCCGCCATGTCCGCATAGGTCAGGCGGTCGCCTGCGAGCCAGTCGCGCGTGCGCACCAGCCAGCCGATATAGGCGAGATGATAGCGGACATTGTTGCGCGCCGCACGGATCACGTCAGTGTTGGGCGGTCCGCCGCCGCCGTCGAGCGGCATGCGGCGTTTGTAGAGCCGCTCGGTCGCGAGCGGCCCGCTCACCTCGGCGAAGAACTTGTCATGGAACCAGCTCATCAGCCGACGCACCTCGACCCGGTGCCCGCGGTCGAGCGGCATGAGCCGGCGCTCGCCAAGCTCGCTCCCCATCGTCTCGTCGATGAACTCCGCGATGATGGCGGCGCCCGGTACCGGCGGCTGCCCGTCCACCACCAGCACCGGGACGCTGCCGGCCGGATTGAGCACCAGAAATTCCTCGCGCCGCTCCCAGACTCGCTCCTCGATCAGCCGGACCTGCAGGCCGAGCTCGCCCAGCACCAGACGGATGAAGCGCGAATGCGGGCAGAACGGATGGTAGAACAACGTGAGCATCGCTTGTGCGGCCCTTGAGCATGATCCCGAAAAGCAGGCCCTCGCGAAAGCGGGGGTGGCTACCGGTTTTCGGAAAAGATCATGCTCCATCAATAAGCTAAAGCGGGATGACGAATCGAAGAGAAGGCATCGCGCTTTAAGGCCATCGGAACGAATCGCGTGCCGACCGCCACTCATATCGGAATATCGCACGATCGCGCCAGCAATGAGGGGGCGGCGATCGGCCTGTGGGAATGTCGCCCCGCAGCGGTAAACCGCGCTGCGGAACGATTCCACTTTGCGCGCCTGTAGGGTAATGGAGGCTGCTCGTCTGGGGCGCGAAGCCGATGGACCTCAGCTGGTTTGATCTTTTCAAAGCGATCGTGCTCGGCATGGTCGAGGGGCTGACCGAATTCCTGCCGGTCTCCTCCGAGGGACATCTTTTGATCGTCCGCCGCCTGCTCGGGCCGGACCAGCGCGGCTTCGACGACGGTTTCACGGTGCTCATCGAGCTTGGCGCGCTCCTGGCCCTGCTGACGATCTATCGCGGCCGCATCGTCGCGGTCGCGCGCGGCCTGCGCGGCGATGAAACGGCGCGCCGTTTCGCGCTGGGCCTGCTGGTGGCGTGGTTACCCGCCGCGCTGATCGGCGTGCTCCTTCGCGACCGCATCGCTGGCTCGCTTCTCAATCTGGCGATCGTCGGCTTTGCGCTGATCGTCGGGGGCGCCTTGCTGCTGTGGATCGACCGGCTTGCCGGCAAGGCTCGCTATCGCGACGCCACAGCCTTCCCGCTGCCGATATGCCTTGGCATCGGTCTCGCCCAATGCCTCGCGCTTGTTCCCGGCGTCTCGCGGCCCGGCGCGATCATCGTCGCCGCCATGCTTTTTGGCGCAGAGAAACGCGCCGCCGCCGACTACGCGCTCTGGCTCGCCATGCCGACCCTTGCCGTCAGTGTGGCCTATGACCTCGTCGAGAGCCGTGGCGGCCTCAGCGCAGGCGGCGCGCTCCTTGGTGCGATTGGATTTGCCGCCGCCTTCCTGACCGCCTGGCTCGTGGCGCGATCATTTGTCGACTACGTGTCGCGCAACGGCTTTGCGTTGTTCGCCTGGTGGCGGGTTCTCGCCGGCACGGCCGCGCTGATCCTGCTGGCGCTGATCGGATGACCGGGGACCGACGCCACCGGATGGATGAAAGCTTGCCGGAGCGGTGCGATCACGCCCGGTTGTCTGTCGTCCGCCGTCTATCGTCCATCCTCTGAAACTGTCCGGCCTTGCGGAACCGCCAGAGATAGGCCGGCACCTCGGCCCCCATCGCGATGGGGGCGATGCCGAGCCCGGCAAGGGTGCGGCCCTGGCGGCTCGCTTCCCCGGACACGACATTGTCGCGCCGCAGGAGCTCGACCTGGTCGCGGGTCAGGAGCGGCTTGTGCAGCGCGCCGGCAAGCTCCAGCACGCCCCCGATCAGCCGGGCGGGCCCGAACGGGATCGGCACCAGCAGGCGGCGCCGCTCGATCGTGGCGAGCACGAATTCCATGAGCTCGCGGAAGCTTTTCACCTCGGGCCCGCCGATCTCGTAGGTCTTGCCCTGGCTCTCCTGCCGGTCGATGGCGGCGAGCATCGCGTTAGCGACATCGCCGGCAAAGACCGGCTGAAAGCGGGTTTCCCCGCCGCCGATCAGCGGCAGCGCCGGGGAGATGCGGGCCATCGCCGCGAACTTGTTGAAGAAATCGTCCTCCGGGCCGAACAGGATCGAGGGCCGAAGCACGGTGGCGGCCGGCATGGCGGCGAAGACCAGCTTCTCGCCCATGGCCTTGCTGCGCGCGTAGCGGGAGGGCGAAGTCTCGTCCGCCCCGATCGCCGAAACATGAATGAGCCGCGCCCCGAAGGCCGCCGCCGCGAGCGCAACAGCCTCGGCGCCGAAGGCCTGCACCGTGTCGAAGCGCTGCCGGCCGTGCTCGTACAGGATCGCCACCAAGTTGATGACGATATCGGCATCGCGCGCCGCCGCCTCCACCGATTTCGGATAGCGCACGTTGGCCTGCACCGCATGAATCTGCCCGACCCGCCCCAGCGGCTGCAGATGGCCGGTGAGCTCCGGCCGGCGTACCGCGACCCGCACCCGATACCCGCGCCGGCACAGTGCCCGCACCAGATGCCGGCCAAGGAAGCCCGAGCCGCCGAAGACGGTGACGAGCGTATCGAGGTTGGCTTGCGTGATCATGCGCTCTCGATTCGACCGGACAGGGTGATGGGCTGCCTCTCCCCGGTATCCGGCGCGCTCCCTCCCCCGCATGCGGGGGAGGGCTGGGGAGGGGGCCCGTCCGCCCGCGCAAGTACAAGATCGGCCCGGCGCTGTATAGAGGGGCAAATCGCAGCCAGATCACGCGGCATTTGACAAGGCGAAAGCCCCTGCCTTACCTATCGGCGTCACCGGCCCAGGTGGCGGAATTGGTAGACGCGCTGGTTTCAGGTACCAGTGGTTAAAAGCCGTGGAGGTTCGAGTCCTCTCCTGGGCACCATCTAATTTCTGACCACCGGATTTTGCTTGATCATTCGCGCTCGCGCCCGCACCGGACCCAAGGTGCGGGCGGTTATCGTTCGTAGTCCGTGCCAACGATGACGCATCGGCGCTCTGTGCAAGCAGCAGCGGTGCCGCAGCCGCGGCGAGCCGCTTACGATCAGCCTTGCGCGTGTAGTGCAGCGCCATCCTCTCAGTTTTCCAACCAAACAACGCCATGAGCTGATTGACAGTCGTGCCGTTCTCAGCGGCGCGGGTCGCCCCGGCCTTGCGCAAGCCGTGCGCGCTGCCGGGACAGCCGGCTTCCCGACAGTCCTCCCTAAACCAATTTCCGAACCCCTCTTGCCTATCAATTTCCCTACGCCGATACGGCGCGGAAAGCATGATAGCCCGGCACTGCCCCAACTCGTATGTCACATGTTCGAATTTTAGAGTGACATGTTTAAGCATGTTGGCTGGGAGTGCTAATGAACAGACTTGGATCGGCGCCAGTTGGGGACCCTGCAGCTGGCGTTGACACTGCGGCATGATCGCCAAAGCTGGCTGCCGCGAATTGCGACAAGAGAGCAAGCGTTTGATCCAAACTTGGTGTCGTTGCGGCAGGACGATCAGTGACCGCAATAGTCTGAGGCGACTTTTGCACGGTGCCATCAGGGTCTGAGATGCTAACGGTCAGCGTCTCTTGGCTGGTCTTATCCCAGTTAAGAGTCAGGCCACTTGCAACGTCAGCAGCGGTGAAAGTCCAAGTATAGATGCTGGCTTTGTGGGAAACCGTGCCTCCGCCATCACCAGCTGTTATCGACTGCTTTGCATCGAGGCCGGTTATGGTCACAGACAGATCAGCATCCTGTGTGACACTGATGCCCATGGCAACAGAACCTTTTGGGCTCACTGACAGTGAATTGCTCGCAATTCCGAGTATCGAGGTCATATCCGCGACCGCCGCCGTCGCCGCGCTGGTCTGGCTTATCGCCTGCCCGGTGTCGTCCGTGAATGACGCCACGACCCGGAGGAAGTCGTTCTCGTCGCGTTCCTGCAGCGTGTAGGTCGAGCCGATGCCAATATTGGACCAGCCCGTGCTGCCATTGGCCGAGGACTGCCATTGATACGTCGGCGTCAGACCGGCCTCGTCAGTGGTCAGCGTCGCCGACGCCGTCAGCATCGAGCCTTCAACCAGGTTGCCGCTGATCGTCGGCACCGTTAGCGTTGGCGCAACGTCGACAACCTTCGTGGCGGTAACTGCGCTGGTCTGGCTTATCGTCTGCCCGGTGTCGTCCGTGAATGACGCCACGACCCGGATGAAGTCGTTCTCGCTGCCTTC
>Ga0126381_100001384_pt1 | contig 26121 bp, 23 predicted proteins | sample PanSoiMetPlot_28_FD_96465 | JGI IMG/M metagenome (GOLD analysis project Ga0126381, IMG submission 96465) | Tropical forest soil microbial communities from Panama - MetaG Plot_28 | ecosystem: Environmental > Terrestrial > Soil > Tropical forest > Bulk soil | place: Panama | collected 2016-02-17
ATACCGATGACGATCGACGGCACGCCGTTCAAAACGTCTGCCGTAAAGCGAATCACGTCGCCGAAGCGATTGCGCCCGTACTCCGTCAGGTAGATTCCCGAGCCAATGCCGAGAGGTATGCCGATCACACTGCCCACCGCCAGAATCAGTCCCGTACCGATAATGCCGTTCGCCATGCCTCCGCCGAGCTCACCGGGAGGCTTGGGCGTCTGCGTGAGGAAAGCCCAGTTGATGGAGCCGATTCCTTTGATCAGCAGATAGACAAAGATGGACAGCAGCGGAACCAGCACCAGTACCGCAGCCAGCATGGCAAATCCGGTCGCTCCCCAGTCCGTAACGCGGCGCGAGAGACTGAGGCGCTGCAGGTTCGCTGTCGATGCGGGATTAGGCACTCGTCCTCGCAGTCCCGCCGGTAATGCTCCATACCAGCAGGCGAGCCAGCGCGTTCACTACCAGCGTCACCAGGAACAGCGCCAGGCCGATCTCCACCAGCGCGCTGAGATACATGTCGCCGGTGGCTTCGGTGAACTCGTTGGCGATAACACTGGCCATGGTGTAGCCAGGGGCGAACAACGAATGCGCAACTTCAGGACGGTTCCCGATCACCATGGTCACCGCCATGGTCTCGCCAAGCGCGCGCCCGAGGCCGAGAATCACTCCGCCCACAATACCGATGCGCGCGTTCCGCAGCACTCCCATGCGGATCATCTCCCAGCGCGTCGCGCCCAGCGCAAGCACTGCCTCGCGCTGGTTCTGCGGCACCGCCGACATCACCTCACGCGTAATGGAAGCGATGATCGGCACAATCATGATCGCCAGGATGATTCCTGCCGCCAGCATTCCCAGTCCGTACATCGGGCCGGTAAACAATCCCGTCCAGCCCAGCGTCTTGCCCAGGAACGGCTCGACATAGTCGCGCAGCAGGGGAGCCAGGACGAAGATTCCCCACAATCCGTAAATCACGCTGGGTATCGCCGCCAGCAACTCCACCAGGAACGATATGATCGATCGCATTGCCTGCGGGCACATCTCGGTGATGTACACCGCCACGCCAATCGAAAAAGGGATCGCCAAAATCAGGGCAATCAGCGACGAAACCAGCGTGCCGTAGATGAACGGCATGGCGCCGTAGCTGTCGTTGACCGGGTCCCAATCGTGGCCGTAGAAGAAGTGAATGCCGAACTGATGCAGCGAGAGCTTCGACTTATCGACCAGCTCCCAGACCACCAGCACCACAATCGCGAATACTGAAATCGCGCTCAGTACGATGATCCAGCGGAATAGCTCGTCCGGGATACGGCTGCTTCGCGGCCGAGCGCCGCGGATCTTCTCAAGCGCCGCCAGCGGTTTTCGCAGCTGCGCCGCCGGCTCTACTTTCGCCACAGGCGGAATCGACGTCACCGGCTTGGTAGACGGCGGAAGTGGCTCGGGCGAGTTCATTAGATCGACCGTATCAGACGTGTGTTACAAAGGTGTTAAAGGAGCATTCAGCATTCAGCCGTAGTAGTTAGCCATCCCGAAGCCCCAACCGGTGCCTGGTTGGTCTTGCATAGAAAACGTCAGCCCTGCGGCTATTCCAATGACATCCCCGTAAGCAGTGCTTGATTGGCTGAGCGCTGAGTGCTGTCTTCTACTTCACCTGCGACATGATGGCCGACTTCTCTTTCTCCACCACTTCCTTCGGCAGCGGAGCATACGAGAGCGCTTCCGTCATGGTCTGTCCCTTGTCGAGCATCCAGAAGAGATATTCTTTCAGGATCTTTCCTTTGTTGGCATCGGCAGGGTTGGTCGGAATCAGCAGCCAGGTAAAGCTGGCAATGGGGTAAGCGTCTTTGCCAGGAGGATTCGTGATCGATACGCGGAAGTCAGCAGGCATCTTGACGCCCTGGGCTGCGGCCGTCGTGCTCGCCAGGCTGGCTTTGATGAAGTTTTTCGAGGAATTCTGCACCACGCCGAAGGGTATCTTGTTTTGCAGAGCGTAAATCAGTTCGATGTAGCCGATCGAGCCCGGCAGCTGCCGGATGGAACCCGCCACGCCTTCATTTCCCTTCCCTCCAATACCTACAGGCCACTTCACTGAGGTACTTTTTCCCACCGAGTTCTTCCAGTCCGGGCTGACCTTCGATAGATAGTCGGTGAAGATGTACGTCGTGCCGCTACCATCGGAGCGGTGGACCACGGTGATGCTCTGGTCAGGAAAGTTCATGCCGGGATTGACTTTCGTAATCCGCGCATCGTTCCACTTCGTAAGCTTTCCAAGATAAATATCGGCCAGCACATCGGGCGTGAACTTCACCTCGCCGCTGACACCGGGAATGTTGTACGCAGGCACCACCGCGCCGAGCACCGTCGGCACGTGCAGAACTTTGACCTTCGATTGCGCAATCTGTTCGTCCGTCATGGGACCGTCGCTGGCCCCGAAATCCACCGTGCCGGCCTGCACCTGGCGAATGCCCCCGCCGCTTCCGATCGACTGGTAATTAATCTGAATATTTGAATGCTCGTTGTGGTACTCGTTAAACCATTTCGAGTAGATCGGATAGGGAAAGGTGGCGCCGGCGCCATTCAACGTAGTCTGCGCCAATGCACTGCTGGCGAGCACGGCAACGCACAGAAGCAGCCTGAGAGAACGCATCACGTAGATTTCCTCCTCGATTTGTCTAATCGTGGTTCTACGCGCAATTTGTTAATCCCTTGTTACACCGCCATGAATTTCGTGTAAAGGCGAGCACTTACGTGTCGAAACAGGATTAAGCAAAGGCACTTAGCGCCGCAAGTCGTAGCGCCTATGCTCCAGAAGATTCAGCAGCTCGGCCAGGAAGGTCTCGGCCCAGGCTCGCGCCCAGGCGAGCAGTCGCCCTTTACCGCCCGCTTGGGCGGCGCTTGCCGATGGTTCCTGCCGCTCGACTTCTAATGCCGGCTTTGCGGAACTTTGCGAGGACATGCCCAGCTCTCCACCTCTGGTTTGATGAAGCCCCGGCCAGGGTCACGATGAATTCTCCGAGAAATTTGCGCTCTCACCCTGTGGTCTTGTGGCGTCGCTTCAGGTCCTCGATGAACATCTGCTCCACCGGCTTGTCATATGTGCGCAAGACGTGGCGAACGGAGTGTCCACTGACCAGATGGCAGACTTCTTCGGCGAGATTCTTGGCGTGATCTCCCGCGCGCTCCAGCGATTGCGTCATGAACAGCACGTGAAAGCTCTCCTGCTGCGGCGATCCCTCATGGTTCTCCAGGTGGCGCAGAAAAATGAGATTGCGCAACCGGTCGAGTTCGGCGTCGGAACGCAATACAGCCAGCGCACGATTGAGATCGCGAAGACTGAAGGCGTCATGCACGTCGGCCAGCATCTTCTCCAGTCGCGACGCCATCAAGGTGAGATGGCGAATGTCTTCCAGATCGATGCGGCTGCCGACAGCCGACGCGCGATTGCTGCAGTTCAGCAGCAGATCGCCGATGCGCTCCAGGTCGATGATGAACTTCAGGCAGGCCAGCAGCTGGCGCGCATGCTCCGCACCCGCTTGCGTGATCACCGAGGTTACACCCTGATCGATGACGCGATCCAGCGTGTCCAGCTCTTTTTCCCGCTCGCGAACTCCGTCCAGCACCGACGGCACACCGGTGGCGATTCCTTCAGCGACAATGCCCGCCGCGATCCTCGCCACGCGGCAGGCCTGCAGCGTCTGCTCCTGAATTTCCGCGCAGATCGCCTCCGGATTGGGCGGCGCGATGTCGGCTGAGCTCATTGCTTTTCCGTAGACCCGCCCCTCTCCGTGCCAATCAGGCATGGCTTGGGCCGGACTGGCACGTTGGAGGCTTGATTAAGCCGAGGATAGATCGCCGCTGTTAATTCTTCGTGAAATGTGGGTTAACTTCGGTTGAATTCACAGGCATGCGTATTTGAATTGCTTGTCATACTTCGTGCACTTGCGATCGTGGGTCGGGGAGACACGCGCTCGCGTTACACGGGTACAGGAACAGCTTGTCTTGGAAGGATGAAGTAGAACGTCGATCCGTGGTTCAACTCACTCTCCACGCGAATCGTGCCGGAGTGCGCGCGCAAGACGTGCTTTGCGATCGCCAATCCCAAACCCGTCCCTCCGGACTCGCGCGAGCGAGCTTTGTCGACGCGATAGAACCGCTCGAAGAGCCGAGGTAGATGTTCGCTGGGAATTCCCGAGCCGAAATCACGCACGTAAAACTGCACGCCTTCTTCCGAGTCGCAGGCGCCCAGCAGGATCTTGCCTCCCTGATCGCCGTACTTCAGCGCGTTGTCGATCAGGTTGGAGAACACCTGGTGAATGGCATCGCGGTCCACCTGCACCGCCGAGGTCGCGGTGTTCATGATCGAAAGCTCGATATCGCGCCCGGCAGCCAGTTCGCGGAACGTCTGCGTCGCATCGTCGAGCAGTTCCTGCGGCGAAAGTAGTTGCAGGTTGAGCTTCTGCTCGCCCGACTCCACCCTGGCCAGCACCAGCAGGTCCTCCGTTAAACGCGCCATGCGCGCCGCATTCTTGCGGATGATCTCAAGGAACTCGCGCACATGCGCCGGCAGATCGCGCCCTTCCAGCAGCGTCTCGGCATAACCTTGAACGGAAGTCAGCGGGGTGCGCAGTTCATGCGAGACATTGGCGATGAAATCGCGGCGCGTCTTCTCCACCCGCTCGATCTCCGTCTGATCGTGCAGCACGGCGACCGCGCCTCCTCCGGGCATCGGCGCCGCCGTCACGTCGAACACCCGGCCATAGAAGATCTTCGCCGCCCGGGCAACAATCACGTCGCGCGAGCTCAGCGCGCTCTGCACGGCGGCGAGAATCTCGGGATCGCGCACCGACTGCACCAGTGGCGCGCCCAGCCGGACGCCGCTGGGAAGCAGCCGTTCCATCCGTTGATTGGCCCACAGCACCCGCTCGTCCTGCGCCACAGCGATGACCGCTTCCTGCATCGAGTTCAGCAGCGTCTCCAGCGTTTGCCGGCTGTTCTCGACCGCGCTGAATCCTTCCTCCAGCTTGCGTGCGGTCCTGTCCAGTGCGGATGCCACATTGGCAATCTCGTCGCTGGATTCTTCCTGAATGCGGGCTGAAAGATCGCCACTGGCGACGCGCTCGGCAAACTCGGTGATGCGCAGCAATCTTCGCCCCAGCGACTGCGACGCGACGAAGATGAGCAGCAGCGCCAGCAGTCCGGCCACGGCCGAGGCTTTGATCAGGTCGCGGCGGATCTCGCGATTGGCGTCCCTGATGGCGCTGAGTGGGTAGGCCATTCGCACCGCGCCGTTCGGAATGGGGACCGCAACGTAGAGCAGGTCCACGCCAATCGTCTTGCTGAGCCGCGTGGAGGTGCCCGTCTTCCCACGCAGCGCCTCAACGAATTCCGGCCGGGTACGGTGGTTCTCCATCCGGTCAGGGTTGGCCTCGGAGTCGACCAGCACCTTGCCTCCGGAATCGATGACCGTAATGCGCGCGCCCGCAGCCGCCGCCGCCTCTTCCGTAATTTGCTTCAGCGAGCCCGGACGAGCGTCTTCCACCCGGGCCGCAAACATCTCGGTCTTCTGGCGCAGGGAGGATTCGATCTCGCGCCGCAGCATGTTTTGCCAGGCATGGCCAATTAGGAGGTCAAGAGAGACCGTGCAAGCCGCAATCACCACCAGCGCCGCGAGAAACAACTTAACAAAGATGCGACTCTTCACGGTTCCGAGACTCTTTACGACTTGGGGATTTCGAAGCGGTAGCCTGCCCCACGCACTGTTTTCAGATAGCGGGGCTCGTCAGGGTTCTCCTCAATTTTCTCACGGATACGGCGAACGTAGACATCGACCGACCGGGGCGTGACGTAGTGCGTGTCGCGCCAGACGGCATCGAGCAACTGGTCGCGGGTGAAGACCCGTCCCGGGTGCCGCGCCAGATACTCCAGCAGACGAAACTCGGTAGCGGTGGTCTGTGTCAACGCGCCGCGGACCGTCAATGTCATGCCCCCGCTGTCGATCTCGATATCGCCGGCCTTCACGATGGAAGGGGCGAGCGGGCGCTCGAAGCGCCGCAATACAGCGCGCACGCGGGCCACCAACTCGCGCGGGCTGAAGGGCTTGGGAATGTAGTCATCGGCGCCCATCTCCAGGCCGATCACGCGGTCCGACTCCGTCGTCTTGGCGGTCAGAAAAATGACCGGAGTCATGGCCAGCGAGGAGGTCTGGCGGATGCGGCGGCAAAGCTCCAGCCCATCGCCCCCCGGGACCATGATGTCGAGAAGGAAGAGCGAGGGACCCTGTTTTTCAGCCTCGGCGATTACCCCGGCGGTGGCCGAAAAGGTGCGCACCACGTAACCGGCGGATTCCAGATGATGACGAACCAGGCGCAAAATATCGGCGTCATCTTCAACGGCGAAGATGGTTTGTTTCACGCTTGTATTGTAGCCGAGCATGGGGGCGGAGCTGTCGTAGGTGGGTATCACACCGTAAGCTTACAACGCCATTTGTTACAGGATGATGAACTTCCGGCGGGGGGTTTCAAAGAAATGCACTGGGCAGGCAGGGCGTTAACTCCCGCAATGTGGGACGCGGAAATGGCATCCCACATTGTGGGATAACGGCTCAACCGTAGGTTGACCAGGCACGCGTCAGGTAGTCCGTCATGCTGAGAGAAAACATGATGAACAGCCAGAATAGCGCCGCGATCACGGTGATCATCGTCAGTTTGGTGCTGTAGCGGAGATGCATAAAGAACAGCACGACCAGAGTGCCTTTGAACGTAGCGATCACTAGGGCAACGACGATGTTGAAGATCCCCAGATCGACCGAAGCGGCAAACACCGTAAGCGCTGTACACACCATCAACGTCGCCCAGATCACAACATACAGGCTCACCGGGACAACGTGAGATTCCGGACTGAAATGTTCTTCCTGAGTAGCCGGTTGAAAGTTCGTGACGGTCATAAGAGTATGTCGCTAGCCGTGCTTCTTGCTGATTAGATACAACAATGGAAATAAGTAGATCCAGACAAGATCAACAAAGTGCCAGTACAAACCTACAATTTCTACCGGACTGTAGTAAGAAGGAGAATAGGCCCGCCTCAAGCCCATGATGATGATCCAGCTCACCAGCCCCACGCCGATCACCATGTGCAGCGCGTGCAAACCGGTCATCGCCCAGTAGAGGGAGAAATAGATTTCCGTATGCTGCGGATCAGTGGGAGGATGTGCAGGGTCGCCCGTTTCGAAGTGAAAGTTCGGCCCGGGAAACTCGTGGTTGGTCCAGTGCTCGTGATACTCGACCGCCTTAATGCCGAGAAAGCCTAATCCAAACAAAATCGTGATCAGCAACAGCACGACCATCAATTTCGGCTTCCCTGTCTGTGCTGCGCGAACTCCCAGCGCCATGGTCAACGAGCTGCAAATCAGCACCGCGGTATTCGTCGCGCCCAGCCAGATATTCATCTTCTGGCTGCCTTCTACGAATGCCGTGTAATACGAGGAGCGGTACACCAGGTAGGCGGTAAACAGGCCGCCAAAGAACATGATCTCCGTCAGCAGGAACATCCACATGCCGAAGGTGGAGGTCTCCTGCTGCTGCTCCATGTCGGCAAAATGGTGCTGCAGGTTGTGCTCAGCGATTTGCAGATCGCTAGTGGCCAACGGTGACCTCCTCTTGCGGCTGGCTCTCGTAGTCGTAAGCTTCCCAGGTCACGACCGGCGTCTCGTCGAAGTTGTGCGTAGGCGGCGGCGAGGGCGTCATCCACTCCAGGCCGACGGCGTTCCACGGATTCGGCGGCGCAAGCTCGCCATAGCGCAGCGACCACAGGAAGTAAATCATCGGTAGCACGTAGCCGACGGCCAGGATCGATGCGCCCGCGGTCGACAGCACATTCAGCACCTGGAACTCCGGCGGATAGGCATGATAACGGCGCGGGGCACCCATGTAGCCCATGATGAATTGCGGGAAGAACGTGGTGTTGAAGCCGACGAAGACGAGCAGAGCCGACAGCTTCGCCCAAGCCTCGGGATACATTCTGCCGCTGATCTTCGGCCACCAGAAGTGCAGTCCGGCCATGTAGGCCATCACCATGCCGCCCACCATCACGTAATGGAAGTGAGCCACCACAAAGTAGGTGTCGTGCACATGAACGTCGAGGCCCAGCGAGGCCAGGAAAATTCCCGTCAGGCCGCCGATGGTAAACAGACCGATAAAGCCGAACGCATACAGCATCGGCGTCTCATAACGTATCGATCCTTTGTACATGGTGGCGGTCCAGTTAAAGACCTTGACCGCTGAAGGAATCGCCACGAAGTAGCTGAGCAGCGAGAACACCAGCGCCGAATAGACCGAAATACCGGCGACGAACATGTGGTGCGCCCAAACGACGAATCCCAATACCGCGATCGCAATGGAGGCCAGCGCCACGAACTCATAGCCGAAGACGCGCTTGCGGGAGAAGCAAGTCACGATCTCGCTGATCACACCCATGCCCGGCAGAATCATGATGTAGACCGCCGGATGCGAGTAGAACCAGAACAGGTGCTGGAAGAGCAGCGGATCGCCGCCCAGCTGCGGATTGAAGACGCCAATGTTGAAGGCGCGCTCCAGCGCAACCAGCAGCAGCGTGATGGCGATAACCGGCGTGCCGAGGACCATGATCAGCGCGGCAGCATAGTTCGACCAGCAGAACAGCGGCAGGCGTCGCCAGGTCAGACCGGGCGCGCGCATGCGGTGAATGGTGACGATGAAATTCAGTCCTGTGAGGATCGAGGAGAAGCCGGTGATGAAGATGCCGATGGCAGCTCCGATCACGTGGGTGTTGGAGTAGGTTGTGCTGAAGGGCGTGTAGAAGGTCCAGCCGGTATCGACGCCACCGGTAACCATCGCGGTCAGCGCGGTGATGGCGCCGAGCATGTAGATGTACCAGCTCAGCAGGTTCACGCGTGGGAAGGCGAGATCTTTGGCGCCCACCATCAACGGGATCACGAAATTGCCGATCACCGCCGGCACCGACGGGATCAGGAAGAAGAACACCATGATGATCCCGTGCATGCTGAACAGCTTGTTATAGGTGTCGGAGCTCACCAGGTCGCCCTGCGGCGTCAGCAGTTCCAGGCGGATCATCATGGCGAAGAAGCCGCCGATCCAGAACATGGCCGTAATCGAGACCAGGTAAAGCATCGCGATACGCTTGTGGTCTGTCGTCAGCAGCCACGACTTGATGCCGTAGGTCGAATTGAGGTAATTCTCGCGTTCGACGGTTTGTACAGCCGTTGCCATGTCAGACACCTTCGGGTCCTAAAACCTTCCTGTACGTCACTGCGTCTTCGACGTGTCGGGAACCGGCAGACGATTGCCCGCCGGCTCGCTCTGTTGCGGTGTCGCCAGCGACTTCACATAAGCCTCCAGCGCCATCAAACTCTCCTCGGAAACCTGTCCCTGAAAGCTGGGCATGATCGGCTTAAAGCCGGCGACGACCTTCGCCCCGGGATTCAGGATCGACTCGCGTACGTAATTTTCGTCGGCGGTCACGGTGCGCCCGTCGTCCAGCAGCACCGGTTTGCCGTAAATGCCTACCAGGTTCGGGCCGCGTCCCTGCGTGTCGGAGCGATGGCACGTGGAGCAGCCCAATTGCTGGAACAACTGCTGGCCATTGGCTGCCAGCGATCCTGACGCTCCCCCCTCGCTAAGCCACGCCTGGAAGGCCGTCGGCTCCATCACGATGACCTGGCCGATCATTCCCGAGTGGTCGGTGCCGCAGTACTGCGAGCAGAACAGATGATAGGTGCCGACCTTCGTCGTGTGGAACCACGTCTCCGTGTAGCGGCCGGGGAGAACGTCGGTCTTAACGCGAAACGCCGGAACGAAGAAGCTGTGGATGACGTCCTGCGAGCTCATGATCATGCGGACGTCGGCGCCCACCGGAATGTGCAGCTGATCGATCTCGCGCTGACCCGTTGTGTGCTCGAACTTCCACATCCACTGCTTGCCGACAACGTAGATTTCCATCGCTCCCTTGGGCGGCCGCGCTTCCTGGAAGTAGATCAGCGAGCCCCAGGCGAAGAAGATCATGCAGATGCCGAGCGGGATCAGGGTCCAGGCCAGCTCCAGCGGCAGCGAGCCTTCGATCTGCACCGGATGCGGATGGGCGGAGCGGCGGTACTTCACCGCGAAGATGAAGATGACGAGGAAGATCAGCAGCGTGAAAAACGCCGACACTGCGACCAGCAGGAAATAAAGTCCGTCCACCTGCCATGCCAGTGCCGAGGCACGCTCAGGGAAAAGTGGGAAGTTCTTCCACATATCGATCAGGCCCGTCCTGTTTCCTTCTTGCTGCCGTGCGAATCTGCGACCCCGTCGCGCGATAAAGCGTTGCGCGGCGTCGGGGATCCCGGTCTTTCACGGCGGAACATCACGATGATGAATCCGCCAAGAACCAACATGGTGGCAGCTCCGGCCAAACGCATAATGTTGGTGACCACCGCGCCGTAGCGTCCCGTCTTGGGATCGTAGTGATAGCAGTACAACAGCACCTCATCCACCACGTTGCCGATGTTGCCGCGCGAAGCTTCGATCAAGCCGAGACGGATGTCCTTGGGCGAGTACTCCACGCCGTAGTAATACTGGGCCAGCTTGCCGGCCGGCGTCACAAGCATGATGGCAGTCGCATGAATGAACTGCTTCGTCTGCGGATCGCGGCGGTAGTGAAAGCCGACAGCGTCGGCGAGCTGCTTGATATTCGGCTGCGCCCCGGTCAGGAAATGCCAGCCCTCGCCGTTGATCTTGTGATCCAGATGCTCGTTGATGCGCGCGACGTAGGTCTGCTGCGCCTGCCAGGCGTCCTTCGGCGTCTCGTCAGGATTGAAGCTGACGGAGACGATTTCGTATTCCTTGCCCGGCGTGAACTTCAGCATGCTGAGAGCGCTGGCTTCGCCTGCCAGTTCCTCGCCACAGAGCATGGGGCAGGTGTAGTAGACCAGGTTGAGGATGACCGGACGTCCTGATTGGAAGTAGTCGCCCAGCTTCACCGTCTTGCCTGTCTCATCTTTGAATTCAAGGGCCAGCGGGACTTGTTGGTTCAGGTGCTGGTCGATTCCGACGTTCGCCAGATCGGGCGGCTTAACCTGCGAGGCAGGCTTCGAGCTCTGGTCCATGAAGGACGAGGGCGACTGGGCGACAGCGAAGGTCGCGGCCAGCAGGATTGCGAGTTGTACCAAAAATTTCACAGCATTACATCCGGTCAATTACGGCGAAACACATTTATTAAGGATTCGCAGCACCGGGGGCATTCGTCGCCGCAACCGTGCCCGCCGCCTTATTCCCTGCCCCGGCCGACGGGCCCAATGTTCCAGGCTGCATATCCAACATCTTTGTATTGCCGGCGCCCGTCTGCGTGTTGACCTCGGGAGGCGGCGGATTGGGCCGCACCGGCAACCCACGGTCGACGATCAACTGCATGGCGAGCGTGATGGGAATGTGGATCGCGCCGCTCGCGTCGGCAAAGGGCTGTTTCACATTCAACAACGCATTCTCGGAATTGAGGAAGCGCGCCATCTCACTCGCATCGTAGGTCTGTAAGCGCGGCTCGGGAAAGACGTCCAGGTTCACCGCCGGGCTATTTTGCAGGACCGAGCGCGAACCCGCCGGTGCCGGCGGCGGCTGCACGGTGCGCGACATAGGATTCACCGCCGGCTGCGGGAACAGCGCCTGGCCGCGCGCCATGAAGCGGAACATTCCCCACAGCACCAGCTCGATGAAGACGCCGGCGACGAACAGTCCCACCAGGAAGAGCAGGATGCCGCGGGCGCTGAGGTCGGCGCGCTCGTAATCGACCTGCGGATTGCGCAAAGGATCGTGATTGGTGTTATTAGTGGCCATGTCCCGATCCTTGGTGCAGGAAATTCGATACCTGCGGGTCGTACAGCGCGATCAGCGGCCGCTGCCGGAAGTTATAGAAGAAGTACGCCAGCCACAAGCCGCCCAGCCCGATCGGCGCTGCCAGGTACCAGATGCTGAACAGCTTCGCGTCGTGGAAGTTCGGAATGACGTACCAGTAGATGTCGACCATGCGCATGCACATCAGCAGAATTGCGATGGGAATCAATCGGCGGCCGGCACGCTTGCGCTCGCGCGAGAGCAGCAGCGCGAACGGCAGCGCGAAGTGCAGCAGCACAATGGCCAGAATGATGTAGCCCCACTCGCCGCGAATACGACGCAGATAAAAGCCGATCTCGTCGGGCAAATTCCCTGACCAGATGATCAGCCACTGCGAGAAGGAGAAGTAGGCGAAGAGCATGACGAACGCCAGCGTCAGCTTGCCGAGATCGTGGAACTGCGTGGGCTTGATGATCTCGCGATAGGGGCTGTAGTGGATCAGCACCGTCAGCATGATGATGCTGAAGCACAGCGCGGAGAGTCCCTGTCCTGCGAGGAAGATGAGGCCATAGATCGTCGAGCCCCACGTCGGATCCAGCGACATCACCCAATCGACCGCGGCGAAGGAAATCGTCAACGCGTAAAGGATGAGACCGATGCCGCTCAGGCCCTGAAGGCGAGGCAATACGCCGCCCGGTGAGTCCTGCGTGTTTCCGCGTTTGCGCAGCGTGGTGGCCAACAATATCCAAATAACGAAGTACAAGACCCAGCGGAACATCCATTTATTCTGCGTGAGATACCAGTAGTTCTGGTGGGTGAGCGCCGGATCGTTCATCCAGGCATAAAGATGATGGCGCAGAAACAGGATCGGGAGGAAGAGGATGAACATCAGCGGCAAGCACTTGGTCGCCGCTTCCAGGATGCGGCGAATACTGAAGCCCCACAGGCCGCCGGAAAGATATTGCAGCATCAGGGCGGCAAGGCAGCCGACGGTCAAGCCGGTCCAGAAGACGTAAGCGATCAGGTATCCGCGCAGGAATTGTTGCAGATCCACAAAAGCCGCGATCGCGCAAAAGATCACGCCGGCGATGCCAACCAGCAATGCCTTGCCTTGCCAGCGCGCGGTATCGGCGGGCACGGCAAAGTCGGCGGGATTCACACGTACGGTTTCGTTACTCATTGCTTCTGCTGGCCTCCTTTTGCCGGCGCCGTTTGCGGCGGCGGCGGAGCGGAGGCGGCGGTCGTCGCGCCCTGAGTGTCGTAAGCCGGCGCAAGGTAAACGCCTTCCGGCGGCGAGCCGGCGACCTGCTGACCGGCGGGCACGTCGGCTTCGGTGGCGTGCTGGCTCAGCTGCAGGGCGCGAATGTAAGCGGCGATAGCCCAGCGATCGGCCGGCGAGACCTGCTGCGAATAATCGGGCATGGCCCCGAAGCCGTTGGTCATGACATCGAAGAAATATCCGATGGGTGCGCGGCGCAGGCGCTCGATGTGGTACGACGGCGGGCGCTTGAAGCCGCGCTGCACGATCATGCCGTTGCCGTCGCCGACCTCGGAGTGGCAAGGCGAGCAGTAGATGTTGAAGCGCTGCTGCCCGCGCGCCATCACTTCCGCAGTGACCGGGAAGGGCACGTAGTCACCGTCATTGGCGCCGACCTTGCCAGTATAGAAATAGGCATCGGCGTCGAGATGCCCTCGAGCTACCGTGCCACTGACGATGGGACGCGCCGAGCGATGATCAGCATAGAAATCGCTCTCGACCAGGGGGCGCTGATAGGGCTGCACCTGCATGTCGAGACGGCAGCCGCCCAGCAATAGCAATGTTACGGCAGCCAAAAATGCAGGCTTGATGCGGTGGAAGGGCACGGCTTTAGCCGCGCCAAAAATCGTTATTACACAACCGGCTTTAGCCCCGGATCGCCGCGGCGCAAAGCCGCTTTTCTTGACGTGCTGATTCGCCGGGCTGAAGCCCGACGCTTCCACCGGCCCGCCGCAGACGGAGGGCTCAATCCTCGATTGTGCTGGGCCCTTAATGCGGCACCTCCGAAATCGAAAGCGGGTTCAGGCTTTGCATGAATTTCATGGTCCCAACTACATCGAACTGCGGGTCGGCAGCTTCCACGCAGAGGAAGAAGCGGTCGCGCGTGACGCGGGCAAACTCGTCCACGTTGAACACCGGGTGATGCGGCATCGGCAAGCCGTTCAGAGCGAACATCCCGAAGACGCCCGCCAGTCCGCCGAAGAGCACGGTCATCTCGAAGGTTGGCACAATGAAGGCCGGCCACGAATGCCACGGCCTTCCGCCGACATTCAGCGGATACGAGATGCAGTTGATCCAGTACTGCAAGGCATAAGCCCCCGAGCCGCCGAGCAGGCCGCCGACCAGAACGATCAGAGGGACGCGCGTCTTATGGAAGCCCAGCGCTTCGCTCGCCTCGTCGATGGGAAACGGGCTGTAGGCGTCCATCTTGCGATAGCCGGCAGCGTAGGCCGCTTTCGTGGCCTTCACCAGTTCCGTCGAGTTCTCAAACTCAGCCATCAAGCCGTAAATCGGAGTTGTCAGCGCTTGTTTCATTCGGCCTTCACCTCCGATTCCGGCAGCAGCTGCCGCATCTCGAAGATCGAAATCGCCGGCATGATGCGAATGAAGATGAACATCGCCAAACTAAAGAAGCCGAGCGTGCCGGTAAACACCGCCCAATCCCAGCGCGTGGCCGTGTAATGTCCCCAGGACGAGGGCAGGAAATCGCGGCTCAAGCTGGTGATAACGATGACGAAGCGCTCCAGCCACATGCCGATAAGAATGTCCAGCGACACGAGAAACAGGAATGCGGTGTTAGAGCGCAGCTTGGGAATCCACAGCAGCTGCGGTATCAAAATATTGCAGAGAATCAGCGCCCAGTACATCGGGGCGTAGGGGCCGAACCAGCGGTTCTGCAGCATGAAGCGCTCATAGGTCGAGCCGCTGTACATGCCGATGAAGGTCTCGAAGAAGTAACCGTAGGCCACGATCAACCCTGTCGCCAGCATCACCTTGGCCGAGTTCTGGAGGTGGCGCATGGTGATGAGCGATTCCAGGTGGTAGTACTTGCGGATCGGGATCGCCAGCACCAGCACCATGGCGAAGCCGGAATAGATCGCGCCCGCAACGAAATAGGGCGGGAAGATGGTGGTGTGCCAGCCGGGTATCACCGCGATTGCGAAGTCGAAGCTGACGACGGTGTGCACGGAGAGCACCAGCGGCGTTGCCAATCCGGCCAGCAGGATGTAGAGCGACTCATAACGTTTCCAGTGGCGAGCCGAGCCGCGCCATCCCATGGCGAAAATGCCGTAGACCTTCTTTGTTAGCGGATGCTTCGCTTTCTCGCGCATGGTGGCGAAGTCGGGCACCAGGCCGACATACCAGAACACAGCCGAGATCGTGGCGTACGTCGAAACCGCGAAGACGTCCCACACCAGCGGGCTGCGGAACTGCGGCCACACGCCCATGCTGCTGGGATATGGGAATAACCAGTACGCCAGCCAGGGACGGCCAAGGTGGAGAACGGGGAACATGCCTGCGCAGGCCACGGCGAACAGCGTCATCGCTTCGGCAAAACGGTTGATGGAGTTGCGCCACGTCTGTTTCAGCAGGAGAAGAATGGCAGAGATGAGCGTGCCCGCGTGGCCAATACCGATCCACCAGACGAAATTGACGATCGCGAAGCCCCAGGCGACAGGAATCTCAATACCCCAGATGCCGACGCCGCGGATGAACAGATAGGTCACCGCGACCAGCAGGACCATCACGAAGAAGCCCGCGACGAGGAATCCGGAGAGCCAGCCTAAGCCGATGGGACGCGTGAGGACCGCATCGGCGATGGTGTCGGTGACGGTGCCGTAGGTCTCCCCCGGCAACATCACCGGTGGTTCATCCGGCCACGGCACGTCTTCAAGAAGCGTTTTTTCTTCTGGTCCTTCCCTCATGTGCTAGCTGGACTCCGACAGTTCAGGGTTGGGGTTTTGCACGGCCGCCAGATATGAAGTGCGCGGACGCGTGTTGAGATCGTCCAGCAAGTTATAGTTGCGCTGCTGGGCTTTGATCTTCGATACACGGCTATTGGGATCGTTCAGATCGCCGAAGACAATGGCTCCGGCCGGGCACGCCTGCTGGCACGCGGTAATCACTTCACCATCGCGCAGCTTGCGATTCCCCTCGCGCTCGGCGGTGATGCGGCCCTCTGCAATACGCTGGATGCAATAGGTGCACTTCTCCATCACGCCGCGGCTGCGCACGCTGACTTCCGGATTGCGCATCATCTTGTACTGCGGCGTGCTCCAGTCATTCCACAGCAGGAAGTTGAAGCGCCGGACTTTGTACGGGCAGTTGTTGGAGCAGTAGCGCGTGCCCACGCAGCGGTTGTAGACCATGTCGTTCAGGCCTTCGGTGCTGTGGACGGTTGCGCCGACCGGGCAGACGACTTCGCAAGGCGCATTCTCGCACTGCATGCACGGGACCGGCTGGTAGTACATCGCGGGATTTTCCGTGCCGCCCTCGTAATAGACATCGACGCGCAGCCACTGCATCTGGCGGCCGCGCATGGTCTGCTCTTTGCCGACCACGGGAATGTTGTTCTCCGCCTGGCAGGCGACGATGCAGGTCTTGCAGCCGACGCACGAGTTGAGGTCGATGGTCATGCCCCACTTCAACTCGGTGTACTGATAGTTGTAATAGAGCGTCATCTCCGGCGACGGCGCCTCAACACCTTCATGCGCGAAGTCGGGATTCTTCATGAAGTCTTCGAGCGTCGCCTTGCGGATTACGTTCCGGCCGTAGAGATCGTCGGACTTGCCCGGCGGCAGATCGGAGAAGTCGATGTACTGGAAGCCCTGCGGATGGGCGAAGCCGAATCCCGAGCCGGTTTTTGTGATCTTGGTCTCGGCGTACCAGGGTGCGTCGCTGCTGCGCAGCTTGTAGGCGCTGAAGCCGATGTCTGTACCGACGCGCCCGGCCTTCGTGCGGCCGTAGCCGAGGAAGACGGTAATGGAGTTGTCGGGATGCCCAGGCTGCGGCCAGATCGGGCCGCTTACCTTGCGTCCGTTGACGTCGATCTCGACGATATCGCCGGTGACCAGGCCGGAATGCTTCGCTTGGTTGGGACTCATCAGCACCGCATTGTCCCAACAGAGGTTCATGATGGGCTTGGGCGTTTCCTGGAGCCAGGCATTGTTGGCACGGCTGCCGTCGTAGATCAGCGGATCGCGGCGGAAGATCACTTCCATCACTTCCGGACTGATGGTGTTCGTCGGCGCGATATTGCCGCCCTTGGCGCTCACCGTCTTCGCTGGAGAGGCCGTGTTGGCGATGAAGCCGTCATTCAGCGCCTTGCGCCATGCGGTCTCGAAGTCGCCGCCCTTCATCTGCCCTTGCCAGTAGTTGCGGAGGATCTCGTAGCCCGAGGTCTGCGGTGAGCCGACCAGCGCGAAGATGAATTCGTACTCGCTCTTGCCGTCGTAGAGCGGCGCAATCAGCGGCTGGATGATGGAAGCCGTGCCGTCGATGGCGCGGACGTCGCCCCACTGCTCCAGATAATGTGTCCCGTTGATGTGCCAGTGCACATGGTCGTAGGTCTCGTCCTGATACAGACCGTGCTGAATGCGCAGCGGAACTTTGTCCATCGCATCGGCGAAGCCGAAGTCGGCGGGCGCATCGTAGACCGGATTGGCGCCCATGACGATCAGCAGGTCGACCTTGCCCGCGTTCATGTCGCTGACCAGTTGCTTCAGCTCTGCGGTCTGGTCTTGCGGCTTCACCTGCACCGTCTCGGTGAAGAAGACGGTGTTGCCGTGCGCGCCCAGCGCGGAGTTCATCGCGTGCGCCAGGGCGTGAACGGCGGGCGGCTGATTGTCGCCCGGAATAACGACCGCAGCGCCTTTGTGCGCCTGAAGGTCTTTGACGACAGCGGAAACGAACTTCTGATATTCCGGCTTGAGGTTTGCGCCGGAGCCGCCGCCTGCGCCCAGACCCGCGGCGATCGCGCGTGCCACCTGCTCCACTTCGCAGGCGCGAACCGGGAGGTGATGATCGGCTTTGCCGCTGGTGTTGGTCGGCGTGCCCTGCACCGAGTAGAAGCGCGCCATCTTCTCTTTGAGCTCGGGATTGCGGCGCGCCGCAAACTGGCGAGCGTAGTAGAGGAATCCGGGGAAACCGCTGGAGAGGAAGTCACCGTCGAGCGAGAGAATGATCTCCGCTTTCTCCAGGTTGTAGCGGGCTTCGACGTATTCGCCGAAGGCCATGATCGAACCGGCGCGAACGTTGTCGCGATTTACCGGTTCCCACTGGATCCACTTCGATTGCGGGAAGGTCGTCTGCACCTGGTCCATCAAGGTGGCCAGGGTGGGCGAACTTGTGGGGCCGCTCAGAATCCGCAAGCCCGCGCCTTGCACCGCGTTCTGCACGTTCAGCGCGCTCTTGAGCGCGACAACGTAATCGCTCCACGTCCGGAGCGCTCCCAGGTAGTTGATGTTCTGCGAGCGATCCGGGTCATACATGTCCAGGATGGAAGCCTGCATGAAGACATCGCTTCCACCCAGGCCGGCGGGATGCTCGGGATTGCCTTCGATCTTCGTCGGCCGCCCTTCGTGGCTCTCGACAAGCACGGGAGATGCGTAAGCGCCGAAAGGCATCGCGCTGGCGAAGAAGAGCGGATTGCCGAGAACAACTTCATTCGGCTGGCGGACGTAGGGGACGATTGGCTGCTCGGGAATCTTGACGCAGGCGGAGAGTCCGGCCAGCGCCATGGAAGCGCTCATCAGCTTGAGGAAGTTGCGTCGTGAGCCGTCGGCGGGCCAAATCGAAGCCTGGCGCGGAAATTCGCGATGCAGCATCTCGAAAAAGCCGTCGGTTTGCGCCAGCTCTTCCAGGCAGCGCCAGTACTGCGGCCCGTTCTTGGCTTGCGAAAGCTTCTCGCGCGCTTCGGCCAGCTCCATCTTGCTGGGGCAGACCGCTTCGATTTTTACCAAACTGTCTTTGCCCATCTTTTCGTCAGGTCCGAAACTCTTGTCCTGTCCCGCAACAGCCCGCATCGCCTTAGCGATGGCAGGTGCTGCAACTGGTAATGTCTTCCACGGTGCGAACTTTGTAGCTGCGCTTGAGCGCATTTCCCAGCGCGATCTGGTCGGTATACTCGACGCCTTCAAACGCGATCTTGTTGTCGGAGCTGGGCTGCACGTACTGCATGTTGAAGACCTGGTCGCGCGGGCGCAGGAACCTTTCCGGCGCGCGGTGGCAGTTCAGGCACCACTCCATTTGCAGTGAATTGGCCGCGAAGGTCAGCGGCATCTTGTCCACCTGTCCGTGACAGCTGACGCATCCCACGCCTTTGTTGATGTGAATACTGTGGTTGAAATAGACAAAGTCGGGCAGGTAATCGACACGCGTCCACATCAGCGAATTGCCGGTGCGGAAGCTCTCGCGCACCGGTTCCAGCATGGGAGCGTTCGTCCAGATCTGCGAATGACAGTTCATGCAGGTCTTGGTGGGAGGAATGCCCGCGAAGCTGGAATTTTCGACCGAGGTGTGGCAGTAGCGGCAATCGATGCCGTCGCCCGCATTGTGGTGCTGATGGCTGAAGGGCACGGGCTGGGCCTGGGCGACGTCCTGGTACGTGGCATAGGGCGAGCGTTGGATTTCCAAAGCAGCCGCCAGCAACAGAGACACAACGATCACCACTCCGATGATCGAAAGCCGCGCAATTGTATTCGCACTACGATGGAAGATCTGGGCCATTTATTTGTGAAGCTTTCCACTCTGCGGGTTCAGGTTCCGACTACCCAATCGGGACCCAGGGTTGGTGCGGGTACGGCGCTGCTAGCCACAGCCGGGTGTGACGCGTATCACCCAAGCGAGTGATTATAACAACTCATGTTGCCGTTGTTGCAAGTGGGCGCGGCGTGAAGCGAAGAAATTTTGCGCGCGAAAGAACGCCACGAAGCGAAAAGTGGCTGGAAAGCGCAAAAAATAAGGGGAAAAGCGGTGCTGAGGCAGCAGTCAGCACTCAGCATTCAGCATTCAGCCAGCGGGCGTCATCGCTGAGAATTCGTGCCGGCGCCGGCAATCGCAATGCAAGGGCTGAGTGCTGAGTGCTAGTTGCTCGTTGCCGCTTTCCTGAACATCGGCAGCAACAGGATCGCCAGGATGTACGCTGCGGCGCCGCAGGCGAGGGTCGCGGTTAAGCCGAATTGAATCGCGATCACGATCGCCAGTACGGATCCCAGGACGCTCGAAGCGGCGTTCATTCCCCATGCCCACTCGACTGCGCCGTCGCTCTCACGCGATTGGCCGTCGCTGCGTGAAGGCGACAAGGCGCGCAAGCCGCTGGGAAATGGCATGCCCATGGCAAAGGCGAGAGGAACGAGCATCAGCGCACTGATCAGCAACTTTGCGGGAAAGGCAATGCCGATGAGGGCTTCAAGAAGCTGCGGCAGCACGAACGCATACATAAGGAGGACCGCGACGATGAATGCCAGTGCAAGAAGAACCCGGGTCGGCTCGCTGAACCAGCACCGCGAGACCAGGCTGCCGGCGCCGCTGGAGAGCAACATCAGGAAGACAACCACCGTGAGGGCGTACGTGGGATATCCGAGGAAGAGCACGAAGCGCTGGATAAACGCGATCTCCACCATGATGTAGCCGAGGCCGATGGCGATGAAGTACAGCACGCGCAGGCTGCGCCTCCCACCCCGTCCCGCCAAAACCGGGCTGGCTGGGGACCCAGGCCCCGAACGAGTCGCGGGCGCGAGCGCCAGCGGCAACACGAGAAACAGAATCACCGCCAGAACCGAGATCAGCAGCACGATTCCCAGAATCGCGATGCCGACGTTGACCTTCCAGTCGATGCCACCCTGGTCGGAGCCGCGGAAAACCTGCTCCGGCTTGAGCGTGAAGAAGAAGAATGGAGCGTTGTCGGTAACGGGCGCGACGTTGTAGGCATAGGCGGCGGAGAAGGCGCGCGCGTCCTGGCCGCGGATTAATTGCGCAAATGCGGGATGGGCCATGCCGGGCTTGTCCGCTGTCGTCGGCAGATACAGGACATGCAGATTGAGGTTGGGCTCGCGGCCATTGACGCCTTGAATATGGTCGAGGACGGCGCGTTGCTCTTCCAGGGTGAATGGCGTTTTCCTGGCCAGCACCAGCACCGGCCGCCCGTCGGTGTCGAGCGGGCCATCGCTGACCACGATGAAATTCTGCGAAGTGTCGGCGACGCCCATTTCATGCAGCGCCTCCATGGCTTGTGAGACAACCCGCAGCGCCTCGCGCGGTTTGGCAAACTCCCAGCGGGTGATGGCGATCATGCCGTCGGGCTTGAGGTGATCGAAATACTCGCGAAAGGCCTCGACGGTATAGAGATTGTTTTCGCTAAGCGCGAAGGCGCCGGCCGCAGTCGATGCCCAGGTATCGACCAGCGTCATCTGCACCACGTCGTATTGATCACGGCTGTCGCGCACGAAGGAACGTCCGTCGCTGACATGCAGGCGCACCTCGGGAATCTGGTAGAGGTGATAGCTGTAGTCGGCGTAGCGCTCGCGCACGATGTTGTTGGCGATGATGGGATTGATCTCGATGCCAGTGACATTAGTGCTGCCGTTGGCTACGGCACGCAGCACATCGACACCGCCGCCGGGCCCGATGATGGCAAAGTCACCGTGCGGACGCAGCACGTTGGCGACCGAAGGCGCGGCTGACATCAGGTTGCGGCGGTAGTCATCGCTCCAGTGATGCGGGTCGGTGTTCATCAGCGAGGTTTGCGCGTCGGCATCGATCACGATGGCGCGGCCCAGTCCCTGCTGGTCGACTTCGACGCGGGAGATCGCGTTCCAGCGCGCGTAGAGGGGCGCTTCGCGCTTCACGCCTTTGGCGTAAACCACGTCGATGAGTTTGTTGCTGACGTTCGCGAACGTGATAACGAGCAGTGCGATGAGTAAGGATGCGGGAAGGAGCCGTTTGCCGGGAGTCGCCCAGACGATTCCTGCCAGAGCGACGGCCATTGCCGCGAAGAGAATCGTGTTGGGTCCGCCGATGACGTTCAGCAGCGGCACCAGCGTGAGGCATGCGAGCGAACCGCCCAGCAGATCGGCGCCGTAGAGCTGGGTAATGCGCTCAGGCAGGCGCGCGAAAACCGTGGAGAACAGCAAGCCCGTGAGGAAGAACGGAACCGCGGCAGCGAGATAGAGCCCACTCAGTCGCCACAAATTCGACCAGGTGAGATGCAGCGAGACGGCGGTGTGAACGACGATCTCCAGCACGGCAACGATGGCGAAGGTGTTGGCGATACAGACGAAGGCGCCCATACGCCGGATGGGCCATTGGGCTAGCCAATCACGGCGCAGCGAGGCGAAGACCGCTCCAGCACCCAGGCCGAGCAGAGCAATGGAGATCGCGAGAAAGGCAAAGTGGTAGAAGAGCACGACGGAAAAGAGGCGGGTAAGGCCGAGTTCAAGAAGCAGCGCCGCAAAGCTCATCAGCGCGATTGCAACGAGTGCGCTCCTGGTGGAGGTCCGAGTGGTAGTTGTCGATGAAGCGATGACTGCAGTCGAATCGATCATGAAGAAGAGAGATTACTACGTAAGCACGCAGCAGTCAGCAGTCAGCATTCAGCCGGTGGCGGGCAGTAATTAGTAATTAGCAATTAGCAATTAGCAATTAGTAAGAAACATGCGGTTAGCTACAGGGGCAGTCAACTCGCTGTGGATGAACCCTGGGCTGAATGCTGAATGCTGAATGCTGCGTGCTGAGTGCTGCATGCTGAGTGCACTTTTGTCAGCGCCGCTGTCTGATTTCCACAACAACTAAGGTTGCAAGCAGCGAATTGAAATTTGAAATCGCTAAGAGTGCGCGCCGCACAACACACGAATTCTCGCCCGCATCTTTGCTCACATGGGGGCAGCAATGGATGCAAACATACTGATCGTTGCGGCGGCTCTGGATACGAAAACGATAGCCATCATCGTGGTGGCCGTGATTGCCGTGCTACTGATCGCATGGGCGGTGGCTCGCAGGAAGCGTACCCATGCCCTGCGGCGGCGCTTCGGGCCGGAATACGAACGTGCGGTGCGCGAGCAAGGCCCGGGCAAGGCGGAAGCCGTTCTGGTGCAGCGCGAGAAGCGGGTGGAGAGACTGCCCATCCGTGAATTGACCTTGGACGAGCGCGAGCGTTTCGTCACTGACTGGCGCGTGGTGCAGTCGCGCTTTGTGGATGATCCGCAGGGGGCGGTGAGCGACGCCGATACGTTAGTCACACGCCTGATGCAGACGCGCGGCTATCCGATGAGCGACTTCGAGCAGCGGGCCGCGGACATTTCCGTGGACCATCCGCGCGTGGTGGACAACTACCGCGCCGCGCATGAGATCGCGCTTCGTCAGCGAAAGGGCGAAGCGACGACCGAAGACCTTCGCAACGGAGTGATTTACTACCGTTCGTTATTCGATGACCTGCTGGGTTCAAGACCCATCGACAACCGAAGAGAGGTGGCCTAATGGCTGAGCTGAAGAGAAAAGACGAGCAACTGACAACCGCCGATCTGGCGGGACGAGAAGCCCACAAAGAAGTTCGCGAGGCTGAGGTGGAGCGGCCGAAGCCGGTAAGGAGCGAAACCGAGTCCAGGCTGCGAGAGAATGCGCAGGCGGCAATGCTGCCGCGAGCGGCCCAGCCGACCGGCGATCCCACGCTGCGTGACAGTTCGACGCCGGCGGGCATGCCTCAGCAGGCCACGCGGGAGATGAATCCGACGCCGCTCTTCTCAGAGAACGATGTCACCGATCTGCGCGCGCGCTGGAGCAATGTGCAGACCGGCTTCGTCGACGAGCCGCGTCATGCCGTGGAGGAAGCCGACAAGCTGGTGGCCGCCGTAATGAAGCGGCTGGCTGAAGGTTTCGCCACCGAGCGGTCGAATCTGGAGAAGCAGTGGGACCGGGGTGACAACGTGTCGACGGAAGACCTGCGGGTTGCCTTCCAGCGGTATCGCTCGTTCTTCGATCGGCTGCTGAACGCGTAGTCAGTCGGATTCCAGGATCACCTGCGCCATGGCGGAATCGGAGGTGTGGGTGATCGAGAGGTGTGCACGTACAGCGCCCAGGCCGCGGAAGAACTCCGCGGCTTTGTTGTGGAAGGCGATGGTCGGACGGCTTCCGGGGGAGCGGCGAACTTCCACATCCTGCCAGGTGACGCCGCGGTTCCAGCCGGTGCCGATGGCCTTCATGGCAGCTTCTTTGGCGGCGAAGCGTCCGGCGTAGCGCTCTGCCTTGTTCGCCTTGGATTCGCAGTAGCGGATCTCCTCGGGCGTGAAGACGCGCTCGAGGAAGCGGCGGCCGAAGCGCTCAATGGAGTTGGCGATGCGCTGGACTTCGGTAATGTCGATGCCGGTGCCGACGATCATAGGGGCCGCTATTCGCTATTCGCTATTCGCCAGAGGGGTTATAGGCGCTTGGGTGCGATGTGGCAACCAAATGGTATATCGAGGCGAGCATCTCTCGCCTGTCTTCGCACTGTGTTAGCCGTGAGAAGCTCGGCATTCCCGGACATCGCTGCTCTGGCGAAAAGCGAGTAGCGAAGGGCGAACAGCGACTAACACGTTGAGGATACAGTGCTTATCCTGCAACTAGCGAAATTTGCTTGGGGAATTTGCGAGCGTACTGCTATGATGAGGCTGCTCGATTGATCGACGTTGTACGCAGCAGTTCCTGCCTTTAGCAGCAATCCCTGCCGCATCACACCCCGATCGAATTGCAGCTATATCAATATTTGAAGGAACATGCATCACCATGGAACAAGGAACAGTTAAGTGGTTCAATGACGCGAAGGGCTACGGCTTTATCAGCCGCCAGAATGGGGAGGACGTATTTGTTCACTATTCTGCGATCCAGTCGAACGGCTTCCGCAGCTTACAGGAAGGCCAGGCTGTCCAGTTCAACGTAGTCAAAGGGCCCAAGGGCTGGCAGGCGGAGAACGTACAACTCCTGTAGGTCTCGAGCTGGAAGGTTCGAAGAGGGTGGCCAATATGGCCGCCCTTTTTGTTGGAAGAAGTAATTAGCAATTAGTAATTAGTGGTTAGCTTTGTCCTCGGCGATGGCAGCCACTTCGGCGCGTAAGTGAAACTTACCTTCCTTCTATTTCGTAATAGTTAGCGTGCTTTTCTGAAAGACCAACCTATGATTGATCCAGCTTCGGAAGTACGGTCGGCCGAGATTCAACCGTCGAGCGCGCCGCCTGAGCCGCCGCGGCGCAACGTCTTCTATCGAGCCTTCGTCGGGCCGCGTGGCGTACGCGCCGGATGGAAGGTCATCCTTTTCTTCCTGATGTTTGTCGGGATCGCGATGGCGCTCCGGCCGATCGCCCGGATGCTGCCGAAGGTGAGTGCCGGATCGCCGGTCACGCCCGGCAGAGCGCTGATGACGGAGTTCCTGGCGATGACCTCGGTGCTGCTCGCCACCGCGCTCATGGCTAAGCTCATCGACCGCAAGCTGTGGGGCTATTTCGGCATCCCACTGCGCAACGGCTTTCGATCCACGTTCTGGGTCGGCGCGGCTATCGGGCTGGGCGCGCTGGCGTTGCAGCTGGAACTCATGCACCTGGGCGGATGGTTCGACTTCGGCACGTTGCAGCTGCATGGCGGGGAGATTGTCACCTACGGCGCGCTCTGGGGTGTGGCGTTCTTTTTCGTGGGCGTGACCGAAGAAGGCCTGCTGCGCGGTTATGTGCAGCGTGTCACCACCGACGGCTTCAGCCGGCTGCCACGCAACTGGAGCTTCTGGACCTCGGCGCTGCTGTTTTCGGTGCTGTTTGCCTGCGGGCATCTCGGCAATCCCGGCGAAAACAAGTTCGGCATCGTCATGGTGTTCATCGATGGCATGGTGATGTGCTTCAGCTTGTGGCGCACCGGCGATCTGTGGTTCGCCATCGGCAATCACGCGGCGTGGGACTGGGGCGAGACATTTCTGTTCGGCACCGCGAACAGCGGGTTGCACGGGTCGCACGTGCTGCTGAACCCATCGTTTCACGGGCCGCTGCTGCTCGCCGGCGGGACCGACGGCCCGGAAGGCAGCTTGCTGGTGCTGTTGTCGGAGGCGTTGTTTGTCGTGGTGGTTGCGGTGGTGTATCGGGGGAGGAAGTATTCGATGCTGCGGGATGGAGAAGCGAATAGTAATTAGTAATTAGTAATTAGTAATTAGTAATTAGTAATTAGCAATTAGCAACTAGCGATTGGAGCACCATGCCGAATCGAAGCTTGCTGTTGTTGGTCC
>Ga0126381_100001387_pt1 | contig 26110 bp, 17 predicted proteins | sample PanSoiMetPlot_28_FD_96465 | JGI IMG/M metagenome (GOLD analysis project Ga0126381, IMG submission 96465) | Tropical forest soil microbial communities from Panama - MetaG Plot_28 | ecosystem: Environmental > Terrestrial > Soil > Tropical forest > Bulk soil | place: Panama | collected 2016-02-17
CACCTGGTATTCGTTCGCCGATCCGTAGATCGTTGAGACCCAACGCGGCCCGTACGCGTCATAGAGCGCATTCTCGATGGTGTTCGCGTTGACGTTCATTGCCGCAGCCTTGTCGCGGTCAATCGTCACGTTGACCTGCGGCGTGGTCGCCGCGATGTCCGTCGTCACGTCGTCCACTCCCGGCAGCTTCTCCACTTCGTCGGCCAGCTTGCCCGCCTCGCTATACAGCAGATTGCGATCGGGGGTCTGCATCGAGAACTGGTAGAGACTCTTCGTCACCTGCCCGCCAATCTGAATCGTCGGCGGATTTTGCAGGTACGATTTTACGCCGGGATATGCCGACAGCTTCGGCCGGAGCTCCTTAATGATGTCGTTCACGCTTAACTGGCGTTCCGCCCGCGGCTTGAGGTGAATCACCAGCTCACCGTAGTTCGGGCCTCCCAGGTTCGATGCGGTGGTCCCGCCCACGCTCGCCATCAGCGACACGACGTTCGGATCCTGCGAGACCGCCTGTGCGATCTTCTGCTCATAGTCCGACATCTGGTAATAGGACGTGCCCTGCGACGCTTCGGTGATGATGTGCAACTGGTCCGTATCCTGATCGGGGATGAACCCTTTCGGAACCGTAATGAACCTATACACCGTTGCGCCCAGCACGAGTACGAAACTCGCCATCATCGCGATGCGGTGCCGGAGCACGACCTGCAGCGTGCGGTCGTAGACGTTCAGCATGGCATCGAAGTATCTCTCGGTCAGCCGGTAGAACCAGCCTCGCCGGCCCTCGTGTGCGCCGCGCAGGAAGCGGCTGCAAAGCATCGGAGTCAGCGTCACCGAGACCACGCCCGAAATCAGGATCGCCACCGTGATGGTGACCGCAAACTCCTTGAACAGGCGCCCCAGGACGCCTCCCAGAAACAGCACCGGAATGAATACCGCCGCCAGCGACAGCGTCATCGACACGATCGTGAATCCGATTTCACCCGATCCACGCAGTGACGCGGTCAGGGGCTCCTCGCCATGTTCGATGTGCCGTACGATGTTTTCCAACATCACGATGGCGTCGTCCACCACGAAGCCGATCGAAAGAATCAGCGCCATCATGGACAAGTTGTCTAGGCTGTAGTTCAGCAGATACATGATGCTGAACGTCCCGACGATGGAGAACGGCAGAGCAAGGCTGGGGATGATCGTGGCGGAAACGTTCCGCAGGAAGAGGTAGATCACCATCACGACCAGGCCGAGCGTCAGCACCATGGTGAACTGCACATCTTTGTATGACTCGCGAATCGTATCCGACCGGTCGTACAGAATGTCCATGTTGACCGCCGGCGGCAGCTCGGCCTTGAACAGGGGAAGCAGATTCTTCACGCCGTCCGTCACGGTGATGGTGTTCGTCCCGGGTTGGCGCTGAATCGCCAGAATGATGGCGCGGCCGCTGTCCTTGTGCGTGTAATACCACGAGGCCGTTTTGTCGTCCTGCACGCTATCGATGATGTTGCCGAGTTCTTCCAACCGCACCGGCGAGCCGTTCTTGTATGCAACTACCACCGGGCGGTACGCCGCGGCGGTCATCAACTGGCCGCTCGCCTGCAGGGTGAACGAGCGCTGCGGACCGATGATCGCGCCCGTGGGAAGATTGACGTTCCAGTTCTTGAGGGCGGTTTCTATTTCGTTGATTCCCACCTGCCGCGACGCCATGGCGTGCGGATCCATCTGCACATGCACCGCGTATTTCTGTGCGCCCAGCACCTGCACCTGCGCCACGCCGGAGATCATGGAAATGCGCTGCGCGATGCGCGTTTCCGCGTACTCGTCGAGGTCCCACAGCGGAAGCGTGGGCGAAGTCAGCGCCAGATACAAAATCGGCTGATCCGCCGGATTCACCTTCGTAAACGTGGGCGGCGTCGGCATGCCTTGCGGCAGCAGGCGAGACGCCTGCGTGATGGCCGCCTGGACATCCACGGCCGCGCCGTCCAGCTTGCGGCTCAGGTCGAACTCCAGAGTGATGTACGTGTTGCCCAACGAATTCGACGATGTCATCGAATTCAAACCTGCGATGGTCGAGAACTGATTTTCCAGCGGCGTCGCCACCGCCGCCGCCATCGTCTCCGGGCTCGCGCCCGGAAGGCTCGCCGTCACCAGCAGCGTAGGAAAGTCAACGTTGGGAAGGTCGCTCACCGCGAGCGACCGGTACGCCACGCTCCCGAACAGCGCAATCGCCGCCATCAGCAAGCTGGTGGCAATCGGCCGCTCGATAAATGTCTGCGAAATATTCATGGTCTAACCAAGACCGCTCCCTAACGGTCGTGCTGCAAGCAGTACGACCGTTAGGGAGCGGTCAACTCACCTAATCCCCCACCGCCGGCGCCGTCTTGACTGGCCGCGAATGCGCCCGCCAAGCGTTCCACTTTTCTACCGTGGCTGCCAGGTACGTATACACCACCGGCGTCAGATACAAAGTCATCAACTGGGAAAATGCCAGCCCGCCGACTACCGCCATGCCTAGAGGCTTGCGCGCCTCACCGCCCGCACCATAGCCCAGCGCGATCGGCAGGCCGCCCAGGAGCGCCGCCATGGTAGTCATCATGATCGGCCGGAAGCGGATCAGGCAGCCTTCATAAATCGCTTCTGTCGGCGACTTGTGCTCTTTCCGCTCCGCCTCCAGCGCGAAGTCGATCTGCATGATCGCATTCTTCTTCACGATGCCGATCAGCATGATCAGTCCTACGAACGAGTAGATGCTCAAATCCACCTTGAACAGGATGAGCGTCAGCAGCGCGCCGAAACCGGCCGAAGGCAGCCCCGAAAGAATCGTAATGGGGTGAACGTAGCTCTCGTACAGCACGCCGAGTACGATATACACGACCGCGATCGCCACGATCAGCAGAATACTCATGTTCTGCATGGAATCCTGAAATACCTTCGCGGTGCCCTGGAACACGCCTGTGATCGTCGCCGGCAGACTGGTCCTTGCGACTTCCTCGATATTGTCGGTCGCCTCTCCCAACGACGTCCCCGGCTTCAGCGCGAACGAGATCGTGACCGACGGCAATTGTCCGGAATGCGGAATGCTTTGCGGCCCGGCGTCCTGCACCAGGTTCGCGACCGCGTTCAGCGGCACCAGTTGCCCGTTATCCGAGCGCACGTACAGCATCTTCAACCCGTCGGTGTACATCTGATACTGCGGGTTCATCTCCAGCAGCACCCGGTACTGATTCGTGGGAGCGTAGATGGTCGATGAGAGTTGCGGCCCGAAGGCATCGTACAGCGTCTGCGATACCGACTGATAGTTCACCGCAAGCGCCGCCGCACGGTCGCGGTCCAGTACCACATTCACCCTCGGATTACGGATCTGCAGATCGGTGTTCACTTCCTGCAGGCCCGGAACGTGCGTAATCAGCTTCTCCAACTTCTGCGCTTCGGTGTAGAGCTGCTGCGTGTCCGGACCGTACAGCGTGAAATCGTAACTGCTCTTCGACATGCGCCCGCCGACGCGAATCGCTGTCGGAATCGTGAGGTACGCGCGGATGCCCGGGAAGTTCGAAACCTTGGGGCGCAGCCGGTTCACGATGTCGTTCACGGTCGCCGCCCGCTGTCGCCTCGGCTTCAGGTTGATCATAAAGCGGCCGGTGTTTGCCGCTCCGCCGAATCCCCCGCCGGTAGATGCATTGAAGGTGTCGATGTCGGGGTCCTGCACCAGCACGCGCGCAATCTGGTCCTGGTAGCGCACCATCTGGTAATACGACGTACCCTGCGACGCCTCGGTCTGGACGTTAAACGTGTCGTTGTCCGTATCGGGAATGAAGCCCTTCGGCACCACGCCATATAGGTATACCGTGGTGCCCAGCACAGAGAAGAACATTAGCAACATCACGGGACGATGGTGCAGCACCCACCGCAGCGTGACGCGGTAAATCGCCAGCGTGAAGTCGAACAGCCCCTCCATCATCCGATGGAAGATCCCGTGCGTCGCCTTGTGCGAAACGTGCAGGAAGCGGCTGCACAGCATCGGCGTCAGGCTGATGGAGACCATTCCCGAAATCAGAATCGCCGTGCAAATCGTCACCGCGAATTCGCGGAACAGGCGCCCCAGAATTCCCGACATGAACAGAATCGGGATGAACACCGCCGCCAGCGACAGTGTCATCGACACGATCGTAAACCCAATCTCCTTCGAGCCGGTGAGGGACGCCTGCATCGGCGTCTTGCCTAGCTCGATGTGCCGCATGATGTTTTCCAGCATCACGATCGCATCGTCCACCACGAAGCCGATCGAAAGGATTAGCGCCATCATGGAGATGTTGTTCATGCTGAAGCCCAGCAGGTACATGATGGAAAACGTCCCGACCAGGGAAAATGGCAGCGCCATGGCCGGAATCATGGTGGCTGAGAAATTGCGCAGGAACAGGAAAATCACCAGGATGACCAGCGCCAGCGTGGCCATCATGGTCATCTGAATGTCGCGGAATGCTTCGCGGATGTTCTTGGAGCGGTCGCCGCGAAGTGCCATGTGGACACTCGGCGGCATCTCCGCTTGGAACGTCGGCAGCAACTGCCGGATGCTGTCGACCACCTCAATGGTGTTGCTATTCGGCTGCGGCATCACCTGCAGGCTCACGCCGCGCGTCCCGTCCTTACCGTATTCGCCGCCGTAGAGCTTCGAATATTGCTTGTCGTCCTCGACGCTGTCGATCACGTTCGCGATGTCGCTCAGCCGCACCGGAGCGCCGTTGCGATACGCGACAATCATCGGCCGGTACTGCCATGCTTTCAGAAGCTGTCCGTTCGCCTGAATGGTGTACGCCGTATGCGGCCCGTAGAGCGTTCCCGTCGGAATGTTGACGTTCCAGTTCTTGAGCGCCCCATCCACTTCATTCAGCCCGATCTGCCGCGCCGCCAGCCGGTTCGGATCCACCTGCACTCGCACCGCGTACTTGGCCGCGCCGAACACCTGCACCTGCGCCACGCCCGAAACCATCGAAATGCGCTGGGCCACCGTCGTCTCGGCGTATTCGTCCAGATCCGAAAGCCGAAGCGTAGGCGACGTCAGAAAGATGCTGAGAACGCCGAACGCTCCCGGGTTCGATTTGTGGAAGGAAGGCGGCGCGGGCATGCCCGGCGGCAGCAGCGGCATAGCTTCGGCAATTGCCGTCTCCACGTCCACCGTCGCGCCGTCGATGTCGCGGCTCAGGTTGAACTGCAGGGTGACGTTTGTGCTGCCCTGGCTGCTCGACGAGATCATCGAGTCTAGTCCGGCAATCGTGGTGAACTGCCGCTCCAGCGGCGTTGCCACCGCCGATGCCATGGTATCTGGATTCGCCCCCGGAAGGCTGGCACTCACGTTGATGGTGGGATACTCCACCTGTGGCATGTCGCTCACCGGCAACGCCCGATACGCGATGACTCCAAACAACGCAATCGCCGCCATCAACAAGCTGGTGGCGATCGGCCGGTGAATAAAGTGTTCGGAGATGTTCACAGAATCAGCTGTCAGCTATCAGCTATCAGCCAATAGCTAACCCTTCTTTCCTCGACCGCCTCTGCCGCCTCTGCCACCCGGCAGCACCACACGGCTGCCCGGGGCGAGCCGCAACTGTCCCTGCGTCACTACTGTTTCACCCAGGTTCAATCCCTGATCTACCACCATGTCCTGATCGACGCGCGAACCCGTCACGACGGGCCGCTGCTCCACAGTGCGGTCTTGTTTCACGACGTAAACGTACGATCCGTTCTGCCCGGTCTGCACCGCCTCGTTCGGCACGACCAGCGCATTGTTCTGCGTGGTCAACCGCAAGGTTACGCGCACGAACTGCCCCGGCCATAGTCTGTGGCCGCGATTCGGAAACGTTCCCTTCAGCTTGATCGTACCGGTGGTCACGTCCACGGAGTTGTCCACGAACGTCAGGGAGCCGGTGTCTTCCTCAGCGTTAGCGTCATCCTGCGGCCGGGCGCGCACCTGCAAGGTGTGCTGCGCCATGTAGCGCTTGATGCCCGGCAACTGCGCTTCCGGTACCGCGAAGGTCACGTAAATCGGCTCGACCTGGTTGATGGTCACCAGTTCCATGCTGTTCGGCGTCACGACGTTGCCGCGCTTCACCGAAAGATTTCCAGTGCGCCCGTCGATGGGCGAAGCGATCTTCGTGTAGCTCAGCTGCACCTGCGCGTTCTCCACGGTAGCCTTGGATGCGCCTATACTGGCGCGCGCGCTTTCAATCGCCGCCTTGTCCGCCGAGACCGCCTGCGCGGTGGCGTCCGCATTGGCGCGTAGCTGCTCCGCCTGGTCGCGCGAAATAATTCCGTTCTTATACAGGTCCGCGTACCGGGTTGCCTGCGATTCCGCGTATCGCGCCTGGGCGCTGTCGCGCGCCAGGTTGGCCTCGGCCTGCCCGATGGTCGCTTCGTCGCGCTTCAAGTTGGCGACGGACTGGTCAAGGGCCGCCTGCAGCGGCCGCGGATCGATGTCGAAAAGCAGGTCGCCCTTCTTGACGTAATCCCCCTCGGCGAAATGCTGATCGGTGAGTTGGCCGCCCACCTGCGCCTTCACCGAAATGGTGGAGTAGGCCTCCACGTTCCCGATCACCTGCACTTCGACCGGAACGTCCTTTTGCACCACCTGCGCGATGGTGACCGGAACGTCACCGCCGCCCCCGCGCCGCCCTTTGCCGCCACCTCCGCCGCTGCTCGAGCCGCTCGACGCTGTGGTGGTCCCTGTGGTGCAGCCGCTCGCGAAGAGCCACGCAAAAGCAATAACCGGTAGAATCCAAAGGGCTTGGCGGCGCCCAGCGACCCCGTTACGGTGATCCCGGTAGGTAGACATAAGGTTGTCTGAATTGGCGTTAACCTTAATCGTATAGTTACGCAATCTGGCGCGCAACGTGGCGAAAAGGGCTATTTTTGCGGAACTTTTTGGATGGGGCCGCGGTTGGCGACCCGCAGACCTATAATTTGGGTTTGGGTGGCGGCAATTCGCGGGCAGTGACCTGGCTCGAAAACCCGAGTCGGTTGTGCGCGCCGTCGCAAAACGGCTTGTTCTCCGAGTGGCCGCAGCGGCATAGCGAAATGACCGTCCGCCCGCTCAACCCGAACGCCGCACCCGAAGGATCGCAAATTTCGAATTCCCCCTCGATTCGCAGCGGACCATTGTTCAATGGAGTGACTTTCGTGGACATTCCGGATCAGGATAGCAGACGGTCGGGCCGGCGGTACTTCTTGTACAATGATCCCTACCGTTGCTCTGGACGGTTCCATGGCACGCGAGCATTTTCGGAAAGATCAAGATGCGCAGGACAAGGCCGCGCAAACCAGCGCCCTGGAGCTTCTCAAGTCCCTTGGCGCAGTAGCCGGCGTTTTGACGGGCCTCGCATTCATCTATGGTTGGCTATACTGGGCGACTTACTACACCGCGTTCGGCTTGAATTCGCTGGTACTCGACCTTCCGTTTTCGGTAGTATCGGTTTCGCTCGCCCAGGTACTCGTGCGCGACTGGAAAACCGAGACCAGCCTGGTAAAGGCGATTCTGACTCTGGTCGTGTTGGCCGGCATCGCTCTCACAGCTCTGTTTGTACACTGGTACAAACACCGCCATACGGGCGCAACCGTGCTGCCGATCATTCTGGTGCTCGGCATGTCGATAGGCGCGTGGTGGCTTGGGTTTCACGACGCCGGGTTGGATGCCGGCTGCACCTCGCGACTGCCAACGGTGGCCTTCGAGTTGATCCAGGCGCCGGATAAGGTGGATGTGCCGCCCCCTTGCCTGCAAGGCAGTGGCGAAACCTGTCACCTGGTTCTTCACATCAACAACACATATCGTTATTTTGTTGCTCCCGATCAGGAATTCTGCCAGGCCGCCTCGATTTCGCCGGGCGCCGGCCGTATGACATACGAAATCTCCGACGGTCAGATTCGGATCGCGAACATTCAGACCAACATCGGATGGTGAACATGACGACATCGAGAACGGCTCTGTTCCTGCTCGCGGCATATGCGGCCCATGCAGATACGGTAATCACCCGCGATTCGAGCAGTTGGAACGGACACGCAACCGTCTCAGGAGGCGTCGTCAAACTGAACGCGACATTTCGTAGCGGGAGCGTTACATTGCAATTCGGAGCGAACTACGTCCGCTCCATTGACTTCAATTCAACCGTGTACAACGCGGGCGCCGATCCCAGCAAGCTCCTCCCCAGGCCGAATGGAGGGTCCTTCGGCGGCACGGTTTACACGCAGAACAAAACAAACCAGAAGTGCCAAGACATCATCGTCGATCCAGGGCACGTTTCCTGCGATGGCAAGCCCATACCCGGTGTCATACGCATTCTGGTGGGTAACACGCAGTGATCGCCGATCGGCCGTGCGGTCATCGCGCGCTGAGCGCCAGAACGGAGTAAGCCGTGGCCGCGTCGCTCATGAACCGGCCGGCATCCGATGCCGGATCGCGCTTCTTGTTCATGGACGTGGCCAACCAGGCGCCGCTGGGATCCTGGTGCCGCTGCAGCCACGCTATACCCTTCTCCGCAGCCGTGGCGCCCGATGCAATCCCCGAATTCTTCAGCGCCACCACCATCAGGCCGGTACCGTAGCCGTCACTCTCCGTGTCCATAGGTGTGCCATCACGCCGCTTCCAGTCTTTCACCACCAGCGCGGATTCGCTCCAACCTCCGTCCTCGCGCTGTTTCGAGACGATCTCCGCGACGATGGCCTCCCGCTGCTCAAGCTTCAAAAGCGCGGGGAGACGGCCGGCTGCCCATAGCGCCACAGCACGATGGAGAGTCGATTGACTGGCCTGCTCCCGTTGCAGGTATCCGGCCAGCAAGGCGATGTTCTCCTGCGCAGCCTTGCGCGATTCCTCTGGAGCCATCCCCGCCGCAAGCCCCGCCAGCGCCGCCCCCCAGAAAGCCGAATCGTCCGCCTCCCAGGGCTCATTGTGGAAGTTGAGCCAGATCCACGATCCGCGCTTGTCCCCGTCCTTCAATTGCAACGCCCACATATAGCGTAAGGCATCCGAAGCGGCCGCCGACTGGTAGCGCGTCAGCACCAGCGCATTCAGCACCGCCTCTGTGTTACGTGATTCGACTGCGCTGTTGGGTCCGTTCTTCTCGTTGTAGAACGGCAGCATGTCATTCCACCTCGATACACGCTTCGTTATGTTGTCGAGAACCGTGCGCTCATTGACTGACGGAGCCGATTCGCCGAGCGAGCTCCGCAGCGCGGGCCGCCCCAATGCGTAGGAGACCGTGGTGTGACAGGAGGTACAAAAGGTGCCATGATCGCGCGCCGCGTACGGCCAGGTGTCCCACCACGCCATGCGGCCATCAAGATAGTCGGCTGCGGCCTTGCGGTTCCAGTCTTTGTCACGGTTCCCGCCCTGGGCCTGCGCCGCCAAGGTGCAGAGCAGCGCCAGCAGAAGAGTTCTCATGATCGTCCCCTCGATTACAGGAGTATAGCCGACTCTGCCAGCGGCCGGGCGTCGCACACATAGTTTTCGACACCGCATTCGGAACGAAGTTACGGCGATTTCCGGTGCGGGCGTGGTTTTGAAAGGGGGCTATGTCCTTGGGTGTGCCGTTGTCCGGATGCGCTCGACGAAATGGCCGAATGAGGCTCCGGCCAAACCGAAAAGCATGGCGGTGAGAACCGTTAGGATAAAGTTCTTCCAGATCCAATAAGTGATGTTATGTCCGTGAATTTCGCGGGAGCCAGCCCAGTAGTGGAGCATGCTGACGCTGGGAACGACGATGCACGCTGCGACCGGAACGAGAGCCGCTTTAGCGGAAGCAGCCGTCGCTCTCCAGATTCCAGAATGCTCGCGCAGGTTGGTCCACGCTCCGGCCACAAAGAGCAATAGTTGACCGGCGAAATAGCGCCACAAGAGAACCGGACGGTCGACAAATCCTTCGAACGCCATAATCAGCAGGCTGGACGTCCATAATGCCAACCCTAGCGCGCAGATCTTCCATAGATCGTGACGGAAGTGTTGGAGTGCGGCACCGGCAAGGATGTCGGCGATGAGTGCCGGGGTCAGCTTCCTTTCAGCGAGGATGCCGGCGAGTTCCGGACCGAACTCGTTACGCCATACACGTGGGTACGCTCGGATCAACAGACGGCGCAGAATCATACAGTTCGTAGCCTCCTTAGGCCGTAGCTTGCCAGGCGACGCATCGCTTCCAACTGCGCTCTTAGGTAGCCAAGCCCGGTAGGCGTGATCCGGTAAGGACGCTGCCTGCCACTCGTCTCCAAAGGCTCGATGCATTGTTGATCCATCAACCGTGTGATGGCCGTGTATAGGGTGCCAGGGCCGAGGTTGACGCCAGCAAAAATGGCAACATCCTGCATTACGGCGTACCCGTGTTTGGGGCCGCCTGCCAAACTGGAGAGAATCAGCAATTCGGGATCTGTAGCCGGGCCAGAAGCGGGTTTGCGTGCCATACTACGCATTATGATACATCATAATTCGAACTATTAATCCACCAGCGTGTTTACACCGAAATCGCCTGTTGGATTTGGCATCCCTTGCCACCGGCGAGCTCGTCATGTAGCCTATTGACGGACCCAAGCAGCGATTATGCTTCCCGCTCTGTTCCGCAATGCGTCGCAACTCCTTCGCTGGCGGAGACGCGCGCCGTTTGTGCTCACAGCGATCGTCGCCGTTGCTTCCCTGGCACCGGCCCCTTATGCTTCCCGGATCGATCCGACACGGGCGCTGCGGCAGGAGTGAACTCCGGTATGCATTCGCTAATTCAGGACCTTCGCTATTCCGCACGGCAGCTCATCAAGCGTCCGGGCTTCACGTCCACCGCGGTCATCTCGCTCGCGCTCGGCATTGGGGCGACCACCGCGGTCTTCAGCGTCATTTACGCCGCACTGCTGAACCCGTACCCTTTTCGCGCAGCCGATCGCATCGTCCGCATGTCCGTCAAGACAAAGGCCGGCAATGTTGAACTGGTCAATCTGAACCCGGAGCAGATCCGGCACGTGCGCGACATTCCCCTGATCGAAAGTGTGCTGGCCATGGATTATCACGCCATGACCTTGACCGGCCGCGATCTGCCGGAAAACGTCAACGTCATTGGCCTGATCTCCAACGCTTTCGACGATCTCGGCATGCAGACCGTGCTGGGCCGCGGTCTTCACCGATCGGATGCCTTCGATGGACAGGAGCCACAGCCTGTGGCGGTGCTCTCCTATACCTTCTGGCAAGAGCATCTCGGCGGCGACCCGCGGGTGGCGGGCAAGACGCTTCAGCTCGATCGCAAGAGCTACACCATCGTCGGAGTGGCGGCCCCGCGTTTCCGCTGGTACAGCGCAGATGTATATTTGCCTTTGAATATGGACCACGATCCCGAACACTCGTGCATCGTCGACTTCTATCTGCGCCGCGGCGTCACGCCCCAGGCGGCCGACTCAGCGCTGGAACCCGTGTTCGACCGCTTCGCGAGCGAGATGCCGAAGCGTTTTCCGGAGCACTTCAAAGTGCAGACCGAGGGGCTGAACGCGTGGGTGGACCGCAGCATCGGCGGAACGCTGTACCTGCTCCTCGGAGCCGTGGGCCTGCTGTTGGCTATCGGTTGCGGCAACGTGTCGATTCTGCTACTGGCGCAGGGCACGGCGAGGCAGCACGAGTTCGCCGTGCGCGCGGCCGTCGGCGCCAGTGGCCGCCGGCTGGTGCGGCAATTACTGACCGAGTCGATGCTGCTGGCCGCGGCCGGCGTGGTTCTCGGCGTGGCGGCGTCGTACGGAATTCTGGCTGGAATCAAGGCGGTGTTGCCGCAGTTCGCCTTTGCACCCGAAGTGGTCATCCGCATCAATATCCCCGTGCTCTGGTTCAGCGGCATCATCGCCGCATTGACAGCGTTGCTGTTCGGGCTGTGGCCCGCGCTCCAGTTATCGCGAACCCAGGCAGGGCAGATTATGATCGCGAACACACGCCGCGTGGCGGGTAGCGTGCGCGGCCGGCGCGCGCACAACGCGCTGATCGCGTTTCAGATTGCGCTCACGCTGGTGCTGCTGGCGGCCGCCGGCTCGGCAATGAAAGGCTTCTTAAGGCTGATACATACGCCGCTCGGCTACGACCCGCAGAACGTGATGTCGGTCGGGATTCCGCTGCACGAGAACTCATACGTCACCTGGGCCGCTCGCGCAGGCTACTTCGAGCAACTGCGGGCGAAGGTGGCGGAAGTGCCGGGTGTGACCATCGCAGCGATCTCCAGCAACGCCACTCCACCGAACAATGGCTGGTACACGCGCTTCGAGATCCTCGGGACATCTGCCGCCGAACAGCAGAAAGCGTCCATCAACTTCATCAGCCCGGATTACTTCGCCGCGCTGCACATCCCGCTTGTGGAAGGCCGCTTATGGACTGCAACCGAGAATCAGAATGGCGCGCACATCGCGATCGTGAATCGTACGCTGGCGCAGCGCTACTTCCGGAATGGCGACGCCGTCGCGCACTCGCTGAAAGTGCCTGGCTTGGAGGAACGACCGCCCGCAGTTCTATCACCGCCAAAGGTCGCCGATTCGTGGCTACAAATCGTGGGCGTTATAGGCGACGCGCGCAACGACGGCCTCACGAACCCGATCACGCCCGCAGTCTACATGCCGTATACGCTGAATATGCGCCAGGGTACGCAGATTCTGGTGAAGTCGCAGGCGCCGCCGCTGACCCTGCTGCACGCCGTGCGGAGGCAAATTGCCTCTGTAGACTCGGAGCAGCAGGCTGCGAGCAGAGTCGAAGACCTGAACGCCTGGATCACAATCCAGCAGGACTGGCAGCAGGAGCGGCTGGCGGCCTGGATTTTCGGAGTCTTCGGCGCGCTGGCCCTGCTACTGGCGGCGGTCGGGCTCTACAGCGTTGTTTCCTACACGGTCGCGCAACGCACCAACGAGTTTGGCGTACGGATGGCACTGGGAGCACCGCGCGTCCACGTCCTGCGCATCGTCTTCGCCTCGACCGTTGGAAGCGTAGCGGGCGGAATCGGAGTCGGCCTCGCACTCACACTGAGCCTGAATAGCATGCTCGCGCGCTGGGCGAACGCCAACTCAGGCGATCCCCTCATTCTGCTCGCCGGTGCGATCGTGCTGAGTGCCGTCTCTGTCTTTGCGTCCGCCATTCCGGCCTGGTACGCTACGCGGGTCGACCCGATGACCGCACTCCGCAGCGAATAATGGTTAACACAATGCGCCTCTCGCACGTCTAGTGGGCCAGTAGTTCAGCACTCCGAGAAAGGGGACCGTCCGATGCTTCTCAAACCGATCGCCGCGCTCGTTTTGCTGGCGCCGGTCTTTGCCGACGGCGTCTCGTCCGGCCTCACCGTCCACGAATGGGGCACCTTCACTTCTATCGCGGACGAAGATGGTTCCGCGGTGCCGTGGGTTTCGCTGGCTCCGCCGGCCGATCTTCCCTGCTTCGTCAACCACCTCAGCGCGCAATGCGTGAAGTGCGGGCCGAACAAAATCCGCATGGAGACGCCGGTGGTGTACTTCTATTCACCGCGGCCGCTCACCGCGTCGGTCCACGTGGACCTGCCCAAAGGGCTGATCACCGAATGGTACCCGCAGGGCAAAATCGTCAGCTCTTTGAGCCCCGGCATGACATACGGGTTTGACGGCAATATCGAGTGGAGCCATGTCGAAGTTCGACCTGGGGCCGCTCCTGGTTTTCCCAATGATGGCAGCGCAAGCCACTACTATGCGGCGAGGGATACCGACGCCGCGCCGCTGCGCGTCGGCGATCAGGCCGAGAAGGTGCTCTTTTACCGAGGCATCGCACATTTCGACGTCGCAATCGAGCCTCGATTCCTTCCCGATGGCAAACTGGAGATTCGCAACACGGGGCGCGAGCCGATCGCGTTCGCGATGGTGTTCGAGAATCGCCGCGGAAAAATTGGATTTCGAGTGTTGCGCGATCTCCGCGGCAAAGGGCTGGCCGATCCGCCGGAGCTTACTGCGAATCTCCAATCGGTCCACGAGGAACTCGCGCAGGCGCTGGTGGGAGCGGGCCTGTACCCGAAAGAAGCCGCCGCCATGATCGAAACGTGGCGCGACTCCTGGTTCGAGGAAGGACTGCGCGTGTTCTATCTCACGCCGCGCAGTACAGTCGATACCGAAGTGCCCATTCGCATCGCGCCTAAACCTGACACGCTCGAACGCGTGTTCGTCAGCCGTGTGGAGGTGCTCTCGCCGGCCATGCGTGAAACGCTCGAGACCGCGCTGGAAACGGGCGATACCAATACTCTGGCGCGCTGCAAACGATTCCTGGGTCCGTGGATGGAGCGTCTCGTCCTGGGCCGGCGCATCAAGATCTCGGCCGCGGCGGAACGTTTCGTCGCCGAAGCGCAAAGGCCGCCCGCTTCACCCGCGCCGTGCCGCGGCGAAACGCTGACTCTACCAACCGAGCAGCGGTGAGGCGTTCTACTGCTTCTTGGTCGTGGGCGGTGGCGTCGTTTTCGACTTATCGTCGGGCACCACATCGCCGAACCGGATGGTCGACTTGCCTTCGTAGCGCTTGTAGTCTGTCCAGCGGATCACCTGCCGGATCCGCTGCGCTTCACCACTCTTGAAGTGCAGCGTGTCGTCGGCGCGCGAGTAGGTAGGGAACCAGTACTTACCGTCGACCTGCTCGCGATATGTTTCGAACTTGGCGAACTGGTTGTCGCTGCTCTTCTTGATGTAGCCAACGCCCTTACCGTAGGTTTTCACGATCTGCAGGTCGCGGTCGTCCACCCAGATCTGGCCTTCGAAATAACGCTTGCCCGGCACCAGCTTTTTCGGCTTGATGGAGAAGTTGTAGCAACTGATCTCATCCACCTTTTCGCGGCCCATGTAGTGAATGTCGAAGTCCGGAATCTCGGTGGTGGTGAGCACGAATGGGTTTACGTTCACCAGGTCCTGCATGTCCTCGGGCGTGAGCACGAGGTGTTGCAAGCTCTGCACCGGAGCGTAGACGACATGCTCCATGCGCTTGCCTTCGGGCGAGAAGAGAATGTCCGAGACCTGCTCCCACGATCCATAACCCCCTGCCGGATTGCCCGCGGGGTCGAGCTCCTGCAGTTTTACACTTTGGCGGTAGGTATAGTTATTGCGCGCCTGTGCGAACTCGGTTTCTTTGGCGGCGAATTTGTGGACGATGTCGTCGACATTGATATTGGCGCCGTCGTCCGATGCGCCCAATGGCAGACACACCACAGCCAGGACGGCTCCTAACAAAATCCCTCTCATGCTCTCCTCATTATAACGGCCCGGTAACGCCGGCGATCTTGTCGCCGGCGAGGGCGTTACCGTGTTTGACGGGTCTACTTCCCCAACAGTTTCTTCGCGATGGTGAGCAGTTGGATGTTGCTGGTGCCTTCGTAGATCCGCCCGATCTTCGCGTCCCGGTAGAGCTTCTCCACCGGATAATCTTTCGTAATCCCCACGCCGCCATGTACTTCGATGGCTTTCGACGCGGCCGTCTCTGCGATCTCGGAGCTGTAATACTTGGCCATGGCCGCTTCGGTCAGGAACGGCAGCCCGGCGTCGCGCAAACGTGCCGCATTGTACACGAGCAGGCGAGCCGCTTCGACCTCTGTCGCCATCTTCGCCAGTTCGAACTGTACGCCCTGAAACTCTCCGATTGTCTTTCCGAACTGCTTCCGCTCGCGCGCATAGGCGATGGCGTGCTCCAGCGCACCGCGCGCCAGCCCGATCATCTGCGCTCCGATAGCGATGCGTCCTTCGTTGAGCGTCTCGATCGCAATCTTGTAGCCCTGACCGACTTCACCCATGACGTTTTCGCTCGGCACGCAGCAGTTGTCCAGAATCAGCTCGCAGGTGGAGGATGCCCTCAGCCCGAGCTTGTCTTCCTTTTTGCCGACTTGAAGACCTGGGAAATCGCGCTCGATCAGGAACGCGGTTACGCCTTTGTATCCGGCTTCGGGCTTCGCGTTAGCGAACAGCAGAAAGAACCCCGCCTCGTTGGCGTTCGTGATCCAGAGCTTGCGGCCGTTCAGAACGAAATGATCGCCGCGGTCTTCGGCGCGCGTCGCCATGGCAAAAGCATCGGAACCCGACCCCGCCTCGGAGAGCGCGTAGGACGCCACCGTATCGGAGGCGAGCCTCGGAAGATAGCGGGCCTTCTGTTCGGCACTGGCCCATCGCAGCAGTGCGTTGTTGCAAATTGTATTCTGCACGTCGACGATGACGCCAGCTGAGGGATCGACCGCCGAGAGCTCTTCCACCGCCAGAATCGACTGGAAGAATGTGCCGCCCTGGCCACCGTATTCCTCGGGGATCTCAATCCCCATCAGCCCCATCTCGAAGAACTGGCGGATGATCTCCTTGCGGAAAACGCCCGCTTCATCCATTTCGCGCACGAACGGCCGGATCTCCCCGCGCGCGAACTGGCGCACGGTGGATTGAAACATCCTCTCGTCTTCGTTGAGAGCGGTGAGTGGCTGCGGCGCCACCTCGGTCACTGCCGCCATGTAGGCCAGCTTACCACCTCGCCGTCGGCAAGGCGCTCTTCGAGCGAAACTCCGGCGCGCAGGCCGATTTCCAATCAATCGGCCTACTTCGCGATTTCCGAGAGCAGTTCTTTTGCGGCAGCGTCGAGTTGAGAATCCCGGCCGGCATAGGATTCGCCAATGGGACGCGTGACGGCGATGTCGACGGCGCGCGGGTTGTTCTCCATGTTCTTTCCGTCGGCGCCTTGGATGAGCGTTCCGGGCATACGCATGGAAGTGCCGTCGACCAGCTCCATCGAACCGGTATAGATGATCCAGCCCGCGGTGGGCTCGCCGACGACCTTGCCGAGCTTCAGCGTTCGATAACCTTCTGTGAAATCTTCGGCGTCGGATAGAGAATGTTGATTCACCACGAGGATGGTTGGCAGTTCCAGCGAACGCTGGCCCAGCACGGTGCGGGCGGGACCGGGAGGGCCTTCGCGATTGGTCATGGTCAGGTAGGGACGGCGGGCGACGACGTCGAGCGCGTAGGCATTGACGAAGCCGCCGTTATTGTTGCGGATATCGATGATCACACCGGAGGTGGCGCGGTTTCCGGAGTCAAGATCGAGGTAGAGTTGGGTGAGAGCCTCCTCGGACATGTCCCGGATGTGCACGTAGCCGAGCTTGCCGTTGCTGATTTTGGATACGTAAGCACGGTTGTCTTCCACCCACTTCCGATAGGTCTCCTCGGTAAGCGAGCCGGCAGGACGGACGACGACCTCCTTGCCATCGATATCGAGAGCGACGCGCTTACCAACTTTGTGTTCCAGGAGTTCGTCGAGATTGACGTGTGGGCCGATGGCGACGCCGTCTACGGAACGAAGAACCTGGCCGCGCTGAAGCTTGGCTAGAGCGGCAGGGGAGTGCGGAAGGACATCGCTGATTTTCAGTTGGCCGCTGGATTCGTAAGTGGCACGGTCGAAGCTGAGACCAAGCTGGCCAACGATGCCTCCGCGGCCGCCGGCGCCGCCGTCGGCCCCGGGAGCGGAGACGCCGGAGTGTGAGGAGTTGAGCTCACCGATCATGAGGCGGAGGATGGCGCGCATTTCATCCGGAGTGCGGCAGCCTTCTATGAGCGGCGCGTAGGTCTTGCGGACGGCGTTCCAGTCGGCGCCGTGGTATTTGGGATCGTAGAAGCCGTCACGCTGGCCGGCCCAGGCTTCTTCGAAGATCGCCGTTTTTTCGACGTTGAAGTCAACATCCATTTCGGCAGTCACGGTGACCGCACGGGGTTGACGGGTATCGATGCTGATGGACTGAACGCGGCCGGCTTCCAGATAGAAGACCTCTTTGGAGTCGGGCGTGAAGTTGGCGCGCGTCTTGAGGCCAGGTGCGGAGGTCAACTGGCGCGGGCCGCGGGCTTCGCCGCCGGCGCCGCCACGTCCGCCACGGCCACCGCGACCGCCCTCGGCAGGTTCATCGAGCGGATACAGATAGAGGTTCGTCTGGCCGCCGACGTTAGCGGAGAACAGGAGCTGCTTGCCATCAGGGCTGATTTGTGGATTGCTGACGGTGAGTCCGATAGGAAGCACGGATGTGCGCTCGCGGATATCGTCGAAATCGATTTCCACCGGTTTGACCGGCGGCTTGGTTTCGGCTGCGGCGCCGCGGCCAGCGCGGGCCGGCTCAGGCTTGAAGAGATCGTCAAACTTTTCTTCCGTGTAAATGGGCTGGCGCGGCAGTAGGTCGATTCGAGCGACGGCCGGGATCTCGGTGCGCTGGCCGGTTTCGTAGAGGACGAATTTGCCGTCGGGACTCCACTGGATGGAGTTGATGTTCGTATTGGCGAGGAAGCTGATCTGGCGGGGTCCGCCTCCGGTGGCGGGAACGACATAAAGGTTACGCAGGTTGTGCGCCCCGCTGTTGGCGTAGACTAGCCATCGGCTATCGGGCGACCACGCACAGGCTGCACCTCCGAAACCCCCGCCGATGTAGCCGGAGGCGAGAACGCGCTCCTGCTTGGATTCGAGATCGACGAGGCGAAGCTCCTTGCGGCCACGAATGAATGCGATGGACTTGCCATCGGGTGAGAAGCGTGGGCCCTGGTCGGAGATGGCGTCACGGGTGAGCTGGGTTTCGGTGCGGTGGCTGAAGTCGTACAGGAAGATGTGGGAGACCGCATCGCGGAGGCCAATATATGCGACGCGGAGAGAGTCGGGCGCCCAGGTGACGGAGGATTCGGGGCCGGGCGTGCGGGTAACTCGAGCAGCCTGGCCTCCATCACGCGCGGAGGCGGCGAAGATTTCTCCGTGGGCGACGACGGCGATTTTGCGGGCATCGGGCGAGAGGGATAGATCGGTGAATTGCGTGAGAGTGAGGTGCTGGACAGTGGGAACGGCGGATGAGCCCACCAGCTTGATGGGTAGGGCGTAGGCTTCGCCGGTCCTGGTATCGAGCTGCCAGATTTTGAAGTCGCGCTCGAAAACGATGGCTTTGCCGTCATAGCCGATGGAGGGCCACAGCACCCGGCCATCGCTGAACTTGGTGACCTGTTTTGGCTTCGCACCGGGAGCGACGGACCAGATGTTTTGCACGCCCGAGCGGTCGCTCATGAAGTAGAGCTGCTTACCATCGGGCATCCACATGGGCCAGACGTTACGGCCATTGAGATTCACTAATTTCTCGTAGGTAGCAGGCGAGCCCTCCTTGCGGAGCCAGATTTCGGACTCATCGAGGTGGGAGTGGCCGTGGCGCCACCATTGCGAGTCACCGTTGCCGCGGGCGGCGAAGGCGAGGGTGATGCCGTCGGGCGAGGGCGCGCCCTGAAATTCGTTGGTGAAGCGATCGGCGCTGACGGGCATGGGTGTGCCACCGTCGGAAGAGATGCGATAGATATCGTTCTTGCCGCCGACATCGTGGCCGGTGTTGGAGAAGTAAATCCACTTGCCGTCGCGGGACCAGGCGTCGAGCTGGTCCATGCGGTCCTCGAAGGTGAGGCGTTTCAGGTCGCCGGTGGCGAGGGTGAGGACGTAAATGTCTCCGTTTCCGGTACGGGTGGAAACGAAGGCGAGACGGGCGCCATCGGGGGAATAGAGGGGGCGGGATTCGTCGGCTGGTTGCGAGACGAGGAGGTGGGCTTCACCCCCTTTGGCAGGCGCAACCCAGATATTGCCACCGGAGACGAACGCAATTTCGGGGCGCGTGGGGCAGAGTGCGGGCTGGGTGAAGTAGGGGATGCCGTCGGCCAGTGCGGAGGCACACACGCAGAGCGTACAGAGCAAGAAACGCATCAAAGAGATGATACAGGCATTGGAGGACGGTTGCGCGGCCAGACCGCGGCCCTCGGCCGGCCGGAGGGGCGAAGGCGCCTGTCCGTCGCTCGCGGCAACGCCGCCGGCGCTATCACTACGCGTGCGCCAGGGCGTGCCACTCGCGGCCTTGCGAGCGCGCCACGCCGGCGTGAGTGATGTAGCCGTTATACGTGTTGACGCCGTCGCGGAGTGCGGGCAGCTGATCGCACGCACCTTCCAGGCCGCGGTTCGCCAGTTCGAGCAGATACGGGAACGTGGCATTCGTCAGCGCGAAGGTCGACGTGTGCGGCACGGCCGCGGGCATATTGGACACGCAGTAGTGCAGCACGCCATCCACGAAGTAGACGGGATCGGTGTGGGTGGTGGCGTGCGATGTTTCGAAACAGCCGCCCTGGTCGATGGCGACATCCACCACCACCGCACCGCGCTTCATGTTCGCGATCATCTCGCGCTTCACCAGCCGCGGCGCCGACGCGCCAGGGATGAGCACCGCCCCCACCACCAGGTCCGCCGATTTCAAGTTCTCGCCAATGGTCCACGCGTTGGACGCCAGCGTCACCACCTGGCCGTTGAAGATGTCGTCGAGTTCGCGCAGGCGGTTGAGGCTCTTGTCAATGATGGTCACGTGCGCGCCCAGTCCCAGCGCCATCTTGGCCGCGTTGGTCCCTACTACGCCTCCGCCCAGAATCACCACATTCGCGGGAGCGACGCCGGGCACGCCGCCCAGCAGAATTCCGCGGCCGCCGTTCGGTTTTTCGAGATACTGCGCGCCCACCTGCACCGCCATGCGGCCGGCCACTTCGCTCATCGGTGTGAGCAATGGCAGCGAGCCATCGGCTTCGCGGATGGTCTCATACGCAACGCCGCTGACCTTCGAAGCGAGCAGGCGGTCAGTCAACTCCGGCAACGGTGCGAGGTGCAGATACGTAAACAGGATCAGCTCGCGGCGGAAAAACGCATACTCGGCCGGCTGCGGCTCTTTGACTTTCACCACCAGGTCGGACCTATTCCAGACCTCGGCCGCGGTTTCGACGATGATAGCGCCCCCTTGCATGTATTCGCGATCGGTGAGAGAGCTTCCTTCGCCCGCATGTGTTTCGACCAACACCTCGTGACCGGCCTCGCGTAACGCGGTCACTCCGCTGGGCACCAGCCCCACGCGCGTCTCATGATCCTTGATCTCTTTGGCAACTCCTATGACCATACCTAGCTGGCCTCCGGCTTCAGATTAACACCACGCCACTGTGGGCGCACCTGTGAAACACCTTTGCACGCTGCCGCACAGATTCGGAGATTAAGGACTTTACATGTTGTGGGTAAGTACAACAACAATAAAGTATGGAGATGCAGAATGTCAGCGTGCTGGATACGTCGGCCATCATCGCCACCGTATCCAACGTGAGAGAGGCCCGAGCTCTACCACCGGGCTCGGTCGTGGGCGACCGGCACGGCGGGCTGACGTTTACGGACGCAGTCGCTGCGGCCCTGGAAGCCCGCAGCAGCAGCGGTTGGCAGGAGACACCCGGACCGCAAGGCGAAGTCTGGACAGTTATCGTACTGACGCAGTAGACGTGTGTGAAGCGGACCTCCGGTCTGCTACAACGGCTTTCAAGCCGGCATCCTCTTAGAATCACGCATCCACTCTCGAAAAGAGGCATTGTAGGCCTCATTGCGAAAGCGTCGGATGAGGTCCTGCAGACCCGGAAACAGAGTGCAGCGTGAGTCGCGCCCGGGCCAGGTCGGACGTGGCGGTCGGATCGCTGGGTTTTGCGCGCAGAACCTGTTCAAGAAGAGCGATGGCCTTCTCAACGTTAGCGCGAGCCTCGGCTGCTTTCGCCGGATTCGATTCGTGCACGAGTCCCTGGGCGGCGCCTACACGCAGGTAGCCTTCGGCGAGCTCGCGCTTGAGATCGAGATTGCCCGAGGACTCGCGCGCCAGGATATCGAGATACTGCAGCGCGCGCTTTTCGACCAGTTCGCGTGCCGGCGCAGCACCGGGTAGCGGCGCGATTGCATCATGAAACTCGAACAGGAAATTGCCTGCCAACTGATGGAGCTCTTCGAAGCGGCGCCCGGCACGGCGGCCCTGGCGGATGGCGTCGGCGATAGCCGCGGTGACCGCCAGCATAACTAGCACGGTTGCCGCCACGCCGCGGCGGTGGCGCGACAGGAACTTGCGCAGGCGATACGCGGTGCCGGTCGGACGCGCCTGAATCGGCCGGCCTTCCAGATACCGGCGCAGATCGGCCGCGAAATCGGATGCCCGGCTGTAACGGCGCGACGAATCCTTTTCGAGAGCTTTCAGAACGATGGTATCGAGATCTCCGCGCAGCACGCGTGCACCTGCGAGACCCGCCAACAGGCTGGGCCGCGGAACTGCACGTTCGCAGATCAGGTCTACCATCTCGAGCGGCGCGTTGGCCTGCACGCGGTACGGCGGCTTTTCTGCAAGCAGTTCATATAAGAGAAGGCCGAGCGAGTAGATGTCGCTCGCCGTGGTGAGCGGCTCTCCCTTCACCTGCTCGGGGCTGGCGGCTTGAGGCGTAAAAGCCTGAGCGGCGTTCACGGTCTGTTCGGCTGCGACGTCCTCGGTGAGCAGCTTGGCAATACCGAAATCAAGCAGCTTGACCTCGCCGCGCGAATCCACCAGGATGTTGCCGCCCTTGAGATCGCGGTGAAGGACGAGGTTGCCGTGGGCGTAGTCGACTGCATCGCAGACAGACAAAAACAGGCCGACGCGGTCGCGCAGGGTGAGCGAGTGGCGGCTGGAGTAGTCGAGGATGGGTTCTCCCTCGACGTATTCCATGACGAAGTACGGACGGCCGTCGAAGAGGCCGCCATCCAGAAGGCGGGTGATGTTGGGATGCTGGAGGCGCGCCAGAATTTGCCGCTCGGCGTAGAAACGTCGCAGGACGGCTTCGCTATCCATGCCACGTTTGATGACCTTAATTGCGGCCCGCTGCTCGAATTGGCCGTCTTCGCGCTGCGCCAGATACACGGCGCCCATACCGCCGCGCCCAATCTCGCGCACAATTCGCCAGGGCCCGAGGCGCTGGGGCGCTCGGTCGAGATTGAGGAAGTTGGAGTCGGGCTCGTCGCCGCGTAGCAGAGTAAGGACCTCGTGGCGAAGGTCCTGGTCTTCGCCGCAGGCTTGGTCAACGAAGGCGTCGCGCTGGTCGCGCGAGAGATCGAGTGCGTCGGCGAGGACCTGTTTAACCCGGGTCCAGCGCTCGGAGGTCACGTGAGTTCCTTGCGTAGCCAGAGCCGCGCCACGCTCCATTCGCGTTTGACCGTGGTGGCGGAAAGGCTGAGGACTTCGGCGGCTTCTTCTACCGTCAGCCCGCCGAACACCCGCAGTTCGACGATCTGCGACTGGCGGGGATCGATGGCGGCGAGCCGCTCCATGGCGCCATTGAGCGTGAGGATATCGACAGTAGCGTCGCGCTCGAGGCATTGGAGAGCAGCGTCGAGCGAGACGCGATTGGCGTACCCTTCCCGCTTCTGAGCAGAACGGGTCTCGGCGTGATGGAGCAGGACGCGGCGGATGACCTGGGCGGCAACGCCAAGAAAGTGCGCCCGATTGCGCCAATCGACCTCGCGCTGGGAAACTAGGCGCATGTAGGCTTCATGGACAAGCTCAGTCGGCTGGAGAGAGTGGTCGGGCCGCTCGCGACTCAGGTAAATCCTGGCCAAGCGCTTTAGTTCGTCGTAGACCTCCGGCAGCATTTCGTCGAGCGCCGATTTGTCTCCCCGCTGCCAGCGCTCGAGTAGCGCCACTACGTCAGCCATTGAACCCATTGTGACAGCTTTCTGTACGTAGAGGCACGCAGCACGGACGTCTCCGTGCGGTAGCAGACGGTGTGCCGCGACCTCCACGCTCCGGGAGCAAGGCCCGAGGCTAACCGAAGTGCAATTGAATTTGCGTGCCAATTCTTATAAATTCAAACTAATCTGGGTTCTGCCGGACAACGCCGTTCCAGAATCCCTCACACCGACCAGGTGGCCTTAGGCCGGGTGGTGCACCCACCCGGCTCGGGCTTTCAACCGTATGTCAACCTGCCTATGACTCCTTTCGTTTTGTGTAGCGCAGTTAACCGGGTACCGGTATCACGATGGGAATAATGGGACTACCAATCAAATTCATATAAGATTTAATGTGCAAAGTATGAGCTCAGTGTTGTTGCTGCTTCGCTACGAGTTCGTCAGATTGTTTGGCGCACTCTGGCGACGCCGGCGGGCGGAAGGCCGCCTGAATCGGGTGCTGCAGAAATACGTCAAGGTAAGCGCTTAGCCCCATGGATTTCGGTAATCGTTATGACTTGGTATGTCCCATATGTTGGTTTTGTATTATTTACAGCGGTCCTGTTCTGGCAAGTAGAACGCCGCCCGCCGAGAATCCGGAACACTTCTGCCTGTCGGACCGCGTCTGAAGCTCGGCCGCCTCACGATCAATCCAAGAACTCCGAAACGATTTGCTCGGATAAGGCAGCTTACAGCAGTCTTTCGTCCTCGACTCTGAAACTCACCGGCGAAGATGCTCCTGTTCGCATAGTTTGGCGGTCCTAAGATTGCCAATTTGGGGAGCCTATGTTATACCCGCATATGGGGGTTATGAATCGTAGCCCTAATTAGGGGGTCGGTACTGGCGTAACAGACTTGCCCGAGACCACCGGCAGGTTTTCTAATGATTGTCAGCGCAGGGCGAATGGAAAAGACGCGTATCCTGATTGCCGACGGTCATGAGATGGTCCGATGGGGTGTCGCGGCACTGCTGGGGACCTACGAGGACTTGGGGGTTTGCGGACAGACGTCCACAGGGGAAGAAGCCGTGGACGCGTGCGTGCGTCTAAGCCCTAGCCTGGTCCTGATCGATCCTTCGCTGCCGGGCATCGGAGTCGAGCCAATCCGCCACATCACCGGCCAATTCGCCGGCATTGAGGTTCTGGTGCTGACGCTGAGTGAATCGGAAGAACTGATCCGCGACGTGCTTTCGGCTGGAGCACGCGGATATGTACTGAAGACCGACGGAGCGTCCGACCTGATCGCTGCGATTCACGTAATACAGAGGCGGCAATTGTTTCTGACACCCAAAATCGCCGAGGTGGTGGTGCGAGCTTATCTGAGGCAACAGATTGCGAGGCCGCCAGCCCACGTTGAACCGCTTACCCGCCGTGAACTGGAAGTCATACGGCTTCTGGCCGGCGGGAAATCGAATAAGGATGTCGCCCAGGAGCTCCAAATCAGCATCAGGACGGCCGAAACTCACCGGGCCAACCTGATGGGCAAGCTAAATGTCCACTCGCTGCCTGCCTTGGTGGAATATGCGCGCGACCATGGGTTAACGGACGGCGGCTCGCTGGCAGGTGGCGCAGGGTAGTAAGCTGGCTCTCACCCCCGTGGCGCTCTGCCGTCGCGCCATGCCAGGATCTCCTTCGCCAGCGTGTTCACGCTATTGGTGATGCGGTCTGCCTCTACGTCCACCTGCGAGTAGCCCGCCTTCCTGCCTGCGCCGGCTTCCACCAAGGCGCGCTGGTCGGCGCGCAGATCGGGCAGGTGGTCCGCGGGCGCCTTAGATCCCTGGAGCACGGCCGCCAGATAATGCAGGGTCAGATCGACGTGCTCCATAAACGGGCGAAATGGCGCGCGAGGCGCGGGCGCATCGGTCGATCGCCGCCGCCGGTACAGCCCCGCCTCCAGCGCCATCGTCGCGTGAATGAAGCGGAGCGAATTGGCGACGATAGCATCCAGGCGCGCCAGCCGCTCCTCGCCCGTTCCCGGCTCCTGGCGCACGCGCCCCATCGACGCCTCTGCATTCGACCGCGCCAGCCGCGCCGCCAACCGGGTGCGGTCCAAATCGGCATCGCGCCGTTCGCCCAGGTAGCCTTCGCACACGGCGCGGAAATACCCGCGGTACGCCTCCAGTAACCGCGCCAGCACCTCCGTCACCTGTGTTCGTTCCCAGGTGGGCCAAAGCCAGTACGCAAACAGTCCAACCGCTCCGCCCAATACCGTATTGATACCGCGCGCGGCAATCACCGATCCCGGCGACACTCCCGTTGACGCCAGCAGCAGCACGATCAGCGCCGTCAGGGAGACCGCGAAGATGCCGTAGTTCGCCGGGCCCCAGCAGCGCAGTACAAACGCCACCGCGGTTAACAGCCCCACCTGCCAGCCGATGGGCGGCGACAGAAGGTGGAACAGCGCCGTGGCCAATCCCAGGCCGACCAGGGTTCCGGCCACACGCAGCAAAGAGCGCGTGAACGTGCTGCCGAAATCGGGACGCAGCACGATGGCCGCGGTCATCGGCGCCCAATATGGCCTCTGCCAGCCGAGCGCTGTAGCCAGCAGCTCCGCCGCCGGAACCAGTACCGCTAGCCGGAC
>Ga0126381_100001389_pt1 | contig 26100 bp, 21 predicted proteins | sample PanSoiMetPlot_28_FD_96465 | JGI IMG/M metagenome (GOLD analysis project Ga0126381, IMG submission 96465) | Tropical forest soil microbial communities from Panama - MetaG Plot_28 | ecosystem: Environmental > Terrestrial > Soil > Tropical forest > Bulk soil | place: Panama | collected 2016-02-17
ATCGCGAAATGAGCTGTGATAGAAAAGCCAGGAAGCTTCGACGTAGTTCAGGTATTCGATGTTGGCGTCGGCGGCGTTTCTGTAATTGATGGGTATCCACACGCCGCCCGCGCGCAAGAGGCCGAGCATGCAGAAGAGGACGCGGGCGTCATTGGGAGAATAGATTGCTACGGGGGACTCAGGTTCAATGCCGGCTGCTGCCATCGCTCCGGCAATACTTTCGCTTGCGGCTTTTAATTCGCGGTAGGAGTAGCGGGAATCGTCATCGATGATGGCGGTTCGATCGGCGTATGCTTCGGCGCCTTTGTCGAAATAGTCGATCGCTCGCATTCGAAGCAGTTTCCTGTAGCTGCTCAGCGATACTGCGCGGCTTCACAGCAGTCAAAAACTACGACAGCATCTTTAGCTTCGCTAGCCCATAGCCCTCAAGCTCACGCAGGAGTTCGCGATGTCCGAAAGCGGCGGCCGGCGAAGCGAAACCCACTTTGAGCGGCGGCGCCTGGACCAGGTGGTGAGCCGCAAAGGCCTGGATGAGGCCTGTCTGACGGTAGCAGCATGCGCCGAAAATGACGCATTGTGCGGATGCCGTAGTGCCTCGTCCGACTACCAGGTCGATCGTTCGCTGCTCGCGCGCGTTTTCGCGAGGAGGAGTCCCGGCCTGCACCGAGCTGGCCATTTCTGTGAGCCTCTTTTCTTGTTCGGCCTTGGGCAGCGGGCGAATCTGGTCTTCGTAATGTTTTTCGGTTGCCAGCACGTTGGTCATGAGCGCGCGGTCGAGAATTCCGCCGATGGTTTTCACGTTCGCGATCTGGGGATGGTTCTTGAACCAGACCGGATGAGGAAATCCGCCCCAGGGCAAAGCAAGCTGTGTTTCGATTGAGCTCGGAATCACGGCTTCGTGTCCGGTGGCGCGCTGCCATGGCTTATAGCGGTTTTGTTCGAGGTAGAAGGCTTCCGTCTGAATCACCGCGAAAATTGTTTGCGTTGAACCGAAGGTTGGAATTCCTTTGAACAGGGACACAACCTCGAGAGAGTCGATTCCGCCTGTCTCGATGCAGAAATGAGCGGCGATATCACTGGTCGCGGACATGTAGGCGGTGGCGGGAGCGATTAGAAGACCACGCTGCGCGAACTTCGGACCCCAATTTTCCGCGACGTCGCGAATCCACGCCTGTTCGCCGCTTATATCGACGTAATGGCAGCCCGCGTGAAGGCTGGCCTCGACGACGCGCGGCCCGTGATAGAGGAACGGCCCAACGGTGTTACAGATAACCTTGGCGCCAGAGAATAGATCCGCAAGTTCGGCGGCTGAGTCACCGATTTCGGCCACTTCGTAGTCCGCAGTTTCGATTCCCGGAACGCGATGCATCACTTCTTCGATCTTCTTGCGATTCCGTCCGGCCGCTATGAAGGGCACGTTGTACTCGCGGAGAAATTCAGCCACGAGACGTCCTGAAAACCCACTTGCTCCGTAGAGTACGACAGGCCTTTTGGCGCTCACGACCGCTCCTCGCCTTTCCATGTGGATCGGGAAACGGATGGTCTCGACGCGAATATTAGGCTAAAGTCTGGCTCGCGCCAGAAGGCACCTTTTCGTAACCCGGTATCGGAGGAGAAACCTCATGCAAGATTGCGATTGCCCGGTGCGAATCACCACCGAAATCATTGGGGGAAAGTGGAAGCCATTGATTCTTTTCTATCTCCAGCATGGAACGCGCCGCTTTGGCCAATTAAGGAAGCTGCTTCCGGGAACGACCAAGAAGATACTGACACAACGGTTGCGTGAGCTAGAACGTGACCAGATCATTCGCCGCAAGGTCTACCCGCAGGTGCCGCCTCGAGTCGAGTACTCATTGACGCGGCACGGGCAGAGCTTGAAGCCGATCCTTGTGCTGATGTCGTCCTGGGGCCGAAGACATCGCAGCCGACACGGCGAACGAAAGAATTCAGTAGCTCACTTCAGCAGAAGGCAGAGTTCCTGAGCTGCGGCGCGCAGGTGCGGAAGGAATTTCGTTTGCATATCCTGGATCGAGACTCTTTGCGCATGGGCGCCGATATTCAGAGCGGCGACTACTTTGCCGCTAGGGTTCTGAATTGGGACGGCCATGGAGCGCAGTCCGTGCTCGAGTTCCTGATCGATGATCGAATAGCCATCGCGGCGAATCTGCCGCAGGGCTTGTGTCAGTTTGGCGGGATTTGTGATGGTACGTTCGGTGTAGCGCTTGAATTCCACGCGCGCCAGGATCGCTTCGAGTTCTTCCGGTGGAAGGTTGGCCAGAATCGCGCGTCCCATCGAGGTGCAGAATGCCGGGAGCCTGCTGCCGACACCGAGGTCGATCGACATGATGCGGGTTACGTTTGCGCGCGCTATATAAACGATGTCGACGCCGTCAAGCGTTGCGATGGAGCAGGATTCATGGAGCTGGCGGCTGATGTGTTCGAGCACCGGCTGGGCCGCCGTGGCGAGAGGCATCGAGGAAATGTAGGAATGCCCGAGCGCCAGAATTCTGGGGCGGAGAAAGAAGTGCCGGTTGTCATCAGAGCCGGCGAAGCCGAGTTTTGCGAGCGTATAGAGGCAGCGGCGAACGGCAGCGCGTGAGAGACCGGTGGTAGTGCTGACTTGGGAGATGGTGAGGTGGTGACGCCGCTGTGAGAAGGCTTGAATAACGGCGAGGCCGCGGGCGAGAGAAGTCATGAAATTTGGGTCGCCGGTGAAGGCGTCGCTATCGCCCGAGTGCTTGGGAGGTGCGGCGGGAACTTCTGACTCCGACGCTTTGTGCGCGTTGAGTTCGGGCAAAGGAAGGCCTCCGGCGAAGCTGAAAAACGGAGGATACATGAGTTGGCCGATAGGCGCACGCTATTTCGATAATCGGCCTTGACAAGCCAGAGAAGCGTTGACTAGATTCGCGGTAAAGCACGCCTGTGGCAGGTCAGCGTCTAGGTGACTGTGGGGCAAGGTCTTGGCGGAATTCGCATCATTGCGGGAAGCGGTGGCAGGTCTGGTGCGCGACGGCGACGCCGTGGCGCTTGAGGGATTCACGCATCTGATCCCATTTGCCGCGGGGCACGAATTGGTGCGGCAAGAGCGCCGAGGCTTGACCCTGATGCGGATGACCCCCGACATCATTTACGATCAGATGATCGGCATGCGGTGCGGCTCGCGAGTCGTGTTTTCCTGGGGAGGGAACCCGGGCGTGGGATCGCTTCACCGGTTTCGCGATGCGATTGAGAATGGCTGGCCGGTGCCGGTCGAAATCGAAGAGCACAGCCATGCGGATATGGCCGCCAGCTATCAGGCGGGCGCTTCCGGCCTGCCATTCGCTGTGATGCGAGGGTACGTCGGGTCTGACCTGCCAAAATTTAACAAAAGAATTCAGCCGATTACGTGCCCATTCACCGGCGAAGTCTTGACGGCGACGCCCGCGCTCAATCCGGATGTGACGATCATTCACGCGCAAAAGGCCGATCGTAAAGGGAATGTCGCGATTTTTGGGATCGTTGGAATTCAGAAGGAAGCGGCCCTGGCGGCGAAAAAAGTGATCGTCACCGTAGAAGAAATTGTCGAGGATCTAAATGCTCCGGTAAACGCGTGCATCTTACCGGCGTGGGTGATTTCGTCGATCAGTGTGGTGCCCGGGGGCGCGCATCCTTCCTATGCGCACGGTTATTACAAACGAGATAATTTGTTTTGCAAGGCTTGGGACGGCATCTCCCGCGATCGGGAACAGTTTCGTGCATGGATGAAACGGCACGTTCTGGAGACAAAGGATTTTTCCGAATATCGCCGCAGCATAGAATCGGAGATGAAGGTGGGACATGCCTGAGCCTGGCTACAACCCGGCCGAAATCATGACGGTGGCGGCAGCGCGGAGGTTGAAGAACGGGACTGTTTGCTTTGTTGGAATCGGACTGCCCAGCGCGGCTGCCAACTTAGCGCGCATCACTCACGCTCCTGAGCTTGTGCTGATTTACGAGTCGGGGACGATCGGCGCAAAGCCCGACGTGCTTCCGCTTTCTATCGGAGACGGCGATCTGGCGGAGACGGCGGATGCCGTGGTTTCGGTTCCAGAGATTTTTCGATATTGGCTGCAGGGTGGACGGGTGGACATTGGATTTCTTGGCGCGGCGCAAATCGACAAGTTCGGTAACATCAATACGACGGTGATCGGTTCTTATGAAAAACCAAAGGTGAGGTTACCGGGAGCGGGGGGCGCGCCGGAGATCGCCACAGCAGCAAAGGAAGTGGCGATCATCCTGAAGCAGAGTAAGCGTACATTCGTCGAGAAATTGGATTTTGTGACTTCTTCCGGTTATTACCCGAACGCCGGCCGGAATGGACGGCCGGGGCCTCGCGGACGCGGTCCCACGACTGTGATTACGGATTTGGGAGTGATGCGTTCCGACCCTGTGAACAGAGAGCTGATTCTTACGGCGATTCATCCAGGGACTGCAGTGGATCAGGTGAGAGATGCAACCGGTTGGCCATTGAAAATCGCGGGGAATCTTGAGACCACTTCACCGCCGACTGACGCGGAATTGAGCGCACTGCGAGATTTGCATTCGCGCACAGCTGCGGCGCACGGAAATGTGTCCGTGGCGGAGTAGTCGTTCCACGGGCACCAGTTATGCTGCACTCGATTTAGGAGAATCCGTAGACATGGGGAAAATCAGCGGATACAGACGGCCGTTTCCGGGCACGCAGCCGGACTATCTCCATCCTTCGTATGTTTCCTCGATCAAACGCGCACCGCAGAAACCGCTGATCTATATGCCGCACACGCTAACCGAAGTTACGGGGCCGGTGTTCGAGCGAAAAATCGTTGATGTGAAAGCATTCGACTTAACTAAACAGCATTCAGGCGAGCCCGTGGGGGAGCGGATTGTGGTGAGCGGGCGGGTGCTGGATGAAAACGGCCGGCCGGTGCGAGACACACTGGTGGAAATCTGGCAAGCCAACGCCGCTGGCCGCTATCTTCACAAGCGCGACCAGCACGATGCGCCGCTTGATCCGAATTTCAGCGGTTGCGGCCAAACGATGACGGATTCCGACGGGCGCTACCGCTTCGTGACGATTCGGCCCGGAGAGTATCCCTGGGGCAATCACCATAATGCGTGGCGGCCGGCGCACATTCATTTCTCTTTATTCGGGCCTGCGTTTGCGACGCGGCTTGTGACGCAGATGTATTTTCCGGGTGACCCGCTCATACCCTACGATCCAATTTTTAATTGCACCGCGGACGAAAAGGCGCGCAACCGCCTGATCTCGCAATTCGACTGGGAAAGCACCATCCCGGTGCAAGCGCTGGGGTATCGGTTCGATATCGTGCTGGGTGGACGCGAAGAAACGCCGATGGAGCACAAATGAGCCTTCAGGCGAGCACATCGCAAACGGTGGGTCCGTTTTTTGTAATTGGGTGCACCTGGCTCCACCGAAATGAAATTGCAGGCGAAGGTGTGGCCGGAGAAGGAGTGAGCATTGAAGGGCACGTGGTGGATGGCGACGGCAAACCTGTGCCGGACGCTCTGATCGAAATTTGGCAGGCAAACTCGCAGGGGAAGTATGCGCACCCGGATGACACCCAGAACAAACCGGGCACACCGGATTTTCAGGGGTTCGGCAGAATTCCGACGGATGACGATGGGAAATTTCGCTTTACTACAATTAAGCCGGGATCGGTGCCAGGGCCCGATGGGAAGCCCCAGGCGCCACATCTGGCGGTATCTGTTTTCGCGCGAGGCTTGCTACGGAGACTGGTGACACGAATATATTTTCCGGATGAGAGCGGAAATTCGTCAGACTATGTGCTCAATCTTGTAGAACCGGAGCGGCGCGGCACACTCATCGCGAAAAAGACTGCGAAGCCTGGTTCACTTGAGTGGAATGTTGTCCTTCAAGGTGACGGCGAGACCGTGTTTTTTGATGTTTGAGACTCGGGGAACTCGATGATCTTCTGTAAGGCGGCTCGCTAACTCCACACTCGGCGGGCAGTCTCTGCAACAAGTCGCAATTTGGCCCACTGCTCGTCTTCCGTTAGAAGATTTCCTTCCATCGTGGAAGCGAATCCGCACTGCGGGCTGAGAGCCATGTTCTCAAGAGGGAAGTAACGCACAGCTTCGTGAATTCTCTCAACGAGCTGATCTTGCCTCTCGAGTTGCGGACGCTTCGAACTGACGAGCCCGAGGACGACAGTTTTGTTGCGAGGTACGAAGCGGAGCGGCTCGAATGTTCCGGAGCGCTCATCATCATATTCGAGCAGGAAGCGATCCACGTCCATGGTGGTGAAGAGTTTCTCGGCGATCGCGTCGTAACCACCCTCCGCGTACCAATGGCTGCGATTATTGCCGCGGCACAGATGGATCGCGAGAGTTACGCCGGGTTTGCGCGCCGCAGCGAAGCAGGCGTTGTCCGCGCGAATCGCCTCATCGAGAAGAGTATCCGGATCGGAATTCATCTCGGTGCGAATCCAGTCGCGCCATTTTGGATCCATGTAGTAACTGTAGCGCGGGGCGTCAATCTGGATGTAAGCCACTCCTTCAGCGGCAAGACGCGATAGTTCTTTCTTCATGATCTCGACGACGTCCCAGAGCAAGGCGGAATGGTCGGGGTAGATTTTGTCGGTGACACCTCGCTTGTAGGATATGGCCGGAAATTGCGTGGCGCTTGGAAGCGTCATCTTGATAGCACCCTTGCAATTCGCCTTAAGGAACGCCAGCTCATGGCCGGTGAGAGGGCGCACGGCGTGTAGTTTGGACGTTACGATGCCGGTGACGCTGCTGGCATGTGTGTTTTTCGCTTCTCCCGCTTTCCAGGTGCGCGCCACGGAATCGCCCAGGTCGAATCCTTCCACGGCGTCTGTGAAATCCGACATGAAGTTGCGGCGGCGTAGTTCGCCGTCGGTGAAAACGTCGAATCCGAGTTCTTTTTGCTTGGAGAGAACGCGCCGGATCTCCCGATCCTCTATCTCGGCCAGGGTCTTCGGTTCCGCGCTGCGCCGTGCTTCCAATAATTCAGCCGGCCTGAGGAAACTCCCTACTTGATCGGCGCGGAATGTTCCGGACATGTTTTTGATTATTCCCCTTGGTGCCAGCTAAACCCAGAGCTTTTCGTTGAGCTTCAATCCGTGCTCGCGGCAATAGCTCACGTAGTGATTGATGAACCAAAAGACGTCGAGCGTTTCAAGGAGCGCATCGTTATCGTCGTAGAATTCGAGCGAGCCGTTCAGCCAGAAGAACGTTTTCATCCCGTTCGGATCGTCAGAGACCAGCGTGTGAATTGCTCCGGGGCTTTCGTGAACGTAGCTGCCCGGCCGCGCAACCCAGTCATATTCGAGGTAGCGCCAGCTGCCCTCGAGGGTGCAGGCGAATACAGGGCCGCGATGGCGATGGCGCCCGAGCTTCCCATTCTTCTTGACCCAGAGGAGATTTGCGAACGAACTTCCGCGAACATCGAAAGCCAGATGACGGATGTAGACGTTTTCAACAAACGGAACCCACGGCGATTCGTCTTCGCCGGCGCCGATGTGCACATCCGGGCGCGCGTATTCTCGAACGATGTCGGTGATGCTGGAATTCGTGTCGGTCGGCATGGGAGTCCTCCGAAATTCTAAGCGCAGTTTCGCAGTTTCGAGGCGCAGGATGCTAGCACAAAAAGAAAACCGGGAACGCAATCGAACCGTTTTCCGGCTGAAATTGTTCGATTATCGTCGCGATGGTAGCTTCGCTTCCCGCCAACACGCCTGGAAAAATCTCGGATTCAAGGAACGTGGTAGGATTTGGCGCAATTTAACTCGTGATGGATTTTTGGACCCAGAATGCTCGAGGAGTGATGCGATTAACTCGAAGGGCGCTCAAATGAAGCGATTTCTCAAGACGGTCGCGCTGCTTGCGCTCGCGGCACTTTCAGCGGCCACAATTTCACCGGCGCAGGGTCAATCCCAAACGGCTGCCAAGAAGATCATAATCGACACGGATCCTGGCACGGACGACGCACTGGCGATTCTTTTGGCACTGAATTCCCCGGACATAGATGTGGCGGGCGTGACGATCGTGGCCGGCAACGTTACTTCTGAACTGGGGCTCGAGAATGCTCTCAAAGTTATGAGCCTTGCTAACCGCTGCGATATTCCTGTCGCCAAAGGAGCGGCGCATCCTCTATTTCAAAAATTGAATACGGAAGTGTTCTGGAACGGAAAGAATGGTCTGGGCGGGGCAGAGTTGCCGCCGTCCCACTGCGCGGCGTCCTCGCAGTTCGGTCCGGACTTGATCATTGGAGTGGTTCATCGTTATCCCCATGAAATCACGCTGGTGCCAATTGGGCCGCTGACGAACGTCGCGCTGGCGATTTCAAAGGATCCTTCCATTGTTCCGCTCGTCAAAGAAGTAGTGCTGATGGGCGGATCGATCACCGGCGGGAATGTGAACGCTGCGAGCGAATTCAACATTCACAGCGATCCTGAAGCGGCGTCGATTGTGTTTAACGCCGGATGGCCGATCACGATGGTGGGTTTGGACGTGACGGAACGCACGCTCATCACGAATGCGGATGTCGTACGACTCGAGAAGGTAGGCGAACCAGAGGCGAGCTTTGCTGCGGCTGTAGCGCGATTTCAAATTGGGACCTATCAAGGCACCGGTTTTGGTGGCGGCGCCGTGCATGACGCGCTGGCGGTCGGCGCTGTGGTCGATCGTTCGTTCTTGAAGACGCAAGACATGCGCGTTGACATCGAGACAGATGGCAGATTCACGCGGGGCGAGACGGTTGGAAATCGGGGTAACGCCATCGATCGAGTCGTTCCGAGAGGTGACCGGCTGGAAACGGTTGGAGTGGATGCCGTGCAGCCCAACGTGCAGGTGGCGGTCGGCGTGGATGCGAGCCGATTCATCGAACTCCTGGTGAGCCGCCTTAGCGGCAAATGAAATGACTACTCGCGTCCCGAATCTGGCCTCTAGTCATCTTTCCGCCTCGCATTTAAGTTCATTGCGTAACCGAAGCTATCGGCGCTCCGTCGAATAGTAAGCGTAAGTTTGCTGCGTGAAAGGGGAGCAACTTTCTGCACTGGCACCGCCGCGCTTTGTAGGAGCGCGTCCGAACGAGCTCTAGAGAACATTTCTCAAGCCTGCCTGAATTGCCGAACCGGTGTCGATATGCTGAAATTACGGTAAATGAATCCAAACGCAACCACTACAACGGCGGTACCCAGTCCGCCCAGTTCAAGGTCACCCGAGCACCGATACTCCGATAACCGCGACGAGCAACCGAAGAGTCGCCTGTGGGTCTGGATAGTCATCGCTGCGATCGTGCTGGTAGGCGGATTTATCTATTACAGGCATCGGCAAGCCGCCAGTGAAGCTGCGGCGAAAGCGAAAGCGGCGCAGCAGCCCCGGGCTGTCCCTATTGTCACAGCGACGGCAAAAAAGGGTGATATCGGAGTCTACGTTGAAGCTCTCGGAGCGGTGACGCCTGTCTATACTGTCAACGTTACTAGCCGCGTTCAAGGGCAGGTGATGAATGTGTATTACAAGGAAGGCCAGATGGTCCGCAAAGGCCAACCGCTTCTCGAGATTGACCCGCGACCGTTTCAGGCTGCGCTCACGCAGGTGGAGGGACAGCTGGAGCACGATCAAGCGCTGCTCGCGGAAGCGCGCATTGATTTGGACCGTTACCAACAGGCCTTCAATCGGAACGCGATTGCCAAGCAACAGCTCGATGATCAAACCCAATTGGTAAAGCAAGACGAAGGGACCGTAAAGAATGACCAGGGGCAAGTGGCCAATGCGCAGGTAAATCTTGTGTATACGCACATAACGTCACCGATTGACGGCCGGGTTGGTTTGCGACTCGTTGATCCGGGCAACATCGTGCAGGCGAATGGCACCACTCCGCTGGTGGTGGTCACCCAGCTCGCGCCGATTACCGTTATTTTCAGCATTGCAGAGGACTACCTCGCCCAGATTCAGCAACAGACGCGTAATGGCGCAAAACTGACTGTCGATGCCTATGACCGCGCTCAACAGACGAAGATCGCCGAAGGAACTCTGCTTACGATCGACAACCAGATCGACACCACCACTGGCACCGTCAAAATGCGGGCGGAATTTGCGAATAAGGATGGAGCTCTTTTTCCCAGCCAGTTCGTGAACGTTCGGCTGCTCGTAACGACTCATCACAACGTTACGTTGATTCCGACTTCAGGCGTTCAGCGGAATGCTCAGGGTCCGTTTGTGTATCTAATCCAAGACCAAAAAGCCGCCATTCGAACGGTGAAAGTCGGCACCACGGATGGAAACATCACGGCGGTCGAGGGGATTAATCCCGGTGACATGGTTGCCGTGAACGGGTTCGACAAGTTGCAGGATGGCGTTCCCGTGAGAATTCAAAAGCCGGGCGCGGGCGGCGGCGCAAGCGCGAACTCTGGCGGGGGCGGCGGGGAAACTCCGTGAATCCGTCTCGCCCGTTTATTCTCAGGCCTGTCGCAACGTCTCTGTTGATGGCAGCGATTTTGCTTACCGGATTTGTGGCGTTTCTGCAGCTACCTGTATCGGCGCTTCCCGAAGTTGATTATCCCACGATTCAAATCATCACGTTTTATCCTGGCGCGAGTCCCGACGTGGTGGCGTCGTCGGTTACTGCGCCTCTGGAGCGGCAGTTCGGTCAGGTTCCGGGCCTCAACCAGATGACCTCGACTAGCTCTGATGGCAGCTCAGTGATCGTGTTGCAGTTTTCGCTCGACTTGAGCATCGACGTGGCGGAGCAAGAGGTTCAGCAGGCGATCAACTCGGCGCAGACGTATCTTCCGGCAGACCTTCCCACACCACCTCTTTACAGCAAGACAAATCCAGCCGACACGCCGATTCTGACCTTGGCTTTGACCTCGGACACGGTGCCTCTTTCCCAGGTAGAAGACCTGGCGGACACGCGCCTGGTACAGAAGATTTCGCAGCTTCCGGGCGTAGGGCTCGTGAGCATCAGCGGCGGGCAAAAGCCGGCCGTCAGGATTCAGGTGAATCCCACGGCGCTGTCGCATTACGGAATCAATCTCGAGGATGTCCGCACTGCCATTCAGCAAACAAGCCTCGATCTCGCGAAAGGCAATTTTGACGGGCCTCGACAGGATTATCAGATTCAGGCCAACGATCAGCTTTTGACGAGCAAGGACTTCAAGCCCGTGGTTATCGCTTATCGCAACGGCGCGCCAGTGCTTTTGTCCGACGTGGCCAACATCATCGATAGCGCGGAGAACGTGAGGCAAGCCGCCTGGATGAACACCACGCCAGCGGTGATCGTGAACATCCAACGGCAACCGGGCGCGAACATTATTCAGGTGGTTGACCGCATCACGAAGTTGATGCCGGTCTTGCAGCAGACGCTTCCGGCTTCCGTGAAGGTTTCGGTTTTGACCGACCGGACCGTCACAATTCGCGCATCGGTGAAGGACGTTGAGTTCGAACTGATGCTCACAATCGCGCTGGTGGTGATGGTGATCTTCCTCTTTTTGCGAAGCCTTTCCGCCACGGTGATTCCCAGCATTGCGGTGCCGGTCTCGCTTGTCGGCACGTTTGGCGTGATGTATCTCGCGGGCTACAGCCTGAATAACCTCACGCTCATGGCCCTTACGATTGCTACTGGGTTCGTAGTGGACGACGCGATCGTGATGATTGAGAACATCGTGCGCTTCCTTGAGGAGGGCGACACTCCGCTCGAGGCGGCGTTGAAAGGGTCCGAACAGATCGGATTTACAATCGTTTCGCTTACCATCTCCCTGATCGCCGTTTTGATACCACTCCTGTTCATGGGCGACATTGTCGGGCGGCTTTTCCGCGAATTCGCAATTACGCTAAGCGTCACAATTCTAGTTTCTGCAGTCGTATCTTTGACGCTCACTCCGATGATGTGCGCAAAACTATTGCGCCACAAAGCGGAGTCGCAACGAGGCCGCTTCTATGAGGCTTCCGAGCGAGCATTTCAGCGTGTGATTGATTTTTATGGCCGGACTCTTCAGTGGGTTTTGCAACGCCAGACGGCGACGCTCTTTGTGGCGTTAGGCACTCTGATTCTCACCATCATCCTCTACATTTTAATTCCCAAGGGCTTTTTCCCCGTTCAAGACACCGGAATCATCCAGGGAATTTCGGAAGCACCGCAATCGATTTCATTCGAATCGATGTCCCAGCGCCAGCAAGAACTGGCCCGCGTGATTCTGAAAGACCCGGCGGTAGAAAGCCTTTCGTCATTCATCGGCGTCGACGGCACCAATACCACGCTGAATAGCGGCCGGATTCAAATCAACTTGAAGCCTTTGGAAGAGCGAAGGATTAACGCATCGGATGTGATCCGCAGACTTCAACCGGAACTGGACAAGGTGGATGGGATCACTCTGTATATGCAGCCCGTTCAAGACTTGACGGTTGAAGATCGTGTCAGCAGGACTCAATTTCAATACACGCTCGAGGATCCGGATGCGAACGAACTGAACAGATGGACGCAGCGCTTTGTCGAGAGGCTGAAACAGCTGCCAGAACTGCGTGATGTCGCAACCGACCAGCAGACGTCCGGCCTGGCTGCTTCGCTCGTGATTGATCGCCAGACGGCCTCTCGGTTGGGGATTTCGCCGCAGATGATCGATCAGACGCTCTACGACGCGTTTGGACAACGCCAAGTTTCTACTCTTTATACGCAGCTCAACCAATACCACGTAGTGCTGGAAACAATGCCAGATTTCCAGAAGGATCCGGCAAAACTTCAAGATATTTACGTTCGCTCCGCGGCAACGTCGCAGCCGCCTTCCGGTTCATCGGCGGCTTCGGGGAGTTCTGCTACACCGTCAAACTCTTCGTCGGGAGTGAATTCGAACGGGGTGGTCACCGTCGGGTCCTCAAACAGTGCTTCAAATACCTCCGGACCCACGGGGACCAACTCGAATGCGAATACCGGTTCGTCCAATCCGGCCGCGGTGACCGCGCTTAACGGATCGGCTGTACCGCTTAGTGCGTTCACGCATTTCGAGTCGCGTACGGCGCCGTTATCCGTCAACCACCAGGGCCAATTTCCGGTTGTCACGATCTCCTTCAATCTCGCTCCAAACGCTTCGTTGGGAGAAGCCACAAAGGCGATCGAGAAGGTGCAGAAAGAAATCAAAATGCCGCTCAGTATCCAGTCGGCTTTTCAAGGTACCGCGGCATCGTTTCAAGCCTCGTTGTCAAACGAACCCCTTCTTATTCTGGCTGCGCTCATCACCGTGTATATCGTGCTGGGTGTTCTCTATGAGAGCTACATTCATCCCATCACGATTCTTTCGACTCTTCCGTCTGCTGGGGTGGGTGCGATTCTCGCGCTGATGATCACAGGGCAGGAATTGAGCGTCGTGGCGTTGATCGGAATCATTCTGTTGATCGGCATCGTGAAGAAAAACGGCATCATGATGATTGACTTTGCCCTCGAAGCAGAGCGCAAAGAAGGCAAGGACCCCACCGAAGCAATCTACCAAGCGTGCCTCCTTCGCTTTCGGCCCATCATGATGACTACGATGGCCGCTCTTCTCGCAGGCCTACCGCTTGCGCTCGGCACGGGCATTGGAGCGGAACTGCGCCGGCCCCTCGGCATATCCATGGTCGGCGGACTGATCTTCAGCCAAATTTTGACGCTCTATACCACACCGGTGATTTACATCTTCTTCGATCGAATCGCGATGCGCCTCAAGGGATCGCGTGCCAGCGCGACAAGCGGGGGACCGGTTCCAGCGGAACAGCTATGAGCCTGTCGTCTCCATTTATTCGTCGCCCTGTCGCGACCACTTTACTGACGATAGCTGTGGCGCTTGCAGGCGCAGTGGCTTTCAATTTCCTGCCTGTCTCTCCGCTGCCTCAGGTTGATTTTCCAACCATTTCCATAGCCGCTTCGCTGCCGGGTGCGAGTCCTGAGATCATGGCCTCGTCCATAGCAACGCCACTGGAGCGCCAGTTCGGACGGATTGCCGGCGTGACGGAAATGACCTCGTCGAGCTTTCTTGGCACGACAAGCATCACGCTTCAGTTCGATTTGAATCGCGATATTAATGGAGCCGCGAGGGACGTCCAGGCGGCAATCAACGCCGCCCGTAGCTACCTTCCGGCCAATCTGCCGAGCAATCCGACTTACCGAAAAGTGAATCCGGCAGACTCGCCCATCATGATCATCGCTCTCACATCGAATGTGTACGATCGCGGGCCTTTGTATGACGCGGCGTCGACGATCATGTCGCAAAAGCTTTCACAGATTCAGGGCGTCGGGCAAGTAACGGTAGGTGGAAGCTCGCTACCCTCCGTTCGAGTGGAACTAAACCCGGTGCAATTGAACGGTTATGGCCTGGGTGTACAAGATGTTCAAAAAATGCTGAGCGTTCAGAACGCCAATCTGCCAAAAGGCCAGATTTCGAACGGCGACACCACGGCGGACATCATTACAAACGATCAATTGCTCAAAGCCGACTACTACAAGCCGCTGATCGTTGGCTACCACAAGGGCGCGGCTATCAAACTTTCTGATGTGGCTGATGTACAAGATTCGGTCGAAAACATCCGTGCTGCGGGTTACGTAAACGGAAAGCCGAGCGTCCTGGTGATTATTTTTCGCCAGCCCGGCGCGAATATTATCGACACTGTCGATCGTATCTATTCGGAGCTCCCTTCTCTTAAGGCTTCTATACCTTCGGCGATAGACCTGACGGTCGTTCTCGACCGCACAACGACTATCCGAGCATCTGTAAAGGAAGTTGAACGTACCCTCGCTCTTTCTGTCGCCCTCGTGATTCTCGTTGTGTTCTTCTTTCTCCGTAATGTTCGCGCCACGATTATCCCGAGCGTCGCCGTTCCGGTATCTCTCATCGGAACGTTCGGCATCATGTACCTCTGCCATTACAGCCTGGACAACCTTTCCCTGATGGCTCTTACGATCTCGACGGGATTCGTCGTCGATGACGCAATCGTTGTGATCGAAAACATCGCCCGCTATCTCGAACAGGGTATGAACCCTGAGCAAGCGGCGTTGGAGGGGGCAAAAGAGATCGGGTTCACGGTGATGTCGATCAGTATTTCGCTCGTGGCCGTTTTCATTCCCATCCTGCTGATGGGTGGAATCGTCGGGCGCCTTTTCCGGGAATTTGCAGTCACGCTTTCCGTGGCAATCCTAGTTTCTCTCGGGATATCGCTGACGACGACTCCGATGATGTGTGCAAAGCTTTTGAGGCCGGAATCTGAGGAAAGTCATGGGCGTTTCTATCGAGCGAGCGAGAGATTCTTTGCTTGGATGGTGCGCAGCTATGAACGCACTTTGACGATTGTTCTGCGCCATCCGGCGTTCACCGCGCTCGTTCTTCTCATTACGATCGGAGTCAACATCTATCTTCTCATCATTGTACCGAAGGGTTTCTTTCCGCTGCAGGATAACGGCACTATTTACGGCGGCTTGCAAGGAGCCCAGGATATCTCCTATCAGGCCATGCAGCAGGACATCAACAGCTTCGTCGACATGATCAAGCAAGATCCGGCGGTGGCGAACGTCATGGGATTTACCGGAGGTGCGGGGGCCACCAACGGTGGCTTCATTTACGTCGGGCTGAAACCATTGGATGAGCGAAAAGTCAGTGCCAGCGACATCATAAACCGGTTGCGGCCCAAACTTACATCTGTTCCAGGTGCAGGCGTTTTTTTGCAGGCTGGCCAGGATCTGCGGATAGGCGGGCGCCAGAGTAATGCACAGTATCAATACACGATTCAGAGTGACAACCTGGACGATTTGGTGAGATGGGGACCGCAACTGCTTCAACAGATGCGAAAATTGCCAGGCTTTACTGACGTCAATACCGATCAGCAAAATAGTGGTCTGCAAGCATCGCTTATTTACGACCGCGACACGGCATCGCGACTTGGAATTACACCTCAACTTATCGACAACACGCTCTACCAGTCTTTTGGTCAGGCGCAGGTTTCGACGATGTATACCGCGCTCAACCAGTATCACGTTGTTATGGAGGCAGCGCCGCAGTTTTGGCAGAGCCCGGTGGGACTGAACAATGTATATGTTCATCCGGCGACCGGCGGTGAAGTTCCCCTGAGCGCCATTGCGCACTTCGAACCTAAGACCGCGCCCCTGTCCGTCAACCACCAAAGTCAGTTTCCGTCGGTAACGGTCTCGTTCAATCTTGCGCCCGGCGTATCCCTAAGCGATGCGGCCACCAGAATCACACAAATGGAACAACAGATAGGTATGCCGCAATCGATTCGAGGAATGTATTCGGGAACACTACAGGCGTTCCAAGCTTCGCTTTCGACCGAACCGATGTTGATTATTACAGCGTTGCTTGCAGTTTATATTGTGCTAGGGATTCTCTACGAAAGTTTCATCCACCCGATCACGATTATTTCCACCATTCCATCGGCTGGCGTTGGAGCAGTCCTAGCCTTGATGCTTTTTCGGCTGGATCTCAGCGTTATCGCTTTGATCGGGATTATCTTGTTGATTGGAATTGTTAAGAAAAACGCGATCCTGATGATCGATTTCGCACTCGCTGCGGAGCGCAACGAAGAGAAGAGTTCGAAGGATGCGATCTTCCAAGCTTGTCTGCTTCGCTTTCGGCCGATTCTGATGACGACCATGGCAGCCCTGCTCGGTGCCTTGCCTTTGGCGCTCGGACGCGGCGTCGGTTCCGAACTCAGGCGCCCACTCGGTATCGCGATCGTAGGCGGATTGATTTTTAGTCAAATGCTCACGCTCTACACCACTCCCGTCGTTTACCTCTATATGGATCGAATGCGCCTCTGGTGGGAACGGCGTCATGAAAAGAGACACGCGGGAGCAACTCCGCAGGAGATTACCGGATGAGTTGCTGGCCGACACGCCTCATGCCACAAGAAACCGAACAGGAACGACGTAATCAAGAACGAATCGCCAGGATGGTCTGTATAGCCATGGGAGCTGCTGTGATGTTTGCTGCTGGCTGTACCGTTGGCCCTAAATATCATACGCCTTCCGCGCCAACGCCCACCGCTTACAGGGAATTGACACCGGCGAACTTCCCAACGACGGACGGCTGGAAAGTGGCGCAGCCGAAAGACGACGAAATTCGCGGCAACTGGTGGGAAGTCTATAACGACCCAGAGCTGAATGCTCTCGAGGAACAAGTCAACATCTCAAACCAGAGCATTGCGGCTGCCGCTGCGAGTTTCTTTGCGGCTCGGGCGCTGGTGAAGGAAGCGCGCTCCCAATATTTTCCTAGCGTGACAACCAGTCCATCGATTACCCAGAACCGGCAATCCGCAACGCTCCGAGGTTCCTCGGGAGGCACCGGCAATGGCGGCGGTGGCACCGGCACTGGTTCCACGAGCAATCTTTCGTTCACGGAGTATTCGCTTCCATTCGACGCCACTTGGCAGCCAGATCTTTTTGGAAAGATCCGCAACCAAGTGCGTTCGCAGGTGTACGGCGCCCAAGCAAGCGCTGCAGACCTGGAAAACACGCGCCTTACCGTTCAATCGGAAGTCGCTGTGGATTACTTTTCGCTTCGCACACAAGATGCGTTGCAGGAATTGCTCGACTCTACCGTGATTTACTATCAGGAATCGCTCAAGCTTACGCAGGCTCTCTATGAGACGGGCATTGATTCCGACGAAGCTGTGGCGCAGGCGGAAACGCAACTTGAAACGACACAGGCGCAGGCTACGGGAGTGGGCCTAACGCGTACGCAGTTCGAGCATGCGATTGCGGTACTTGTTGGCAAGCCAGCCTCTGAATTCTCGATCCCCGTGGAACCGCTCAAAGCCAAACCGCCGGCGATCCCGTTCGGCATCCCGTCGCAGCTTCTCGAACGCCGTCCCGACATCGCTGCCAGCGAGCGACTGATGGCTCAAGCTAATGCGCAAATTGGAATTGCGACAGCCGCGTACTATCCAACCGTGACTTTGAGCGCGCTGCTAGGTCTTCAAACCACCACGGCTGGCGATTGGTTCACCTGGCCGAGCAGATTTTGGTCCGTCGGGCCGACTCTCGCGCAAACGCTCTTCGATGCGGGGCTGCGACACGCAACTGTTAGGCAATTTCAAGCAGCTTATGATCAGACTGTCGCGAATTACCGCTTGGCCGTGCTAACCGGTTTTCAACAGGTGGAGGATAATCTGGCGGCGCTCCGGATACTGTCCCTGGAGATTCAACAACAGGACACCGCGGTAAGATCGGCAGAGCGAAATCTGAAGGTCGCGACGGACCGCTACAAGCTGGGGATTGACCCATACCTGAACGTAATTACTGCACAAACCCTGCTACTGGGAGCCAAGGAAACCGCTGTCAACCTCCGAAACCAGCAAATCACTGCCAGCGTGCAGCTCATTGAGGCCCTTGGTGGCGGCTGGGGGAAATCGCAGTTGCCCTCCGGACAGCAGCTAATCGCAAAACTGCCCTAAATTTCCGCATCTCGATCTTAAGTTCTCTCAGTTGGCTGAGCTACGACTTTTCTTGAACCGTGGTGTTCGACTGTTGATGGCAATGCAACCTCTTAACGATAAGTTTCGTCCCAATATTCGAAAGTTTTATAATGTCTGTAATAGGAGGAGCTATCTTAAATGAACAAACTCATACTCTTAGTTTCCATGTTCCTGTTCTTGGCAGCCGCTGGAACTGCGAGTGCGGATCCGAGACCTGTGAAACTGTTTCTGTCGCCGGCGTCCACAATTTCGAACGCAGAGCTGATGAAGCACATCGTTGAGAAGTGCCCCAACGTCGCAATGACGCTCGATTCGAAGAAGTCTGATTTCATGCTCGAAGCGGGTGGCTGGTCTGGCAACTACAAGTTCACCGTATATCAACACGGCGGGGTGGCGGTTTACAGCACCACCACTCGCATGCTGAGCAATGCGGTGAAGGACGTATGCAAATACGTGAATCTGCCGACGAGCACCGCCAGCGTAAAATAAAGTCTCGGCAGGTTCTTTCATCGCATTTCTTCATCGAACAGGCAGCGTGTGTCTCCTGTGGTATCGTTCTGCGAATACAGGAGACTTCGATGGTTTCGAGCGGGTTCGAAGCGACAAGAGACTTTGCCCAGAAATTAGACAGCCAGGATCCGCTCGCGCCCTACCGCGAACGCTTCCATATTCCTCGCGGAACGAAGGATCGCGAGTGGGTGTATCTCACTGGTCATTCGCTGGGTTTGCAGCCAAAATCGGCTCGCGAATATATCGAGCGTGATCTGCGGTTGTGGCAGGACCTCGCCGTCGAAGGCCATTTCCATGGTCCGCAGCCGTGGGTTCCCTATATCGAACTTCTCACCGAGCCCACGGCCAGACTGGTAGGTGCGCAGCCAGGCGAAGTGGTGGTTATGAATACGCTCACCGTAAACCTCCACTGCATGATGGTTTCGTTTTACCGCCCATCTCGCGAACGCAACAAGATTGTGATTGAGTCAAACGCGTTTCCCTCCGATCAGTATGCCGTCAAATCCCAGCTTCAATTCCACGGCTACGATCCGGCATCCTCTCTGATTGAGCTTAAGCCGCGCCCTGCTGAGACCGCAATCCGCGCAGAAGATATCGAAGCCCTCGTCGAACGCGAAGGCGACACGATTGCGCTTTTCATTCTCGCGGGAGTGAACTACTACAGCGGCCAGTTCTTTGATTACTTGCGCGTTACCATGGCAGCCCGAGCGAAAGGTTGCGTCGTCGGGTGGGACATGGCGCACGGGGTCGGGAATGTTCCGCTCGCATTGCACGATTCAGGTTGCGATTTCGCCGTCTGGTGCACCTACAAATATATGAACGGCGGCCCTGGTTGCGTCGGCGGATGCTTCGTTCACGAACGCCACGCGCGCGAATTCAATCTGCCTCGCTTCGCCGGCTGGTGGGGACAAGACAAACCAACTCGGTTTCAGATGGGGCCGGATTTTCATCCGATTCCAGGCGCCGAGGGCTGGCAGTTGGGGAATCCGCCTGTTCTGGCGATGGCGGCATTGCGTGCTTCGCTTGAGATTTTCGACGAGGTTGGAATGCCGGCGTTGCGAAAGAAGAGCATGAGCCTTACCGCTTATCTTGAATTTCTGCTCGAACAACATCCCTCGCGTTCTTTCTCGATCATCACATCGCGTGATCCGGAACAGCGCGGCGCACAGCTTTCCTTGCGCATTCACAAGAAGGGCCGCGAGGTTTGCGACGCTCTGAAAGAGCGAGGCGTGATTTGCGACTGGCGGGAGCCGGACATTCTGCGCGTCGCACCCGTACCGCTCTACAATTCATTCTCGGATGCATACAGCTTCGTGAAAGAATTCGTCCCGATCGTCGAAGCCTAACTCCGCGAAGCAACATCTGATACATGGTGCATCAAACCCACATGCTATATTGCTGTTTCGGACTAGCCGGCAATGATTTGGCGGCCCTTCGTCGCATTTGTGGTGCATCTTTATAGCCCAGATATGCTCAATCTAGCTTGGAGGCAGGCATGAAAATTGCGGTATTAGGCGGAGATGGTTATTGCGGCTGGGCTACGGCCTTGCATCTCTCGCAAAAGGGCCACGAAGTGGCCATTATCGATAATTTCCTGCGCCGGCAATGGGACGACGAACTCGGTGTACAGACCCTCACGCCGATCCGTCCGTTGGCCGAGAGACTCCGCGTCTGGCAAATGCGCTCTGGAAAGACAATCGACCTTTTTGTCGGCGACGTGGCCGATTTTGATTTCCTCTCTTCGATGGTGAGGCAATTCAAGCCGGAGGCGATCGTCCATTTCGCGGAACAGCGCTCTGCGCCGTATTCGATGATCGACCGCAAGCACGCAGTCTTCACCCAAGTGAATAATGTGCTCGGAACGCTGAACGTGCTTTTTGCCATTCGCGAGTTCCAGCCGGAATGCCATCTCATCAAGCTCGGCACCATGGGCGAATACGGCACGCCGAATATCGACATCGAAGAAGGCTTCATCACCATCGAGCACAACGGCCGCAAAGACGTGCTGCCGTATCCCAAGCAGCCGGGCTCGTTCTATCACCTGTCGAAGGTGCATGACAGCCACAACATCATGTTCGCCTGTAAGATTTGGGGAATTCGCGCCACCGATCTGAATCAGGGCGTCGTGTACGGCACGATGACCGACGAGATCGCCCTCGACGAAGCGCTCATCAATCGTTTTGATTATGATGACGTGTTCGGCACGGTGCTCAACCGCTTTTGTGTACAGGCCGCTATCGGTCAGCCGCTCACCGTGTACGGCAAAGGCGGGCAGATGCGTGGCTTCCTCGACATACGCGACACCGTTCGTTGCATTGAGATCGCTTGCCAGAATCCGGCCTCTCGCGGCGAGTGCCGGGTGTACAACCAGTTTACGGAGCAATTCTCGGTGCTCGAATTAGCGCAGATGGTGGAAACGGTCGGCAAAAAGCTGGGAATGAACGTCGAAATCGACCATCTACCTGATCCGCGTGTCGAAGCCGAAGAGCACTATTACAACGCCAAGCATTCAAAGCTGATTGATCTTGGCCTCGAACCTCATCTCCTTTCCGACGCGCTTCTCGACTCGCTGGTGACCATCGCCGTCCTCTATCGTGACAGGGTGGACGCATCGCTCATGTTGCCGCAGGTGAATTGGCGCGAGCCTCGCAATGATCGCAGGCTCCAACAGAATTTGACGGCACGGGCCTCTCTGGGAGGACGCTCCTCGAAGCACCCTGCGCGTGCCGCATCGAAAGGCAAGAAGCGCTAGTGCTGTAACTCTTCGCGCGCAGAAAAAGCTTTCGTATTGCGGGAGCAGGTGGCGCGGGGTACCATCATTGTGTGGGTTTGTGAGTAGTGTATTTTTCAGGTGCCAGTGAAAGTGGCGTCTGGATTTTATCTTCCGCGCGTATGGTTGGGCAGCAAAGTATCGCCGAGCTTCCTGCCCTCCAGGATTCGTCCGCTCGCTGCGCACGTGAAACTCACGGAAAATTGCCAGGCGAAATGCATCAGCTGCAACTACTGGCAGACTCGTTGGCAGGATGGGATCACCACCGATCGCGCGATCGCGCTCATCAATGAAATCAGCGCTTTGGGCGTGCGCTTCCTGCGCTTTACCGGCGGAGAACCGTTGCTCCGTACGGATCTGTTTCAAATCCTGAACAAATCCAATACCTCGTCCTTCCAGAGCATCATCATCCAGACCAACGGACTGTTGCTCAAGAAGCTTCACAAGGAAATCAACGATTCTCCGATTACGAGCGTGGCGGTATCGATCGATGGTTTGAAAGAAACCAACGATCTGATTCGCGGGATTCGCGGATATTTCGATCTGGCAATGGAAGGCATCAAGTTGTTGCGGAATAAGAAGCTCAAGATTTCGGTTACCCTGAATCGGATTTCCGCCAAGGAGCTCAGCGAGTTGGTCGATATCGCCCGCGCGGCGGGTGCTCAGTTGGAGTCGAATATCCTCACGCGAAGCCTCTACTTCACCAAAGACGCCGATCTAGATGCGATGTGGCCGCAGCGCAGGGATGTGCAGGAGATCGAAACGGTTCTCCGCAACAAATTGAAGCGTCCTGATTACGAAGTGGACTACATCACGCGCTACTACAACAAAGACGAAACTCTGGAAGAGCCCCCTTGCGTCCTCGGCTATCTTCAGGTGTTCGTCATCTCGAATGGTGACGTTCTCACCGGATGCTATCCGCTGAAGCCCGTCGGAAACATTCTTAAGGACAGTCTGGAAAACATCCTGGGATCAGGCGAGTGCGCTCGCCAGGCCCAAGCGATGATTCGGCGGGAATGTCCGGGTTGCACGTGCGGAGTTGAGAGTTCGCTGGCGATGAAGAACGCCGTTTCGTCCGCGTTCTTTCACCTGGGCCGCCTTACGCAAGGTCAGAAATGGCAGCGAGAAGAGATTCCCCATCCGCGTGGCCGAAGAGAACACACGTCGAACGCCTAACACCGCCCTCGGAAGATTTTAGTCTACGGTTCCGCGATTAAAACTTCGCGTAAAGCCACTAAAATCAAACAGATATAAATTTCTAATCGGCGGTAAAACAGGGGGTAACGCACGAGGGCTTGCGATCAACTCGTTGCTGCTTGCGGTCGCCTCGATTTTATCTTCGGCTGAAAAAAACGCAGGTCACGCCAATGCAAACGAGAAAAACGCCAGCCCAACGATGCCCCATCACGCGTTCCCCGAGAAGGAATTTTCCTCCCAGCGCCCCCGCGACGTAGTTCAGAGCCGTAACCGGTACGACGAAGCTAACGCTTTCGAGCGAAAGCATCCCAAGTAGCGAGAAGAAAGCGAGCGCCATCAATGCGACGCCCAGCCACATCCAACCGACGCGCAACGCTCGGAATATCGTTTGCGCCAGAGACGCGGGTCGGAAATCTTTCACCTCGCCGATCTTCTTCATCGCGCGCGTCACGCACAATTCGCCGCCAGTTCCAGCGAAAACGATCAGGAAAAGAAGCACTAGCTCTTTGAGCATTAACTGTGCCCCGTGGTTCGCGGTGGCGTATGGCCGACTACAAGCACACCTAAAAAGATCAACGAGACTCCGATCCAGCGCAGCGGTGTGACCGTTTCATGCAAAACGAAATGTCCGAGCAGTGCCACGATCACGTAGCCCATCGCGGTGGACGGTTGCACGTAGCTGTAATCGGCCCAGGACAAGACCAGCATGTAGGAAATGAAATACACAAATAGCGATGCGATTCCGAGCCAAATAGCGCCCGATGTGAAGACCCGAACGAAAACGCCGAAGAATTCGGAAGCGGAATGGAACGTCATCGGCCCGACTTGCTTCATGCCGGAGCTGAGCAGCACGTTGCCCAGCGGGCTGAAGATCACGACAAGCAGAATCAGGAAATAGGTTTTGAAATGCCGGCCGGAAGGCGAGTGGTGCTGGTGGAGCTCGCTCATAGGCACCGTATCCTCGCGCTCTTCCACCGTCAGTTTGTCCGAACTCATAGGTCCTCAGATCTTGATGTAACCGGTAGGTATGATCGCTTGATTCTCAGACTCAGACTACTATTCTAGCTTGCTATCGCGATCATGAGAAATGAACCACTGCCAGGTCTTTTTCAATCCTTCACTCAGCTGCGTCTTTGGATCAAATCCCAGAATCCGGCGCGCTTTGTCTACATTGGCATAGTTGCGCAGAATTTCTCCCGCGCGTGCCGGTTCAAATCGAACGTCAAACCTTTGGTCAGGTAGCATCGCTTTCATTGCTTCCAAGAGGCTTCGGATAGAGGTCTCTCGTCCGGAAGCGATTTGAAACACCTCACCAGCCGGTTCCGTCTTGTCAGCCATAAGGATGGCTTCCACAAGGTCTGCCACATATAGGAAATCTCGCGTTTGTTCCCCATCGCCGTAAACGACAATAGGTTCGCCCCGCAGCAGGTTCCTGAAGAACTGCGCCACCACGCTGCCTTTGTGATAAGAGAAGGGCCCGTAGACGTTCGAAAATCTGAGCGCCGCCGTTTTCAAACCATACGCTCCGGTATAAGCCGAGCAGTAGGCTTCGCCCGCGAGCTTGCTAGCGCCATACGGCGAAATCGGTCGCGGAATCATTCCCTCGTGAACTGGTGGTTCCTGCTCCCCAAGAATTGCGCCGCCTGTCGAGGCAAAAATCACCTTTGGAATTCCGCTGTTGCGGCACGCTTGCAGCACGTTTAATGTTCCAACAGCATTGACGTCGAAATTCAGTTGCGGATCAGAAAGAGATTCCACCACGCGAGTGTGAGCAGCGAGGTGCACAACAGCATCGATTCCTTTACATGCTTTCGTCACAGCGGCCGGATCTCTAATATCGCCCACGTGCAGTTCCACACCTAAGGCCTCAGCATCTTCACGCCTTCCGAGACTAAGATTGTCGAGCACGCGCACTCGCGCACCTTGCCCGGTGAGGTGCGGAATCAAGTTGACGCCGATAAAGCCGCAGCCTCCGGTCACCAGATAAGTTTTCATTTAGCTTGCCCGATTTGCATCATCGTTGGCTCACAGCCACGAGCCGCCCTTCTCTAAGGAAGTAGTCAATACCGCGCCATCGGATGGTTTTGCGGCCGAAGCTGATTAGCCAAATGAAAAATGCGAAAGCGTCCCAGAGCGGGATCAGCGGTATCTTCTTCCACAGTCCTTTCTGCTTCATGGCGCCAACGCCGATTAGCCATGTCATCGCGATGCGCAGCGCGAAATAAGTTCCCAGGTACGCCGCTGCGACGGTCAACGTCGGATGAACCGCAATTGCTAACAATGCCCAGGGCAATCCCCAAGTGAAGATCAAACCCACATGACCCCACGGCCGCATCAACCTCATCACCGTCATCCATCGAACGCGTTTGTAGAGAAACTCGCGGAGAGTCTGAAAATCCGCCACCGATTGCACCACATATGGCAGCAGTCGCACTTCGAAGCCTTGCTCAGCCGCAAGGCGCCCGATATAAAGATCATCCGCTGGACGATCTTCGATCCGTTGATAACCGCCAAAGCCCTCGATATTCTTTCGCGTCGTTAGAATGGACTGCGACAACGTGAATTTCACTCCGTCCAGTTGCCACGCGACGATGATGCCGGCAAAAAAATCAGAAATCATGGAGATCGATTGGAGTTCCTCGAGAAAACTCTTCTCCTGCGTCGAAACATACAGGCAGGTAGCCGCACCGACTTTAGGGTCGCGGAACGGCGCGGCCACATTGCGCAGGTAATCCGGCCGCACACGCACATCGCCGTCAGTAATGACGAAAAGATCGTACTTCGCCTCCGTCGTCAGGCGAACAAGCCTTGCAACTTTGTCGTTGATCGCGTCGCGGCCAGAACCGAAAAGCAGGCGAATATCCCGCTCGGGAAAATCGCGAATTAGTTTTTCAAGGACTGGAAGGGCAGGATCATCTTGGTCTACACAGAACACTATTTCGTACTGGGGATAGTCCTGCCGGCAGAAGCTCGCATAGTTCTCATAGGCATCCACGTCGAGCCCTTTGATCGGTTTCAGGCAGCTCAACGGGGGTGTGAAGTTCCCGTGGTCTTTTCCCCGGCCTTTGGCGTCAGCTAGGAAATGAGCGGTGCTGTAAAGAGCCAGCAAATAATAGATAAACGGTATGGCTGCTACGCCGAGGATGATGTATTCGATTACAGTCAAATTGCCG
>Ga0126381_100001390_pt1 | contig 26085 bp, 10 predicted proteins | sample PanSoiMetPlot_28_FD_96465 | JGI IMG/M metagenome (GOLD analysis project Ga0126381, IMG submission 96465) | Tropical forest soil microbial communities from Panama - MetaG Plot_28 | ecosystem: Environmental > Terrestrial > Soil > Tropical forest > Bulk soil | place: Panama | collected 2016-02-17
ATGATGCGCCTGGCACGGGTGTCGCGTTCCGCAGGCGTTCCATTGTCTCTTTTGCGACGCTCGCCTTGATTACAATTTTAGGAGCGAGCCTGTGGCTGCAACTCGGGGTTTCCCACAACCCAAGTGCCAATTCAGGTGCGGGTTTCAAGAGATACATAGCCAAGATATGGCCCGCGAGGGTGCCGCCACCTGACCACATCCTGGAAGCCCAGTCGGCTCTCGTTTCTCTCCAACGTCGGATCGACAAACTGACGCAGGACAATAGAGATCTAGAAAACTCCTTGCATCAAACAGGTGGCAAGATGAGCGCATTACAGACTGACGCTGACTTGCGCCAATCTGAGTTGAGACGTTTGAACCGTGAAAATGACACTTTGCGAGCTTCTTTAATGGAGAATCAGAGGCGCTTCGAAACCTTGCAAAGAAGCGCGGTGGATCGCGAAAGGCAGTTAGAAGCCAACCTTTCGGGCATGGCGAACGGGCTCGCCGCGGATCAGGCTATCGCGCACGAACAGGAGCAGCGGCTTGCCGATTTGACCGGACAATTGAATGCGCAAGACGCCGCACTGGAACGAGAAAGGCAACTCGTCAGTGCATACAACGATATCAGGGGTCTTATTGGTGACCGCAATTTAGAGGTTATCGATGTCTTTGACGGAAGCAAACACCGAAAGAAAAGGCCTTTCGGAAGGGTTTTCTACTCCCAGGGTAAGACGTTGGTCTTCTATGCTTTTGACCTCAGCGACTCACCCACTGAGAGGAATTCATTCGAAGCTTGGGCGCAGCGCGCTGGCACAAGCGATCGTGCAAAGAGTCTGGGCGTTTTTTATCTCGCTGACAGCACTCAAGGTCTGTGGGTTCTCAGGACAAATGATCCGAGCCGCTTGAAAGATATCGAATCGGTATTCGTAACCGATGAACCGTCGGGACCAAGGGACGAACCCAGAGGGAAAAAGGTCCTTTACGCGTATCTAAATCAGAAAGGCCGGGACTAGGGTCAAGCTCCTCTCTCGTTCACATCGAAATATCGTCTTCACGACAGGAGCAGTGTTAACTACGGTTCTAAGGCCCCACGCAGAGTTCAGCCGAGCGCAATTAAACTGCTGGGAATCGCCGACAACTTTCGAGCTCCGTTTGGTTGATAGACCACAGTGTCTCGGAACAGAGAAATTTGCGGATATGGATACTTCAAATCTCCGTTCCGAAAGTTACTCTCGTAGTTAGTAATCATGTTTTGCTGAAACACGGCACCCGTCTTCAACTCTGCGACCCATACAAACTGGCCAACCCAGTCTGGCGCAAACGCAATTCCCAGTTCGTACCCGCCAATGTATTCGTGGAGGCGCCAGATATCCTTTTCCTCGTAATACCTATGAAGCGCGTGCCCTACCTCATCCACAGATGTTCCCGATTTGGCGATCTTCAGAAACAGATCCAGCCCGCGCTTGGCAGCGTCGTCAATGCGACGGAGTTCAGGTGTTGGATCCCCCCAAAGGTAGGTACGATCCACATTGGCGTGATAGCGTTTATAGACTCCGGCCATATCCACGGCAAACGGCTCACCCGCTTGAATCTGGCGCCGCGACGGAAGTAGGTGCGTGCTTCGAGGTCGACCCGGTTGGACGTCTTGTGCGATACCGGCCACTTCACCGCCGGCCTTGTACATCGCATAGGTTGCCTCTGCATACACTTCGCAGTGACTCATGCCCGGCTTGAAATGATCGGCCACCGCTTGAATCGCGAGATCTCCGAGCTGCGCGGCATATTCCATCACTTCTATTTCGGCCGGCGATTTAACAAGGCGGATTGAGCGCATCACCATGCTTCCATCCACCACAGTCGCGCCGGCCATCGCGAAAGCGCGCTCTTCCACCTCACTGACCGCACGCGGAGGAATGTAACTCCAGTACTCGAGACCGACCCGAGTGCCCCTCTCTAGCCAACCCTCTTTTTGGAGAATCTTCACCACGATGCTGGCCATATTTTCTGGTGATGCTTCTTCGTGGATTTCGCGCCGCTCTTTGGCCGCACAAGGAATCGGGTCTTCGCCTCCGACGAGCAGCAAGTTGTCGTGGTCCACATGCACAGCGATTGCCGTAAACGGGAACCATTCTGTTGACGAATTCCCTCGAAACCAACTGACTTCGTATCCACTCAAGTAGCAAATACCCTCAGGCCACGTGACGTAGAGCAACTCAATTTTTGCATTGGACATCGCTTGCCGGCATTTGTTCAGGCGGTCGGCATACTCCGCTTCGCTAAACGGCAATGGATATTGGTCGCTTGGAATGCGCTTTACATTCTCTGGAATGCCTTTAACATTCGCAAAAGGATTCCCTCGCGACTCCCGCGGTCTTGCTTCAACTGTTCGAAGCGCGACGGCCGCCGAGGCCACCACCGTGGAAGCAAGAAATGCGCGTCGGCTTGTCTGGCTCATCGTCCTCCTTTGTTCGTTCCATGCGCAGGAGCATGCAAAGCATTCCCTCGGTTTTCAGCGCGGCTAAGGTAAGTATCTGCTCCTTAAACAGTATGCTCAACAAAAGGAGACTCTGTACCATCCGAGTTCTTTTTCGGAACTGCCAAGCCCTGAGTCGCTTGACCTGGCGACGGCGCGGAGAGGTTTCTGCGGATCTGAAAGGCCACATAACTATTGGAGTTGAAATGTCATCGTCTTGAAGGCTATGACGATCTTATGTGCCTGCGTAAGATGATCAATGCCGAAATGTCTAAGAATTTGCTGTAACCAGTGGTTTCTTTACACTACGACGGTTGCGAGATGAAGGGCGACTGGAAATCCTCCAATCTTGAAATCAGTCTGCGGTAGGACCGGTGAGCCAATGCGGCAACAACAAGACCGTGTGGGCATTGGGCCCGGAGAGGACAATGTGATGTTTGGTCGAATGATGGAAACGGTAATTCTGTAAGTCGACAGATGCCCGTCTACAAGCTGCAATCACTTCACTCTTGCGAGCGGCCGAGGAGGCCGAGATCGTTCGCTGGATTGAATCCCGGCGTCGGTTCTGCTGTTCTTGTTGGTGCCGGGGGAAGAGGAATCCGGTGCGCTCTACATTCTGGACCGCAAGAAGGGGACCTGCTACGCCGTAGATTTTGATGATGAGCAATTCAGCGGCTATTGCATGAACCAATTCGAAGAACTCCCCAAGGAATGCCAATTCCTCGATCTCGTTGAATGGCCCGAGCCTTGGCGAGCAGGGCTGCGATGGTGGGTAGAAGCGGGCTAGCCGCCTGGATGCGCGTTTGACAGAAGAAATATTCCGGGTTACCTACCAACAGCCACACCGCGTGGGGGTGTGACGCAAATGAGGTGCGGTGCAGTTTCGGTATGCCATAAAGCGGTGGTGAAAGTGACCGGGTTATTCAAGGCGACACCGGACGTTGTTAACTCTTTCTCTGTTCGATTGTCCCTTGACTCGGGCATTATTCGGCAGCATAATCCCGGCCTGAATCGCCTCCCCGAAGAGCAATTTCCCACGAGGAAAGTGCATCACCCCCCCGAGGCGTATGTGCCGGTTCCCGGGACGACCGAACCCAATCGGAAGGCGAAACAAGAGTCACGACGACAGGGACCTAAGAAGGAGGTAAAGACTATGAATCGACATTTAGCTCGTACGGTCCCGCCGATGGTGGATGTGGCACTGGTGACGCGCATGCCTCCGACCAGTGCCAAGTTGCATTGGTTCTGTCACCGAGTGCCCCGGCTCGCGTGTCTGAATAAGGCAGTCGTGACGGGCATGTTTGTTTGTATTGCTTTGACAATGGCCGAAACGTGCCTCGCTCAGTCCACAACGTCGCTTCGCGGAACAGTCACCGATCCCAGTGGGAGCGTGGTCAGCGGAGCTACAGTCGTTGTCAGTGATTCACAATCGAAAGTGGAACGAACGGTGCAGACGGGAAGCGAAGGACAATATCAATTCCAGTTTTTATCTCCTGGGACCTACACCCTCACCGTCATTGCCGCTGGCTTTGCGCATTATCAGCAGTCGGGTATGCAGTTGCTAGTGAATACTCCTGCTACAGCCAACGTACAACTCAAGATAGGCCAAGCCACAGAGACGATTGCAGTGAGCGGGGAGGCTGTGGCTATCAACACTGTGGACGCTTCCGTTGGCAATTCCTTTAACCAGACGCAGGTCGTGGGAGTTCCACTGGAGGGCCGTAACGCCCCGGACTTATTAAGCGTCCAGGCTGGTGTTGCATATACGGGCAATCGGTCCGATATCGACCCGAATATCGACACTCGCAGCGGATCCGTAAATGGAGCCCGCAGTGACCAGAGCAACTTGACGCTCGACGGCGTAGACGTGAACGATCAAGGTAGGGGTTACGCATTCACTTCGGTGTTACCGGTGACGCTGGACTCCGTACAAGAGTTTCGGGTAACAACGACGAACTATAACGCCGAACAAGGCACTGGCTCGGGAGCCCAGGTGGCTTTGGTGACCAAGAGCGGAACGGATAGATTCCACGGCTCGCTGTACGAATACACCCGCAACACCGTCACCAGCGCCAACGACTTCTTCATAAAAAGCGCGGAACTCGCCAACGGCCAATCCAACAAGCCGCTGCAGCTGATCCGAAACATCTTCGGCGGGTCGGTGGGAGGTCCGATCTTAAAGAACCGCCTGTTCTTCTTCCTGAATTACGAAGGAACTCGGCAGGCGGAACAGCAGAGCGCTGTCAGATTGGTTCCCACAGCAACCCTGCGTCAGGGAATAGTTCAATACCCCAATGGAAGCGGCGGTGTGACAGTTTTGTCCCCAGCGCAGGTTACCGCGCTAGACCCATTGCATCTTGGCCCCAATCCAGTGATGCTAGCCAACTTTAATACCTACCCGTTGCCCAACGACAACACACAAGGGGATGGTGGCTTTAATTTCGAGGGCTATCGCTTCCGCGCGCCGATCCACCTGAAGAACAACGTCTACATTGCGCGCTTCGACTACCACGTCGATGGCGCGGGCAAGCATACGCTGTTTTGGCGAGGCGCGCTGCAGAACCTTACAAATCCGCAAGCGCCCTTCTTGCCCGGATTAGCTCCCCAGACCACCAGAGTTGATGACAGTAAAGGATTTGCAGTCGGATATACGACGGTTCTCACCAATTCGATGGTCAATAGCTTTCATTATGGATTGACGAGACAGAGCTTCGGAAGCGTGGGCGACACCAATCAACCGTGGAACACAATTGTTGGCTTATCCCAGGACATCAACTATAGCCAGAGTTTTCAGACGCCGGTGAATAATCTGATAGACGATTTTTCCTGGACTAAAGGAACGCACACTCTTCAATTCGGCACTAACCTAGGTTTTGTTCGCGACCCCCGCCAAAGCACTCTGAGTTCTTTCAGCAATGGGTCGGACACGACAGGCTGGATGCAGCCCGCCGGTTTCGCCAATCAGCCGACAAGCCCCCTGAATCCCCCTACTGGAGGATTCTCCGCTGTTAATGCCCAATTCAACACTACATATGACAATGCCATGGCTGCCCTTTTGGGAATGGTCTCGGATGTCAACGCCTTCTACAACTATGACAAGAATGGCAATTTGCTGCCGCAGGGTGCGCCGGTAAAACGGAACTTTGGGCTTAACTGGTACGAGTTTTACGGGCAGGATTCCTGGCGGGTGAAGCCGAATCTCACTCTTACTTACGGACTTCGCTGGTCGCTCTTCCCGCCGCCTTGGGAAGTGAACGGCGAGGAAGTCGCCCCAAGCCCTGGCGTGGGCACCATACTTAACGAGAATGCCATGAGAATGCAACAGGGCATGGGCTACGAAGGTGAGCCGCCAATCGTGTTCAACCTGGCTGGCAAAGCTAACAACGCACACGGCTTTTACGATCTTGAAACGCACGATTTTGCTCCTCGCATAGCCTTTGCCTATTCGCCCAGCTTTGAAAGTGGGTGGCTAGGAAAAATCACCGGGGGAAGAGGCAAGACTTCGGTCCGTGGTGGTTTCGGTATGGTTTATGACCGGGCTGGCATGCAGATTATCAGTAGTTTCGATCAGTTCGGTGCTTTCGGTCTTACTACTCAACTCCAAAGTGCACCTGCACTCTGGGGGGCTGCACAACTCCCCCGTCTCACCGATCTCAATGTGATTCCACAAAAAAACGTTATAGGCGACCAAATGTTCTTGCCCGCACCGAAGGGAGGTTTTCCTTTTACACCACCAGCAATCCAGGCCGTGGGTTTTGGCGTGGATAACACTCTTAAAACCCCTTACTCGTACAGCCTCGACCTGTCTGTTGCTCGTGAACTGCCGAACCGTTTTTCGCTGCAAGTATCCTATGTTGGGCGTCTCGGGCGGCACTTGCTCACGCGGCGCGACATGATGCCGCAGCTCAACGTGACCGATCCCAAGACTGGAATCGATTATTATCGTGCGGCTGACGCTTTGACGCCATTAGCCCGTTCAGGGGTGCCGGTTAGCCAGATCACTCCGGCGTTGGTTGGTCCGACAGCTTCATACTGGACAGACATGATTCAGCCTTTGGCTCCGGGTGGTGCATATCAGACAAATTGCGGAAACGGCCCCTTCAACAACCCGCTTCAGGCGGTCTACGATATTTTTTCCTGTATACCTTACGTTGAGGTGCAGACCATATCTGGCATCAGCTACTACGGTGCTTTGTACGACGCCAACAACCCCACAAAGACCTATAACTTCATTACCGGTCCATTTTCGTATCAACAGGGCCAGTTTGGGACTTACTATGGATACAGTTCGATCGGCAATTCCAACTACAACGCCCTCCAAGCCAGCCTGAGGAAGCAGGTCAGTAGGGGCGTTCAATTCGACATCAATTACACCTACTCTAAGTCAATCGATATCACCTCTCAGACCGCGCGCGTAGGGGCTATTTATAGCGGGCTTGTTGGCAACACGATCATCAATCCTTTCTCACCGAATCTGAACCGCGGTGTTTCGGATTTCGACACAACACATCAATTCAATGCTGATTGGCTTGCTGACTTACCCTTTGGCAGAGGCAATAGATTCGCCACGAAAGTTGGTGGTTTGCTGGATGCCGTGATCGGGGGGTGGCAGATCACCGGTATAGCCCGGTGGACAAGCGGTTTCCCTGTCACAGTCGACAATGGGAATTCCTGGCCCACCAATTGGAACTTTGAGGGTATGGGGCTGATGATTGCGAAGCCCAAAACCGGTGTTTTCCGCCAGCCTGATGGCAGTGTGAACATGTTCGCCGACCCGGTGGCTGCAGCCGCAGATTTTGTTCATTACCTTCCGGGACAAGTCGGCACCAGAAACCCGCTCCGTGGACCGGGATTTGCTGGTCTGGACATGGGTCTAAGCAAGCGTTGGCGCCTGCCCTTCGAAGGCCACACTTTGCAATTCCGCTGGGAAGTTTTCAACGTGCCCAATCTGGTACGGTTCTATCCACAGGCTAATAATCCTACGGTTGGTGTCAACGCTACCTTCGGAACTTTCAGTGGTCTGCTGACTAATCCTCGGGTCATGCAGTTTGCATTGAGATATGAATTTTGAGGAAGAAATCTAGGAGGAGTTCGATGTCACGACCTTCGAACGCACAGGGCATGCCCCGCCGTCAGGCTCTAGCGATCATGAGCGGAGCAGCATTGTCATCAGCTGCTCTATCTGGGCTCGGTCTGGCTGAGCAAGCTGAAAGTTCACAAAGAAAAATAAAACTCAGACGCATCGATAACATGGACATCTTTACCCGGGATCTAGCCCGTCTGGTGGCATTTTACTCGGAAACACTCGGCCTCCATTTCTTCCTCCCCTATACGGCGGGTCAGAAATGGGCCGCCATCGACTTCGGCAATCTCACTGTGTACATCTTCCAGGTCGACCAAGGAGAACATCCGCCTCGTCGTACTGTGGCCACTTCAGAGTATCCTGGCCTCGCCTCATTCGCTTTTGAAGTCGACAACTTAGAGGCAGCAATGCGCGCCCTCGATGGAAAAGTTGAATGGATGAGGGACAAACCGGAGATCTGGAGGCATCCGAGCGGTACCTACTATCGCTACCGCTCTTTCTACGATCCCGACGGCAACATGATGTATATTACCGAGCCGCACAAAGTAGCAGCTTAAGCAGCTTACTGGATAGGAATTGCGAAGTCGGAAGAAAACGGTATGTCGGCAGGCAAGCAGCAACCGCAAGCCGGGCTGATGCTGGATCATCTGATCGTCTTCAAGGAAGTCTCGCTACCCCGTATTCTTCATTCGTATTTCGAGCGTTATCATAAGTCCCGAATCCATCTCTCGTCGGACACGGATTCACCCGAGCCGCGACCCATTCCGCCGGTGGAAATGGGGCGAGTCGTGGCGGTACCATTTGGTTGGTGGACTTCACTACCGCTACGAACGACGAGCCGCTTGAGCAAAACCTTCTCCTTATTAATAGTTCCTATTAAGCACCCAGGTCGATCTGCGCTTCGCACCTAAGGAGCGGCTTTATTCGTGGGCCCTGCAAGCGAGAACGGAAGCCCAAGGCCCGGACAAATTTCGTTCCCTCTTTCCTGCCGCTTACGCTTCTTCAGTAGTATTTTCGGTAAGCACAAACGTGCGATTGCGAACTGCATGTCAGCAGCAAATTTCGCCTTCATTCGGTTTTTACAACAGTCTGCCAGGCGGTGGCGTACCCACCAACTTTTTGCTTGACCTCCCCAGTCACTTATCCTAGGCTTGCACGACTATAGTAAGGTTTGCATCAAGCAGTCGCCTGAATTCTACCGCCATTCATTTCGCTCATGAATGTGAAATGGCACCCGCTCTCATCCGATCGCAATAGTTTTCCCGAATGTGGAAGAGGAGGTCGTGTATGATTCAGGGGATATGGCTTAGGATCGGGCTGCTTTCGTGTTTGCTGTGCTGTTCCATGCTCGGATCGGCCCAGACCGGCCTTACTTCATTACGCGGCACGGTGACCGATCCTTCTGCGGCTGTATTGGCGGGCGCAGAGGTAACGGCTGAGAATCCAACCACGGGCTTTCGCGCCATCCGCAACACCGACCAAACCGGGGGCTACGAATTTCCTCAGCTTCGGCCCGGCAAGTACACCATTACGGTCACCAAGACAGGATTCGGACGGCAGGCCAAGGTGGCCGAATTGCTCGTGAGTCAGCCCGCCACCATCAATTTCACTCTGGCCATTCAAAGCTCAGAGACAGTTGTGGAGGTGAGCGACATCGCGCAGACTCTCAACACAACCGACGCGACTATCGGTAATGCGGTGAGCAACGCGACAATCCAGGCGCTCCCCATGGAAGGACGCAATGTTCCCGACCTGCTCAGCTTGCAGCCCGGCGTGTTGTATCTGGGGCGGGAGAATGACGAAAAGTACAGAGATCAAGACAGTCGTAGCGGCTCGGTTTCTGGTGCGCGCTCCGATCAAACTAACCTCACCCTGGACGGCGTGGACAATAACGACCAGACAAAAGGCTACGCTTTCACGGGCGTTTTGCGGTCAACCTTGGATTCGGTGCAGGAGTTTCGTGTAACCACTGCTAATGCGAATGCCGATGATGGACGCTCATCGGGAGCTCAGGTCACCATGGTGACAAAGAGCGGCACCAACCATCTGCACGGTAGCGTTTACGAATACCACCGAGACACCTTTTTTGCCGCGAACAATTGGTTCAATAAGCAGGCTGAGCTGTCCGAGGGTTTGCCAAATAAGCCTGGTCAGCTGATCCGCAACACCTATGGTGCATCTTTGGGCGGCCCTATCAAGAAAGATAAACTGTTCTTCTTTCTGAATTCTGAAGGTCAGCGCACCGCTGAGAACCAGCAGCAGGTCTTAACCGTGCCCACGGCATCACTCCGCGCTGGCACCGTAAAATATTGTGTCGATGCCAGCTGCAACACCGTTCAGTCACTGAGTCCCACGCAGATAAAGGCGCTCGATCCCAACTGCTTTGCGGAAGGCACCTGCCCCTGGGGCGGAGGCGTTGATCCAAACGCACTTGCGATTCTGAATCAATATCCCTTGCCCAACGGCTTGCTCACGGGCGACGGATTGAATACCGGCTCCTTCAGTTGGTCTGCACCGAACCCAAGGGTTTTCAACACATACATCGCGAAGATTGACTACGCCGTGTCGAGCCGCAGCCTCTTTTTTGTTCGCGGCAATCTGCAAAATGACAATATCAAGGGCACACCCCAGTTTCCAGGGGAAGCATCCAGGACCGTGACAACTGACAACTCCAAAGGCCTTGCCGTAGGTCACACCTGGACCATTAAGAATAATATGATTAACAACCTCCGTTATGGATACGTCCGCCAAGGGCTCGGGCAACGCGGTCTCGGCAACGCATCTTATGTGAACTTCACGAATATCGACCCAATCATCGGCCAGTCGCGCAGCACTGTTCTCAATGTTCCTGTGCACAACCTCATTGATGACGTGGTCTGGGTCAAGGGCAAACACTCACTACAGTTCGGTGCGAACTATCGACTGATTCACAACAACGCACTCTCCGATGCCACCTCCTACAACTCAGCCTCCACGTCTCCTGGCCTGCTCTATCGAGCGGGAATTGCTAACCTGGGCTTCAGCCTGGATCCCAGTCCAAACGATCCCGCAAGCAAAGGACAATATCCGGCCGTAGCTGATGCTTTTGTTTACTCGTACGACGATGCCATTTCGGCCGTAACAGGCCTCCTTGGCGTGGTGACGAATTCTTCCAACTACCAGGTGGCGCACACCGGCAATACGGGATCGCTATTGCCAACAGGAGTGTTGATTCCACGCGACTTCAAGGCCAATGAACTTGAGTCTTATATTCAGGACTCTTGGCGAGTGAAGCCAAATCTAACCCTCACCTTCGGCTTGCGGTACACCTTCCTGCAGGCCCCGTATGAAGTCAATGGACAGCAGGTGCAGCCGGACATTAGTGTCGACCAGTGGTTCAGGACCCGTGGCTATCAGGCGAGCCTGGGAAATAGCGTCCAGCCACCGTTTGAGTTCATTCCCTCGGGACAGTCTCGCGGGGCCAAGCCTTACTGGCCCGCCAACAAATTGAATTTTGCGCCGCGATTCGCGCTCGCTTACTCTCCGGCCTCAGAGGGCGGCCTACTGCGAAGAGTCTTTGGTGGACCAGGAAAGAGCTCCATCCGCGCTGGATTTGGGATGTACTACGACCACTTTGGTGAAGGTATCGTGGATTCATTCAGTACGAACGGCTCGTTCGGTCTGACGACGTCGGTTTCAACGCCTAACAATGTCTTGGCCCCGGATGATGCGGGTTGTCCGGTTGGACAGCCGACCTGTGCCGCACCCAGGCTGACAGGCTTAACCGCAATTCCCAACATCACCCGCTTTGGTGTGAATCCTGCGCCCGCCGCCGTCCAGTATCCTCAAGGGGCTTCGACCAATCCTTTCGGGGCAGGGTTCATCATTGGATACGGCCTCAACGATCGCTTAAAAACGCCGTACTCGTATGTCCTCAACTTCTCCATCCAGCGGCAGCTGCCCGCCGGCTTCGTTTTGGAAGCCGCATACGTTGGCAGGTGGGGGCGTCATCTTTTGCAACAATTGGATCTTGCCGAGAACCTGAACCTCGTAGACAAGAAGTCTGGGATGGACTACGTCACGGCAGGTCGTCTGCTCGATCAGGCCATGTATTCAGGGGTGAGTCCAGCTTATTTTGGCGCACACCCGATTCCTTATTGGCAGGACATGTTTCCGGATGCAGCAGGCACGGGTGCCCAGGGCGATGGCAATCCCGCTTACAACGCAACCCAGAATATTTACTCCGTTCCAAACGTCGGGTGGCAAGTGTTCCCCGGCGGGGAAGAGGGGCCAATCTTTTTCATGGATGAATACTGTGACCCAGGTTGTGGTGGCAAGCCATTTCGTTACTGGAATACCCAGTATTCTTCCTTGTATTCCTGGGCTTCGATTGGCACCAGCGCGTACAACGCCGCACAGCTCACGCTCCGGCACACCATGACTCATGGACTGCAGATGGATTTCAGCTACACATTTTCCAAGTCTCTGGACCTCGGTTCAGACTCGGAGCGCCAGTGCTCGAACTGCTCCGCCACGAGTGCGACTTTCAGCCAAATTATCAACTCGTGGTACCCAAGGTGGAATTGGGCGGTTTCGGATTTTGATACTCGCCACCAGGTCACCGCTGATTGGGTTTATGAGCTGCCCTTCGGGCGAGGAAAAGCATTTGGCCGCAGTGCTGGAGGCCTGCTCAATGCCCTTATCGGCGGCTGGCAATTATCCGGACTCGGCCGCTGGACTAGCGGCTTGCCATTTGGCGTTCACCAGTCCCAGTGGGCGACGAACTGGAACTACAACAGCTTCATGGTGCAGACCGGGCCCATTCAGACTGGCACCCACATTTTGAATGAAGAGCCGGTTGCGTTTGCCAATCCAGCCTCACTCATTAATGGCTTGCCTTCATTCAACTGTTCCCCGTGTACGAATAACGATCCATACTTCCGCAATCCGTGGACGGGAGAAGTGGGGCAACGCAACCAGTTCCGGGGCGATGGGTATTTTGGACTTGATACTGGTTTAGCCAAGACCTGGAAAATCGGCGAAAGCGGAGGCGTGAAGTTCTCCTGGGAAGTGTTCAATGCTACCAACGCAGTGCGCTTCAATCCCAGCCCTTCGACACTGCAGACCTCGGTGGCAGCAGGTAACTTTGGCGTGTACAGCGCAGTGCTGACTTCCCCGCGCGTGCAGCAGTTCTCATTGCGCTATGAGTTCTAAGTTGCGGGGATAGCACAGCTATATGCACGGAGTCAGATTTGCTTGCGTGCCTGTCGGCTCGGGCGCAATACAAGACTGCTACTAAGGAGTATCATGCCTTTTCACCGCAATCGCCTGTGGTCCACATTATTTCTGTGTCTCGCGTTCGGTCCATTGCAGGTCAAGGCGCAGACGCAGCACATCCCTGGGGTCAATCCTGTACCTCTCGATGCCACCCCGGAACAGATGAAGCGGGCTGTCGCAAATGTGAGAGCGGGCCGCAGGCTTACTCCTAAATCCTGGCCCAATGGGAGCCGGGTCGCAGTCTCGCTTAACTTCGATATCGATAATGAGACCTTGTGGCGCGAGACGCCGCTGCCCGTCCCCTTGTCAGAAGGCGAGTATGGCGCCACTACCGGTTTGCCACGCATTCTCGATCTGCTCGATCGGCAACAGATTCCGGCAACGTTTTTCATCCCTGCCATGAGTTCCATCTTGCACCCGGAGATGGTTCCGGAGATCCTCAAGCGCACACGGCACGAGATTGGCGTTCATGGCTGGGTGCACGAAGAGTTGCCTATGATCGGCGATGCGGCAAAAGAAGAACAGCTGATCACGCAATCGATTGATTATTTGACGAAAGTCACGGGCAAACGTCCGGTCGGATTTCGCGCACCCTCGTGGGAATTCAGTCCCAATACCCTGGATCAGATACTCAAGGCAGGTTTTTTGTACGACACGAGCCTAATGGCCATGGATGAGCCTTACGAGGTCATTTCTAATGGGAAACCTACCGGACTTGTCGAAGTGCCCATCAACTGGATTCTCGATGATTATCCTTATTATGAGCCGGATGCGGCGGGATCGCTGCCTTTAGCCGACGAGGTCTTCAAGATCTACAAATATGAGTTCGACGGGGCTTATCAGGAGGGGACTATATTCGTTCTGACCATGCACCCTCACATTACTGGGCACCGCTCGCGGATCGTAGCCTTGGAAGAGCTGATTACGTATATGAAATCGAAACCGGGCGTGTGGTTCGCAACTTTGGAGCAAATTGCGAACTATGTGAAACAGGCGAATGCCAAGTAGTACATCCAGCTCAAAACATTGCGCCAGCTGCGCCCGGCCTGCATGGTCGGGCAGAGAAACAGTCCACTTGCACAGGAGTCTAACTTCATGAAGCAGCATTCTACTTGTTTGCCTGCACACATTCATTGGTTGTTCGCTATTTTGTCATTCGTTGTGCTGGAGTGGGGCGCGGCAGCTCAAAATGCGGACAACAAGCTGGCGACCGAAGCGAAAACCAGGCTATCCCAAATTCAGGGATCACTGAAGGTTCGAGGCTTACAACAGCCCGTAACCGTGCTGCGCGACCGCTGGGGCGTAGCGCACGTCTATGCGAAGAATCAACGCGATTTATTTTTTGCCCAGGGATTTGTAGCGGCACAAGATCGGCTCTTCCAAATGGAACTGTGGAGGCGCTCGGGGCAGGGAAGACTGGCCGAAGTGCTGGGGCCCTCAGCCCTATTCCGGGACATCAACGCTCGCCTGCTAAGCTACCACGGTGACATGGCTGCCGAGTACGCCAGCTATGCACCGGATACGAAAGAGATTCTCGAAGCTTTCACCGACGGCATCAATGCCTTTAGTGCGACTCGCTCGCAACCGAATGGACCCGGCTTGCCTATTGAGTTCCAGTGGGCAGGCATCAAACCTGACCCCTGGAAACCAGAGGACTGCCTTAACCGCATGGCGGCGTTTTCGATGACCGGAAACGCCTTCAGCGAGCTACGAGATGCCGAGCTAGTGTCCGCGCTGGGTGCAGACAAGGCCACACAGCTGGTGCACATGGATCCTCCAGCTAAATTGGATCCGGCACCCGGACTAGACCTCTCTGGTCTTTCGCCAGGCTTGCTGCGGAACCTGGTCGGCAGCGACAGCAGAATCGCATTTCCTCCTTACTACCTGGAAGGCAGCAACAATTGGACTGTTTCGGGTCGCCTGACCGCGACGGGCACGCCATTGCTAGCCAACGACCCTCATCGCGTGCTGGCCATTCCTTCGTTGCGGTACATGATCCACCTGGTGGCCCCCGGGTGGGATGTCATTGGAGCTGGAGAACCGGCACTCCCGGGTGTGGCTCTAGGACACAATCAGCACATCGGCTGGGGCTTCACGATCTTTGGCTCCGACCAGCAGGACCTTTATCTGGAAAAAGTCAACCCTACGAATGCGTTGGAGTACTCCACGGGTCACGGATGGGAACGCATGCAGGTTCGACGAGAAACTTTCAACGTGCGGGGCGGCCCCGACGTAATCATCGATCTTAAGTTCACTCGCCATGGCCCCGTGCTCTGGGAGGCTCAGACTCACGCTCTTGCGCTCCGCTGGGTGGGCGCTGAGCCGGGAACAGCCGGGTACCTTTCCTCCCTCTCTATCGATCGAGCAGAAAATTGGCAAGACTTTAGTAGGGCAGCCGCTCGTTGGAAGGTTCCTTCGGAAAATCTCGTTTATGCCGACACCGGTGGAAATATCGGGGAGTACTCCGTTGGCTTATCGCCCGTGCGGCATTGGACTGGAATGCTTCCCGTTCCGGGTACTGGCGGTTACGAGTGGGATGGTTTCATTTCTCCCGACAGGCTACCCCATTCTTACAACCCGGAAAAAGGGTTCATCGCAACTGCCAATAACAAGATGATTCCCGATGGTTATCCCTACAACATTGGGTACGAGTGGTACCCATCATACCGGGTTGGTCGGATCACGGAGTATATCGAGCAAGCCACTACTGGCGGCCACAAACTCACAGCTGAGGATTTCAAGAAGCTTCAGCGTGACGCAGTGTCTCTTCCAGGGCGAGAACTGAGTAGTTTGCTGCGCATCGCTGTGGGCGACGACCCCACGGTGGCTGAACAATTGCTTCTCAACTGGGATGGCATACTGAGCGAGGACTCGGCAGCTGGTGCGCTGTACGAGATGTTAGTGCCGGAGCTGAAGTCCATAATTATCCATCGCACTGTACCCGAGCATGCCTGGGGAGTTTTAGAGAACTCCGATTGGGAAGCCGATCAACTGCTTGGTTACCTCTTGCATCCGGCCGTTGACATCCTGGGTCCGCAACCAGAACAAGAACGTAATCAGTTGTTGCGCGATTCAATAAAGGTCGCGGCGGGAAAGCTGGCCCAAATGCAAGGGGCGGACCAAACTAAATGGTCTTGGGGACAGCTCCACTACATCAAGTTTCGCCATGCCCTCGATCAAGTGCCTGGGGCCGCCTCTCTTACCGACCTGGGACCTCTGCCGCGTTCTGGCGACGAAAATACCGTGGGCGCAACCGGCTGGTACGGCGACTCCTTTGAACAAATCGAGGGTGCCAGCTATCGTGAGATCCTGGATCCTGGCGACTGGGACCGCTCGTACGCAATCAATACTCCTGGGCAGAGTGGGCAGCCGGGAAGCCCTCATTATTCTGACCTGTTGCGCCTGTGGCAGGACTGGCAATACTTTCCGCTTACCTACTCACGCCGTGCAGTCGAAGAGAACACAACCGAGAGGCTCTCGTTGCAGCCGTAAAATCAGTGTCGAGCTTGGCTCGGCTGGACAGCCGAGGGCGGCTGTCGGTGCATGAGTATTCTAGTAAGAACTGGCGACTCCTGGCTCTGCCGGCGAGTCGGTAGAAGTTTGCAAGAAGTGTGAATCGTTCAGCAGATTCCGAGGAATCTAATTTAAGAATCCTCTGAGCATGTGTTCGGGCAATGCTGGGCTAATGAGCAGAGTACGAAACAGCGGCGGGTAACTCCGCCCGAGTAAACCTCGTGCCCCGCAACCGCTTCAACTCTCGGATTCCTATTCCGTTGTCGTACGCGACTTACGGCCGATTAGTCGACTTCAGGTCGAGAGTTCTCTCTAACTTGTGTTTCATCAAAAACTTGAACAGAAAACCAGGCCCGCACAGAGGCGCTTTGGAATTGCACGAAATTCGAGGTAGAAACAAGCCTAACGTCAACGGCAGGGGCACGTTTGTGCCACCGTTTTAGTTCTTTTGTCGGTGTGTGCCTTGCTGCTGGTCATCGACTTCACGTGTCCAACCCCGCGTCGGTCGACGAGCGATATCGATTCGGAGCGTCATTTCCACGCTCAAATCTCAAGAGCGAAATGATATGCCGGCCATTTAAGTTACGCGCGTGCACGCTCCAGACGCTTCAGCTCGCACGATCACGTGATCCGCTCACTTGGCTGGTCACGAAGTCACCGGCAAGATCGATTCACGTTGGTTGATTCCGGTCATGACCTGAGATGGATGCCGTCAATGTCAGGCAGCATGCAGCGGTGTCAGCATGGTCGTCGAGCGCAGGGTCAATTGTGTTGCCAGTACATACTCACGGTTGGATGCCATGCCGTGATCATCTCTTTCTTTCTCAAGCAGTGCCTCAAAAGCGAGCCTTGCCAGTTCGAGTTGTGACATCTGCACGGTGGTCAACGGCGGTATAGTAAACCGCGCGAACGGGATGTCATCAAACCCAACCACGGAGAGTTGTTGCGGAATTGAGATTCCATGATCGCTCGCCTGACGCAACACGCCTATGGCGGTCATGTCATTCGAGCATAGGATCGCTGTCGGACGTACCGGCAGTGCAGCGAGTGTTGTCAATGCTTTCATACCGCCTTCAATCGTATGATCTCCACCTACGATAAATTCTGGCGGAATCTCCAACGCCAGCTCGTTCATGCATTCCTCGAACGCGAGTTGCTGTGTCTCCACAGAGTTGAGGTTTGGCGGTCCTGCGACGAAGGCAATGCGTGAGTGCCGGAGAGCAGCGAGGTGCTGCACGGCTTGGCGGATCCCGTGTTGGTAGTTAACCCGAATGTTGGCAACTTCCGGCATTTGATGGCTGCCGTCGACGATGACGATAGGAACACTGCGCGGCGCAAAATTTGCGATCACGGATTCTTTCATTCCAAACGTCAGAATTGCCAGACCATCAACTCGCCTTTCCACCATTCGGCGCATTGCCAATCCCATTCTTTGTGGGTCGTGACTTGTAGAACGTAGAAGGACTTCGTAATTGTGTTGGAATGATATCTCCTCGAAAGCCTTCACGATTTCGGGAAAGACGGGATTGGTCAGGTCCGGCACAATCAGTCCGAATATGCGGCTTTGACCTGAGACAAGGGCGCGTGCTTGCCGGTCTGGGTAGTAGCCGAGTTCGTCGACAATTTTCCAGACACGCCTCGCCAGATGGGGATCCACAGTGGGAATGCGATTGATGGCACGCGACACCGTGGCGGTTGATACGCCTGCGCGCTTGGCGATTTCCTTGATATTCACAGCTCGCGGCGACGTGCGCCGAGAGCGCACGCGAACTGAAACTGACTCCGTGGCCTGATCCGGCATGAGCAGCGCTTCATCCCTTCTTTCAGCCATGCAAGAGCCGTTTTGTGGTGCTGGATTCACCAGGTCACTCGCACCGCTTGAGCTGAGCCAAGATCCACGGAGAGAACTTTCGTGCTTTGATTGATGCCATAAGCTGGTTCGCCATCTCTTTCCCAGTGGTCGCGATTCCAGACAACTTTTTCCACCCGCAGATTTTTAATTTCTGGCCAGCTGAATGCGGGATCTGTCCACGACACAGCTGTACGAAAGCCGATAGCCAGGAATTCATGGCCAGATGGATGAATAACGATCGCCTGTCCGTCGTGCTCGCCACCGACCGTTACTTTGAATCCATCGATCTCCTCGGATCGAGTAAACCTCTGGCCGGGTAAATCGGACATGAATACCTTGAGTTTGTTCGTGGTCGCGTAATAAGAAATCTGCGGCAGCGATTTTGCCAGCGATGAATATGTGTCGCGCAACGCAGAGGCGCCATTGGCCTCGGTGCCATCAGGCAAAATATAGGGCTCATTGGATTCCGGGTAGGACGCCGTCAAAGCCCAAGGAGCGAAGATCGGAACACCGAATTCGCCGAGCGCAATGTAGGCAAGTCTCGAGGTCACAGGAGTTTTGCCGCTATTGATTTCGGTGATTGCCGGTAAATTTCTGCTTACGCTGTACCGCTTGAGCGGCTCTCTTAGCTCTTCGATAGTTGCCTGAGATTCTCGAGCGCAGCCATTGTCCGGCCGCCATTCTGCGCAGAAGTACGAGTTAACGCCTATGAAGGAGATCTTGGGGCAGTTGTCTAAGTAAGTCTGGACGTCCTCGCCCGGGGCGCCGCCCACCATCCAATCTGCCATCTTGCCGCCGACGTAGTTATGAAAAAAAGGAATTGTGTACTCGGCTGCCCCGGCGTCGGTGATTCGCCGAATCCAGTTGTAGCTCAGGTCCCAAGCGCTGAATTTCAGATCGTCAGTGAAGCCGTGTTCCGAGAATCGCTTACTGGCGGCTGCCGAGTGATCGCGCCAAAGCTTTTGGTTATGGCGGTCCACGCCGAAAACGGCAATTTCATTCTCGACCTGGATCATGAGTATCGTGTGAGTCTGGGAATCAACATCCTTGATGTGCCGTATGAAAGCGCGGAACGCGGCGATCTCTCGCTCGACGATGGGTTCGTAGTCGTAAGAAATCGCGTTGTGGTGTGCTACGCCGTCCGCATCAACAGCGCGCGGATACGTTTTGTCGTCGGAAACGATGTACATCGGCGCATACAGATCACCAGTGAGATCTGCATAGATGGTGCCGTCGCCGCTGGCGTAATGACCGAACCAGTTCAGGACTAGCTTCAGGCCGTTCTTCTCGGCCATGCGCTTTGCGTGGTCCACGTAAGAGAAGTCGTAAACGCCTTTTTCGGGCTCGATCATGGACCATTTGACCGGCACCTTGAGCGCATTGAGGCCCAACTTTGCCGCGGCGGGATAGAGCTTGTCGTAGACCCCTTGGGTTTCTTTGTATCTTCCGTAGATCAGGTCCCACCAGGGAATTTCGACCGCGAGCACGGTGAAAGGCAGCCCGTCAACGTACAAAATCCTGCGGCCGCTTGATTCTTCAAAGTGCGGCATGAGATTGCTGCTCACAGGAACTTGCCAGGGGTTTGAAACAGTGTAGTTCGCATTCGAGGCCTGAGCCGATGCGACGCCGATCTTCAGTGCACACACAATCAGCAGCACGATGACGGCCCATCGAGTCGGATGTGAATTGACTGACTCAGCTAGCATTCAGTGCCCCACTTCTATCGCTCGCTGATGATTGCCAGGTCCCATGGTCTTAGCTTCAAGTTCTGTCCTTGTCGTAAGGGCATTCGTGTCAAAAGATCCGAACCGTCGCGATACCGATACGAAACCGTCTGCTGCTCCCCGGAAAAATTGAAGTAGTAGTGCAGAAGCGTTCCGGCACGATTTCGACCGTGCCGAACTTTTACGGCTCCTGAGAGATCTTGATCCGGGATGGTCAACCCTGCCCCTTGCAATACATCACGAATTACCTCGCGCTGCAACGTGTCGGTTAGGAGCGTGCCTTCGTAGGTGAGCGCGCCACTCCAATACTTGTTGCGAGTAATCGCAGGAAAGTGCCAATAAGGATCTTCAAACGACGCGATCACTTCAGCGGTTTCGGGCACCAGAAATTCTTCCCATACCGAGCCTGTGTTGTGCTCTCGAACGAGATACCGATCAGGTTTGAGGCGAACGGGTCCTGGAAGATTCGTGAATTCCTGATAGTGAAATCCGCAGGCTGCTCGCAGTGGGCCGGGTGCCATCACGCTTCGGACCGTGGAATGCTCGTCGGCGAAGCCGCTCTTGAACGCCATCAAAACGTGTCCACCATTCTTCACGTAATCTGAGATCTCCTGCAAGGCAGCGTCAGAGGCGCTGTACAGCGGCGGCACAAGGAGAACTTTGTATCGTGAGAGATTGGGGTCTCCGGCCTGAACGAAATCGGCTTCCACATTCAAATCGTAGAGTGCGTTGTACATCTGCTTGAGCACGGTCATGTAATTCACGTTGTCGCTGACCGGCATGTAACTGAGGGCGTTGGCGGAGTCGATGCTTACCAGGATGGCTACTTTGTTGTCTTTGCGGAGGTTTACAAGCTCCGGACCCAAGTGTTTTAATTCACCGGCAACTCGCGATACCTCCTCGTACGTACGGTTCGGCTGCAGATCGTGCGAGAGAACGCCCTTCCAATAGGTCTCTTGGCCGTAATGGAGGGAATGCCAGTGCCAGTACTCCACCATGTTTGCTCCGGCTGCAAGATGCGTATACACCACCAGCCGGAGTTGTCCTGGATATTGCGGATATTGTGTCCGCGAATCCCATCCGATGGTTTGCGCGTTGGTTTCCGTAACCAGGAAGTTGGATTGCTTTAGAGAGCGCCCGAGGTCGTCGGTCAACCAAATGCCGCGGCCGCTGAGACGCGCCTGCGTCTCAAAATAGGGATTCTCCGCCACTATGTCGAGGCTTCGAGCGATCGCCCATTGGTCGAGATCGGTATGAACTCCACCGCTGAAATCCTGAGTGATGAACTGGTCGGCATGCTTGAATTCGCCAACGATGTTGGCCTGCCACGCCAAGTAATTGGTGACCACGTCATGCTGAAAGTTTTCCCACTCGAGCTTGTACCCCGGATTCAGGATTCCATCCGGCGGCGGTAGGTCTTCCCATTTGTCTACTAATTGTCCCCAGTACACCAGACCCCAAATCTTGTTGATCGTATCGGGCGTCTTGTATTTCTTTTTTAGGTAATCGAGAAATGCTGCGTTCATGTAAGAGCTGGAGACGCCCGTCGGGCCGGTCTCGTTATCTATCTGATAGCCGATCACTGCTGGATGGTCTCTAAAGTGACTGACGATTTCGCGGATCACTCGCTCGGCGTGTTGCCGAAAGTAGGGATTGAGGAAGTCGTAGTTTTGCCGTGGCCCATAGTATCCGGGAGTGAGAGATGGAGGATAGGTTGGATCATATGGGTCGCTGAGAGGAGCCGCTGTACCGTCGCGCGTCAAAAGAATTTCTGGATGGTTCTTGTAAAGCCAGGTTGGAATTGAGTAAGTAGGTGTGCCAAGAATGGCCTTGATTCCTGCCTGGTGCAATCTGTCCAGCACTCGCCGCATCCAGGCAAATTGAAAATCGCCGTCGCGCGGCTCCCAACTGCTCCAGGTTGACTCGCCGACCCGGACCACAGTGATTCCCGCCTTCTGCATCATCTCGACATCTTGATCGAGGCGGTCATACGGCATGTACTCGGGGTAGTACGCAACGCCATAGAGGACACTTTCCATCTTGTCGGCAGCGAAGGTAGATCGTGCGTCTTCGGAAAGTGACACATTAGCCACAAGCAGGAAAAACACTACAATGAAAGCAGTCGATCCTTGGGCCCGTTTACTCATTGACACCCCTTGCGCATGCTCTTGATCACACCTCGTTTCAGGCGTTCGCAATGGAGCGGAGAACGGGAGCAATTCAGTTTGAACGCTCCCGTCAAATCAGTTGCCGCTCAGAAATAAAGGTGCAGCCCGAGCTGGATGATGCGGTTCGAATAAAAAGATGTGCCGCTGATTGCGCCGAATCCAGCAGCCTGTTGCGTGGCAGTTGCTGGAAAATAACCGATGGTTGGGTCACCTACAGGTTCAGCAAATTGTGGGTGATTCGGCAAGTTGAAAATAGCAGCCTCAAACGTCAACTTCGTTTGCTCGCCACCCGGGACCTTAAAATCTTTTTGGATGTCGAAGTCAAGATTGTTTGCGCCCGGGTTGCGAATGTTTGAGTAGAACCGAGGCGCATTGCCAAAGGCCTTGGTGACGTCGCAGCAGCCGGATGGCGTGGAGGATGCCGAATTCACCAGTCCCGGTCCCGGACAGGTTCCGGCGAAGTCCATTGCTTGATTGTTAAACCAGCGATTGACGTTTCGATTAGACCCCGAAATCGAGCCTGGATTGCCAATCAGATTAGGACGGTCCGACAGCACACCAGCACCGTTACAGTAGCCGTACGAGTTATCGGTTATGCCGAATGGAGTACCGGCGCTGATTGTGTATATGGTGCTCACACGCCAGCCCCCGAGGACATTAGAAGCAACCCCGCTATTGAGCCACTTCTGGCCACGTCCGAATGGTAGTTGCACCACTGGAGCCATGGTGAAGCGTAGCGGTATGTCGCCGGCACTGACCGAACGCTCTGCTTTGCGATTGTAGAAGTCCTGGCCCAACACGTCGAGCGACCAGAACCCGCCCCAATCTGAGGACGAATCATCAATCAGCTTGCTCCAGGTGAAATTCGCCAGCATGGAAAAGTTGTGCGAGAAGCGATGGTCAAATTGAGCTTGCATGGAGTGGTAGATGGAGCTGGAAAGTCCCCACCAACCGGGGTTGACGGTGAGCCAGAAATAAACGGGTCCGGGAGAGAATCCTGCGCCTGCGTTTATTGCAGCGGCGGCAGCCGGACAGTTCGGAGTACTCACCGGGCCAACAAAATCAAAACTTGGAAAAACGCCGGCACTGTTTTCCGCTGCAGTGCTGGCCGGGGTTTGCTGGCAGAGGTTATACGCGTAGTTGATCGGCAAGTGGTTACCTTTACTGCCGACGTAGGCGACTTGAGCTGTGGTAGCGGCGCCGATCTGTTTCTGAACCGTAACGTTCCAAAGCTGACTGTACGTGGGGTATTGGTGGCGCGGAGCCCAGGAACTAAAGGAAATAGTACAGCCGTTGATCGGTATAGGAGCGGTCACGTCCGCCGCGGTCGGGATCGGGCATGCAGGCGTCGCTGTGTCCCATACAGAGCCGTTGAGGTGCGAGGTCCACAGCAGGTTTGGTCCGGGCTGGCCATCGCCGGCGCGGCCATGTCCAACAAAACCTGGATGCATGATCCCATACCCCGCCCGCAGAACTAACCCAGCTCCCGGGTTCCAAGAGAGTCCGAGCCGCGGTTCAAACTGGTGCTTTGAGGGATCGAACGTGCTATCAGGAGTTCCACCAACTCCGAATTGCTCCCAGTGCGGAATACACGAGGGATCTTTTCCACTGTACAAAATAGCGCAGGGATCGAAAAACGCGTCGCCGTGATGAATCTCGTGAAATGATTGGTCATACTGCCACCGCAGACCCGCGTTCAAGGTCAGCTTTGGCGTCAGCTTAATGTCGTCCTGCACGAAGAAGGCATACGACCAAGCACGCGACGAAACAAAGACAGGCTGGCCTTGAAAGTTAGCAGTCTTGCTGAAGTTTCCAAATAAGAAGTCGGAGAAAGGATTATTGGTGGACTGTCCGTTGAAAGTAAATCCTCCGGCCACACTATTCGGTTGATAGTTATCGATCGAGTAATGATCGGCTTGGAAGCCTACCTTTAAGCTGTGTTTGCCCATCAGCTTGCTGAGCGAATCGCTAAAGTGGAATCCCGTAGAAGGCTCGTAAAGCATTCCACTGTTCGACAAATTGTTATAGCCGTTGACCGAAACCGACGGCGTGCCGCACTTAGTTCCATTGGCAGTATCGGGAATACTCGACAGGCAATTAGGTATGGCCGGAATCCCGAGAAGCGCGGACGAGGTAAAGCCAGCGCCAAAAGGCATTCGATCGCCAAGGTGGTGAGACACACCAAACCGGAATTCATTCAACGTGGTCGGGTTAATGGTGTGCGTCCATCCCACCGTCGTCGCATACTGCCTACCCCGCGCGATCCCGGCGCCGGCAGGTCCCGAAATGATGTTGTTGGAAACACCGTCAAAATAGTCGTAATGAAATGCGCCGAATATATGGTCCGATTGCGAAAGGTTCAGATCAACACGCGGGTTAACCAACGTGTCTGTGTTGTGGTAAGCGGGATTGATGGTCATCACGTTGGTTCCGACTCCAACTGGTGATCCGCCGCTGGGCCAAAGTGCGAGGAGATTCGCAGACGCTACGCTGGGTGCTGTAACAGCATTTGCAATGTTATTAAAAGGAATAGCAAAGCTGGCGCTGCCTGCGTTGCCCGGTTCATAAATCTGAAACGCGGCATTGCTGCATATGCCGGATCCGTTGAACGTACCCCCATTACCCGTGCAAAACGCTCCCAAGTCGCCGCTGCGATAAGCGTTATCGGGAACTGTTACACCGTGATTGACCGTCGCACCGTGGTTGTTGATCCTTTCGATATCACTGAAGAAGAAAAGCTTTCCTTTGACGATGGGCCCACCGATGCTGCCGCCGAAATCGTTATAGTTATAAGGGTTCGTTCGCAGAGTGGGATCAGCAAAAAAGTCCCTGGCGTCCCAGTTCTCATTGCGATTGTATTCATAACCGGAGCCGTGGAACTGATTCGTGCCAGACTTGCTGACTTGGATTACGATCAATCCTCCGGCCTTGCCATACTCCGCCGACATGCTGTTCTGCTCAATGCGGAATTCTTGAATAGCGTCTACGCTTGGGGTTACAGCTGGACCGCCAAACACGATTGATGTGACGGCAACTCCGTCCAAGACATTGTCATCACTGCGAGGGCGACTGCCGCTGACACGCACGTTACCCTCATTTCCGCAGGCGCCCAGCGAGCCTCCACCACTTCCGTTGGTGCATCCGGTTTGTTGCGATACTCCGGCCGCGAGCGAAAGCAGATTGTAAGGGCTACGACCATTGGCCGCGATTCCCCCACCTAAGATCGGCAGGTTGGCCAACTGGCTGGTGTCCATGGTCTGCCCGAGGTCGGCTTGCTCGGTCTGTAAAATGGCCGAGCTAGCGGCATTGACGTTCACGACTTCAGTTGACAGGCCGACGGTCAGCGCCAAATCTACCTTTTGAGTCGCTCCCACTTCGAGGGCAACCTTGTCGGCGATGGCTCTCTTGAACCCAGAGGCTTCAGCTTCTATCCGGTATGTCCCGACAATGAGGCTGGGAACGTTGTATACGCCCACACTGTTGGTTCTAGTCGCCAACGTGACGTTCGTATCGGCGTTCGTTACTTTGACGCTTGCTTTTGCAACCACGGCACCGGTGGCGTCGGTTACGGTTCCTGTGATCGTTCCGTAAAATTGCTGCGCGCCGAGCGGGAGTGAGCCAACCGCAGCTGCCAGAAGAATGACCAGAAACCCCGAGATCACGTGGCTTCGTTTCACAATCCCTCCAAGAAGGACCAGGACCGGGCGAATCCTCAAATCGCGTTTTCGCGCGGTGTTCGGACGTCAATCTGGCTTCTACGCGCCCTTAATGTTATCTTTCAAGGTAGTAACGGTTATGCAAGCCGTTATAAGCTCGAAGGACAATGCCGAGAGGCGACGTAACCTACGGGAGGAGTGGGTTTAGCTTCCTGCTGCGGTTCCGTGGATCGCCAGTGACTCCGTTTGGATGGTTGTGATTGTCCTTGGTCGAAAAAACTGCGCGATGCGATCAAAACGAGGGACAAGATAACGGCGGTTGACCCAATCTGGCGGTTCGAAATAACGGTAATTATCGTTTCCGATAACCGTTAACTG
>Ga0126381_100001391_pt1 | contig 26084 bp, 22 predicted proteins | sample PanSoiMetPlot_28_FD_96465 | JGI IMG/M metagenome (GOLD analysis project Ga0126381, IMG submission 96465) | Tropical forest soil microbial communities from Panama - MetaG Plot_28 | ecosystem: Environmental > Terrestrial > Soil > Tropical forest > Bulk soil | place: Panama | collected 2016-02-17
ATGTGGGTGATGCGTACAGCGGAGTCGGTGGTGTTTACGTGCTGGCCGCCCTTGCCGCTGGACCGATAGGTGTCGACACGAATATCTTCTGGCTTGATCACGACTTCGATCGAGTCATCGATCTCGGGGGAGACAAACACGCTGGCGAAAGAGGTGTGTCGGCGCTTGGCCTGGTCAAACGGAGAAATACGCACCAGCCGATGTACTCCGATCTCGCTCGTAAGCAGGCCATAAGCGTATTCGCCGTTGACGCCAAAAGTGGCAGATTTGATGCCCGCTTCTTCGCCGGGTTGATAGTCGAAGAGGATGGTTTGGAAACCCTGGCGCTCCGCCCACCTCAGATACATGCGCATGAGCATCTCCGCCCAGTCCTGCGATTCCGTACCTCCAGCGCCGGGATGGATGGTGACGATGGCATTGCGGGCGTCGTTCTCGCCCGAAAGCAGCGTCTCGGTCTCAAGCCGGTCGACACGCTCGCGAAGCGAGACAATTTCGCGCCGCAAGTCGGCCTCAACGTTCTCCCCTTCCCGCGCCAGGTCGAAGTAGGCGGAGATATCCTGGGTGCGCCGCACGAGATCGGCTTCGGTCGCGAGCATATCCTCGAGGCGCTTCTTCTCGCGCATGACCTGCTGCGATTTTTGCGGATTCGACCAGAGATTAGGGTCGGAGGCTTGCTTTTCTACTTCTGCGAGATTCTCTCGAAGCTTGTCCGCGTCAAAGGTACTCCCGAAGTTCGCGAACTTTGTCGTGCAATTGCGAGTATTCCTGTTCGAGTTCCTGAATCATGTGATGCGTCTGCCTTGGACGGGATTGGGGGAAATTCGTCCCCGCGAAAAGAGGATTGCCCCTGCTGAAATTATCGCACAGCCGTAGGCCAGCCAGTCGCCGTGACGGGTGTAGAAGGTGGTGGCATCGATCAAGGAATAGGAGGCGACCAATGCGGTACGCACTTTCCGGGGCACCTGTTGCGCGATCCGCCCAAAGGGGTCGATGGCGGCGGTCACGCCGGTATTGGTGCCGCGCAGCAACCAGCGGCCGTTTTCAATCGCACGCATGCGCGCCTGCTTCAAATGCTGCGCATAGGCGCCGCTGTCGCCGTACCACCCGTCGTTGGAGATGTTTACGAAAACCTGCGCCCCCGATTTAGCGAAGCGGCGCACATCATCGGGGAAGATGGATTCGTAGCAGATAAAAATCCCGAGTTTCTCCTCCCCGGCCTCGAGGGGGGTGCGAGAGGCCCCGGGCATGAACGTGCCCACTTGTTTCGTCAATCCTCCGGCAAAGGAAAGCAGGCTTGGAAACGGCAGATATTCACCGAAAGGAACCAGATGGACTTTGTCGTAGCGGGCTACCAGTTCCCCGCTGGGGGCCATCAGAACGGCGGAATTGAACACCTCCTGAGTAGGGTGACTGCCTTCTATGCCGACGCTCCCCGCGACTACCCAGCTGTTCGCAGTGGTGGCAATCCCTGCCAGCCCGTCGCGGAACCCGGGATCATTGCTGTAGAACGGCGCTGGCGATTCCGGCCAGACGATGAGGTGGGCATGTCCCCGACCGCCAGGAGGGTTAAGGCTTAAATTCCTAAGATCGCTGAAGGTCGCTTCGTAATATTGTTGCGTCCAGTCGGAGTTGTCCAGAATTGGAACATTTGCCTGTACTAACACCGCCGAGCGATCTCCGGGAATCATCGGGAACGGCGTCCAGCGTGCGATCTGCAGCACAAAGGCTGCCGCGAAGGTGGCGATCCAAAGCGACAACCGGCGCTTGCGATCAACCAGCAAGGCCGCCGCAATCGCCGTATTGACGATCATGATCTCGAAGGAAAGTCCGTATACGCCGGTAAATCTCGCGATCCGGGCCAGGGGAATGTTATCGACCTGGGTTACCCCGAGCAGATCCCAGGGAAAGCCGCTGATGCGCGTGCGGGCGAGTTCGACCGCGACCCATACAAAAGGCGCGAGGACAAGCGCCGTGCGAAGAGATTTTTTCGCCAGCCAACAGAGGATCAGGCCAAAGGCTCCGTGATAGAGGCCGAGATAAAGACAAAACAGGATCAGGAGACCGGCAGCTCCGGCGGCGCTGATGCCGCCGTACTGTTTCATGGTGTTGTAGACCCAGTAACAATTGCCGCCGTACCAAAGAATTCCGCAGATGTATCCGAGAAGGAAGCCTTGCCAGGGAGGTGCCGGTTCGAGTTTCGCGGCGCCCTGAAGCTGCAGAGTTTCCGGTCGGCGGGCGTGCAGTAAAGCGATCAGCAGCGGAGCAACGGCAATCCAGCTCAGGACATAGAGATTGGGCAGTGGAAAAATGACCACCTGCAGCACGGCAGAGACGATCATCAGCCCCCACGCGCGTCTTTCGATTCTCAGCATTGCTGAGAAGGATATCAGGAGGAAGCCGGAAATGCGGACGGCATGGCCGCGGACGCCCTCTCCAGTCGAGCGCGAATAAAGGCGATCAAATCGCCGCTCGCGTATTCGGGGGGCAAGATCCGGAAGACGCGGCAACCTGCATCGGGAAGCAGGAATTCCGGTGGCGCATCGTCCAAACCGCGGGTGGGGTGCAACACAACCGCATCGGCCCGTCGGAGATAGCTGCGCGCAGATGCTTTAAAGTCTTTCGTGGATGGGTCCAGAACCGTAATGTAAAGGTCCGGGTTAATGAATTGGAGAATGCTGTTGGATTCGAGAATCGAATTCTCCGCTTCCGCCAAACGCCGCTGAATTGCAGGCAGGGCCTCGGCCAGGCGCCCTTGCTCGGTTCGCACCCAAAATGAGCGCATGGCCCCGGCGGCCAGAAACCGTGATGTATCCGACCGGCCAGCAGCATCCTTCTCTTCCGAGATGGCAAAACAGTGATCGTCGGTCGCACAGTGGCATGGCTTGCCATCCAGAGAACAGCGACCGTGCCCGAACTGAGTAAGTTTGAAGGCGATCCAATTGAGGCGAGGAAGAGCCGCGATAATCCCTGCGATCACACTGGTCTTTCCCAAGTTCCGGGATTGCCCGCCAATGACGACGATGGCCATAGTCCTATCCTATGCCAAGGGCCCCTGATTGTGCGCTGGCGGATTCGGGTTGGTTAAGATGAGGGACACGGTAACCGCGGCAGCGCAAAAGTGCGTTAGGCACAATGAATTCCTGACTTCATCGGAGGCAAATCCCCAGGCTGCTAAACTACCTTGGTGTCCTCGCAGTCCCAGCCCGACTCCATTCGCGATCTGCTCGCTTCCGCTAAAACCATCGCGGTAGTCGGGCTTTCGGACAATCCACTGCGCCCGAGTCATGGCGTTTCCGCCTACATGCAGGCGCAGGGCTACCGCATCATTCCGGTCAACCCCAAAATTCGCGAAGCGCTGGGCGAGGAGGCCTATCCCTCGCTGCTCCACGTTCGTGAAAAAATCGACATCGTGAATGTCTTTCGCCGGCGGGAGTTCGTTGACGAAATCGTCGAGCAGGCAATACAACTCAAGATTCCGGCCATCTGGATGCAAGAAGAGGTCATCAACGAATTCGCTGCTGCGCGGGCGCGCAGGGCTGGCATATTCGTGGCGATGGACTTGTGCATCCTGAAAGAGCACAAGGCCCGATTCGGATAACTGTCGATCTCGTCCCGACTCCTGTCTGGCCGAGGCGGAAGCGCCGCGGTCGAAGCCGAGTTCAATCCGAAGTCGAAGAACTCGGGGCAGGCTCGCTGCGTGTCTTGTGTCTTCGCCAGAGAATCCACCCCAGGACCGCGACCGCCGCGATGATCAGCACCCAATGGAAATGATGACTGAAAAAGATTCGCAGGGTGTGCACCACCCCTGGACCAAATTTTAGGACCAGCATGGCGAGCACGAAGAACCGCACCATGCGGCCCAGGAAAATGGCTAATAGGTATGAGCCGATGCTCATCTCAGCAACCGCGGCACCGAGCGCGAAGATTTTGAACGGCGTGGGAGGCGGCAGCATCGCGGGAAACATCAGACTCCAGAAAGGGTGCTTTTCAAAGGTAGAGTGCAACTTGGCAAAGCGCTCCGCGGAGACGCGCTTGCGCAGCAACTCTTCTCCTCCCTCGTAGCCGATCGCGTAAACGACCAGGCTACCCAGGGCTGAACCGGTCGCCGCCAGCAGCACGTACAAGGGCCACCGCTCATGATTAGCCGCGACATACCCCCCCACGACCACATCCATCGGCAGGCCGATGGCTCCGCCGTCCAACACGGCCACGGTGAAAACACCCCAAATCCCCAGCGGCTTGAGGATCGCCCAAAGAAATGCAGTGTAGCGGGAGAGGATATGCTTGATCGTATTCAAAGGTACAGGCTTACGACTTGATGCCCAGACTGACGAATTTACGATGGGCAGAATTGGGCCATGCCAGGGACGAGCAATTCCGCGGTTCGCAACTCCGAAAGTTCGACATTTTCGTCCGACTTTAGTTGGTCAGATGTTCCGTTTTTCCCGCGAGCAATTGGATCGCGTGCGGCAGCACATCGATCACCGCCTGCAGCGATTCCACTGCACCTGCCGGACTCCCCGGAAGATTCAACACCAGCGACGTTCCACACACTCCGCAGACTCCGCGGCTCAATACGGCAAATGGAGTCTTCTTCTCCCCTTCCCGCCGCATGCGCTCACTGATTCCATCCAGCATTCTGCCGCAAACCGCGCGCGTCGCTTCTGGCGTCACATCGCGAGTCGAGATCCCGGTTCCTCCGGTGGTCACTACCAGACGCGCCTTGCGGGTAAGTTCCACGATCGCCTTCTGAATGGTGGTATGGTCGTCAGGCACCACCCTGGTATCGACCACTGCAAAATGATGTTGTTGCAGAGCATGGGCCACGGCCGGACCGGAGACATCGTTACGCTCGCCCCGCGCGCAGGAGTCGCTCACGGTAAGGACGGACGCCCGCAAGGAATCAGGAATCGAGGAGGACATCTTCCTCCTCCTCGTTTTTGCCTCCGGCATCGCGCCGCCCTTCGTCGAGCAGACGCAAGCCTTCCATCAAGAGGCCCTGGGTGTTAAGCGTGGTGGACTGCTGCGTGGTCATGCCTTCGAAATTGATCTGGAAATTTCCGCCGGTCCAGGCGAGCACCTTGAAAACTGCCGCGTCTCCAGCCAATGAGCCGTAGGTCGCGTGCGTGACTTGTCCTTCCTTGAAGTACATCTCGCATTTTTCCTTATCTCTGGTGAAGGTCAGGAGACAGCTCTTGCGGCCCATCTCGAGCGATTGCACCAGATCGATCACGTTCATCTGAGCCAGGCTTCCGCGCACAATGCCATCCGACGAAGATGACTTCGACATTTTTTCGAGTGCGATTTTGTCGATCACCCGTTTGATGCGCTGCGTCGCCTCGCGCAGAAAGAATGGCTTCTCCACGAAGTCCTCCGCGGCATGATCTTGCACCGCCAGTTTTTCCGAAATATCAGATTTGGTGGCGAGCAGAATGACGGAGATCCCGGCGGTGAGGGAGCGACTACGCAGTTTTTCGACCAATTGGCGTCCGTCCATGCCCGGCATACGATAATCGCTGACCAGCAGATCGGGGGCGTCCTCGACCGCTTTCAGCAGCGCGTCGGCGCCATCGCCGGCCGTGGTCACCTTGGCCAGCGGCACGAGGGCGTCCCGCAGCAAGGCCAGCACCATGGGATTGTCTTCGACCAAGAGGATCTTGACTTCGCTCTGCATAGCTTATGGGCCAGCGCTCCGGCCAGTTTGCGTGGCGGGCAAATGCCCGCTCTTGTCCCCAGAAAATCTACGAAGCTGAACTCTTGCGCACGTAGCCGCCGCTCTTGCCGCCTGACTTCCTCTGCAGCACCACGTCGCGGATCTCGATTCCCTTATCCAGGGCTTTGCACATGTCGTAAACGGTCAGTGCCGCAATGCTGGCTGCCACCAGCGCTTCCATCTCCACGCCGGTTTCTGCGGTGGTCTTCACGCATGAAGAGACAGCGATTCCATTCTCGCACTGCCGCAACTCCACATCAATGTGCGCCAGCGGCAGGGGGTGGCACAGCGGAATCAACTCTGCGGTTTTCTTCGCCGCCATAATGCCGGCAAGGCGGGCGATTTCGAAGGGATCCCCTTTGGGATTGTCGACCAGTTCATTCAGCACCGCCGGCGTCATGGCGACGAACGCGCTCGCTTCGGCTAGGCGAGTCGTCGCGGTCTTGGCGGAGACGTCCACCATGCGCGCGCGCCCCGCTTTGTCGTAATGGGAGAGTTTGGCGGACACTTGCTGGTTCCCAAACCATTCATATTACCAGCAGGGTGGTGAGCGCCATCGACAAAACATGACGATGATTTGACGCCGCCCTGACAATTCGAGACAACCCAATATGTTCTAGTCGCTCGTGATGGAAAAGCGAGGGGCGGTGGTAATTGGCGAAATCATCATCGACTTCGATCGCATGGAGATTTGCCGCGCCGGGCAGACGGTGTCTGCCACCTCGCTCGAGTTTCGATTATTGAAGTTTTTTATTGATCATCCCGAATATGTGTTTTCCCGCGACGAACTGATTCGCGCAGTCTGGCCTGAGCGCAAGCGGGTCAACGGGCGCACGGTGGACAACTACATCTCCCACCTTCGGCAAAAGCTGGAGGAGAATCCGGCAGCACCCGCGCTTTTTCAAACCGTTTACGGAACCGGTTACAAGTTCGTCCCGCATCCCCCCAAGACATCGCGAGTTGCCGGCTAAGCCCAACGAATTAGTGGGTTTGGCGGCTCAAATCGAACCCCACAAACATTCCCGAAGGCTTGTCGGCGGTCGGATCGCCGAGGAACGTCGCCCGCGTACCCGAGCGCTGCGAAACGGTCGTGCCCGGGCTGTTGCTGAATCCGAAGGTAAACGCGTGCCGCCAGATCTTCTTCTGGATTCCGAAGGCATACGCCGGGCGATGAATGCCTAGCTCGGTCCCGTTCACCAGCGTGGGAATGGTCTCCGCCACCAGAGCCACCGTCGGACGGACATCAACCGCCAACGCAACCCCTAATGACATGGAATTGGCGCAAGGGCGGACATTCAGGGGAGTGCCGTTCGCCAGAGCAGCCCCACAGGGCTGAAATGGCGGCGGATCGGTCACCGCTCCCGTGCTCCCAATCAGCGGACGGTTATGAATCGATACAGTCGGCACGGCATAAATCTGAGCCCGATGGGAAATGCTCTTAGAAACAATCAGTTCGAAATTCTCCGTAAAATTACGCTCGAAGTTGTTCTGTCCATCAATGGAGAAGCGAACCGCAGCATTGAAGGGCTGGCCATCATGTTCATCGAGCAAGTTATAGGCCGCCATCAGCTCGATTGGGCGTCCGATCAGGCTGGGAGAACGGTAAGCTGCGACAGAAAATTTCGATGTCACCCCATAACGAAACCCAAAGGACGACACCGAGATGTCGTCCAAGCCAGCGAGGATTGCGCCTCGTGCTACGCCGGAGAATGCGGCGGAGTAGGGAAAGCGATGTGTGAAGTTGATGTAGAAGCCATGACGGTCAAGTCGGCGGCCTGTAGGTACGCTATAGACGAGATCATCGCCGGGTTCGTAGATATTGGGATTGGCCGTAGCCTCGGCCGGGGGTGGCGGATTCTGTGACTGCTGCATCTTTTCTTTCGAAGAACTGGCTATCGTCGGATCCACGCTAGGGACGGACTCCGCTTCATGAATGCTGTGGGTTGCGGCGTCCACGATGTATTTCTTTCCGTTCTTCTCAATAAGGATTTGCGAGGTTGAACCGGAAACAAAGGTTACGCCCAGGTCAGCGGCAGACATCTCCGGCGCCGCTGACGAACTGCCGGCGGGCGGGTCGGCGCTAAGAGCGGGGGAGCACACGGCTAGCAGCATGACCAATAGTTGAGCAGCGGGGTATTTTCTGATAACGCAATTCATAGTTCCGTTCCTCTAAATTATGGATCTGACCGCGCAACGATCACTGTGTCGTCCTCGTGCTCGTACCCAATTGATCGCCATGGTCTTACCGTCTTTTCCGCCCCCGCCATGTAGAGAGAACAGACGCAGCGCTGGCAGGTGGGATTTGCGGCGATGTTGAGATCTGAGCGGAAGCGACGCGCCGCCGAACTATTGATGGCCTCGGCGAATGTCTTCTCGCGAATGCTGCCTATGGGATCATGAAAAAAACACGGGCGTACGTCACCGTTAGCCTCGATGACGGCGGAATGCCAGGGCGCATTGCACCGGGGTGCGACCGCGGGAACCTGGCCCAGGTGGGCGCGAAAGTGAAGGACGATACGCCGGAGTTTGTCCGGGCTTTCGGCCACGAATCCGTCGTCACCATGTCCTGCGATCACGCGCTCGATCTCCGATTCCAGCCTGGTTATCTGCTGCTCGTCTAATGCCACTGCGTTTTGCCGGGAGCCCGCCCAAAGCGTGGGGCGATTGAAGGCGTTGGAAGTCACGTCCGCCGCCAAAAAAGAAATGGAGTTCAAACCCATCGCTCTTCCGCACTCGACGGTGCGGCACAGTACATCGTGATTCGCCCGTTGCACGGTACAACGCGCCCCGATACACATGCTGGGGCGGATGGCCCGCAGCGCGCGGATGCCGGATTCGAGCTTTGCGAAGGCCGATGGAATACGTCGGATACGATCATGCACTTCGGGCGGGCCGTCGAGCGAGACGATGACATCGTCGACCGCACCCGTGACCAGTTTCGCGTCCGCTTCCAGCAGAACGCCGGCGGTCAGCATCGTCACGCGAACCCCACGCGCGCGGAGCGCGGTTGTGAACTCGGCAAAATGGCTATGGCGCTGGGGCTCGCCTCCGGTCAGGGCTACCCACTCCACGCCCAGCTTTTCGAAGGAGTCGAGCTGGCGGTCGAGGGTTTCTAAAGCGAGCTCGTGCGGCTCGCGAATCTTCCATATGTCGCACATCACGCAACGGCAATTGCAGCCCTCGTGGAGTGCGATGACGACGACCGGCATTCTCCGGATCTCATGGGACCGAAGCCGTTGCGGGTCGCCGATTCCAGCCGCCGTCATCTGTGCTGGCGCCGTCATTGCTCAACCCTCGCCCACAGCAAGTAGAACTTCGATGGCTCGCGTTTTCCCAACATCCACGCTTTTAGCGGACGTAATGCCCACGCCAGCCCGTACCATGGCTTTTCGATTTGCCACTTTACTGACCGTCGCCGCGAGAGATCGGAGAGAATTTGCGGCGTCAGATATTCCTTGCTGGGCAGACTGTCGGAAGCGAAACCGTAGCGCCGGCGAAAGTCTTCTCTTCGTTCCTCGATCATTTGCTCGCCGCTTTTCCTACGCCGATATGTCGGAGAATCTGCGATGACAACGAATCCCGGACGGCGCAGGCAACGTAGCGATTCCGCCAGTGTGACTTCGTAATCCACGGAATAATGAAAGGACGCGTTGAAGATCACGGCATCGAATTGCCGCGAGGCAAATGGGAGCCGATCCATTTCCGCCTGAAAACAGGGAAAGGGCTGGCTGAGTTCGGAGAAATAATGGCGGGCCGCCCCCAGGCCGTCGAAGCTGTTGTCGATCAGGTCCAAGGCGACCGGATGATGTCCCTTGCGCGCCAGGCGGTAACTGAGCCAGCCATTGCCGGCTCCGATATCTAGAATGTCAGCTCCCCCCGGGTTCAAAGCTGCGATCCCGGGTAGTATTTGCCGCTCGAAATGAGCGAAGGTCCGCGCTCGAATCGCCCACTGCCAACGGTTGCGCCCGGTGAGGTCAGAGAAGGGCAGCGCCAGGTAATAATCCGATGCGGTGGAACCGCGGCCTTCGCGCTCCCGCACCGATTGATACTCGGCGATGAATCGGCTGAAGTAAAACCTACGATCGGGCGGCAGTGCGCGATAAATCCCGTCCACTCTGGTGATCGCCCATGCGCACCCCGGGCAGGTGGCTCGATCACGGAATACTTTACCGATCGTCCGCCGGCAAGCAGGACATTCGACCACCGCGCCGAGCGTAGTTCCATCGCTCGAGGAAGCTGGCGGAATGGCGTTCGCAAGGGGTGTACTCATTTTCATAGCTCGGTTCGTTCGAAGGTGACGAGGACATGGTCAGCAAGAACGCGAAGCCCCGGGCAGCCCGCCACCAGCCGGTCAGTATGAATGGCAAGCTTCATCAGGCGCGGAAATCTGGCCGCCACGAAACCCGCATACGAGGGTGGAACACAGATTCCGATCCCCTTAATTCCCCGCAACCTGAACTCGGGACCGAAGGTTCTCGCGAGGAACTCAATGCTCGGATAGTGCACCCGGAATTCAGCGCTGTCCGTAAACTTCACCTTGCTACCCGCCCGTCGGAATCTCCTTGTGGCGCGGCTGGTGTTCCCGTGAGCAAGAAACCAGGCCGCTTCCCAAAGGCAACAGGGACCCATAGAACAAAGAAGCACCTTCCGAGAGGGCCGCAAACGCCTGGCCAACGCGAGAGCGAAAGCCCGCAAATCACCCACGCAATTGACGACACCAAAATTGGAGAAGGCCCCATCGAATTCGCGGTCCGGTTGCATCGCGGCCATGCCTTCGGCAGACCAGGTCTCGAGTTCCACGGACGCATTCCGAAAGCGACTCGAACACGCGCGCACGCGCTGCCGGGCGACCCTGACCATCTCCGTCGAGCTATCGAAGCCGAGCACACTTACGCCCCGTTCGGCGAGAAAACACGCGTCCACCCCGGTGCCACAGCCAACGTCGAGAACCTGATCGCCGGGGTGGAATGCTTTCTCCAATTCCCTCCACACCGCCGACCGCTGCGCTTGCCCGACGGGAGAGTCGGTGAAGAGTTCGTCGTAGTTCGCGGCAATGGGGTCGAAGGGGCTGTGTTCGGGTTGGACATCGAGTAACGGCACTGTTCAGGCCTCCACTTCCAAGGCCGACGCCTGCAATCTCGCGCGAAAATCAGCGATGCTCGCCTGCATGGTCGCCACCGTCAAGGCGTCAGCCCTGCCGGACTGTGTCATACGCTCAAGTTCAACTTCTGTCCTGAGGAGCTGGTCGGCAAAGCTGTAATAGCGGCGGGAATGGCGACCGCGAATCCATATTTCTCGATCGGAACTGGTGCGCCACGCTTTCGGATTTTCTACGCGATCGGCAACCTCGGCGAAATAGGGAGTGCCCTTAATGGGGTAGGCGACGGTGGTGAAGAACACATCGGGATTGCTTTTCTTCACGTGCTGAATGGTCGCTTCAATATCGGGATACTCCTCGCCTTCGTATCCCCACATGAGGAACATGCCGGTTTGGATTCCACGCGCCTTGCAGAGGTCAACGGCAGACTGCACCTGCTCGATGGTGACGCCGCGTTCCATTCGGTCGAGAATTCTTTGCGATCCGCTTTCCGAGCCGATCCAAAGACGGAAGCAGCCGAGATCGGCCAGAATATCGGCCACCTCGGGATTCAAGCGGTCAGCGCGCGATATGCATTCAAAAGGGATTTTTACGCCACGTTTGCCGAGTTCTTCTTTGTAGCGCTTGAGCCAGCCGTGATGAATCGTGAACACGTCATCGGCAATCCAGGCGATGTCCGGGCGGTAGCGTCCAACCAACCATTGCAGTTCCGCCGCGACCGCAGCCGGATCACGGCGCCGATGAGTTCTGCCAAACACTTCGTGGCTGCACCAGCGGCAGTGATAAGGACATCCGCGGGCGGTGATCAGTGAAATGGAACCCATTCCATGATGAGTCCGCCACGTGGACACATATTGCTCCACATCAATCGCATCGCGTGCCGGCCAGGGCTGCGCATCGAGATCTCGAATCTGCATGCGCGACTTGGTAGAGACCACATTGCCATCCGCGCCGCGGAAAACGATGCCATCGATTTGCGATAGGCGATCGACCGAAGCGGATTTTAGGGCGGGAAGCAACTCTTCTAGGGTAAGTTCGCCCTCTCCATTGACTACCACATCGGCACCGGCAGCAAGATATTGGCTCGGGTAAGCTCCGGGCTCGGGTCCGCCGACCACCACTTTCCACCCGCTCGCCTTCGCCACGCCCAGGATCTCGACGACGTTGGGCCGGGTCATAAGATTTGCATACACCCCCAATATCGACGGTGGCCCCTTCTGCAAAACATGGAACAGTTCCTGGCGCGAAGAAAATGTGGAATCGAAGACTTCCACCGCAAAGCCCTTGGCCCGCAGGTGTGAGCAAATGTAGAGGATTCCAAGAGGAGGATAGGGCTTCATGATCTGAAGCTCCTTGGGATCCTCATGCAAGAAATACCCGTGTGTGAGGAGCAAATCCATAATCTGAGCCTTCTTAGAAGGTGCCAAGACCCTCCGCCGGCCGAAGCTGCACGAGATCCTCACGCGGACATTCCGAGAAAGAGGTGGCATTCGCATTCCGGCATCTCGGTTCCATTTGCGTGATGGCCCGCCATAACTGCCCGGTATCTCTGACGTGACCGGAGAGACCATGATGCGAGTTGCGGGAGTCGACCTCGGCATGCAAATAGTCGTGCAGCGCACGGTAAAACTCATTGGTATAGGTTCCGTGGAACATCATGGAGATATCCCCGCTGTCCTCCCAATTCGTCTTCGCGCCTAACTGTTCGCGTACTCGCTCGTAGAACTTAGTCCCCGGCAACGGATAGGAAACGGAAATGCCAACGTCATCAGGCCGTGTGGTGCGCACCAATTGCACGGTCTGCTGTATGTCGTCCCAGTTTTCTCCGGGATAGCCGAACTGCAGAAAGTAGCAGGCCCGGATGCCTTCGCGTTGCAGGTTCGCGCGTGCAGTAACCACTTGTTCCACGTGCGTGCCTTTGTCCATTGCCTTCAGGATCTTTTGCGAGCCCGATTCGACTCCCATCCAGACCTCGACACACCCAGCACGACGCAGAGCTTGGGCGGTAGCGGGGCCGATCAGGTCAACTCGGGACTGCATTTTGAAGGGAACAGCGGCATTGAGCTCCTCGACTTCTTGGGCAAGGTCCTGGACCCATCTGGCCTTGAGGCCGAAAATATCGTCGGCGAACCAGATGTGCTCGACACCGTATTGGTTCTTGAGAACACTCATTTCATATGCGACTTGCTTCGGAGAGCGCAGCGCGAAGGAGTTCCCGTAAATCGGCTTGGCGCACCAGTTACAGTGAAAGGGACAGCCACGGCTGGAAATCATGTTGCTGGAGAAGTAGCCGTGCGCTTCGTGCCAAGCTTGCTGATAGGGCTGCAGGTTGACTAAGTCTCGAGCCGGTAACGGCATCCGATCGAGATCCCGCAACAGCGGACGATGAATCGTTTGACGTACCCGACCTGCATCGTCCAGGTAAGCAAGTCCCGGAATCTGCGACAAGTCGGCTTTGTCTGAGTTACCAAGCTCGTTCACGGTTTCGAGCAGACTCCACTCACCTTCGCCCAACAGCACGGCGAGAAAGCCGGCCTGGAGATAGTCGGCAACGTGATCGGAAGCATCAGAACCGTTCGCCAGGACAATGGCGCCGGCCTGTCGCGCCGTTTCCACAATTTGGTAGGCCACCTCGCGCATGCGGGTAAGGCACATCTTGGAAAGAAAATTGAAACTGTCCTCGTACACGACCACGATTTTGGGGCGGTAACGTTGCAGGGCTTCGCGAAAACCTTGCTCGGGATCGTGGAGCATGGTGTCGAAGACGGCAACGGTGTAACCCGACTGGCGCAGCAATGCTGCTGCGTAAAGGGTTCCCAAGGGAGGATAGGGCTGCATCTTGCGCACCTGTTTGCTGTCGTAATACAGGTGGTAGGAATGGGTCAGCAAAATATCAGTCACGGATGCCTGCCTGTCTCATTACCGTTCAACAGACCTCTTGCACGCTCTCGCTCAGCTTCTGGCCGGTGCGGCGGGAGCGCCGAGTAAACCCACGTTGTACGGCACGCGAGACCCACAGTTTTCGAGGAAACGAGGAGCGGTTTTTCGCGATCCGCCAGCGGGGCACCCAGCGGCGGGCCGTCGTAGGGGGAATAAAATAGTACGACCTTGCTTCCTGTGGTCACCAACTTAACTCGACTTTTGCGCCAGTTTTCACAGCCGCGGGAAGCGACGCGATCTCGGAAAAATCTCCCGCGAACTGGGGCATTCTAGGTGTCGAGGCGAGAGCTGCTTGTCATTGCGCTGTTAAATTTGTGTCATTTCCCCGCGTGCTTGTGTTTTTGTTTTGGCGCAAAGACTTTTTTGGCGAATTACAAAACGCCACGCAATGGTGACGACGCTTTCCTCCGGGTGCCGCGATTCCACAGGCGTTTTACACAAACTTGACATTTTGCAGACACCCTCGAAGGGGACGCGCTGGTAACGTGGGCATCGCAGCCCAACAACGTTCGAGGTGCCGCGTGAATCCTTCCAAGAAAATTGTGTTTTTCGTTGCCTCGTTCTCCAGTATTGAGGCGACCGCTCCGCTGGGAATTCTGGCGATCTCCACGCCGCTGCTGAACGCGGGCTATGACGTTCGCATCATCGACTCGACGATCCATCTGGATTACAAGAAGCGCATCCTGGAAGAGGTGAAAGACGCGTTGTGCCTGGGTATCTCCGTGGTCACGGGTCCGATGATTCAGGAGACAGTGGATGTGGCCAGAGCGGTGAAAACCTGGAATCCCAATTTCCCGGTGATCCTGGGAGGGTGGCACCCGTCGCTACTTCCTGGCCAGACTCTTGCGGCACCGTATGTCGACATTATCGTGCGCGCCCAAGGCGAAGAGAGCATGTTGCAGGTTGCGGATCGCCTGCGCGATGACGCCCCTCTCGACGATGTCCTGGGAATTGGATTCAAGCGGGACGGACAACTATTTCTGACCCCAGAGAGGCCACTCAAGCAGATCCAGCAGATGCCCGCCAAGGCGTATCAATTGGCCGACTTCGATGCCTACGAACGCATTTGCGGCCGGCGATGGGCAATGTACGTGTCCAGTCTCGCCTGTCCCTTTAACTGCAATTACTGCACCAATGCCGGGGTATACGGACGCAAGTGGAACGCTTTGCCGGTTGAACAGGTCGTCGAGGACACAATCGAACTCACCCGGCGCTACCGGCTCGAACTGCTCTGGATGGCGGACGACAATTTTCTGGTGGATCTTCATCGAGCATTACAGATCGCCGAGGGCCTGGTGCGGCGAGACTCGACCTTCAAGTGGAGCATTCAGGCCACAACCAATCTAACCGCGCGACTTAGCGTGGAAGAACTCACGCTGCTGCGGCGTTCCGGCCTGCACCAGATTTGCCAGGGCATCGAGACCGCGTCGCCGACAGTCATGAAACTGATGAACAAGGACTTCCAGGTCCTAGCCGACATTTATGAGTCGACCGCACGCTGCGTCCGGGCGGGAGTGATCCCTTCCTTCAACATTATTTTTGGATACCCAGGTGAGGGATGGAAAGAGCGCCGCGAGACGGTGAATTTCATGATGGACATCTGTAAGAAATTCCCCGGCGCGGAATTCTGGACCAACATCTTCACGCCTTATCCGGGTTCGCCGGTATTCCATCAGGCGCAACAGCTGGGCATTGAACTGCCCAAGTCGCTCGAAGGGTGGGTCGACTACTTCCCGCGATACACGGTCTTGCCGTGGCTCAAAGGTAAAGACCACCAGCGGGTGCAGACGATGCGGGACTATCTGCGCATTGCGTTTGATCGTGATCCCATCGCAAAGAATGGGCCCGGCCGACTTGCGAAAGCCGTGCAACATCTGACGGCTTATCCGGCGCGCGTGCGCCTGAATCATGATTTCTACCGCTTTCCAGTCGAGCTATGGGTAAACCGGCAATTGAAAAACATTGTGAAGCTACCCAAACCCAACGTGGATGCGAAGACATTGGAGCCGAATCCTGCGCCCGCATGCACCTAGAAGGCGCAAAGCTCCCTTGAACACAAGACTCAGCACCAGCAACTGCGATGATCGTTTTCTACAACCCGAAGGCGACTAAGCCAAAGAATCGGCGCTTCCCTCTATCCATCCTCTCGATGGCGGCGGTCGTGGAGGGACGCGAGGATTACGTTGTTGTCGACGGCAACCTGGATCCCCGTCCCACGGAGACGATTCTGTCGCTGATCCAGTCGCACCCGGTGGAGTTATTGGCATCGACCGTGATGCCGGGACCGCAAACCCTGGGCGCTGTGGCCACCTGTCGCGAAGTGCGCGCCCGCTTTCCTCAGGTACCCATCGTTTGGGGTGGATACTTCGCCTCGAACTACACCAATGCGGCCCTGAATACCTCGTATGTGGACTACGCCGTTCGTGGCCAGGGCGAGCACACTTTTCTGCAGCTGATGGATGCCCTCCGCGGCAGAGGCGATCTCAAAAGCATCTTCGGGCTTTCGTACAAGGCGGATGGAATCGTGCAACACAATCCGGAACGGCCACTGCGGCCTCCGGACGAGTTTCCTCCGCTTCCCTACCATCGGATTCCGGCAGAGAAGTATCTGCTGCCGACATTTCTCGGGCGAAGGACAGCGGTGCATCAGGCCAGCATCGGATGTCCCTTTCGCTGCAACTTCTGTGGCGTAGTCACATTTTCCGGCAGCCGGGAAAAAATGGAGTCTCCGGCGCGAACGGCAGGCGTGCTCCGCCGGCTGGTCAAGACCTACGGCGTCGATGCGGTACAGTTTTATGACAACAACTTCTTTCTGAGGGAGGACCACGCTCGCGAACTCATGGATCGCATGCAGCCTCTGGGGCTTCGCTGGTGGTGCGAAGGCCGTACCGACATCATGATGCGGTATTCCGATGCAACCTGGGAGGCGATTCGCCGCGCTGGCTGTACCATGATTTTTTTTGGAGCGGAGTCCGGCTCGAACGAAACCCTGAAAGCCATGAACAAGGATCTGCGTGCCGAAGATACGGTCGCGCTCGCATCCCGCATTCGCAGCTTCGGAATTATCCCTGAGTTCTCGATCATCTTCGGAAATCCGCAAAATCCGGAAGCCGACACCGCCGACTGCATTCGCTTTATTCGCCAACTGAAACGACTCAATCCCGATGCCGAGATCGTCGTCGAGCATTACACGCCGGTGCCGCAGCGGGCAGGCATGTACGGCAACGTCGAAAATCAGGTTCATTTCCCTACCACGGCGGACGAATGGGCAACCGATCGCTGGCAGCGTTATGCCACGCAGAAGGATCCCACAACTCCATGGATCAAGTCGCGGACCAAGCGCTTGATTGACAATTTCGAACTGGTGATTTCGTCTCGCTGGCCGACCGCGCAAGATATACGCCTGCCCCGCTGGGGTCGGATTGCATTGAAGGCTTTGAGCAGCTGGCGCTATCGCTTGGAGGTTTACACCGCGCCATTCGAGCTGAAATGGGCACAGCACATGATCGATTTGCGCAAACCGAAGGTGGAAAGCTTGTGATCGGCGGCCTGACCCAGTCACAGAATTCTCAGCGCAGCCAGACGAGTAACATCGCGGGTTCGGCTCGCCCCCCCGTGCTTTCTGTAACCGCAGGCTATGAACGCTGGGCGCAAACCTACGATGACAGCCACAATCCTTTGTTGGCTCTTGAGCAGCGCAGGATCGCTGCCGTGCTTCCCGACCTCGCGGGCAAGCGAGTGCTCGATGTGGCATGCGGAACCGGGAGGTGGTTCAGCCTGTTGGCGGCGCGCGGCGCAGCCCAACTAATTGGCGTGGATATCTCTCGGGCCATGTTGCGCATTGCCGAAACCAGAGTGAATTTGTCGCCGGCGCTGATTCAAGCCGATTGCGCCGCCATCCCGTTGAAAGACGGCGAACTTGATTTTGCCATCTGCTCTTTCGCGGTAGGACATATTCGTAATCTCGACGGTTTTGCCGCGGAATGCTCGCGCGTGCTGCGAGCCGGTGGGGAACTGTTCATCAGCGATTTGCATCCCGATGCCTATTCGGCAGGGTGGCGCACCGGCTTTCGCGACCATCTCGGCTCAGCCGAAATCGAGACCATTGCCCACTCTTGCAATGATGTTGTTAACAGCTTCCGCTCGAACCGATTCCGGTGTACTGGCAGTTACGGATTTGGTTTCGACGAATCGGAGCGGCCGATTTTTGTCGCGGCAGGAAAAGAAAAGTTTTTTGCCTCCGCTTCGGAGCTCAAGGCCGTGTTTTTCTGTAAATTTCGCAGAACGCACTAAACCGTTCGGACATTGTTATTGGTTTCGGGAATGATGCCACCGAATCTACTCAAGGAGAGAACAGTGAGTGTCACGCGTTTGTTTTCCTGGCCGTTAGCCATACTCTTATCGAACTTCGCGTGGGGATCCGGACATTCTCAAACCAGCGCGCCCCAAACCTTTACCGGCGAAATCATGGACTCCATTTGCGTCGGGTACAAGGGTCATGCCCGCATGATGCGTGAGATGAAGAGCATGGGCACAAATAAGGATTCGTGCATAGAGAAGTGCCTTCAACTGGGGGGCAAGTATGCCCTGTATAACGCGACGAGCGGGACCGTCTATCCGATCGCGAACCCGGAGAAGGCTCGAGCCTTTGGCGGCCAGGTGGTGGAGGTTAGTGGAACCCTGGACAAGAAGAAACTCACCATCACAGAGATCCAGCCCCTTGCCAGTGGAGCTGATGCTGCCCGAGTTCGCACTAGCAATTGAGAAACACATTGTCCGCGACATTGCCTAACGCGGTGCTTCGATTTCTGGCGCATTCCGGCGAGGAAGGCCTACCGGGTGGGTTGCTTCCGTCTGCGAGCTCGCGTCGTTGGGATCGTACGCTCGCGTGGCTGGACTCTGCCGGACTCAGCCTGTATTTCCTTGAGGCGCTCACGAAACGCAACCTGCCTCCTTCAGTCCCTCAAAGTTTTCTCGATTGCCTGGAAGATCGCAAACGCCACAACCAAGAACGCATTTCCCGCATGGGAGAGACCTTCGCGATCCTGAATCACCGATTCGCCCAAGAAGGGGTGGAACACACCGTACTGAAGGGTTTTTCGCTCGTACCCGAGTACTGCAGCGATGCCTCTCTTCGCGCCATGAGCGATCTCGACTATCTGGTAACAGCGAGTTCACTGCCGCGGGCACAGTCGGTTCTGGCTGAGCAGGGTTACGTGTTGAAAAAACAAACCGCCGAGGAATTTGCGTTTTGGATTCCTTCACCGGAGCCTGTGCGGGACAGCCAGCTGTTCCACGCCGCTACTCCTTTCGCTATTGAGCTGCATTTGTCCATCTGGAATTCGTCGTTCACCGAGTTTCACGTGGATGTGCCTTACATCTCAACCAGTGGAGGTCAGATTCGCCGATTCGGTGGTGACGAGTATCGTGCCTTGCGCGATCCAGAAGCCTTTCTGGTTCAGGTCTTACATGCTTTTCGGCATCTCATGCAGGGCTGCGTGCGGCCTTCCCTGCTGCTGGAACTTGCGCAGTTCCTCAGAGGACGGAAACACGACGTGCGGTTCTGGAGGAGGGTGGGGGAACTGGCTCAATCTGATTCCATGCTGCCAGAGATGATCGGCTTTCTCGCTCGCATAGCCAGACAAATATTTGAAACCCCAATTCCTGAACCGGTAGTGCCGTGGGCTGAGCAAGTCCACCCGGCCGCGCAGTTCTGGATCCAACAATACGCGCGGAATTTTGTCATCGAAAGCGTTTCTTACACCGGTCTAAGTGCGTTTCCACCGACTAAACTGTTGCTTTTCCTGAAGGAGATCTACATTCGGGACACCCCACTTCAGGTGAATCTCAAGCGTCGGGCTCTGTATCCATGGCGAGGATTTCGGCGTGCAGCGCAAGCCACAAAATCGTCGCGCCAGACCAAGCTCAGAGGAACTAGCCAACAGGTGAGATGGATTGCATCGCGAGTGGTTTATCACGCCACAACGACCGCTCGTTACTGGTGCGAGTTCCCCCGCTGGCGATCGAAAACCAGAACCATCGCAGCGGTTACCGGCACCGCTGGTACCGGGCAAAATATCAACGCATCAACCTATCTCAATGGGCGACTTTCTACGTAAGAACGCGAGCACGCCGCTGACCGAACATTTTCTCGCGGCACGGGTGCCGTGTCGGCTTAGCACGAATTCTCCGAGCATTCTGGCGGCTGCGCGGGAGAGTTTTTCGGCAGCAGACCCGAACGGGCAGAGGCCCGAATTTTCCATGCGGTTCTGGGCTGACTCGAACAAACACAGTGCAGGTCCTTGGCCAAAACCTTATCTGCGCGGCCTGGATCAGCTCGTATACGCGGGCTTCGACGAAGGAAGCTTCGTGCTGGTGGATCTTTGCAGCCATAGAATTGTCGGGCGCGTCTCAACCACCATGGCGGACGATATTGCCCACTGGAAGAGAGTTATCTTCCCCATGCTCATATCAGTGATCGGAGCCTCAGTGGGGATTACCGAGCTGCACTGCGCCTGCGTGGCAAAAGATAACGGGGGAATTCTGCTGGCGGGCCAAAGCCATTCCGGAAAATCCACATTGGCGCTGGCGCTAGCTTCCTTGGGATTCGACTTTCTATCCGACGACCGCACATGCTGCTCGGTGCGCAATCGTGTCTTGCATGCCTGGAGTTTGCCCACCGACCTTAAACTTCGTGCAGAAGCGGCGAAGTGGTTCTCTGCGTTAACTCCGAGTCTCGCTGCACTGGAGAGCCATGAATTACGCTTCCCGCCTGAAACCTTGCCCTTCATCAATCGCGTTCGCGACTGCAGCCCGCGATGCCTGCTTTTCCTGAACCCGCAGACATCCGCACGGTTTCAGCTCACCAGAATTTCACCCGAAGAAGCGGCGGCGCGGCTGGAAAACGACTTGCTGGCGGAATCGCCTGAGGCGAAGCTGGGTCAGGATGCGGTCATTTCCCGAATCACAAACTTGCCCTGCTACGTTGTCGAATACAACGAGGAGCCATGGTTCACGGCAAAAAGGATCGCTTCCTGGTTCGACGAGCCACACCAGACGCGTGTCTCGCAACTGGAACAGACTTCAGCAAAGGTCCATCGATGCAAGGTTGAGGCCTGTGAGCCGGAGAGTCGTGCGCCTCGGGTGAATGCCTCCCGGCGCATCGATCCACTCGGCCGGTTTGCGGCTTCCGCCCAATGTACCACCCTCTCGGTTATGGGAAGAGCTGTGAGTTTCGAGACCAATTGTGAGGACCTCTCGCACCGAGTCGAAGAGTTGTTCTCCGTCTATCCGCGCTCCGTAGATAGAACCCCGCACTTTCGATGGAGGATCACTCAACATCCAGCTTCGTCGTTCGGAAACTGCGGATTCATGCGCTCTGCTTTTTCGGATTCAAACCTGCGCTTTGCGCAAGTGGGGCAGCGTAGCTTCTATGCCTTGGATCTCGAATCGCGAACAGCGGTGGGCTCGATCACTGAGGAAGTAATGAAAGATGGACTCCGCTTCATTATTTCCTTTATGGACAGCCTGTTTTGCATGACCGCCTCCTCTTTGGGCTTGGTTTCCCTGCACGCGAACTGTGTGGCACGGGATGGAAGAGGAGTCATCATTTTCGGAGAGCCGGGGTCCGGCAAAACTACGGTGAGTTACCTAGCCGCCCAGAGAGGAATGGATTTCCATTCCGATGAAGGTGTCTTTCTCGAGAGCTGTCAAGGTGAGCTGCGGGCCTGGCGAGGATTCTGGCCGGTTGTGTTCCGCCAGCACACTGTAGACATTTTCCCTGAGTTGCAAAGCTGCACTGGCCAATTTACATATGGCGATCTCGCCTTCTGTCCTGCGAACAAGGGCTGGTTGCAAAGTCACGATGCTCGACCAGTGCTACCGGCATGCAATATCTTCCTGAGCCGATCGCCTAGCCGGAGCGTTACACTTGCCCAACTCGCTCCCCTCGAGGTTTACCAACGCCTGGCCACCAGCCTCCTGTTTGAAGAGCAGGAGCAGTTCGCGAAGCAACAAGACGCTGCGCTTTGTATCCTCTCGACCTTGCCAACTTATGCATTAAGTTATGGAGGAGATCCGGCCCCTGCCGTAGAGCTTATAGGGGAATTGTTGTCACGACACGGGGGGATGGCAGACGATAGTGCGATCGCTATCCCTGACATTAGTGTGGAGATCTGTTGTTCGCAAGCAGAACAGCGAGTGGATGATGAGACTCAAGGCTAAGCATCTTCGACATCCGTTCCGGACTATGGCGACCGCAAAAGTCTTGCTGAAGACATATCTGGATGTGAAACTGTTCCCTTATCGCAGCAGGCTCCGCTATCGAGGCGATCCTCGATATAAGTTACAGAACATCACGGAGGGGTTTGCCTCTCGAATCGATAATTCCGATAACGACGAGCAATTGCTAGAGAGGATCTGTGCTGCTTACATCAAAGCCGCTGAACATCAGGAGGCGGCGCGGAAAACCTATCAGCCTTCCCGCTGGTGGACGGAGCAGCGGCAAGAACGCCTGCAACCGGTGACACAGGCGCTCAGGAAACGCGATATTCGAGCTCTGAGGCTGATGTATCGCAATTTCTATCGCGACTCCTGCTCCTCCGGGCTGGTAGCCAGGTCAGGCATGCCCTGGGCCAATGGGCGTAAGGATATGAGAAACATTGATGGCCATTTCTACCTCGGGGATTCCCTGTGCGGTATTGATCATTGGAAGGTGCGGACTAGAGGCCGTTTTGCAATTGCGGATTTGGCAGGCCCCAACATTGGAAATCCGTTTGGAGTGATGGTCGATGGCATGTTGGTTCGGTTCGAAGCACCCTATCAACACTATTGCGCTCACAGGTTGTCTACTCTGCTTGATGCTGGACCAGCTTCGGTCGCGGAAATCGGTGGCGGCTTTGGCGGAATGGCATATTTTCTTCTTCGTGACCGACAGCTGCTGACCTATTTCGACTTCGACCTGCCAGAAACCATAGCTTTGGCCTCGTACTTCCTGATGAAGGCCTTTCCTGCGCTAAATTTCGTGCTTTATGGCGAGAAAGAGTTGAAATCGGAGGAAATGGCCGGTGCCAATGTCGTGCTCATGCCTCTATTCCAACTCGGGCAAATGCCACCACGAAGCGTTGATGTCGCATTCAGTTCTTTCGCGGTTTCCTCCGTTGCAGCTGAGTTGATGTCTGACTATGTCGAGAGCATCTGCCGCGTTACTCGAGGGCATTTCCTTTGCATTGCTGGCGGAAAGTCCGGCGCAAATACCATCCTCAAACTAGCAACCCAGAGAAAGGATGTGCGGGTGGTCGAAACCTGCGTGTCCGCTTGGAACGGACACAAAAGTACGAATTGGAATGACGTCGAAACCCTATACCGAATTGGGGAAAGCCAACTGAACCCTAAACTCGAGTATGCCATTGTCCAGCAGTAAGATGGTCACGATAGCTGCTGGTCCTTGCCAAGCTCGAACCCGTCCAGCTTCATCGGGGATTCGCTCTCAGGAGGCAAATTCCTTCCATGTCGCCCCTTCCTCTTCATCCCAGGATTCGCTCAAGGTGGTGGAATGCGATCAGCCGCCGTTGCGAAGGCAGCCTCGCGCTGATGTCCTTCGGTCGGAGATGTTGTGTCTCGCATCACTGGGGGGCAGTACTCGACCGCTGGTGAGAAATGGAACTATACCCCGTTTCGTCACCAGATAAACCGCAAAGCTCCCCAGCCAGTGCCCACCTTCATAATGTTCACCGGTCAGCGCGGCCAGGCCTGCTCGTCTATGCGCCTCGGCGGTAGCCCGAATTGAGGCAAGTCGGTTGTCGTTCGGCGGCAGTGCAGAAGCGATCCCTTCCAGCATCCAAGCACGGCTGAGATTGAGCCCGTCGAGGTGTGCGAGTTTAGGATCGCTCGGATCGGGAGATACGACCGGCTGGAGCCATTTGCCATCGCCAGTTGTTGAAATCTGTGGCATGAAAGTTCGTAGCCAATGTCCGAACTCCGTCAATGTCAGCACCCGCCGCATCACATCTGACTCGCCGAGACACGGAGAAAGAAAATCCTCACCAGACGGCTCGTATGCCAGCGGACAATTTTTGTCATGCAAATAAAATTGGCGGGCCTTCGCCTGGATGAGATCTGCGAATTTGCCATTACCGGTCGAACGCGCGTAGTCCAGCATCAGCCCAAGCGCAAACGCCGTTTGATCATGCTCTCCAATGCGGACGGGGTTGGAGAGTTTTGGAAGCCAGTCTTGTAGACGACCGAGGGCGGCTTGTTCCAGGGGATGGAGGTTCGCGGCCATCTCCCGCGCATCCGGATCATCCCACTCGCGCAATTCCGAAACAAGTTGCAGCAACCAAGCGAGGCCATACGGGCGCTCGAAGCTCGCTCGACCTTCAGCCTCCAGATAATTTGCTTCTTGGGCGATGTTCTGCGCGGCGAGGCTTTGTTTCAGAGCCTCGCGCGCAGGTTGGGCAAATGAGGCTTTGGGAAAGGTTCTGATCAATCGGACCAACAGCCAATGTCCGTGAACCGAGGAATGCCAATCGTAGCAACCATAGAAAGCCGGAGTGAGTTTGCGTGGTGGGGCCACATCCGCGTCGCTGTTCATGGAATGGCTGATCTTGTTTGGGTATTCCTTGTGGACGCAGGCGAGCGCGAGATTTGCGAAACGAGTTGCGGCGGCGACGTCGAAATCAGTGGGAGAGGGGACGGGCTCAGCTGCACGTGCGGTCACCCCAACCAACAGGAACGTCAAGATGACAAATTTCATCCCTGATACTGTAACCGAACCAAACCGCCGAGGCAGTAGGTCTTCGATGCAGCAAAATCGGGTAGGCGCACGCCACCCTGCGACGCCAATATCCGTCCAGAAGCCTGCCAACCTGTAAGACGAGCACCCTTCTCTCTCATTTTTCCATTCGTCCGTTCCCTGTTACGGGCAGCAAAGAATCGGATAAAATGTTGGCCGCAAATCCGGGTCTTCCACTCAGGGGACCATGAGACTCAGGTTCACACGGCTCGTGATCTTGAAGGAGGAGCACCATGGATCGTCGAGATTTTCTGAAAGGTGTGGCGATCACCGGCGCGGTTCGAAGTGTGGCGCCGAGGGCCACGGCTGTGTCAGACATCGACTCGCGTGTCCTTAAGGTGAGCGCTCTCAACTATGATGGCGCCCGATTAAAGGACAGTCGCTGGAAGGAACAGTACGAGCAGGGTCGCGACTTCTACTTTAATATCAACAATGATGACATTCTGAATGGCTATCGGCTGGCCGCCGGAGTATCCGCTCCCGGCAAACCGCTCGGCGGGTGGTGCGCGAAAAATTCCAATACGGTATTCGGCCAGTGGCTCAGTGGAATGGCGCGCATGTACCGCGCCACCAACGACACCGAGATTCGCGACAAAGCCTCCTACCTGTTGAGCGAATTCGTCAAGACAGTGGGTGCGGATGGTAACGCCGGGATGATGCCCTATCCCTACGAAAAACTGGTTTGCGGCCTCGTGGATATGCACGAGTTCCTGGGCCATCCCGAAGCCATGCCGCTTTTGGAGCGGGTCACTGACTGGTCGAGCAAGAACTTCGACCGCACGCGAGCCCCCGCCAATCCCAAGCCGTGGGAGATGCATTCCGGTAAGCCACTGGAGTGGTACACGCTCCCGGAGCACCTGTACCGGGCGTTCGAGCTCACCGCTAATCAGCAGTTCAAGGATTTTGCCGACGTCTGGTTGTATGACGCCTACTGGAGCCAGTTCGAGAACTCTGCCTCCCCGGCCCGTGCGACGGGAGTTCACGCTTACAGTCATGTGAACTCGTTCAGCAGTGCGTCCATGCGCTATGCCATGACGCGAAACCCGGAGCACCTGCGGATCGTGGAGAACGCGTACGCCTTCCTCCAGAACACTCAGTGCTACGCCACCGGCGGCTATGGGCCCGTCGAACGGCTGATGCCGGCCGGCAGTCTGGGCAAGGCGCTCGAGTGCCAGCTCAATACCTGCGAAACCCCGTGCTGTACATGGGCGGGTTTCAAGATGTCGCGCTACCTGATGCAGTTCACCGGCAAGGCTCGCTACGGAGACTGGGCGGAGCGACTGCTGTACAACGGCATCGGGGCGGCCCTGCGGATCCATGGTGATGGCCGGCACTTTTATTATGCCGACTACCGGCTCAACGGCGGCGTGAAGGTGCACACCCGAAACCAGTACACCTGCTGCTCAGGAACTTACATTCAGAACATCGCGGATTTTCACAACCTCATTTACTACAGGGACGATTCCAATCTCTACGTGAGCTTGTACGTGCCATCCGAACTGACCTGGAGGCGGGCCGACGGGGAGGTAAAGGTCACACAG
>Ga0126381_100001392_pt1 | contig 26083 bp, 33 predicted proteins | sample PanSoiMetPlot_28_FD_96465 | JGI IMG/M metagenome (GOLD analysis project Ga0126381, IMG submission 96465) | Tropical forest soil microbial communities from Panama - MetaG Plot_28 | ecosystem: Environmental > Terrestrial > Soil > Tropical forest > Bulk soil | place: Panama | collected 2016-02-17
CGGTGGGTGGTGGGCGCGTCGAACGGCCCGAGGACCTCGAAGCGCTCGCCGAAGCCGGTCAGCCCGGTGTTCTCCAGGTCGCCGTACTCCTGGGTCTCGAGCTCGCCATAGGTGAACGATTCGAGGTTCTGATACTCGGTGCCCACGCCCACGTCGGCGATCGGCGGCAACGCCCACACCAGGTCGGGCGTGATCAACCCCTGCGACGGGGCGTAGGCCTGCACGTAGCGGTGCTTGTCGGTCGCCTGCACCGCTTGCGGCCGGTACAGCGGGCGATCGATCAACTGGTCGGTCTGGGGAATGCCCGATTCGATCGGGTACGCGTGGCAGAACAACTGGCTCACCGTCGAGCCGCCCATGGCGCGCACGTCGTAACTGTCCGGACCGATGTACGGGCCGGCCTCGACACTGAAGGTGGAGCGGTAATTGGCAAGTGTCGGCATATCTCCTCAGGGCGTCTCCAGTGGCGGCGCCACGTCGGCCTCGGCCGGCGCGAGCTCGGGCGCGTGCGCAGCCGAGGCACCCACCAGCGAGGGCGCGGGCGCGTGGGCCACGCCATTGGCCAACACCGGTGGCGTGCCGAGCCGCAGGACCACCAATCGCGGCGGTGGCAGCACGAGCCCACCCACAAGGCTCGGCGAGCTCGTGCGCGGGACCCAGCTCAGCACCGGTGGTGCGGACGGCGACCCGGTCGCCAGCGCCGGCGCACGAATCGCGGGCTCGAGGTCCAGCATGGGTGCTTCGCCTGGCGGCACCGGCTCGAGCGGGACCGGGCCGCGGTGCACCGCTATCTCGACACTGACCGCGGTCGAGACGCCCGCGGCGACGGTGATCAGGTACGTGTTGCCCGTCGGACGGAACACGGCCGCGAGGCTGGCGGCAAGCGCCTGGCCGAGCGCGACCACGACCTGGTAGGTGCGCGTGCCCAGACTGAAGGTCAGACTTGCCAGTTGCGACTGGGTGAGCGCGCGCTGCAGACGGACCTGGCGGAGCAACGCGATGAGTTGTGGTTGCCCGAAGCCGACCGTCAGGCCCACCTGCTTTGTCAGAGCGAGCGTCTGCGCCTGGGTGATGCTGCGCGTAGCCAGGAAGACCTTGCGCGAACTCACGCTCAGGGCCTGCGCCTGGGTGACGCTGACGGCGCGCTGCAGCACCCGCCCGAACGCCAGCGCGCTCGCCTGCGGCTGGTTCACCCCGCGGACGAGGCGGACCTGCTTCTGCGCGGTCAGCACCTGCGCCTGAGTGGCGATCACCGCGCGCGCGAGGAGTTGGCGCACACTCAGCGAGAGCGTCTGTGCCTGGGTCAGGCTCAGCATCCTGACCAGAGCGCGTGCGGCGCTGAGCGCCAGCGTCTGCGCCTGGCTGAGACCACGACTCAGCCGCACCTGCTTGGCGAGCGTGAGCGCCTGAGGCTGACTGAGCGTACGCACCAGCGACGCCTGCCTGGCCAGCACCAGGATTTGGGCCTGGGTGACGCCGCGGCCCAGTCCGACCTGCTTGGCCAGGGCGAGCATCTGGGCCTGGGTGAGCGCCCGTCCCAGACTGGTCTGCTTGGCCAGGGCCAGCGTCTGCGCCTGAGCGAGGCTGACCGTGCGCAGGTAGACACGCTGACTCACGAGCGCCAGGACCTGCGCCTGGCTGAAACCGCGCCCCAGACGCGCCTGCTTCACCAGCGAGAGCGTCTGCGCCTGGGCGAGCGCGAGCGTCCTGAGAAACGCCCGCGTCACGCCGAGCGCCAGCGTCTGCCCTTGCGTCAGTCCGCGGGCCAGTGCCAGGCTTCGCCGTAGCGAGAGGACCTGGGCCTGGCTGAGGCTGAGGGTGCGCAGATACACGCGTTGGCTGACGAGAGCCAGTGTCTGGAGTTGGCTCAGCCCGCGGTTCAGCCGCGCCTGCTTGACCGCGGACAATGTCTGCGCCTGGCTGAGGCCGAGCGTACGAGCGAGAAGTTGGCGCACCTGCAGCCCGACCGTTGTGGTCGGCCCGATGACGTCAGTCTCGAGACGGTCATACGACGGCACCGCCTCGAGGTCGCTGTAGAGCAGCGTCTCGAGCGTCTGGTACTGCTTGGCCGGCAGCTGCTGCAGGTACGCGACCACGGCTGGCCTAGCTGAAGGTCACCCGCGCGGTGAACTGGATCGAGTCGCCCGAGTTCAGCGCCTGGCTGAGCCCATCGAAGATGGCGTACAGGACTCCGCCAGATGGCGGTGAGCCAGAGCCGGCCGCGTCGAAAATGCCGACATTGGTGATGGTGCGCCCCGCGGTGGCGGTGATGGTGCCGACCACCTGGTGGGTGTCGTTAGTTACCGTGACGGTCGCCTGCGTACTGGTCCCGTTGGCGCGCGCCTCGGGCGCCGGCGTGCTGAGGTCGGTGCTGGCCGCGGCACCGGCACCCGCGCCGGTACCCCAGCCGATAAAGTGCGGCTCGGTCTGCGCGGGCGTCGCGCCGATCATGCGCCCGCTCAGGATGGCTTTGCCGACGGTGGGGACGAGTGACGCCACTGGTCGTAGTACTCCTTGATTCTCTGGGGAAGACTGTGGTGGTCGAAGCTGCTCACTTCGCCGAGCTCCTCGACCTCACGCGCGGGACATTCCAGGTCGCACGCCGTGTGCTGCGGGCAGGCGCGGATGAGCCTGGCGCTGAGACTGCCATGCGTCGGCTGCAGCGACTCGGTCATCTCAGTTGCCGTACTTCAGGTCTTCGAGCGCGTCCAGGCTCAGCAACCGCACCAGGTCGTCGGGAATGGTCACCTTGACCACGGTCCCGTTGTCGAGTTTGCAGGTAACGATGATCTGGCCGGTGTGCACCCACAGCCCATTCGTGTGCGTCGCCAGCAGGTTCGTGGGCTGTGTCGCCGCCGGCTGCGTCATACGTCGAGCACCTGTTTGCCCTTCTTTTTGATGACGATCGACGGACGGTCCGCCGCGCCCGTCGCCACCGCGCGATCGCGCGCCAGCACCGCGTCTTCGATAGCGCGGTACGCCCGGACGTACTCGGCTTCGTCGCCAATGCCCAGCTCGTGCATCGCCTGCGCCCGCGGCATGTTGAGGAAGCGCTCGCCGTCGACGACGTCGGGGTCACCGCGCTCGAGCGGGTCCAGGCAATAGCCGTCCCTGGAGACGCGGCGGATGGTGTCCGTGAGCAGCAGCGCGTACGCGCGCTTGACCTCCTCCTCGGTCTGGCAGTACCGGCGCGCGCCCGAAATCAGCTCGATGCGGTAGTAGCCAGGGCCGAAGGTGCAGCCGGGTCGGTGGTCCATCGCTCAGGTTGGCGTCACGGTCGCGTCGGCGCTCACCGCGTTCAGGCCGGTGCCCTGACTGGCCACCCGATAGTGGATCAGCACGGCACTGGTCAGCCCGCTCAGGACGACGCTGTGGGCCGTGACCCACGCCGCGGCATAGGCGGTATTGCCATACGCGGTCGTCGTGCCGTACTCGACCAGCGAGTCGCCCGGGAGCGTCGTCGTCCAGGTAATGGTCGCCGAGCCTGTGCCGGGCGTGCCGACGACGCCCGCCTGCACGGTCGCTGCTGCCTGTGGGCGCGCGCCCTTGCCAACCCCGCTCGACCCGGCACTCGCGTCGGTCGGCCAGGTCGCCGGTTTCGTATTGCCGAGGTCCGCGGCGTAGTCGACCGGCGTGTGCGTCCACAATCCGCCCGCGGCGCCCTGGCCTGCGATCGGCATGGCTTATGGCGCCGGTGGCGGAGCCGGCATCGCGCCAGAGTTCGCGGTCGCCTCGGTCGTCGCCACGCCGGACGCCGGCGGCTCGGCCGAACCCGGACTGACCAGGGTGCGGAAGGCTTCGGTGTCGTCGACAGTCAGCTCGCCCTCGACCGTGAAGCCCAGCCGCAGGTACGTCTCGGCATTGGTGGCGGGACCGATGAACGTGTCGCCGTCCGGGCGCTTGTAGGTGAAGTACAGGTTGCCCGGCGGCGTGCCGAGTGGTTCCTGTTGGGCGGCCTGCGCCGCGTCCAGCCATGCGCTCATGCGCGCCTCCGTGCTTCGCGGAGCGGGTCGTAGCCACGCCCACGCTGCAGTTTCGAATCGAGCTCTTCCATACTCATGTGCGTCTCGACGCCCGCCATGCGCGTGTCTGCCGCGGGCACGGGCTCAGGCTTGTCTGGGGGCAGGCGCAGTTTGAGCCCGGTCTGCGCCTTCGCGTCCTCGAAGATCTCCTCGAGCTCCGCCGTGGTGCGCAGACTGAACGGGTTGTCCTGGTCTTCGTCGAGCACGTACTGCGGCACGCGCTGCGCGATGCGCCGAATCATGGTGATCAGCTTCGCCCGCTTGCGCTGGCCGGCCAGGATTTCCGCCCTGACCTCGCTGGTCCACTCGCGCGCCTCCGACGGCCGCAGCATGACGAAGCCCAGGTTTTCGTACATGGTGCGGTTGTTCGGATCGCTCTGCAGTTGGACGATGTCGCCGTCGGGGCGGCGATACCACGCCAGCGGAAAGTTGTACGTCAGGCCGACCGAAGGGTTGCCCTCGATCGGCGCCGCGCGTTGCTCGAGGCGCTCGAGCAGCGACTGGCCCGTGTCCTGCGCCATCTCAGCCGATGCCCTTGGCCCAGACGCCGAAGGTCGGCCGCATCATCTGGTGGCCGAAGATCACCTCGCTGGCCAGCTTCCAGGTGAAGTAGTCGATGTCATAGAAGAGGTGCATCTTGGGTGACCGCTGCACGATCAGCGCGAGCGCCTCACGCTGAAACGCGAAGTTGTTCGCCTGGCCACCCGCCGGCTTGACCAGGTTGGTGGTGACGAACAGGTTCATGCCGTACATGTCGCCGAGACTGCCCGTGACGGCGGGCTTCGGATTGCCGATGTACAGCGCATTCGACCAGCGATCGAGGCCGATCTTGTTCGCCTTTTCGGCCGGGCTCAGGATGAGGAACCGATCGTCGGCCGGTGCGTCGGCGTCGTCGAGATACTGGTTGGAACGGATCACATCGACGTCGGCGAGCGCGGTGCCGAGCGTGCCCACGGTCTGGGTGAAGCCGGCCACGTCGGCCGCCAGTTTGGAGTCGATGTCGCGGGCGATGGCGTAGCCCATCTTCATCTGGTACTCGTTCTGGACGTCGACGATCGACTGGACCTTGACGATGTCCTCGATGCCGACCGCGGCGTAGTCCCAGATATTCAGGGTGATCGTGGTCGCGGTCTCGGCAACGGTCTCGTACACGATCGCGGTATTTTCGGTTTTTGCCCGCGCGGCGACGTTACCCACCGAGGCCACCTTGACCGTGCGGCCGACGCTGGCGTCGTCCTCGAAGCCGCGGTTGACGCACTTGGCGAAGACCAGGTTGCTTTCGGTTGCGCGCAGGACCTGCTTGGACCAGATGTCGGGCGAGAAGACGCCGTCGGCGATCGTCTTGTCGACAAATTCACTTGCACCAGTGGCCACTGGCTTCTATTCCTTTCGGCGTCTCACCCGATCTGGGTGAGGAGATCACCGCCGCTGTTCGCGGCGCACGTCGATGCCGCGCTCGAGCCGGACGCGCACGCCCGGTCTCGGTCGGCCCTTGTCGTCGAAGTAGCGGTCGTACTCCTCGAGCGTCATGGCGGCGACCTGGGCGTCCGTGATCTCGCGGTACGTCTGGGCAGGTCCTCCGTCTAGCTCGGGCGACATCTCGCTGCCGACGGTCTGTGAAAGTTGCGCCTTGTCGAGGGCGCTCGAGCGTTTCCTGACCTCTTCCGAGACGCCGTGGCGAATCGCAGCGTCCTGGACCGCGGACAGGTAGGCCTCGTAACTGGCGTACTGTTTGCCCTGCACCTCGCGTTGCACCGCTTCGGGCAGGGATGCCTGAAAATTCCGAATGCCAGTCAGGTACGGATTGGCGTCGAGCTCCGCCTGCTGCCGCGCGAGCTGGCGCTGCTGCTCGAGGTTGGCCGCGTCGAGCTGGCCGAGGGTGTACAGGTCGCCGCGGTCGTACGCCTGCTGGCGCTCACGATCCTGGGCGACGCGCGCCTGGTCCTCGAGCATTCTGCGCGCGCGCTGATTGGCGTAGTCGCCGAGCCAGCCGCGCAGCACGTCGTCCTGCTCCATCTCGTCGCGCGGGACGTTCTTGACCAGCAACCGCAGCTTTTCGCGGGGGTCGGTCGTGGCGTCGACCGCGGACATCCATTCCGGTGTCTCGGGCGGGGTCGGCTCGGCTGGCTCGGACCCAGGCTGATCAGCCGAACCGTCCGCCACCTCGGGTGGAGTTTCCGCCGTCGGCTCTGGAGGTGGAGCGTCCGGCGGAGAGGTGCCATTGCGCCGGCGGCGCGAGCGACGTTCCTCCGTTGGCGGCTCGGCCTGGACGACGTCGAGCTCGTCGAGCAGGTCGGGGTGCGTCGAGCGCCGCAGGTCCATCGTCACTTCGATTTGCTCGCCTTCGTCGGCCGCGATTTTCCGGCTTTGCTCATGGCAATCGCAATCGCCTGCTTCTGTGGCCGGCCCGCCTTCATCTCGGTGCGGATGTTGGTCGCTATCCCCGCCTTTGTCTTCGCGGCCTTACCGCCCAGCAGTGGCATCGCTACCCCTTGATCTGGCCGAAGGTCGTCGGCGCGTTGAAGGCCGGCATGGTGTTCTTGATCTGCGCCAGCGCGTCCTGCGGGTCGAGGCCGTACTTCTCCTGCATACCCTGCAGCACCATGTTCTGGGTGCCAGGGCTCGAGCGGTAGAACTGGACCGAGTTGAGCTTGTTGGGCGTCGGGATGGCGTTCAGCACGTTCTGCGGGTCGTAGCTGTTGGTGGCGCCGGTGCCGCCGCGGATGTCGTCGATCGTCTGCTGCAGGTTGGCCGTATTGGGTGTACCCCAGTTCGGCGTGACCGGTTGCCCGGCGTAGCGGTACTGCTGGGTCTGGTACTGGCCGCCCGCTGGCGCGGCACCCGCGGTCGGACCCGCGGAGAACTGGCCCATTGGCGTCTGCGCCATCGGCTGGACGGCACCAGGATTCCATTGCGGTATGCCGCTCGGAAGTTGCGGGGCGCCGCCCTGACCCTGCGGTTGGAATTGCGGCGCGCTCGCCTGGCCGCCCGTGTACACGCCGCCAGCGCGAATGTCATTGAGCATCTGCTGCATGTTGCCCATGCCTGAAAAATCGGTCTGGTTGGTGGTGTTCGGCGCCTGGAAGCTGGCCACCGGCTGGCCGCCGAGCAGCCCGCCCAACTGACCAATCACCTGCGCCTGACGGAACGGGTTGGCTTGCAGCGCCGCCGCGGCGTTGATGGCGTCCAGTTGCTGGCGGTAGTACTGCTCCTGGGCGGCGAGCGTCTGCTGGCCCACCTGGGGCCCGTTCACGCCTGCCTGACCTGTCTGACCGGGCGCGCCCGGCGCGTAGTACTGACCGAACTGATTCGCGAGGTTCTGGGCCTGCGCGAAGTACTGCTGCTGCGCGGCCAGCGTCTCTTGCGGCGTACCGGCACCGGGCGGGCCGCCGCCGGCCTGGCGGATGGCGTTATTGCTGTCCTGGACCCAGGCGTTCATCGCCGCGTTCCAGTCCGAGCCCCGCGACAGGTAGTACGCGCGCTGCACGTCGGGCGGCTGGTCGGAGAACTTGCTACCGCCCCAGTCCGTGCCCGGCGGTTGGATGGCGGTGGGCGCCTGGTACATGCCTGTCTGACCAGCCTGCGCCACCGCCTGGTTCTGCGCGGCACTGTTCAGGTTGCTATAGGTGGTGAGGCCCTGCAGCGTTTGCTGTGGCAACTGCGACGGGGGGGCACGCTCGAGCTCCAGGGCGTGTTGCGCCGACGTGGTCGCCATCGACGACAGGTCGCCGTTCCAGCCCATGGCGCGCGCCTGGGTGGTGCTGACGCGCTGCAGTTGGCCGCTGGGCAGCACGTAGCTGATCTGGGTGTCGCCATACTGGTTGGTGTCGTACGTGCCCGGATCAAGTCGCACGAACGTGCCAGGCGAAAACTCGGACTGGGACGGCGCGGCGTACCAGCCCGTGAGGCCGGCGCCCGCCTGGGCGGTCGAAGCGGCGCCCTGGATCTGCGACAGGGTCTGGCCGACGTCGGGACCCGTGTAGCCAGGGATGTAGCCGATGCTGCCGAACTGCTGGCCCGCGGCGAGCGTCGAGGCGCCGATCGGCGCCGGCTGCCCAGGCCCCCAGTTCTGGCCGTACAACTGGGCCACGTTGTTGGCGTAGCTCAGGTTGTACTCGCGGATCGCCTCCTGGACGTTCTGCATGTTGCCCGAGGCGACCGCGCCCGAGAGCTGATCGATAAAGGCGGCGAGTTGTGGATTGTCAGGCATCAATCAACTCAAGCAGTCACCGGGGCACGGAAGTTGGTGGTCTGGGGCATGGGCTGCATTGGGATCGCGGGGTTCTGCCATACGGTGCCGGGCGGCGGCGTGGCACCCCCCGCCCACGGGCCGACCGCGCCGCTCGAGACGATCGGCGGCGGTGCCGGCGTGGGTGTCGTGACCGGCGGCGCCGAGGCCTGCAACGACGCCGTCGCCTGCTCGGGCGTGCTCGTCGTCGGCGAGGTGAACTGACGCTGGGCCTGCGGCACGTAGTCCTGGCCGGTCTGCTGCTTGTACAGGTCCATCGCGCCGCGCAACGCCGCGTAGGCCTGCTGCGCGGTGTTCGGATCACCCTTGACCGCAGGATTGGCCTGGTTGACCATCGCCGCGGCCGAGTCGTACACCGGCTGGCCGCCGCCGAGCTGGGTGACCCACTCCTGCAGGCCGCCGACCAGGTTGGCGCCCATGCCCGACGGGGCCGAGGTCATCTTCGAGCCGGCGATGGCGTTGATGGCGTTGTTGAGCCCGCCGGTGGCTGCGGTCACGCGGTTTTGCAGCAGGCCCGCGCCGGTCTGCGCGCCCTGCTGCACGCCCTGGAGCGCCTGGGTGGCCGCGGTAACGCCGAGCTGCTGCCGCTGCGTCTCGGCGTTCTGCTGCGCCGCCTGGGCGGTCATCGCCTGGGTCAACTCCTGGATCAGGTTCTTGGCCTGGTCCTCGGACATGCTGCCGTCAGCGACCTTGCCGCCCAGTTGCTGGATCAGCGCCTTCTGGGCGTCGCTGATGCTCTGGCGGTTCTGGTTCTGGGTGAAGACCGGTTGGCCGTTGTCGCCGATGGTGACGACGTACGGCGCGGTCGTATCGGGCGTGATGGCCTGGCCGGCCTGCGGGCTCGGCGGCGGGTGGTAGTCCGCTTTGGGGATTGTCTTCGTCTCGCCGTTTGAGCCGATCAGCTGGATAACCGACGACCTGGGGTCGTTGCTGGCCATCGTCCAGGTGACGTCGGTCGGCAGCGCGTTGCCAGCCTGGTCCTTGGCCTCTTGCCAGACCACGCCACCCTGGCCGTCATCCACCGGCATGTACGTCTTGCCATTGCGGACCTGTGGCGTCAGTTGGTTCGCCTTCAGTCCGGTCGGCGCGGCGAGGATGACAGCCGCCTTCTTTGCTTTCGGGTCGTAATTGACGAACCCGATGCCAGGCACGTTGAACTGGCTGTCCTTCTCGCTGCTGATGATCTGGCCGTCGGGCCCGCGGGCCGGTGTTGCGCTACCGTCGGGCTTGACGACGTAGACGGTGTCGCCGATAGCGGTGATGCTGCCGGCCGGGTCCTTCGGAATGTCGATAACCGAACCCGTTGCTGGATCGCGCAGACTCACCGGCCTGGTCGTGGTGTCGCCGGGCTGGATGACGTTGCCCTGGGCGTCGATCTTGTCGAGTTGGTTACTCGGACTCGGCTGTTTCGCCGACGTCGGGGCTGCACTGACCGGTAGTCCCTCGACGGGCTTCAGTGGTCCGCCTGGATCTTTGGGGTCGCGGCCGTAGTAGGTGATGCTCTGGTCGGGGTTGCGGACCTGAGTGATGTCCGTCCAGCCAGTGACGGTGCCTGTCTTGTCCTTCGGCGTGTACTTGGACACCTCGCCCGTCGGCGCGATTTCGAGCGTCGTCCCGTCGGCGAAGGTGTACAGGTCGTATGGGCCGGGAATGTCAGGCCCGTTCGGGTCCTTCGGATTCTTGACCGTTGGTGTGCTCGCCGAGCCGACCTGGCCGCCGTGCTGCTGGGTCAGTTGCTTGAGCAGCGCGTCGCGTTGGGTGGTGTCAGGCGGCGCCGGCGGCGGCGCGGGATCCCAGGGTGCTGGAATGTTCGTTCCCGGCCACGGCATCAGAACGGTCCTTTACTTCGGTTTACGAATCTGTAAACACGACGCGAGCATAATAAGGGTCCCGCGCCACGTTCATGGCCGGGACCGCGGCACCACGAAGGAGAATTCGCCGTGCACATTCCATCGTATCTCCGGACCATCCTGAGTTACCTGCCGTTCTGTATCGCCATGGCGGTAATCGTCGCCATGTTCGGCCTGCCACTTGTCGTTGCTGCCGGTATAGGCTGGCTGGCACCTGGCATTGGCGTCTGTGCGCTCGGCCTCCTGGTCGTCGCGATTTGTCGGCGACTGCACATTACCTGGCTCAACTAACGCCTGGGCAGCGGCGCCCGCTCGACTGAGCCAGTGCCGCCGGCCGCTCGAGAGGGCAACGGGGCGCGTGTCGTCGGCGACGTGAATCCACCGGTCGCGCTATAGCGCGGATTCAGACCAGCGGCGGCCAATCCGATACCCACAAGGGGATTGAGACCGCCCTGCAACGTCGACTGCAGGACCTGCGACACGCCAATCGGCGCCACGTTTTCGCCATACGCAATGGGCCCGGCTCGGGCAACCTGGAACGGCGGCTTGCCTGCCGCGGTCAGTGCGGCGTCGATGCCCGCGCCCACGGGTGCCGACAACCGATTGACAATGAAGTTGGTGGGCTGTGTCCCGCGGCGCTTGGGGTCGCTGACCTCGGTATTCGCCAGGTTCAGGTATGCCTGGACGTTGCCCGGCAGGATGCCAAAGTGCAGCAGTCCACCGTTCGGATTCTCGACCTCGACTTCGAACTGGTGACCCGGTTCGTTGTCCAACGTCGAGTGTCCAGTGAGCGCGTAGTTCAAGGCTTCGGTCGCGACCATCATGCCGGCAATGGTTTTTGCGAGAAACTGGGCGCGCGCGCCCTGACCGCTGCCACCGAAGATTGCTGAGCCCAGTTGCCGAACAGTCGCTTCATTCCAATCGGACGCCTGCAATAACAAGCGCTGAGCGTCGACCAACGTCGGATTGCGGCCCATGGCGGCGTAGTTGAGCCCGCCAAACCGTTCATTCACCACTTGCGCCGCAGTCTGCGAGTCGAGCCCGCCTTTGGTCAACGCGTCCCACGCCGTCGCTTTGGCGAGCGGCACGGCGCGGTCCCACAGCGCGGACTGCAGGATCTCAGGCACGGTGCCGCGACGTCCGAGCGGTACACCGGCCAGCGCCAGGCCGGCCACGCCACCCTTGGCCGCATTCGCCCACGCCTCTTCGTCCGTGCCGCCGGTCAGCTTTGTCTCGGTATAGCCGGCCGCAGCGCCACCCACGCCAGAGACGCCACCCGCAACCACGCGGCGCCACACGGCGTCGCCGAGCTGCGCGCCGACGTCCTCAGGCCGCGCGTGCTCGGCCAGGCCCGTGACACCGGCTTGAGCCGCAGCGTCGAGAGTGTCGGCCATGCTGCCACGCAGCCCTTGCGCAAAACGATCGCTGACAAACGCGCGCGCGTAGTTTGAAAGCGTCTGGGGCGAAGTAAACGCCGCGTTGAGTCCCTCGGTCAGCGTGTGGAAATTCGATAGCGAGAAGAGCGTGCCTTTCGCTGTGCCAATCGCCCTGAGAACCGCACTCCCAAGCGGATTACTGGCGATCTGCCCCATGTCGGTGACGGCCTTGATTGGCGCGACGACGTCTGGACTGAATACATAGTTGGCGAGGAACGTGTGGGGGTCATCCGTGACAGCGCGAAACTCGCGCGGCGCGTTCCTGATGGGCGCCGCCTTGCCCTGGTCCTGGAGCTCGGCCACCAGTTTGCGCGCCGCCGCATCCCGCAACTCGCCGCGGAGTTGCATGACCTGCTCCTGCACCGCGGGAATGCTGAGGTCCGCGCCCATGGTGCGGAATCGGTTCTCGGCCATGACCCGCGCCGCGTCAGACTGGCGGCCGACCATATTCGCGTAGTTCTTGAGCACGCCCGCAGTTTCGACAGGCAGATTCTCGACGGGCCCCAGCGCGGAAGCGACCAGTGAACCAAAGCGCGAGACCACCGCACCGGGTCCGCTGGGTGTGGCGGCCGGCGGGGGTGGCGATACCGCTGTGCGGCTGGTGAGCGCCTCGAGCGGCGGCATGCCGCGTTCACGCGCGATGTTCTGCAGGCCGGTCAGGACGTCCGTCGCCGGCTGTTCGGGCAACGGTGGCGCGAGCGGGCCAGTGCCCGGACGCAGCGTGGCCGCGATTTCGGGCTCGAGTTGAAGCGGCGGACTTACCCCTTCGGGGGGAACAGGTCCGGGTGGCGGCGGCTGCGCTCCTGGTCGCGCCGCAACTGGTGCAGGTGCCGCAGTTGGAGCGCCTTCACGCGCGCCTGCAGTTGCTGCTGGAGCGACGGCTTCGGGGGTTGCTGGGGCTCCGCCACGCGCCTCAGTGTACGGCACGTCGAACGGCAATTCCTCCGTCGGCGCACTCGGCGCTCGATACAGGGGCGTGTCGTCGGCGTACCCGGCCAGGTCGTTCGCGGCATCCAGCACCTGGCTCCGCTCGGCCGTGAGCTGCTGGATCTGGTCGCGCAGCTCCGTCGGCGTCGCCAGTCGGCCGCCCAGGTTCTTCAGTCCCGACTGTTGCGCGGTGCGGACCTCGCCCGACCCGGTGAGCAGCCCCGCCTTTTCCCACCATAGCGGCTCATATGCGCTCACGCCCTGGCTGCGCGCGAGCTCGAGCAGGCCCGCGTTCGTCCAGCCGGCACCCCACGGCGGCCGCACCGGGCCCATGCCGCGGGAGTTGTTGAGCTGATCGTCGAGGCCGGCGATCTGTTGCTCGATCGTCTCGTAGCGCTGCTGCAGGTCCTCGAAGTGACCGAGGCGTTCGTCGAGTGTGAGCGGCTGCGCATCGACCGACGGCGGCTCGGTGCGCAAGCGGTACGGATTCTCGGCAATCGCGGGCGCGGCGGGCTCGACGGGTGCCGCGGTAGCGGGCGCGCGCAGCGGGTTGTCGGCGACCCACTGGCGCAGCGTGTCGTTGATGTCCTTGCCAGCGATGCCGGCGTCGGTCTGGGCCGCGACGAAATCGCGCAGGCCCTGCTGCACGTCCTCGGGGTACTGCTTCAACGTGTCGGCGAGATCGGCGACCGACAGCCGCGCAGGTGGACTGAACGGGTTGATGCCCTGGGCGAGCTGCCGCGAACGCAGCGCGGCCTGGACTTCGGGATCGGCGAGGAGGTCGCCGAGCGCGGCGCCGGGACGAAGTCCGCCACCCATCAGTGCCCAGTTGGTCGGGTTGAGCACTTGCTGGCCCAGGAACGTCGACGCTGGTCCGAGCACGGGCTGCTCTTTGAGTGGGTTATGCTGCGCCACCCAGTCGTTGATTTGCTGCTCGAGCACGTCGCCGCGGCTCAGCGTGCCGATACCCGGCAAGCCTGGGCCGCCACCGCCGGGGATCAGGCTCTCGAGGCCGATTGGCTCCCAACGCGTGCCGGATTCGTCGATTTGCCGATTGACCTCCTCGAGCTTCGCGCGCTGGTCCGGCGGAAGGCCAGCCACGCCTGGGTTGCGGCTCGGGTCCAATGCGCTGGCGACCGCGGAGGTAACAGGGCTCACGAAGTTGCCCGCGGCATCCGCGGCCTGATTGAGGATGGTCATGCCCCGCGACGCCAGCGGCGCGATCGCCTGTTGCGCGCCCTGCACCGCCTGCTGCGCCGCCTGGACTGGACTCGCGAGCGGGCTCGGTGCCGGCACCTGCGGGTTGTCGACGGCCATGCCGCCCTGCAACTGGCCCATGCGCGTTTCCATCTGGTCAGGCGTCATCCACTCGCCGCCGCCGCGCAGGTCGGTGCCGCTCGAGCCCACGTGGAACGCGCCGGTGCTGGGGTCGTAATTGTCCGCGGTGAAGTAGTGGCCGGGCGTCGAGATGGTGACCGGGTTGCCCGAGCTCGCCTCTTTCGCCAGTGCGTTCCAGTCGGCGCCGACCATGCGGTGCGGAATCTGCAGCTTGTCGAAGAGCGCGGACTCAGAGCCGAGTCCCGCCATGCCACTGTCGGGCGTCCAGCCGACCTGCCGGGCGAGACCGAGCGCCTCTTGTAGCGTCGGCTGGCGACCCATCATGGTCGCGAAGCGCACGGCCGCCGCGGGCCCGCACGCCGCGTACGCCTCGGCCGCGGTGAGCTGCTTGTCGGCAAACTGGCTGATCGCGGGCAGCACGTTGGAGGCGGCCTGCTGCACGGCCTGCGTGGCGCCCTGGACGGCCCCACCGATGGCCTGCTTGGCACCGCCCAGGATGTCCTGCACGTAGCGCTGCGTCTCGGCAAACGGCGGCACGCCGCCGTACTTGTCGACGTTGCCGGCGCCGGCGTTGTACGCCGCCAGCGCTTTGCTCCAGTCGCCACCGTATTGCTGCAGGTGCTGCGCGTCGAGGCGGGCCGCGGCATCCAGCGCGGCGTACGGGTCGTGCGGATCGACGCCCATGCCGGCCGCCGTGCCGGGCATGAACTGGGCGATGCCGATCGCACCCGCGCCGCTCCTGGCCGACGGGTTGAAGCCCGATTCCTGCTGGATCTGGCGCACGAAGACGTCGGGATCGATGCCGGCCTTCTGGGCCGCCTGGCGAGCGTAGGCCTGCAGGTCGCCGCCGGGCTCGGCCTGCTGCAGGGGCTGCGGCTGCTCGGGCGGCTTGAACTGTTGCAGGGCTTGCAACGGCTGCAGTTGCTGCAGTTGGCTCGTGGCGTCGTCGAGGACCTGCTGGCCGTGCTGCTGCAGGCGCTGGGTGATGTCCTGGAGGCCCTGCTGCGGCGCCTGCAGGACCGTGGGCGCGTTCTGGGTCAGCGGCTGCAGTAACGACTGGCCATAGTCCTGCAAGCGGCCGGTGATGTCGGAGAGGCCCTGCTGCGCGCTCTGGCCGAGTTGCTGGACACTCGAGCCCGCCTGTTGCAGTGGCTGCAGCAGGCCCTGGCCGTACTCCTGGAGTCGGCGCGTCGCCTCGTCGGTGGCGTCGTCCAGCAGCAGGAAGGGCACGGCTCAGCCTGGCAGGACGCCCGGTGGTGGCGGGGCGGGCATCGGCGGCGGCGCGAGCGGGGCGGGCGCCGGCGGCATGGGCAACGGCATGGGCAACGCGGGCGCCGGCGCGGGCACCTGCTCGGGTTGGGCGAACTGCTGCGCCTGCGCGCCCTCGGGCGGCTTCGGCACTGGCACGTTGGCCTTCGCCGCCTGCGGCAAGGCTGGCTGCGTCTCGAGTGGTTTGTCCGGCGGCATCACCGCGCGGCCGTCGTCGATCAACCGCTTCATGCTCGCCATGAACTGGGCCGGGTCGCGCGCCGCCTCCGCCTGCAGATACTGGCGGTCGCCCGTCAGGATGGCCTGGTGATACCGCGCGTCGAGCTGCTCGTTACTGACGCGCGAGACATCGGGCATCGTGCCTTTGAAGACGTCCTGGGCGATCGAGTACGCATCATTGGACGCCTCGCGAGTGAGCGAGTTGCGCAGCACTTCGACCTCGGACGGGTTCGGCACTTACTTGTTGAAGCCCTTGAGGGTCTTCGCCAGGTTCGCCTGGCGCTTTGTCTGCGTCGACGCTTTTGAGCCGGGCTTCGTCACCTTGTTGGCGAACTCCGACACGTTCATGCCCGCGGCTTTCGCTTTCTTCGTGAACGCACCAGGCCGTTTGATGGCGCCCTGGATCCACTTCTCGGCCATCGTTCACTTGCCCTTCTTCGGCGCCTTGCGCACAGGCACGCCCCGCGCGCGGTCCAGGGCGTTGTCCTTCGCGCTGCCCTGCTTGATGCCAGCGGCCTTGTCGGCCGCGGCATCGCGCGCCTCGGTCCATTTCTTGGCGCGAGCCACGGCTATTTCGTCCGAATGCCGTTGGGCGGACGGACCACCGCGTTCGGCATGCTGCTCGGGTTGTCGCCGCCGTGGTTGCTCATCGGCCCACCATCGTGCGCGCCGCCGACGCAACTGCTCTTGAGCCCGCCCTTGAACGGCGGGTTCTGCTTGCCGCTGGGTGGCTTCCAGCCACCGCTCGAAGGACTGCCGCCAAGCTTTCCCATAGCCATCGCTTTATGCTCCTCCGGCGCCTGGGGCGCCAACGTTCTGCGCTGCACCTTGCATCACCTGCTGCCCTGGCGGGGGCAGCGCGCCCGCGCCATTCGGTGCCGTGGCCAATGCGCCCAGATCCGGCACGCCGCCGGCACCCGGTCCGCCGCCTTCGAACACACCCGGTGCCGGCGTCTGCATACCGCCCGGCAGCGCCGGTTGGCCAGGTTGGATGTTCTGCGCCATCGCCTGCGCCTGCGCCGCGGCGCCGAGGATGTCGCCGCGGCCGGCGAACTGGAACACCTGCTGATCGAGCCATTGCTGGTATTGCGGCGACTGGCGGATGCGGTCGCGCGCTTTCGAGCGGCGGATCTCGTCGGGGTTGTCGCCGAGGTAATCGATCGCCTCGTCGCTACCCCACGTGCCTGCCTGCAAGCGCTCGTGGGCGTAGCGGGCTTTGATCAGGTCGTCGGTGGGCAGCTCCTGCTTGACGTCCCAGCGGATCTTCACCGGCCGCGCGAAGTCGTCGGGCCCGAGGCCGATATAGCCCGAGCCGGTCTTCGACGTCTGGCCGGTGTAACCGACCCAGATCTTTTCCTGGACCTTGTTCTGGGCCAGGTCCCACAGTTTCTCGGTCTGCCGCTTGAGCAGCTCCTGAATGTTGTTCACGATTGGCCCGACGCGCACACGCTGATAGCTGAGCACCTGGCTGATGGCGAAACCGGCGCCCTCGAGGCCACTGAGTTGGGTCACCCGCGGCGACTCGAGCTCTTTGATCGCGTTGTCGATGAGTTGCATGTGCTTCTCGAGGGTGGTCGCGTCGGGATAGTTGATGCGCTGCAGCTGACGTCCGGGGCCCAGGTTGATCACTTCGCCTGGGAGAGGTCCGGGATCACGATCCCTGGGCTTGCCGTCGTCTCCAATGACCGGTGCGGCCGAGGAGTCACCGTAGGTCACCAGCGGGCTGAGCAGGTCGCGCGCCACATACTGCGCATGCATGGCGCGCAGGTACTGGCGGTACTGCACCAGCCACAACTTCGTCTGGCTCACACCCCAGCCGACCTTGCGATTGGCCCAGTGGTTCATCCACAACCCGGGCGCGAAGTCGTATGGCAGAAACCCATAGCCGTGTTTGAACTGCTTGACGATCGCGCCGGTGGGTTCGTTCTTGTAGTTGGTGCCGGTCACGCACCAGGAGGCCCAGGTCTCATCCCAGTGCTCGGCCATGGTCAGGCTGGTCGGCAGGATCGGGCGGTTGTTCGCGCCCCAGGCATTCGAGGCCTGCGGCTGGCCCATCAGCTCGGGCACGATGTTGCCGTCGTCGTCCAGCCCCAGGCGATAACGACGGAACGTGGTGCGCACCGGGCGGTCGGTGATCTCGAGCATCTCGCAGATGCGGCCGCCGACAGTGTCGGGGTAGATCGTGCGCGCGTCGACGAACTCCCAGGCGAAGGGCGGCCCGCACGACTTTTTCACGTCCTCGGTGGCCTTGTCGTAGTGCTGCCAGGCCTCGTCCGACTCGCCCGGATTCGGCACCGGGTACGCGTAGCGCTTGTCCCAGGCGTCGGGCAGGAACAGGATTTTGGCCCACGCGCCGCCGTCGTTGAGCGCCGCGTCGGTGATGAAGGTCATCGTGTCGCGCCCGGGCGTGCGTGCTCCGCACGTCCACAGCGTCTCCTCGGTCCAGTGCTCGCGCTGACTGGCCGCGGTCTGTGCGGTGTCCGACTCACCGCCGTCCAGGTGCAGCTTGGGGCGCTCGAGGGTCAACATCGCGGTCTGCTGGAACGCTTCTTCGGAGACGTCGGGATCGCGCGGGTCGACGTTGACCAGGGTGTATTTCTCGTCGGCGCCCATCATCGCGGGGATGCGCATCTCGCGCTGGGCGCGGGAGCCGTCGATCTGGACGTCGTCGCGGCGATAGCGGTCGTACATCTCCGTCTGGAGCTCGGTGATGTAGGACGCCGAGGGCGGGTCTGCGGCCACGACGCGCTCAGTGTAACGCCAGTTTGGTAGATCTAATCACGCCGGCTAACTGTTCCATCTGGACAACGCGGTCAGCGTGCAACGTGCGCGGCCCGCACCCCAGCGCCAGTCGCGCGTACTCCGCCGCTTCGCTGACGCGTCCCGCATGCCGCGCCATCAGCGCCAGGTAGCACCATGCCACCGCGTCCAGCGGGTTGTCTCGCAAGCGCAGCTGCAGCAACTGCGTATCGCGTTCGGTCTTGTTGCGCGCATGCCACACGTCGGGTGCCATGCCGTAGTGCTGAATGTGTGGCCCGCCCTCGAGCAGCTCGCACCACGTCCGCGGCGGGTCCGGCAGGTAGCGCACCTCCTCGTGCACACGACCGACGTAGCGCAAGTCGGGCGAGTTGCGAAACAGGCGTGAGCTACTCATCTCGGGCGGCGCGAGCGGACGGTCGTCCAGGTCGGTCTCCACGATCTGGGTAAACAGCCCGTCGAGCGCGAGCGGCGGGTCGTGCGCGAGCAACTCCAGGATGGCGTCGCGTCCGGCCGGCAGCAGTCGCTCGTCAGGATCGAGCACCAGGATCCAGTCGCCGCGGGCCCGCTCGAGGGTCTGATTGCGCGCCTCGGCGAAAGAATCGGACCAGGTGAAGCGGAACGTGCGCGCGCCGGCCGCGTGGGCGAGGTCCTCGGTCGCGTCGGTGGTGCGGTCGTCGATACCGATGACCAGGTCGTCGACCAGGCCGCAGATCGAGTCGAACAGCCCGGGCAGAAACTCGGCTTCGTCACGGGCGATGGTGCACAGACTCAGTGTCATCGGCTGAAGGCGTAGCTTGAGCGTGTAGTCTGACTTTCGTTCGTCGCCGCGGCCCACGCGAGCGCCAGCGCCATCACCGTGTCGTCGTGCTGCCCCACCGGCGCGCCGTAGCGCAGCATGCCGCTCGGCAGGCGTGCCATCTCGTACGCCAGCAGCTCGCCAGTCTGTACCTGGTCATCCAGCAGCGCCACGTCGCCATTTTCGATCGCCAGCGACAGCGCCTGGACCACCGCGGCTTTGGTCGCATTCGTCGACCACCACGGCACCACCGGCAGCGCACGCCGCGGGTTCCCGGACAGTCGACCATAGCCCTGCTGCAAACGTTCGACGAGTGGCTGCCCGAGCGCATTGGCCTCGGCCAGGATGACCCGCGGGTGGTACAGCTCGGCCCAGCGGTGCAGGCGTTCGGTCTGGAACTCGAAGTCGATCTGGGTGAAGCGATCGATCGCTACCTGCTCGAGCGTGGTCGCATCGATCACTGAAAAGACGGTGAAGTCATTCGAGCGGGCCCAGTCGACGCCCATCACGTACGCGTGATGCGGCTGTGGCGGCGACGGCTCGAGGTACGCGACGGCATGCACACCACGGAAGACGCCGGCGCCCTCGAGGCTCAGAAACTTCGCCTCGTATTCCTGGGCGAATTCCCGTTCGGTCAGGTCATGGCGCGCGGCCTCGATCTCCGCGGCAACGATGAAGGGATTGACCGCAGTCGGCATCTGCCAGGCCATCCACTCCGCTTCGAGCGGGTCCTGGCCGCGCTGGAAGAGCGTGTGGAAATCGTTCAGGCCCCGCGGCGTGGACATGAACCACGCCTCGCCCTGGAAGTCCGAGAGCGTCGGGCGGATCGCCTGGGCCCAGATGTCGCTCAGGTGCGGCACCATCGCCGCCTCGTCGATGACGACCGTGCCGTAGCGCCGGCCGCGGGCGGGATCGCCGGTGTCCATGGACCAGCATTCCACAGTGCCGCCGCCGAGGACCTGGAGGCGGTGCTCCTGCTCGGATTTTTCGGCGATGACTTCGACGAGCGTGGCCTTCAATTCGCGCCAGAACTCGTCGAGCAATTTGTACGTCGGACAGAAATAGCCACCCGGTTTCCGGTCCAGTGCGCAGTCGACTAACAATTCCTGTGCGAGTTTACTTTTGCCGGCGCGTCGACCTAACGCAACGACGTTGAACCGGCGGCGCTCGGCTTTGATGCGCGCCTGCGCCGGGTGGAGCTCAGTCAGCTCGACCGTTCGAATGACCACTCGAAGCTTTCAATGCCGGCGGCGCGGACTTCCGCACGACAGTGATGGTGATGTCGTGCTCGGCCTGGAGTTTTTCCTGCGGCTTGTAGCCAGCGCGGTCGAGCACGTCGCGCACCGCGGCCAGTTTCACGGCGTCGGACTCGGCGGAATCGATGAGCTGGGCGAGGCGGCTGATGGCGGGATGGACCAGTGAGCGGAGTCGCTCTTCGGCAGAGGCGAGCGCCTGGGGCGACTTCCCCCCGTGGAGATGGCAAACCCGCTGACCGTGCATCGCAAAGTGTCCACAGGGCTCGCCGCGGCGATTTGTCGCGAGGCACTTGACCATGGGGTTGGTCTGCACCATGGGGTTACGACGCCTTCCGCTCGAGCCAGGAGGGATCCATGAAGCGGTCCAGTCGCCGGGGCGGCGCCGGCGGCGGTGCCGTGTTGCGGATCTCCATCTCGAGCAGCGCGATCCACACGTCGATGACCGTGAGCAGCTGCTGGCGCTCCTGGTCCTCGGTCACCGGAACCACCACGGAAGCTCTGCGGTCCGAGCCACTGCTTCCGGTTCGGCCTGTCGACGAAAGCGCTGCACCTGCGGACAGGTGGCGTGGTGCGGCGTCTGCGTCGGCTGCCCGGTGACCAGGTCGTAGTCCATCGGTTGCCGCTTGCCGCTCGGGTTCAATCGCCACCAGATCGCCTGGTTGCAGCCGCGGCAGTGGCTCACCGGCTCATTCACGACCCGAGACTGCGTCGCGCGCGGAACACCGGATTGTTTAGACGCTCCAACTCCTCTCTGACCATTTCCTCTCGCACCATCCAATACCGCCGAGAGACAAGTTCGCGTCGGCCCTTGCCACGCGGAAAGCCGAGATCATCCCCCAATTTAAGAACCATTTTCTCGACTCGGGCGAGGCTTAGATTCAAGCGGTGCGAAATCTCATCGAACGACTTAGCGGCTGCAATAAGACACACCAAGGTGTTCTGCTCACTGCTGTGTGGCAACACGCGACCATCCGCTCCCACCCAAAAAGCTCGACCCGGAGGATCGAGCGATGTGGGATCAACTGGCTCCATCATGTGGATGCGGCGCTGTCGCAACTGGGCACGTCGCGCCGATGCCGTGTCCACGTCCAGCAAGACGTCATCGAACAACCTCAGTTGGAACGCCAGAATCATTAGTCGTTGTCTCTCAAGTCTAAGTACGGGTACCCGTAAGGGTGTACGGGTACCCGTACATTTAGCGGTTGAAGCGAGCGCTAGTCTGCAAAACATGTTTCGACCCCCGATGCAACCCGAGTTGTTCGATCGCAAACGGTACGTCGTCCAGGTGACCAGTCCGCAGGTCTGGCCAAGCGTTCAATATCGACGCTGGTGGTGCTCGCCCCGTCACGACCAGCAGAGATACGACGCGCTCGTCCGCCAGAAATTTCGTTGTTCGGAATGCGGCTATCTGCTGAATCCGCGCTGGTTTGACGTCCACCACGCAACCGGGTATGACGCCTTGGGCTATGAAGAGGCGTCCGATCTCGTGGCAGTCCACCGTCGTTGCCATCAGACGCTCGAGGAATCACACCCCCGGGAAGCATGTGGCTGCACGTCGGGACGAGGCCGAGCTGCATAGTCAGACCGAGAGCAGCTGTGGCCAGTCACGTGGCGCGACGTGGTCAAGCGAACAGTTGCGGATGCGACCGGGCGACTTCGAGAGACCATGCCCGTCGCCGTTCCGATCGATGGGCAGGTCACATTCGGGGCAGGTCTCGGGGCCATCGCCCCCACTTGCCTGGTGCAAGGGGGGGCTTGGGGGGGTTGGTTGGTTACCGGTTGGTTGGTTGGTGTCCGGTTGGTTGGTTGGTTGGTACGCGCGCCGTCCGCCGGAATTCCGGGCGCCGTCCGGCACTGCATCCTCCGGACTATCCAACGGACGTCCATCGGAATCTTCCTCGCGAAGTGAGGCGCTGGCGCGATTCCCGCGTTTTCGATCAGCATCCTTCTTGCGCTTTTCAATCAGCCGGCCGGCGTATTCGGTCCAGTCATGGATCCGGACCGAACCTTCGAGATCGCCAACCGGTTCGATAAAGCCAGCCTCCAGCAACGCGGACCAGAACTTCTCGGGCTTCCCACGCCATAGACATGCCCGCACCACCAATGTTTTCGACGGTGGCTTCACCACACCGTCCTGGGCGTAATCCAGCGCCCACCACCACAGGTATTGCAAGTGGCCAACCGCGGTTGGCAGCGTGCAATTCAACGCGCTGGCCAACGCGAGGGTCTTGGGATGGTGCCCTAGCGCTTGATGCGATTCGATCCACGCCATCAGCTCAGCACCCGGACAATGGCCTCCCAGTCGCTGGGCCGCCACTCATACATCTCCACCCCCGGACAGTGCTCGAGTTTCGTCTTGATTTCGCGTTGCGACGGCGACAATCGGCCATGCTGGGATTTCAGTTCCGCGAGCACGTACCGCGGCGGCCGGATCATGCGGAGGTCCGGCTCACCTGAGCGCGTACCGAGCGAGTCGAGCGTGTGGAACACCGTCCATCCGAGGAATTCGGCTCGGCGTTTCACGCGCAACATGAACAGCTTTTCAGGCTCGTCGCCAACCAGTTCGGCCCGACTGACCGTCCTCATGCCCACGGCCGCCGCCTGATCTCGAGCTGGTAGCGCAACGGACTCATGGGTTGCACGCCGAGTTTGCGCGCATACCAGTACACCCGCAGCGCCTGGCTCGCGCGTTGAAACTCCCGACGTTTTGCGTTGCAGCGCACCGTGCACTGGTTCCGTTCGTAGACGTGGATCGGACAGATGACGAGACCGGTGGTCACTCGCCCTCAGTCGCATTCGCGTGACTGCCGCGACGGCGCACCCCCCGCGACGGAACCACGGTGCCGTTGGTGTGCGGCTCCTCCTCGAGCGGCAACTCCTGCTGGACCGGCGCCACGTCGACCAGCACGGTCTTGCTCACAAACCGCGTGAGGTGGACCACGTCGGACGGCTCGTTGCAGATCAGCACGATCTCGGCGACCGGATCCGGCGCCGACGCGGTGCCGGCCTTGAAGCCGATGCGTTTCAACGTGACTTCGGTAGACATGTCACTCGCCTCTCACAAACTTACTTAGCTAATCAAGCTGAGGGTGGGGGCAGGCCGCCCGGGGGACATGCCCGCATGGCTGGCTGCTGCTGAGCGCCACCCCACCCCTCAGTCCTCATGCGTGCAAGCGCTCGCCCGCCGCGTCCATGGCGGCGAAGTCCAGGTCGATGAAGCGCTGCGCCCAGACCGGCGCGACGCCGAGCTCGACCAGCTCCGCGCGCAGCCAGCGGTTGAGGTCCTCGAGCGTGGTGGCGTGTTCGGCGCGCCGCATCGCGCCCAGCATGAGCGCCGCCATGCGCGCGCGGAGGCACTCGGCACACACCCCCGGCGCGACGTCATCGGGCCCGCCGCTGAACGCATCGCCGATCTGGCGGCTGCAGTACCGACAGGTGTCAGGGTCGATCGCTTGCGTCATACCAGCGCTTCCTGCGCCGCCCCGGCCGCCGGTGGCAGATCACCCGCGAGCTCCGCTTTCTTCCACTCGACGCGCTGGCGTAGTGTCTCGATAGCGCGGTCGACCTGCTCGTGTGGCGCCGGCAACCCGAGCTTGCAGTCGTCGAAGGGCACCTCGAGCCGCGCCGCGTCCTCGATCAAGGTCGCCAGCTGCTCGGCGAGCGGCGTGCCGGTGGTCACCTGAGCCGGCGGCTTCCTGGCCTTGTTGGCCGTGTCGACCGCCCTGCGCAGGAGCTTGCCTTGCTCGATGATGTCCGACTCGCTCGCGTCCGCCTCGAGGTCCCAGGAGTGATCCTCGGGCGCGAACACGCCAGCCAGCGAGGCCTCGGCGAGCAGCGAGCCGTACAGCCGCCGCAGCTCGGGCCGGCGGTCCTCGACCTGGTCCTGGGCGTCGAAGATCTTCGCGTGGAGTGTGGCGTTCTCCTGCACCGTGCGCGTCGCCTGCGGCAGTGGGTCGTCGGCGGGCGCTTCATCGTCCACCTCGCCGAGCATCGGCTCGACGCCCGCGAGCTCCGCGGGGAAGGCCTTCCTCAAAGCGAGCGCTTCGGCGCATTTCGCGAGCATGCCCCGCGGCCGCGCGCGCCACACCTCGCCGATCGGGCCCGAGCCCGGGTAGTACTCGCTCCAGAACACCGTCGCCGAGAACGGGTGCTTTCTCCCACTCGCGCCGTCCTTCCGCCACACGGTAACGCTGGCCGATTCGGGAGCGGTGCTCCGGCTGCCGTCGATCGTCACCGTGCCGCGGAAGATCGCGTCGTCGGAGCCGGCATAGCAGCCCGAGCGCGCGGCCTGCAGGCGGTCCCCGTCGATGCCGGTCTGGAACACGAACTTGCCGCCCCGCGGGATCAGGTAGCACTGTTTGAGCAGCGGACTCAGCTTCATCGCGTCGGCGCGCGCGATGTACAGCAGCAACTCCTCGAGCGGCGTCGAGCGATCGACGGTGGCGGCGATGATGGCCACCTCGGCCGGCGTGTGGCCCGTGTACTCGGCGATCGACTGCAGCGTGAGCGACTCGCGTTCGGCGAGCGCGCCCGCGGTGGCCGGCCGGGCGGGGGCCATCTGTCGGTTGGGTGCGGTTGAGGGCATCTAGCAAGACCTCCAGAAGTGATTCACGAGCTCGCGCGCCAGGTGACCAGCAGCGAGAGCGCGGCGATCAACAGGAACCCGATCAACAGCCATCGCACCTAGCACAGCCCCCGCTGCACGACGACCCATTGGGAACGGAAGAACGCTTCGCCGCGAGCGGCCATGCGCGCCGCGGCACTCCACTCGCTCGCACGATCGCCAATCACCACGCCCCAGGCGCGCGCCGTCGATGGCAGCCATTGGAGCCAGCCGCGCGCCCCGCTCGAGGGATTGACCGCGCTGCCCGTGTGATTGGACTCGTAGCGCTCCACGCACAGCAGGCGCTGACCCAGCGCCCCACCAATCGGCACCGTGGATGCACCGGGGAGTAAGGTCGGTGCACCCACGGCCTGATCGGGCGAGCTCGGGGGAAGTTCGCCCACGGTCTCGCGCAGGTACTGGGCGGGCGGCACGCCCACCGTGGCCGCCGCAGCTCGCAGGTCCTGCGGATCTTTGTGGTGCTCGGCGGCGAGCGCCAGGACCTGGTCGTCGTCCGAAGCCAGGGCTTGATCAAGTTTCGCCGCGGTGAGCAACGACATGGCCATCAGCGTCGCCACCACCATCCGCCGCGCCATCAGACGACTTCGGCCTTTCCGCGCAGGCAATCGTGGCGCCGCGTCGGCGTCAACTCGTCGTGCGGCTTGCACAAAAACCGCTCACACAACGGGCACCAGGTCTCGACCGGCTGCCGGCACTCACCCTGTTCGCACTGGTCGGGCAGCGGTCGATCGTCTGGCACCAACACCAGGTAACCCTGGCTCACGTGAACAGCCCCGCGAGCTGGCGTACGACCCAGAGCGCCAGCCACACGCTCCCGAGGATCAACGCCAGCCCGAGAATCACCGACGCCACCACGCCGCTGCAGACGATGGTCGCCACGGCGACATCCAGCAGCCGGTCGCCCAGCGGACGGCGCCCGTGCCAGTGTCGCGGCGACGGAAACGTGTGATTGGCGTAGAAGCCGTTCCGCGGCCGTTGGGTGACGGGTTGGGTCATCAGAACGGTGCCTCGTCAGCGTCGAGGTCATCGACGTCAGCCGCGGTCCCGGAGGCATCCGCCGCGGCCGACGCCGAGCCACCGTTCCCGCGACCGACCGCAACGGCCTCGGGCGGGGTGGTCCCGTTGAGCTCGGCGACCGCGCGCGCGGTCTCGGCCTGCCAGGCCGCTTCTTGCTCTGCGCGTTCGCGCCTGCGGCGCTCCTTCTGCGCCTCGTCGCACGCCTTGTGCAGGTAACTGTCCTCATCGCCGAGCGGGTCGCCGCATTCGTTGCACAGCCGCAGTGGCGGGTTCATGCGCCGCCGCACCTCGCGGTTGACCGAGTGCCGCAGGTCGGCCTC
>Ga0126381_100001393_pt1 | contig 26081 bp, 28 predicted proteins | sample PanSoiMetPlot_28_FD_96465 | JGI IMG/M metagenome (GOLD analysis project Ga0126381, IMG submission 96465) | Tropical forest soil microbial communities from Panama - MetaG Plot_28 | ecosystem: Environmental > Terrestrial > Soil > Tropical forest > Bulk soil | place: Panama | collected 2016-02-17
AGGAGCTGTACCGCGAGCACGCCTTGGGCCTGGTGCGGTTCGCGCTGCTGCTCACCGGCCGGGCGCGGGGAAGTCCGGCCAGCGGAAGCCGGCGATCGCCATTACCGCCAGGTACATCGGGCAAGCCGAAGCCGGCGAACCACATCCACGGTGGGCGCAGCCTGCTGGCCGGCGTGCAAGGTCCCGCAGCCGGCCAGGATAACGATGGCTCCCGCAACGGCCAGCCAACCCGCGTTCCTCATACTTCATTGGACGCTGACAGCGCGGCCGCAGTTGCATCGTCTCCTAGCAGTCAGGCGGGGCGGCTGCCGGCGATGCGGAGGGCAGCGGCCGCGTTGAAATCGCCGAGCTGCTGGGGGGTGAGACGATGGCCGGGGCGGTACCAGCGGGCGACGTCGAGGCACAGCGACAGTACGGCGATGGCGGCGGCGCCGGGGTCCGGCACGTCGAAGTCGCCCGAGTTCATGCCGTCCGCGATGACTTGCCTGACGATCCGGCCGACCTCGCGCTGCCTGGCCGTGATGTCCGCTAGGTGAGCCGGGCTGAGCGCGCCGATCTGGTAGAGGACCACGTGAGCGACCTGGCTGTTGTAGGTGTGCCAGATGGTGAGCACCTTGACCAGGCCGGCGAGCCGGTCCGCGGGTGATCCGGGACGGCTCGCTTCGGTCGCGGCGACCTCGATGGTGAAGTCGAGGGCCGACGCCGCGATCTGGTGCAGGACTTCTTCCTTGGAGCGGAAGTAGACGTAGAGCGCGGCGGGGCTCAGCCCGGCCTGGGCGGCGATGTCCCGGGTGGTGGTGGCGTGGAAACCGCGTTCGGCGAACGCCGTGGCCGCGGCCAGCAGGAGGCGCCGCGAGCCCGCCGGGAACTGATACCGGCCGAAGAGGCGCTCGAGAGCGGCGGTCGTGCCGTCGGCGAGCGGCGAGGCGGTCGCGGGATCAGCCTCCGCCGGCGGTGCTGCGTCGTTGATCACGGCGTGACCTCCTTCTTCTTCCGAACAGTATCGGATGCCCGAATTGGGCTATGGCCGACGGCCGGTACCCGGCGTATCTTGCTAAGCAAGCGCTTAGTAACCGCTCGAAGGAGTCATCCATGCCATCCGCCGAACCGAAAGCCGGACGCCTCGCCGTGTCCGCGCTGGCCGCCGTATTCTGCGTGTCCTTGGCAGCGTTCGCCGCGCCGGGGGCGAGAGCCGTCACCGCGCCGGGCAGCGGCTGCGCCGCGGTAAACATCATCACGGCACGCGCCTCAACCGAGGCACCGGGCGAAGGCATCACGGGCAGCCTGGTGACCCAGATCGTCAACAGCAGCAAGCAGACGGTCAGCCGTGAGGCGGTCGTCTACCCGGCGACGCTGACCAACTACGCCAGCAGCGAGAGCCAGGGCGTGACCAACGCCGAGCAGGAGCTCACCACAGCCGTGCAGAACTGCCCGGCCCAGAAGGAAGTCCTGCTCGGATACTCCCAGGGCGCGGAAGTATCCATGGATGTCATCGCCGGGAACCCCGAGGCCGGCGGCGCCGTGAAGCCGGTCAGCACGTCGATCAGCAGCCACGTCGTGGCCATCGCGAACTTCGGTGATCCGGGCCACGTCGTGGGCCAGCCCTGGGACCTCGGCACCGCCACGCTCAACGGGCTGTTCGCGCGCGGCAGCTCCCAGCTCCAGCTGCTGTCGTCGTTCGGCGGCAGCGGCAAGATCGCTGCCTGGTGCGACTCAGGTGACCCGTACTGCGCCTCGGGGTTCAACCTCAACGTCCACCTGACGTACCTGAACCGGTATCAGAACGCGGCAGCCAGCTTCGTTTTGACCAAGATCGGAGGCTGAGCCCAGGACTCTCCGGAAAGCGGCCGGGTCGCCTCGCCCCCAGCGGCCCGGCCGCGCCTCAGCTGTCGCGCGGAGTGTTCCGGTTGAGCAGCCGGGAGATCGCCAGGCCGGCCGAGGCGAGCAGGGCCAGCCGGACGTACCACGGGGTGCGTCCCAGGATCCGCCCGGTCGTCTTGATCAGGGCGAGCATGACGCCGGCCAGGATCATCGCGGCGACCACGATGACGCCCAGCCATGGGTCGGACGCGAACAGGTGAGCCAGGAAGCCGTGGCGGGCGTGATGCGAGCCGTGGGACATCGCTCATTCACCGGCCGGGGAGAAGTCGCCAGGTGGGCGGTCCAGTAGCTCACCGGCCAGGAACTCGAGCGCGGCTTCTATCCGCTGCCGCTGATCGCTGGTCAGGCCAGTCGCGACCTGATCGATGGCCGGTGAGATAGGGCGCTCGGCCCGCTGGGCGAAATCGCGAAGCCTGGTCTCGGGATTGACGCTGACCAGAGTCCGCCGGCCGTCAGCAGGATCGTGTCCCGCCGTGAGGATCCGGGCCGCGTGCAGGCGGTCCACGGTCCGGGATACCAGGCTCTGCGCCAGCCCGGTTCGCCGTGCGATCTCGGTGATCGGGCTGTGCGGGTGCTCTGTCACGTCCTCGACGATCGCCACGGTGCTGGCGGCGACCGGCTTTTCGCCCTCGTTCGCGGTCGCCGTCTGAGCGATCTCGCGCAGCACGCGGGCAAGACGGTGTAGCTGTCCTGCGTTCATATCACCTATGATACATCACTTATGATTAATCATAAGTGATGCATTCCTACGAACCAAGGACAAGCGATGCGGCAGGCGATCCTCACCAGTTCGGTCATCTTGGCGTACGTCCTGGTCACCCAGTACGGGCGGCGCAGGCTCTCCTGGGACAGGTGGCTCCCGGCGGTCATCCTCATCCCGGTCGCTGCCGTGGCCTACCTGTCCCGCGCGCCGATGCGGCGCTACGACATCTACGCCTACCTCGTGGCCGCGGCCGCGGGCTGCCTGTGCGGGATACTGGCCGCCGCCTTCACCAGCGTGGAGCGAGATCAGCGGACAGGCCGGCTGTACACCCGCTGCGGTCCTGCCTTCGCGGCCGTCTGGGCCATCGCCCTCGGAACCCGGGTGGCCTTCATCTGGGCGCTCCAGGACCAGCCCTGGTTCACCCGGCACGCGGGCGCGTTCATCCGCGACCACCAGATCGGCCGCGGCGCCATCGCCGCGGCGTTCGTCCTGATGGCCGTCATGATGTACGGATTCAGGTTCGCCGTGATCGCCGTCAAGGCACGCCCCCTACGGGACCAGCGGGCGTACAAGTCGACGCCCGGCACGTCCTCGTACCCGATCCCGCCGTCCGATCCCCACGGGGTGTGAAACGCCAACTTCCATCTAAGCCAAGTTCAGAGCTCGCGCGGATGGGCGGCTCGGGCGTGCGCCTGCTAGATGATCACGGACGGCCGGATGGGTGCGGCAACCACCCGGTTGTATGCGGGTGGTTGCCGCACCCATCCGACCCCGGGGCGGCAGCGGGCCGGCTTGCCCGGGCTCGCAACCCGCCAAAGAACGGGCAGATCGCCCCCACTCGCGCGGCTTCTAAGAGTGCGTGCGAGGACGCGCACTCTGGGGCCGGGCTGTGGCGGGACGTCGATGCCTTCGCTAATGAGCTGCGCGACCACGCGTCCGGGTCGTGACAACCCGCGGAAGAACGCGGAAGAACAGAGCCAGGGCCGTGCGGTCGGGCGTGGTAGCTTGCCGGGGTGGGCGGCAACCGGGAGATGGCGGAGCGTTTCATCGCGAGCTTGGAGGCCAGGGACTGGGATGCCTGGGCGGGGCTGCTCGACCCTGACGTGATCTATGAGATCCCGCAGTCGCGGGAGCGCATCCGCGGCCGTGATCGCTACCTGCGGTTCAATCAGGAGTACCCCGGTGACTGGCACCTGCGGCCGAAGGTCACGATTGCTGACGAGCGTCACGGGGTGGTGTGGTTCGAGTGGCATCTCGATGGCCGCATCGATGACGGGATGGCGTTCTTCGAGTTCGCTGACGGGCTGATCACCCGGGTGACGGACTTCTGGCCTGAGCCGTACGAACCCCCGTCCGGCCGCGAGCACCTGGTCGAGCGCTGGTTACCGGCGGGTGGCCTCATCCGCTAGCTGGGACTCGACGCGCGCCTTGAGCCGTTCCAGGGTCGTGGCCATGTTGCGGGTCAGCTGCTGGCGCCGGAAGGTGATGACGTCCACGATGTGCATCCACCAGGGAATCCAGCGTACTTCGTATGATTCCGTCACCGACGTCCCGGCTCCGGCCGGGGCCAGCCGGTAAGTCCACAACGTCGAGTCCCGGCCAGCTTCCTCGGTCACGAAGGAGAACTCGCGGCTGGCTTCGGCGCTGACCACCCTGCCGTGACGCGACCATCTCATCGGTCCGCTCCGGTTGCGGCCCACGAACCGTGCCCCCGCTGACGGCCCGGTTGCCCCGTCGAGCCATTCGATGCCGCGGCATTCCGGGCTGAACTCGCCTATCCGGCTCAAGTCGCTCACCACCGCGTACACCTGCTCTGGCGTCGCGGCGATCTCGATCGTCCGCTTACCTTGCATGCTGGTCGCCCCCCCAACGATCCGCTTCTAGGTTTAGCTAAGGCTATGGATATTAGCTAAAGCTGTCAATGGTAGGCTTTCATCATGCCTCGCGAGGATCCGGCCGCGGCGGTCATGCCCGGCGTGCTCGCCGCGGCCGGTATGCCCGGCCGCCGGGCCAGGCGACGCCAGGAGACCATCGACGAGATCCTGGGCATCGCGGTGCAGGTCATGACCGACGAAGGCGTCGGCGGCCTGACCATCGCCGAGATAGCTCGCCGCCTCGGCGTACGGCCGCCGTCGATCTACAAGTACTTCCCGTCGCTGCTCGGCATCTACGACGAATTGTTCCGGCGCGGCCAGGCCGATCACCTTGACGCCCTGCGGGCAGCCGCCGCCACCGCGCCGCCGGGCCTGGCCACCGTGCACGCCACCGCCGAGGCCGCCGGACGCTGGGCCGCGGGCAACATGGCGCTGGCGCAATTGCTCTTCTGGCGACCGGTTCCGCGTTTTACGCCCTCGGCGCAGGCATTCGAGCCCAGCCGTGAGATGTTCCAGCTGTTCCGCGGCGCGCTCGCCGACGCGGTCAGGACCGGCGAGCTGGGCGCCGACGCCGCGACCGATACCGGCGTCGACCTGCTCTCCGCTCTCATCGCCGGAGTGATGAGCCAGTACATGGCCAACGAGCCAGGCACGCCCTGGGGCACCGGGCGGTTCACCCCCCTGCTGCCCCGGCTCATCGATCTGTTGCGCTGCGCATATCCCCCCGCCACCCAGCCGGCCCGTTTGTTAGCCTCCGGACTGTGGAGCTTGCGGATGCGGTGCGGCTATGGGATCCGGAGCCGGGCTGGCTGAACACCGCGAGCTACGGGCTGCCGCCGCGCCCGGCCTGGGACGTGCTGCAGGCCGCGCTGGCCGACTGGCGGGGCGGCCGGACGAGCTGGGAACCGTGGGACGAGTACACCGGGCGGTCGCGCGCGGCGTTCGCCCGGATGACCGGCGCCGCACCCGGCGACGTCGCGGTCGGCGCCACGGTGTCCGGGCTGCTCGCGCCGGTCGCGGCGATGCTTCCGGCCGGGGCCCGGGTGGTCGTCCCTGAGATCGAGTTCACCTCGAACCTGTTCCCGTGGCTGGTACATGCCGACCGTGGAGTCATCGTCGACACCGTTCCGCTGGACAAGCTGGCGGACGCGATCGGCGCCGGGACCACGCTGGTGGCCTTCAGCCTGGTCCAGTCGGCGACCGGCGAGATCGCCCCGGTCGATGACATTCTCGCTGCCGCCCGCGGTCATGGGGCCTTGGTCTGCGTGGACGCCTCCCAGGCGTGCGGCTGGCTTCCGGTCCGGGCGGCCAGCTTCGACGTACTCGTGTGCGCCGCGTATAAGTGGCTGATGGCGCCGCGCGGCGCGGCGTTCTGCTACCTGGCGTCCGAGCTGCGGGAGCGGATGCGTCCGCTGCAGGCGGGCTGGTACGCGGGGCAGGACGTACACGAGTCGTACTACGGCCCGCCGTTGCGGCTGGCCGGCTCAGCGCGGCGTTTCGACACCTCGCCCGCGTGGTTCAGCTTCGTCGGTGCGGCACCAGCCATCGAGCTGCTCAACGAGATCGGCATCGAGGCGGTGCGGGCGCACAACGTGCGGCTGGCCCGGCGGTTCCTGGCTGGGCTCGGGCTCCCGCCTGCCGATAGCGCGATCGTGAGCGTGGCGCATCCCGGCGCGGCGGAGCGGCTGGCCGCGGCCGGAGTGCGGGCGGCGGTCCGGGCCGGGCGGGCGCGGCTCTCCTTCCACCTGTACACCACGGAGGCGGACGTGGACCGCGCGCTGGAAGCAATGTCCGGTCAGTGACGGTAACTGGCGAGCCGGTACGATTTGCCCGTGCCTGAGTTCGACACTTCGAAGCCCAGCATCGCGCGTGTCTACGACTACTACCTGGGTGGCAAGGACAACTTCGCTGCTGATCGCGAGCTCGCGGACCAGATGATCGCTATGTATCCGCCGATAGTGGTGAAGGTCCGCGAGAACAGGAAGTTCCTGGCCAGCGCCGTCAGCTGGGTAGCGGGTCTCGGCGTCCGCCAGTTCATCGACCTCGGAGCAGGACTGCCGACATCGCCGAGCATGCACGAAGCCGCCCAGGGCGTCAGCCCATCGGCTCAGGTGGTGTACGTGGACAACGACCCAGTGGTCATCTCCCACGTGAACTCGCTGGTCGTAAAAGGCTGCCCGGGCGTGACGGCGATCGACGCGGACGTCCGGGATCCGGAAGAGATCCTGACCCGGCTCTGGCTGGCCGGGTCCGTCAACCTGGGCGAGCCAGCCTGCGTCATTATGGGGTTCCTGCTGCACTTCCTCGACGCGCCAGCCGCGCGGGCGCTGGTGCGCGGCTACGCGGCGGGTCTCGTGCCCGGCAGTTACTTCGTCATATCGATGGCGCATGCGGAAGGGGAACTGGGAGACCGCGCGGCGGAGGCTTATAACGAGCAGGCCTTCGCTAAGGCGTACAACCATGAGCCGGCCGACTTCGAGTCGTTCTTCGGCGGTCTGGAAATCGTGCCGCCGGGCGTGGGCCAGGCGGAGGACTGGCGTCCCGGCGCGACCGGGCTGCTCCCTTCTGACAGACGCATGGGCCAGGTCCTCGTCGGCGTCGGGAAGCTCAGCTGAGCAGGTCGGCTACGGCGGCGATGGCGGGGTCGATGGTCCGTTCGCGGACGTTGCCGAAGCCGATGACCAAGGCGGGCGGCGCCGCGTCGGCCGTGCCCGCGTAGCCTCCGATGCCGTACAGCCCGACCCGCCGTTCCCGGGCCGCCGCGACCACGGCCGCCTCGTCCGCGCTGGCCGGCAGCGGCGCGAGGGCGTGGAACCCGGCCGCGAGCCCGGTGAGCCGGACTTCCGGCGAGTGCCGGGCGAACGCCTCGACCAGTGCGGTCCGGCGGGCGGCGTAGACGGCCCGCATCCGGCGCAGGTGCCGGTCGTACCGGCCCGAGGTGAGCAGGGTGGCCAGGGCGAGCTGGTCCAGCGCGCACGAGCCGCGATCGCTCATCTCCTTCTCCTCAGCGACCGCCTGGGCCAGCGGCGAAGGCGCGTGCACCCAGCCGAGGCGCACCGCGGGCGCCAGCGCCTTGCTGGCCGTGCCCACCAGGAAGACCTGGTCAGGAGCCAGCCCCTGGAGCGCGCCGACCGGCTCCTTGTCGTAGCGGAATTCCGAGTCGTAGTCGTCCTCGATCACGTACCCGCCCGCGCGCTGGGCCCAGTTCACCAGCGCGTGCCTGCGTGCCGCGGACAGGACCACCCCGGTCGGGGACTGGTGCGCCGGCGTCACCACCACGGCCTGGGCCCCGCTCGCCGCTAGCGCGCTGACCACCACGCCTTCCTCATCGACCGGCACGTACCCGGCGCGCAGACCCATCGCCACGGCCGCGCGCACCGTTTCGTCAGACTTCGCGCTCCCGTAGCCGGGATCTTCGAAGGCCACGCACGACACGCCGCGTTCCCGGCTCAGCGCGCGCAGCACCAGGTTGATCCCCTGCGCGAACCCAGTGCTGATGATCATCTGCCCGGGGTGAGCATCGGCGGCACGCACCCGTCGCAGGTACCCGGCGAGCACCTCGCGCAGCTCCGCGCTGCCGCGCGGATCGCCGTAGCCCAGGTCCGCCGAGGCGACCTCACCGCACGCCTGCCGGACCGCCCACGCCCAGTCAGAACGCGGGAAGCTCGACAGATCCGGTACGCCCGCGCGGAAGTCCGCGATCAGCGTGCGATCCGCGGGCTGGTGAGCCGGGACAGGCGTAACGGGAGCGCGTGCGGCCGGCCGCTCCTTGATATCCGCCACCCGGGTAGCCGACCCGGTCCGGCTGGTCAGGTATCCCTCGGCCAGCAGCTGCCCGTAGCACTCCTGCACCATGCCGCGGGACACGCCAAGCTCACGCGCCAGCTCACGCGAGGACGGCAGCCGCTCGCCGCCGCGCAGCCGGCCGTCCCTGATCGCCTCGCGCAGGCCCGCCTCCAGCTGGGCACGCAGCGGCTGGCTGGCCGAACGGTCGAGCCGCACGAGCAGCTCCGGACTCAAACCGGACCACTCAATCGCCATGAAATCGGACCTTACCAGCGGGCCGGCTGGCCCCTACTGTCCTGGCTATGAGCATGATGACGCAAGCGCGGCCCGCCGCCCAGGACGGCGCGCCGGCCCGGCTCCTCAGCCTGCCCCTCGCGCTGACGTTCCTGGCCGAGTTCACGTCGCTCACCAGCTTCTTCCTGCTGCTGTCGGTCCTGCCGATGCTGGCCGCGGCGGCCGGCGCCAGCAGTTCCAGCGCCGGGCTGATCACCGGGTCCCTGCTGCTCGGTACCGTCGCCGCGGAGGCCGTCGCGGGCGCCGCGATCAGCCGGTTCGGCTACCGGACCATGCTCGCGGCCGGAGCGGTCCTGCTCGGCGCCCCGGCCCTGGCCCTGATCCCGCGCGAGCCCCAGGCCGCCATGATGAGCATCAGCTTCGTGCGCGGGCTCGGCTTCGGCCTGTGCGGCGTCACCACCGGCGCGCTCACCGCCACGCTGCTCCCTCCCGAGCGGCGCGGCGAAGGGCTCGGCCTGCTCGGCCTCGTCTCCGGCGTCCCGGCCGTGGTCGCGCTGCCGGCCGGGGTCTGGCTGGCCGGCCACCACCTGGCCACGGCGGTAGCGGCGATGGCGGCGGCCGCCGGCCTGCTGCCACTGGCGACGATCCGCTTGCTGCCCAGCCACAGCACGGCTCACGGCAGCACGGCTCACGGCAGCAGGGCGGCCCACAGCAGCGCGCCGGCGACCGCGCGCGCCGGGCTGCGGCTGTCGCTGATCTTCGCGGCCTGTACGATCGCGGCCGGAGTGCTCGACTCGTTCCTCCCGCTCGCGAAGGGGGTACCCAGCAACCTCGCCTCGGCCGCCCTGCTCATCCAGGCGATCACCGCGACGCTCAGCCGCTGGCAGGCCGGCCGGCACGGCGATCGGTACGGGCACGCAAGGCTCCTCATCCCGGCGCTGATCGTGGCGGCACTCGGCATGGCCGCGATGCTGTGGCTGGCGTCGCCGGTACTGATCTTCGCCAGCATGGTGCTGTTCGGCGCCGGGTTCGGGGTGATCGAGAACGCGACATTCGCGCTGCTGATCGAGCAGCTGCCGGAGGCCAAGGCCAGCACCTTGTGGAACCTCGCCTACGACGCCGGATACGGCGCGGGCCCGGCCGTCTTCGGCCTGTTCGCCGCCCGCACCGGCTATCCGGCGGCATTCGCCCTGACCGGCATCCTGGTGCTGGCAGTACTCCCGCCGGCCCTGCGCGAACGGAAGGGCATCTGATAAGAACGGTCCGGGGCTGGAGGGAGGCGAGGGAGACGGACTGGAAGGCGCGCTGGGAGGCTAGGTTCCCGCCTGGCCCGGCTCAGGCACACGAGCTGCATAAGCGTGTCGCGAGAGCCCTGGCTCAGGGCAGGCCCGCCGAAGCCGAGGCCGAAGCGCGCGCGGTGATGGCCGCGCACGCGGACGCGGGACCCGCGGCAGAGCCGTACCTGACCGCCCGGCACTTGCGGGCGATCGCGCTGGCCCGGCTCGGACAGCATGCGCGGGCCGTCGAGGAGTTCACCGGGCTCATCGAGACCGGGTCGGCGCTGCACGGGGACTATCACCCGTCGGTCCTGCTATGGCAGGTCAGCCGCGTCGGGCAGCGTGCCTACCTCGGCGAGTACGAGGAAGCTGAGGCAGAGGGCCGCGCGGTCATCGAGGCCGCGGACAGGCTACGGCCCGGCAGCGCCGCGGGTTCAGTGCGGTCCACTGCCGTGACCGCCCTGCTCGCCGCGCTGAACTTGCACGGCAGGCATGCGGAGGCGGAGGCCACCGCGCGGCAGGCCATCGCTGGCGCATCCGTGACAGTGGCGGATGAGGTCCAGATCGCGTTGCGGCAGGGCCTGGCGTCGAGCCTGAATGGCCAGGGGCGCCATGAGGAGGCGGAATCCGTCCTGCGGGACCTCCGGGCGCGGAACCCGACGATCCTCGTGGCCGTCTGCGTGGCGCGCGCGGAGGCGCGGCTCGGCCTGGGCCGGGCGGGCGAGGCAGAGGCCGGGGCGCGGGCGGCCCGCGCCGCCTCGCGCCGCTACTCAAAGCCTGACATAACGTACGGTGGCTCGACTGGCCGGCACCCGACTTGACCTGCTCTTGTATCTCCGGCGCACTGTATCTCTGGCGGGTGGGCGGGCTCTACACGGTGGAAGACCGCAAGCAGGCTCTCGCCGACGAAGATCGCTGGAGGAAATCATGCCCACCCAGACCCACGTCCCTGCTGTCCCGGCCCCTGTCCTGCAAGGCAGCGTGCAGATAACCGTCGACTCGGTGGTGAACCCGTCGGCGGTGGCAGCGGTCATCTCTCCCACCCCGTCGACCGCGCCGCTGATACCGCCATCGGCGCGCTTCCCTAATGGCGGCAGGCTCACCTATACCCATCTGTTCGTCTGCACCGGGACCGCCACGTTCAAATTCGAAGACACCGGGGCTGGCATCGAGCACTCCTTCGTCGACTTCGACCTGCCCGACCCGCCCAAGCCTGACCCGGAGCTGGAGGACCCGCTGCCGTTTAACGAGCCCGGGCCGTCTCTGGTGTTTAACAACCCGTTCTTCCCGCTCACCCTCTTCGCCGGTCCTCGCGGGCTCGACGTGGCTGACGCTTTTACCGTGACGGCCAGCCCGGCATCGTTCAACGACGCCGACCCCGATCATGCCCTGTGGGCCGTTGACTTCGCCGACGCCGACTGGAACGAGTTCACCGGGCGTATCACGTTGCGGGCGCAACTGGCCGTGCAAGGCGACGGCGGCACCACGGATATCAACCGCATGGCCTACCAGGTCACCTTCCTGGCCGGAACAGTCCAGCCCCTCTAGCGTTCGGAGGGCATGTCGAGCACCCGGCTGGTGCGGTGATGGTTCGACGGCCGGGGCGACGAGATCCACACGCACAGCTCGGGGTCGGCCTCGAACAGCGTGCCTGGGACAGTTCCCACAAGGCGAACGAGGGAAGCGCGGAGTCGACGTCGCCGTCGGCGTGGCCGATCAGCCGGATCACCAGGGACCGGTCCGCGTGCCCGATCAGCGAGCTGATCACACCTGGGCCGATGGCCGCCTGGTTGCTGGCCAGGACGTACCCGCGCCCCCACATGATCCGCTGCAGCGGCGCCGCCGCGCGGGCCAGGGTGATCAGGACCTCGTTCGAGGCCGCGCGCAGGTCCGGCCGCCCGGCGCGGATCCGGTCGGCCAGCTCCCGTTCTTCTTCCAGCTCGGGGATCGACGTGGTGGTCATCGTCCACTGCACCCGGCCCGCCATCTTGGCCGAGAGCTCCTCGGGATGACTTCTTCGACCTGCTGACGGCGGCCGGTGACCGGGCCCGTGACGGTACGGCTGCTTGACGCGCCCCTGCATGAGTTCCTTGGCGAGCAGGCACGGGAAGTGAACCCGATGCTGGGGTTGCGCGGCGTCCGCCTGGCCCTGCTGCGGACCGAGCTGTTCCCGGCGCAGGCGCGGGCGCTGTTCGGCGCGTGGGCGGACGTCGCCGCCACCGGCCCGGCGCCGCGGCTGGAGGTGATGGTGCCGCCCGTTCGCGAGCCTGGACCCGGACGGTGTCGGCGAGCTGATCAGCATCGCGATCACCCGGGCCAGGAGCGTGCGGCCGGGGATCAAGCTCGGCCTGTGCGGCGAACACGGCGGCGACCCCGCTTCGATCGAGCTGTGCGAGCGGCTGGGGCTTGACTATGTCTCCTGCTCGCCATCGCGGGTGCCCGGCGCCCGGCTAGCCGCCGCGCACGCCGCGATCGCGGCTACTGAAGCGAGAGGATGATCGAGGCGCACATCTCCTCGACGGCGGTGCCCAGCTCGTCGCGGGGCAGCCCGCTGAACGTGCCCTCGAGCAGTTCCGCCTGAGTGGTGAGGATCACATCCAGGATCATCCGCATCGCCATCGTGTTCGCGGCGTGCTGCTCGCGGGCCTTGCGCATGCTGCGCGATGTACGGGCGGCCGGCACGTAGTCGTAGGCGCGCTGGAGGTGCCGGTCCTCCCACTCCCGGCGCAGGGCCAGCGCGTGCGGCGTCCGGCCCTCGGAATAGCGCAGGACCAGCCGGGCCTCGTCCGGGTGCGTGTTGAAGTAGTCCCAGCCCGCGGCCAGGACCTTGCGCAGGCCCTCCACGTTGGAGGGCTCCCCGTCCGGGCGAGTCTGGAAGATGCGCTCGCTGAACCCGGCCATCGCGGCCCGGAGCGCCTCGGTGAACAGCTCTTCCTTGCCGCCGAAGTGATAGTAAATCGCCGTCGGGGCGACGTCGGCGGCCCGGGCGATGTCTTCGATCCTGGCTTTCGCATACCCATCGCGTGAGAAGATCGCCGAGGCTGCTTCGATGATCTCTCTCCGCCGCGAGGGCCGGTGAGCAGGACGCTTCTCTGCTGGCGGCACGATTCATTCCACTAAGTGGTTACCATTGAGCCCATGACGGCCGAAACCAGTGTCAGGAGACCCGCGAACCGGCCGTCGCGCAGGCATCATCTTATCGACGCGGCGGTGGAGCTGTTCTCCCTTGAGCCATGGGAGTTCATCACCGTCGCCGACATCGTCGAGCGGGCGGGTATGACCCCCGCGACGTTTTACTATCACTTCTCCTCCCGCGAGCAGCTCCTCGAAGAAATCGTGCAGGGCTTCGCGGGGAAGTGGATCGACATCATTGAGCGGCTGCTGGAGGCGGCGGGCACGCCCGACGCGCTGTGCGAGGTGGCCGTTTCGCTGCTCGACGAGATCGACGCCGCCGACCACTCGGCGAGGATCTTCTTCCTGAGCGCGGCGAAGGAGCCGCTGGAGGCCGAGCGGGTCAGGAGCGACGCACGCCGGCAGCTCATCCTCTCGGCCACCAAGGCCGTCCGCAGGCTCGCCCCGGATCGCGACCAGGCCAGCGCGCACGTCAGCGGGGTGGCGATGGTCGTCCTTTACGAGATGGCCGCTCGCTCCCGCCTCGGCCTAGCCGAACCGCACCGCGCCCTCGGCCCCCGCCGGTTCCGCGCCGAGCTCACCAACCTGAGCCGCGTCGCGACCGGGTTCACGGAGACCGTCACGTTACGGTTAGTGATGGATGGGGGCTAACGGGCCGGTTTGGCCAGTTCCAGCACGGCGTCAGGAATCCTGGACGTCGCGCCGCCGCCGTCCGCGGCGTCTCCTGCGCCCGATGGCAAGCGCGACGACGGCAGCAGGTTAAGACGCGTGCATACCCAGCCGTTCTCCTCAAACGCCTTGGTATCCGTCAGGCCGAAGAAGTTAAGGGCGACGCCAGCGGCCTCAGCCGTCGCCGTCAGAGTGCGGGCCGATTGACGGGACATGACGTCGCATATCCACGTGGCCGAGCTACCGAGTCTGACCAGGGCGGCAGCCAGCGACGCGACATAAAGCTCCGGGAAGTAGGCCAGCAGGCCCTCAGATACGATCAGCAGCCGCTGCTGTGCCGCTCGGGGGGCCAGGATGCTGGTGAGGCCGTCGACGTCCCGCACGTCACACCCTATGCGCTCTACCGGGACGAGGCCGTCAGCGGCGGGAAGCAAGCGATCCTTGACGTCAAAAATGGCGGGCGCATCGACCTCGATGACCGGACAGCCGGCGTTCCAGTCCAGGCGGAACGGCCGGGAGTCAAAGCCCGCCCCCAGGTTGATGCACAGGTCGATATCGCCCCCGCCGACGGACTCAGCGACCATGCGGTCAATGATTGAGGTGCGAACCGCGACCACGGGCCGGCCTGCCGTGGCTCGCGTGACCCGCATGATCTGGTCAGGACACAGATCCGCGAACCGGGAGGCGAACCTGTCCTCGAACTCGGTCCGCGGGTCAGCGGTCGCCTCCGCCCGGGCCAGGGCCGTGAGGTACGCGGTGGCCATGACATTGACAGGTGCGTCCAACCGTTACTCCCAGCGGAAGACCCGGACGGCGACCAGCGATCCGGCGATTGTCACGCCGAGCAGTACCGTTATGTCAACAAGGATGTTGGTACTGAATCCTCTCACCCAGGCGTCCTGCAGCAGCTTAACCGCGTACGTGGCGGGCAAGGCATCGCTGATCGTCTTCATTCCCGACGGGAATATCGCGAGCGGGATAGTGGTACCAGACAAGAAAATCATCGGGAAGTATATAATGTTGGCGATGGCGGTCGCGGCTCGTTCAGATGGCGCGAGCGATGCGACCACACCGCCAATCGTGTACATTGCCATGGTGCCCAGCAGGATCGCCGCGCAAGCGTAGGGAGCTGAACGCGGCAGGTGAAGGCCGAAGAAAATGTATCCGGTGAGGAAAAGCAACACCGCGCCGATCAGGCTAAGGCACACATTCACGAGCCCTTGCGCGAGCAGGAACGATGACGCATCGACCGGTGTAGCGCGGAAACGGAGCAGGATCTTTCGGTCCCGGTACTCGGCCAGGCCGAGCGGAAAGCTCATCAACCCGGTCACCGCGATGACGAGGATCAGGTATCCGGGGACTGCGACGTCCACCACGCCCAGGCCGTTGAACTTAGCGGACGGCTTGTTTCCGTAAATCCCGCCGAAGATGCAGAGCATCATCACCGGAAATGCGAGGGCGAAAAATACCGGCGCGAAATTCCGTCGCATCCGCACGGCCTCGAATTTTACGACATGATAAAGGATGTTCATGGAGTTTCTTCCTTTTCAGCGCCGTGGACCAAGCGCAGGTATGCATCCTCAAATGTCGGCGTACGGTACTTAACTATGGATGCGGGCTTGCCTGCGGACATGACGGCCGGCACAATCAGGTTGTAGTCGTCGGGGAAGGCGCCGGTAAAATCGACATGTCCGGGAGCGGCATCTGGCAGCTCCCTGAGCCCTAGCTTGAGAAGCTTAGGGAATAGCGGATCGGTGCGATCAATGGCCACGGAAAAGGTGGCTGGACCGCCATACGCCGCGGTTATGCGAGCCGGAGTGTCGAAAGCGATCAGCTGACCTTCCCTGAGAACTCCCACGTAGCTGCAGAGCGCCTCGATCTCATCCATGTAATGCGACGTCAGCAGTACGGCGACGCCCCGCCGCGCGAGGTCAAGGACGGATTCCCAGGTGGCGCGCCGGTGCTCAGGATCCAGTCCCGTGGTCAGTTCGTCGAGTATCACGAGCCGGACGTCGCCCACCTGGGCGAGTACCAGCGCTAGCCGCTGCCGCAGGCCACCGGACAGGGCCGAGATGAGGCTGTTCCCCCGATCCGCGATTCCGAACTGCTGCAACAGCATGGTGGCCGACCCCGGTGCGTTGTATATGGCCTCGTAGAGCTCGCACAGCTCCGACACCCGAGCGCGGCTGGGAAACGATGAATCCTGCAGCTGCATGCCGACCATGCGGCTCACCGTCTTGCGGTCCCGCAGGGGGTCGCGGCCGAAAACGGAGATCGAGCCGGCCGTGATGGAGTCGCGAAGCCCGCCGACGCTCGCCACGATGGAGGTCTTGCCCGCACCGTTCGGGCCGACCAGACCGGCTATCTGGCCGACCGCGACGCTGAACGACACTTCCCGCACGGCGGTGAGGGATCCATAGGTGATCGACAGGCCCCGCACATCCACTGCCGCCGGCGAGTCGCTGGTGGCTCTGTGAGCAGCGGGATAATGCATCTGGTCTTCAGTCACAGCCTCATCCCCGGGGGCATCCGCGCACCGCTCGTATTGGATGCGGCGCTCATGTTTGTGTAAAATCCAGCAAACGACATATGCAGGATGATCGCCGGAATCAGGCTTCCCGTCGCAGCGATCAGCAGTGATCCGAAGGTGCCTAGCGCAATGCTCGACGAACCCATGACGAAACCCTGAGTTGAGGTCGACACCAGGACGACCTGGCCTAGTGTAAATAGGAAAGTACTCACAAGCCACGCCACCCAGAAGTTGCTGCCGAGCGTCAGCAGGCCGATGAACACCGCGCCACGGAAAACCAGCTCCTCGACTAGAGCGGCAGCTGCCGGGATAATCCAGCGGAAGTGCCGCGGAAGCGCGAGAATCGAAGCTATCCACTGGATCTGCGATATCTCACGTGGCACATCGGTTCGCGGGTTCGCCCTGTACAGGAATGATATAAACAGGACATTCAAGCTGGAGCAGCCCAGCATCGCCAGTAGCAGGCAGGGGACGGCAACAAGCGGTGGCAGCGACACCAGGACGGCCGCGGGCAGCGGCGCGAAATACAACAGCACGAGCAGTACCAGAGAGCCTAGGCCAAGATAGAGCACCGTGCCGAAAATCGCGCGAGCGACGTCGGCGCGCACACCGCTCCAGCCGGCCAGCCGCAGTGCGATCCGCCGCCTGCGAGCCGGATCATCGAAAGGCAGCCGGTAAGTGGCCAGCCAGATAGCAATTGCCGCGCCGCAGATGAGGGCGTATACCCCCGGTGCGGGTGCACCATGGTGTGCTTGCGCAAGCAGTCTGGTCATGGAGCCTGCCGTCCGCCAGCGGCCGCGATCCTATATACCGTCATATTCTGCGCGAGATGCGCGAGCAGCGGGACAAGTACGCTGCCGGAGGCGACGAGAAGTATCCCGAAAACGATACCGGTCACGGCTTTCTGGACAACTATGGCGCCGCCGAAAAACAGGTGACCGACGGCGTATGCCGCCGCGGCGCCGCAGACGGCGATCGCGGACGATACTCCCAGCCGTTCTACCAGAGTGCCCATCCAGAGGCCGCGGTACAGCAATTCCTCGGCCGTTGCCGTCACTGAGATGGCGAGCAGGTAGCCGGGGCCGAGGCTGGCGGAGCCGATGTTCACGGCCAGGCGGAATGTCCGGTTCCGCGTGATGGCGTGCTGTGTGATCGCGTGCTGTGTGATCGCGTGCTGCTTGATGGTTTGCTGTGCGATGCCGACCAGGATCTCGAGACCGACCGCGCAGCATCCGATGACTACCGCGGCAGGGATCCACAGCGGGATAGTCCGCCAGGCTCGCCAGGCCGTCAGGTAACCCGGGGTAAAGCGATCGAGCACGGCCACGGCGAGCGCGAGGGCCAGCACGGCGGTGTAGGCGCACGAAGCTCCGGCGCTCGCGTTCCGGAAGATCCGGGACCGATTCCCCGCACCGGGCGTTCCGAACGAGGCCGCTACCCTTATCAGCTCCGCGGGAGCCACAGTCGCCGCCAGGACGAGGTACTCAAGGTAGAGGGTGTGGGACGGCATTCACCACACCTCCGTAGCTCCGCATCCGCGGGTGCTGGTACGGCGGGAAGCCCGGCAGGCACATGCTCAGCAGTTCCGGGATGAGTACCCGGATGACCTTCCAGGGGGTATCAGCCAGTTCGGGCGGCGTAATGTCGAGGTAGGTGGCCCAGGAACTGAGGCGCGCGATATCCGCGATCAGCCTGTGCATGGCGCCGCGATCGTCAGGTGCGTACGACGGTATGGCGGTGAAGTCGACCTGGCCCGCGATCCTGCTTCTCACCGCCTGGAGCTTGCTCTCGCAGTCCTTCGGGCTGGCGAAGTACAGCACGTTTGTGTCCAGGTCCGTGTAGGCGGAGCCGTTCTCGGCGAAGTGGACGCTCGGCAGGTCGAAGACCGCGCTGTACATACCGATCCCGAGTATCGCCGCGGACTCGGCGGCGCCGCGCAGGAGCGCGTGGCGGGGGCTGTGATCGGCCTGTAGGCCGAAGGCGATGTAAGGAAGCTTCCTGTCCTGCCGGACAAGCGTGACGCCTACGTTCGGAAGCGGAAGCTCGGGCCTGGTGAGATAGCTCGCCTGGACCTCATAGGGACCATCGGGCGTAAGCCCGGACGCGGCCAGCAACTGCCAAGCCGGACCGTCCAGCCGGATAACCGGAGCCGCTGCGTCCGTGTACCAGTTGAGGATGAAGGCGTCGATCTGAACCGCCTCAACCAGGGCGTTGAGCAGCGCCTTGTCGAGGGACACGTGGGCCGCTGTGCCCGTGGAGAACGAAGGTGTGAAAAGCCTGTCACCGTAGGTTTGAGAAGTCCTGAACCCCAGGAACATCAACTGGGCCGGCACGAAAATCTCGCGACCCGGTGAGGTCAGGGACGGGCACGCGATCCAGGCGATGATATCGCGGCTAGCCGGGAGTTCTGCCGAGTAGCGGCCCATCATCTTGTTCATCTGCTTCTGCTGCTCGGAGTCGTAGATGCCTAGCAACTCCAACGGCAGGCAGTCATGGCGGGACGAGAGGGACGCGTATGACGCGTATTCGAGGCGATCCTTGAACGGCAGCAGCGCCATCATCGCCGCGTATCGCTCAATGGCCTCGCCGGTTAGCCTGGTTACCGCTTCTTCGTTGGTGGTTCCGTAGCCCGCCAGGTGGTACTGCATTTGCATATGCGGATCGTTCATGGCCAGGCGATGGTATTGCGGCATCGCGGCGGTGGCCGATCGCAGATAGGGCTCGCCAGCCACGGCGGCGACCGAAACGAGCAGCCCGGAGAGAATGCCCCCTTGATTGCCGCCAATCCCGGCGTAGCGCTTGAGGACAGCGGCCATGCCGGGGTAGTTCCTGGTAGCGACTCCGCTCATCAGCGCACCCCCAGCGCCTCTTGAACGTGCCGGTCTACGATCACCCTGCTGTTGAAGTTAATTTCCTGCAGGATGTCCTTGGAGACATGCCCGCAAGCCGGGCAGCTCGCTATGCGCAGTACATCTTGGGCCTGCATCTCGTACGTCGGCAGGTAGACGCTGAGGGCCCGGCCGATGAACCGCGCGGTCCCGAGAGTCTGCAGCAGGATCGACTCGTTGACGAGGAAGGCGCAGAGCAGGGACTCGATCCCGTTGGCCCGCGTCCCCGCGTCGTCGTCGCCCGCTATGCGGACAGCGGCGAAGCTGTGGTAGCTGACATGATCTTCCAGGCGCGCCAGCGACCGCTGCTCGAAGCACTCCAGGCAGCCGGTGCGCGGGCTGTCCGTGCCCACGATGGTGGCGAACGGGCCATCGATCAGACCGACGACCAGTGGCTTTTCGAGTGAGCAAGCCAGCCGGTTGAGGTTGCGGAAGGCGAGTATTGACGCCCTGCTGATACACGCCACGATCGAGTCGAACGGTTCCAGGTATTCACCCAGGCGCGCGTGGATGTCTAGTGCGTCCACGCCGCCCAAGCCGGAGGTCAGGTCGGCGTGGTGCAGTTCGCTGAAGAAGTCGTCCGGGAGTACCTGCACATGCGCGCCCATCGCCGCCGTCTGGGCGGACATGTATGTACTGGTGGCCGGGGAATCGGAAGCGAACGCGACGTTGGCATTAACCGCATGGTCAGCGCCGTAGAGATCGAGGTTGCCGAGCAGGACCCGCGCCATGTCGCTGCCCTTGCTGGCCGGCTGGTCATAGGTGAGAAAGCCGGCCTGGCGCAGCTCGGTCACCGCGAGCTCGAGGTTGGCGCGCTCCGCGACGCTCAGCTCCGGGTACTGCTCGAATGAGCTCTCCGCTGCGGCTCCGGTGGCCAGCGCGGCGAAGAAACGTCCGAACACCTGCTGTACCGCGGGCGATTCTGATCGCAGGTCAACGGTTACTTCCTGGAAATTCCATATGCCCCAGCGCATCCGCGTTACATGAGGCTCCGCCGCTAGGAGACGGACTGACGGGGCGAGGCAGACTCGGGCCTTGGTCATCGACTCTAAACCTCTCCGTGTCCGATGAGCGTGAAATGAACGACGTGCCGCGAGGTCCCGTCGCAGCCCATAGCCTTCTCGATCTCGTGCTTGTTGTATCCGCCTTGATCGCAGCCGATCATGCCCAGAGACGTCGCGGTAAGGTTGATGTTCTGCGAGATACCGCCTACTTCTATGAGCGCGAAAACCACTCCGCTGTCGCCGTACTTCTGGCTGTTAACGTAAAGGTCATAGATGTACACAAGTGCGAACGCGACCTTGCCGAGCGCGATATCGTCTGTCCAGAGAAACTGCGTGAGGTCGACCGCGGCTGCCTCGTGGCTGATCGGATACAGGGTATGGCTATGCGGCTGGTACTCGTAGTGTCCAGGTTCGAGCCCCTTGACATGCTGAGCCAGGATACCCAGGCGAATTGGATAGAGGCCGCCTCCGGAGGGGGCGTTGCGCAGCGGGATTTGTACCGTAGGATCTTGCGGGGTGCCCGCGGGCAATGCCCCGGAGATCCCCTGTCCGTGCCATAGCAGCGTAGCCAGTTCGTCGAGGGTCGCCGGCTTGCCGGAGAACCTGCGTCCGCTGCGGCGTGCGGTGATCGTGGCGGTGAGGCCGCTCTTCATGCGCTGCGCCTTCGGCAGGTCAATGGCCCCGGCCGATCGCTCTCGCAAGTCGGAGTGCGCGGCTGACAGGACGGCATCGTGACCATAGAAACGGGAAACACCGAGCTGCATGCCGAGGTCGCGCCCGCTTCGCCGGTGGTTAAGCAGCAGTTCTTCACCGGCAAAACTCTGGACGGCTGGGTTCCACCGCCCCCGCACAAGGACTTCCGGAGCACGCACCACCGTCGTGTTACTGTAAATCGATATTGAGGTGTGCTGCTGGCTGAAGCCGGCGACCGATGGCAGATAAGCATGCTGTTCGAGGTAGGCGGAGACAGCTTCCTGAGAGTGTTTCAGCGACATCCCGGGTTCCTTCCGAGCATCGTGGGGATGTCCGGCGAAGTGCGCCAAGAACTCCGCCGGACATCCCGGTAGTCTTAGAAGCTGCAGCACGACGTGCAGCAGCAGTTGCCGCCGCCGCACGTGGTGCTTGCCCCCGGCGCGATCTGCACGAACGTGCCGCCCGTGGCGGTACTGCCGATCTGGCTGGAGAACTTCAGCATGTTTCACCTCCCAACGCCGATGCGAGTTTGCGTTCCCGCGGCCCCAGTGCCCGCAGGCTCACCGGAAGTACGAGCGCGCTTAATTGACGGCGTCGTACTCATCCGCCGTGCCGTAAACACTCTTCATCAGGTCGCGATTTCCGATCATGAGCCGACGCGCGACTGATCCTTGAAGCAACTGAAGCTAATTGGATTTATGGGTATCTGCGCGCGATGGGAGGCGCGGGCTAAATAGGGATCCAGTTTCTGCTGTCCGCCAGAGACGTCAACCGTATCCATTGACGGCGCTACTCCCTCCGCCACAGTCAGCCCAGCGCCGGGTTTCCGTTACGGCGCCACTAATCCTCTGAGGGGTAGGTTATCAGTAAACATGGAACAGAGATAGATCATGTTTACCTGTTTTACGAGCTCCGAGGATCGGTTACTGATTGTGCTGATTCCCGGGTTCTGATGGGCTGCCTGTTTGCTTTCCGTATACCGGCGCGTGATCAGATCACTTGGGCCGGATCGGGGAAGTTCGTATAGACGCGGCCAAGGCCAGGCTAACTGTCCGGCCAGCTCGGCATGTCCATCGCGGCGACGACGAACGGCAGGGACGGCGGGGTGTTCAGGTTCCGCGCCCGGATCTGTGCGCACAGCACCAGCAGCTGGCCGTCGACCGCGGCGATCGTGGTGGGGGAGTCCCAGTCCGGGTCGGTCAGCTCGCCCAGGACGCGGCCGGAGCGCCAGTCATGATCCAGCCGGAGAACGCTGATCATGACGCGGACCTCCGCCCAGCCCTTCCCCCGGTTGGTCACCCCGTAGAGCACGTCGCCGTCGAGCAGCATCCCGTCCGCGTTGAAGTTGTAGCCGCCCAGATCCACCTGGGCGGCCGACATCGTGGCCAGGTCGATGCGCCAGAGCCGTCCGTCACGCTGCGCGGCGACCAGCAGCTGGGTCCCGCCGGGGCGCGCCACGATGCCGTTGAGAAAGGCGCTTCCCATCCCCTCGTACTGACCGCTGAGATCTACCGCCACCTCCGGTTCGCCGATCTCATCGGGTCCGGCCGGCAGCCGCCATACCACCTGGCACTTGCTGTCGGTGATGAACGCGGTGTCGCCGACCACGACCACGTCGTTCGGGCCGGATTCGCCGCCGGGCATCTCCCGCCGCGCGACCAGCGTCCGGCTCGCCAGGTCGTGCACGAACAGCCTGCCGCCTTCGAAGTCGCAGGAGATCAGCCGTCCGTAATTGTCGATGTCCATGCCGCAGATCGTGTCCCGGCCGTCACCGTCCGGCGGCAGGAAGACCTCCACCTTCCCGGTCGAGGTGTCCCCGCGGTAGATAGTCCCGTCCGTCAAGCTGCCGAGGAAGAACGTGGTCCCCGGCCCCTCGGTGATGCCCTCGGGGAAGACCGCATCCCCGGGAATCTCGAACCGCCGCCGCATGCCGCCACGCTATACGCGACCTGACCGCCTGCGCGAGGCGTCATCACCTCGTCCGCCGCTGCGCCACCAGCTGCGTACCGGCTTCAGCTGCGTTAACGGCATGTTGACGGCTGTTTGCTTATGTTTATGCATTTTTAACAAATGCCGTCATACGGTCAGGTCCGGAGCGAGATTCTGCGCCGTACGCGGCAGCATCACACAGGATCACGCACACGTGAAGCGATCGGCCAGGCTCAACGGCGATTACGCACGGTAAGGGGCGATAGATGAAACAAGATCCAGACGCCATCTCCAGACGTAGCACCAGACTCGGCCGCAAGGCACCTCTCATCGCCGCCATCGTCGCTGTCCTGATCGCGGGGGGCCTGGTGTCTTCCGCGCTGACGAGGACGGCGGCCGTGGCGAGCAGCACCGGCGGCACCCCGTCCTATCTCGATTCCGGCGCTCCGGTCCAGGCCCGGGTGGCGGACCTGCTCGGCCGGATGACGCTGCCGGAGAAGATCGGCCAGATGGTCCAGATCGAGCAGACGCAGGTCACCGACACCAGCAGCAACTGCACCAGTACCGGCGGCTTCAACGTGCCGAACCCGGTGTGCGAGCAGAAGATCTTCATCGACGACAACGCGGGCTCGATCCTGGCCGGCGGGTCGGACATCCCCGTCGACACCACCGGCCAGGGCGGTCCGGGCAACACCGGCCTGGACTGGGCCAGCGAGTACAACACCATGCAGTCGTACGCGATCTCGCACTCCCGGCTGCACATCCCGGTCATCTTCGGGGTAGACGCGGTGCATGGCTTCGGTCACCCGTTCCAGGCGCCGCTGTTCCCGCAGTCGATCGGGATGGGCGCGACCTGGGATCCGTCGGTCGCTCAGGCCGGGGGGCAGGTGACCGCCAGCGCGCTGGCCGCCACCGGCTGGAACTGGGATTTCGCACCCGTGCAGGACCTGGCCAGGGACAACCGCTGGGGTCGCTACTACGAGACCTGGTCCGAGGAGCCAGCCCTGGCCGCGGCCATGGGCGGCGCCAACGTGACCGGCCTGCAAACCGCGAACACCGGCAGCCCGCTCAAGGTGACCGCCACCGTCAAGCACTTCGCGGGTTACTCCGAGTCCATCAACGGACATGACCGGGCCCAGGCCGAACTGCCCCTTCGCTACCTGCAGGACACGTTCCTCCCGTCCTACGCGGGCGCGATCGACGCGGGCGCCGATACCGTCATGGTGGACTCCGGCTCGGTCAACGGTATCCCGGCCACCGCGTCGCGCTACCTGCTGACCACGCTGCTGCGCGACCGGATGGGCTTCAAGGGCGTCGTGATCAGCGACTATGGCGACGTGCCGGCGCTGGCGACCACTTACCATATGGCCGCCGACCTGGCTGGTGCCGCGGCGCTGGCCATCAACGCGGGCGTGGACGTCGCCATGCTGCCCTTCAACGCCGACCAGTGGCAGGCCGCCGTTCAGAAGGACGTCGCCGACGGCAGCATCTCGATGAGCCGCATCAACCAGGCGGTCAGCCGCGTCCTCACCCTCAAGTTCGAGCTGGGCCTGTTCGACCATCCGATGGTGGACGCCAGCAAGGCGGACGCGGCGGTCCAATCCGGCCGTGACGTCACGCTGAAGGCGGCCCAGGAGTCGGTCACCCTGCTGCGCAACCAGAACAACGTGCTGCCGCTTTCACCGTCAGCGCACATCGTCGTCACCGGGCCGAGCGCCGATTCGATGACCAACCAGCTCGGCGGCTGGAGCGTCAGCTGGCAGGGCGTGTTCGGTGCGGGACACGTGTGCTGCATGGGACCGGCGAATCAGATCCCGCCCGGCACCACCGTGCTCAAGGGGCTGCAGGCCGGCGACCCGAACGTCACCTACGACGCCGATCAGCAGACCGCGGTGAACGACACCAAGTCCGCCGACGCGGTCGTCGTGGCCGTCGGCGAGAAGGCCTACGCCGAGGGGCTGGGTGACAACCCCGCGCCCGCGCTGCCTGATGACCAGAAGGCACTGATCAGCGCGCTTGAGGCCACCGGCAAGCCGGTGATCGTCGTGGTGATCGCTGGCCGGCCGCTCGGCCTCGGCCCGGCCGAGAACGCCAACGGCCTGCTGATGGCCTACCAGGGCAGCACTGAGGCGGGCGCCGCCGTCGCCGACGTGATCTTCGGCAAGGTGAACCCCAGCGGCAAGCTGCCGGTGACCTGGCCGTCCGATGCCGCCACCACGGGCGGGGACTTCAACACCGGCGCCCCGTCGCCGCTTGGCGACCAGCCCAAGGTGTTCGACCAGCTACCCTACACCGGGTCCGGCCAGGGCAGTGGATACAACCCGCTCTATCCGTTCGCTTACGGACTGTCGTACACCACGTTCGCGACCAGCGGGCTTTCCGCGACCTCCAGCGTGTCCAGCAACGGCAAGGTGACCGCCACGTTCACGGTGCAGAACACGGGCAGCAAGGCCGGTACCGACATCGTTCCGCTGTACGTGCACCAGCCGGTGAGCGCGGTCCTGGTGCCCGGCCAGCGGCTGGTCGGATTCGCCCGCGTGACCCTGGACCCGGGCCAGTCCAAGACCGTGCAGGTAACGTTCGCCGTCTCTGAACTGGCGGTGACTCCAGGTGACATCGACGGCGCCGGCCCGCCGCAGGTGGAAACCGGTGCATACCAGGTGCAGATAGGCACGCCCGCCACCTTGACCGCCGGCTTCACCATCCGCTGACCGTCCGCCGCGGCCCGCGAGCTCCGCGGGCCGCGGCCCTAGCTCTTGACAAGAAACTTCCCTAAAGGAATCGCGCAATGCTCGATGCCGTGCTCTCTCCCACTCTCCTGCGGCACTTGCGGCGATCCAGCCGGCTGCTGATCGGCGCCGGACTGGTCGTGGGTGTGCTGACCGCCGCCAGGCCCGCGCTGGCGGCGGGCGAGAACGTCAGCATCTGGCTGACCACCACGAACGATTCGGCCGGCCGCAACGTCGTCGCCGGCCTTCAGCAGCAGTCACCGGTCACGTTCGGCTCGGGGAACTCCTCCGCCGGTACGGATATCACCGTGGACGAGCGTACGAAGTACCAGCAGTTCACCGGCGCCGGCGCGTCGATGACCGACACGGCGGCCTACCTGCTCGGCAGCAGCGGCGCGATCAGCTCGACGACTAAAAACCAGGTCATGACCGCGCTGTTCAGCCCCACCAGCGGGATAGGCCTGGACTTCCTGCGCAACCCGATGGGCGCCTCGGACCTCGCCCGCTACAACTACTCCTACGACGACGTGCCCACCGGCCAGACCGACCCCTCCCTGGCGAACTTCTCCATCAGCCATGACCTGACCGACATCCTGCCGCTCACCAAGCAGGCCGAGCAGCTCAACCCCGGCCTGAAGCTGATGATGACACCGTGGAGCGCGCCGGCGTGGATGAAGGACAACGGCAGCTTCACCGATCAGGGGTCCCTGCTGTCGCAGTACTACCCGGCGTACGCGCAGTACTTCGTGAAG
>Ga0126381_100001394_pt1 | contig 26077 bp, 42 predicted proteins | sample PanSoiMetPlot_28_FD_96465 | JGI IMG/M metagenome (GOLD analysis project Ga0126381, IMG submission 96465) | Tropical forest soil microbial communities from Panama - MetaG Plot_28 | ecosystem: Environmental > Terrestrial > Soil > Tropical forest > Bulk soil | place: Panama | collected 2016-02-17
CGAGCAGCGCGTGAACGTTCGACCGGCCAGGCGCTGCCTGAGGCGCTGCCGCCTGCGATGGCGCAGGCGCCACATCGACTCCGGCACCGATCACCTGAAACGGCGCCGCCGCAGGCTGGACATCGACTCCGGCATCAGGAGAGACGGCAAATTCAGGCATGCATTATTTTAGCGTTCTGGGCGTATTCGGAGGCGGCGCAATCATACGTTCGATCGTGCCGTCAGTGTTCTTCTTGTACCACTGGCCATCATTGCCCGGATAGGCCTTGCCTGCGGCATACTTGGGATCGCTCAGAACTTTCCTGACTTCGTCAGAGACACCCCCGAATATCGCCGGCGTGTTCTGTTCGAAGTAGGTTCCGCGCGTCAGTGCCCGCCGGCGATTGCCGATCAGATCTCTTACTTCTTCCGCGGCCGCACGGATGGCCGACGGGTCGTCATTGTCGCGGAAAATCTTCTCTGCCTGCTGGAGCTTGGCATCACTGGTTCCCGATCCGGTTCCGCCGCCTTGCAGGATTTTGGCGACTTCGTCCGCCAGCAGCAAACGGTCGGTATTAAACCGTTTGAGGCTGATAAAGTTGAACTCTTCTTTGCCTTTGTTGATCAGATCATTCACGGAACGGACGCCGAAGTTTCCGAGCTTCTGTGCCCGGTCAATCAACTGCGGCAAGGAGTCGGCTACGCTGTCCATGTAGCGCACCGTGTTCTGAAACCCGGGACTCTTGACGAGATCGTATTCCGCCGAGGCCTGTTCGAAATTGAAATCCGGATTGAGTTTCTTTGCGGCCGAATAGACCATGCGATTGAATGCCTTACCCTGCTCGCCGCGGCTGGCAAAAAAGTTCGTCACTTGTTCCGGTGAGATTTTGTGCGCGACGAGATCGTTAGCGACGGCATCAGCCTGCGCCTGAGTCGGCATCTGGCCCAATTCGAAGCGCTGCCTGATGATGTCCAGCGTCTGCTTCGTCTGCTCGAGGGGAGACGTCTTGAAATTCTGATATGCCGTAATTCTTTCCCCGGGCGTTAACTGCGGCACCGTTTTTCCGAGGCTGCCCGCAAATGCCGGGAGGTAGTCGCGCTCGAAGTCGCCGGTCGGTTTATAGATCTCCATATACTGCGTGGCGTTCAGGGCACGCTGTTGGACTTCGAGCGGGGTTTGCGCACCTTTAAAAACCGCTTGAATTTGGGGGGAATATTTCTGAAGCTCTGTATTGAAGGCGTCCATTCCCCTGGCCATTGCAGGTGCCAGCGTCATGGCAGCGTTCTGCGTTTCCTTCTGAAAAAGTCCGGGGCGTTCCGCAGCCGGTGCGCTCCATCCCTGAACAATACTTTTGAGCTGGGGCGAATAGGTCGGGCCCAACAATCCCTGTATCTCTTTAGGCTGCCTGGTGAACCAGTCGTTATAGCCTGCCTGATCGTTGATCAGTTCGATCGAAGTGCCGGCATTCTCCATCGCCTTGGCATGTGCGTCAATATCGGTCTTCGCCGTCGTATGCTGTTCGGCCACAGTCTGAGCGCGATCCCGGAATTGAGTCAGCAGATCGGGATCATAGCCGCGTGCGAGCAGAGCGCGGCCGGCTTCTTCCGTCAGCAGCTTCTGACTGACCGCCTGCAGAACTGCTGCCGGATAGGCCCCCGCGGGATCTTTCGACGAGAGAACCGAATTGGCGATCGAGCCCAGTTGTGCCGCCTGATTCTTGTTGTTTTCCAGGTCCTTGCCGGCCGCTTCGACGTTGTCTTTGTATGCGGTGAGGAAGTTCTTCGCAATGGCGAAGCCAGTCGTCGGGGCAACCCTCATGATTTCCCCCACGTTCACTTGCGGCATGACCGGCCCTGTTCCGGTAATGGGCGCTATTGCGGATGTGGACGGCGCGGGCGTTACCGGCGGCTGCGTTGTGATGAGATCGCGCAGCGTGGGCGTTACCGGCGTTTGCCATCCGGTGATAGTGGCTGGGGACGTCACGGGTGTTACGGGCGGCTGCAATCCAGTAACACTGGATGTAGATCTCGCGGGTGTTACCGGCGGCTGCCATCCAGTGACATTGGATGTGGGCGTCGCGGGCGTTTCGAAACCGGTTGACGTAGCCGGCACGGTGCCCCCCGATGGAGTTGGCGTTACCGCCGGCGGCGTCACCGCAGGGGGCGTTACCGCTGCCGGTGCGACCGTTGCGGGCGCCGGAGCCGTGCCGGGGAACGTATTCCGGAAATAGTTCGCCAGGTTCTGCTGTTCCTGATACGCAATCCGCGCCTCTTGGAGCTTAATGTCGCCCAGTTGGGTTCCCTGCATCAACTGCTGCAGGTTCTGCAGTCCCGTCGCGAGCTCAAGCGGAGTCTGCGGCTGTACGGTGAATACCGGCGGCTGTACGGCAAGCGAAATTCTTGGATCGAGCGCCAGTTGTGGATAAGCTTAACCCGCAATGGCTTTGAAAGCAAAGGCGTTTTCGCGTCTCGGTTACTACCGATGCGCGCCTTCCGTGCATCGATAGCATACGATATGCTAGCGTCGCCCTTTCGCTCGCAGGGTGCGCTCGAACTCCCGGGCGAATTCAGCGAACGTGACGTGCAGGCCAGGAAGCAGCCGGAACACGCTTTCAAGCGTGGGGGTGTGCTTCTCCCGTTCCAGCCCGCCTAGGTAGCCCCGGTCGATGCCCAGATTCCGCGCCAACCGTTCCTGGGAAATGCCGGCCTTCTGGCGCAGAAACCGGACGGTTTGGGCAAAGGCGCACCGGATCTGATTCCGTGTTGCCGACTTCAGCATATCGACGGATTGCCGCTGTTTTTCGTGTGACATGCCTTGAAGTGTGTGGCAAAAGGGAAAGGGATGTCTACGGTATATATACCGTGGAGTTTTATTCCGCAATGCCCGTGCGGATGGCAGTCAGATCGACCGCGCTGCACCGGCGCTTGGCGTGGACTACCGCCGCGATCGCCACCGAGGCATCCGGGCAGACCCGGAACTCACTGCCGTCGAAGACGACGAACGCCTTCCCGGCGAGGTCGGCCAGGTCGGCGCGCACCAGGGCGCTCAGCCTCGCGCCCTTGTTCTGCAGCGCCTTGATCAGGCGGACAAACTCCACCTGGCTGGCGGGCAGATCGGGCCGGATCAGGCCGGCAGCGCGCAGGGTATAAACCTGGGCGGGTGTGAGATGGGTACGGTCGCAGAATTCGCTCATCGTCATAGGCTGCGATCAGTCTAACGTCCCTTCTGCCAGACCGCATGCGGCGGAAAGCGTCTCGCGCGTCCTCACATCAAGTTGCGAGGCGATCTGTTGATCGACGGCCGCAACCGGCTCCGCGCCCAATCTTTCGCGGCGGCACCTGCGGGATGACCAGCGCGCCTTCATCGCCGCCAAGACGTTGCGCCTGATCACCGCCAAGCGGGCGCAGGAACGGCAACTAACCGGCAAAAGTCCCGATGGCGAAGCTGGCGGACGCGGGCATGCAAAAAACCTGAATCAGAATTCTGATTCAGGTTTTTCGCGCAAGCCTTCGCAGGCTGAAAGCCGAGGCAGGGCGTGCCGTGCAGGCATCAGGGTGCCCCAGCGGACGCCGCACAGCCTGGTAGATCAGCCCAGCGCGGTGCTCGCCGGCGTTAGGCCTTCTTGGACTTCGCGCGGACTTTGGCGTTTTTCTCGCTGGCAGGCGGCTTCTTCTTCTCGGCCAAGACCTCCGCGCGGATGGCCTCCAGGCGCTTCTTGTGAAGATGCTTCTTGAACTCGCGGTCGGTCATAGGCTGGCACTACGGCTCACTCACCATCGGCGATAGATGACTAGTTTTACTAGTCGAGCGCTAGTCGCTAGTAGCGGGTGCGGATCCCGTGGCTCCTGGTAGGCCGGGGAAGTGTACACGCCACCCTGCGGCAGCAGGCGGGCGAACTCGAGATTCATCCGCCGGTGAATCTCCTGTGGATGGTTACTGTCGTTGATGGAAAAGGGGCCGCCGCGATCGGCGACGAGTGCTACCGTAGTGAAGTTCATCGGATTCTCCCCAAGGCCGCCAGTCCCCTCCAGCTCTCCCCGGGCAAGGTGTGAGTGCGGGGGCTGGCGGCGGTTTGTATTTGGTCCTAACGGGCGGAAGGAACGCGCGGGTATTCTGCCAAGAAACCCCCTTTCGGGTGCGGTCCCACTCCTAGGGTTTAGTGTGCGCTTAAGGCACTGATCGAGCAAGGTGTTTTTGCTGTTGAACGGGATCGCAGCTTTGGCTTAGATTGGAAATGCCAAGAGCCCCACAGGCCGAAAGCCGCCTGACGCTTGCTTCTCTTAGCCTGCGGCGGGCGGCGGCCCCCGCGAAACACCTTCGGAGATCTAGCCTCGCACCCTCCGGCGATCGAAGAAGTCAGCACGCCCGACGGCCTGGCTGTACTGCCGGTTCTTGATCTTCACCCAGGTGGTCGCTTCCGGCGTGTAGTGGGCGCTTGCCTGCTTGGCGACAATCCCCTCCATGTCCCGGTCGCAGATCACGCGGAACAGGTCCGTGCCGCTCGCCACGTGCTCCACATACAGAACCGACTTCGGGGGCCGCGGGAGCAGTTTTCGCAGGAGTGTCTTCCGCTCAGACAGAGGCAGCTCGCGCAGGTCACGGCCATCCAGCCAGAGCAGATCGAACGCATAGAAGCAGAATGGTCCTCTCCGCCGCATCAACTCGTAAAACATCGGACGGCCGTCGGGCCCTGGGTGCACGATCTCGCCGTCCAGGATGGCGCTGCGGTTGGAGAGTTCCTTACCGATGGCCTGCGCCAGCGGCTCGAAGGTCTTAAACGCATTCCGGTTGCGCGACATCAGCCGGCAGATTCCGCCCTCGACATAAGCGACCGCACGGAAACCGTCCAGCTTCGGCTCGAAAATCCAGTCCGGATGCTCGAAAGGCGCATCGAAGCGGGCCAGCGGCATCGGAGTGACGCGGGGGAGGCTCACGTAACTCTAGTTTAGCCGGGTACCCGGGTTTGGTGTCGTTGAAGCCGTCGGCGAGAAGGACGTCCACGTCGGCAGGCCCATCGATGGCGGTACTGAGGCGAAAAGGCTTCTAGCAAACCTTCTAGCAGAACCTACAGGAATGACCAGGAAACACCGGCGATCACCGCTCGAACATCCGGCGCAATTCAATGAAATAAAGGAATCATCAGGAATCAACAGCAACGTTTCGTAAAACTCATAACCCAAAGGTCGGTGGTTCAAATCCACCCCCCGCAACCAAACTTCCTCCGCCTTCAAGCTCCCTAAAAATGAACAGGTTAATGGCTAGTTGAGGCGTTTTCCGCGAGAGTCGTTGGAAGCCCTGGGGCGGCCTTTTTCTAGCAAACTTTCTAGCAATTCGTTTTTGGAATCGCTGTTGCGCTCCGTTGCTTCTAGCAAATCGTTGGGCCTTGACCCTAAAGGTTTGCTAGAAAGCGCCGCCGCCAAAGTCGCATCCAGTTTGCGGACGGATTCCTGCTTCGCTTGGGGGAAAAGATGTCCGTAGGTATCGAACGTGACTTGAATACTGGAGTGGCCCATCTGATCCTGGACATATTTCGCGCTCTCCCCTTGGGCGATCAGGACCGAAGCAAAGAAATGGCGGAGATCGTGGAAACGGATCTCTTTCAGGCCCGCCTTTTGGGCGATTGGGCCGTAGATCGAATCGTTAAAGTAGTCGGGGTCGACCCAGTGCGCTGGAGGCTTCAGGCCCACCAGGTGCCTGGGAAAGATGAGATCGTCGGCGTCTCCATGGATTTCCTTTAGGCCCGCCAAAAGACTTCGCACAGTCTGCGTCATGCCGATCCGCCGCCGCGATTTGCGTGATTTCGGAGGCCCTAGTTTCCACTGCCACTTGTGCACGCCGTCGGTAGCCGTTGCTTTTTTGATCGCCTGCTGAATCGAAATTTCGTTGCTGAGCCAGTCGATGTCCGAATAGCGTAACGCCAGGATCTCGCCGCGGCGCATCCCAGTAGAGACCGCCAGCAGAACGATCGCGTAGCCGATACTCCCGATCTCTCTGGCTGCGAGAACCAACAGCGATACTTGCTCCGCGGTAGGAGGGATGATTTCCTCTCCATGATCGGGCGGCAACTCGACTCCCTTCGCCGGGTTGTGACGAATGTATCCATCTTTCACGGCGCTCTGGCCAAACTTTCCGTCGAGCATCGTATTGAGCAGAGTCATGACGTTCCCTACCGTTTTGCGGCTGCGATTCTTTGCCAGAGTCTTTGCCAGATTCTGCACATGAACACGCTCGATCTCGACCATCTGCAATTCGCCGAGATTTGGAACTAGATGTCTCCGAACGATTGACGCGTACGCGGCCAGCGTGCTTCCCTCGATACTCACACGACCAGCCAGCCACTCTTCTGCAAACTCAGCGAAAGTTCCTGCTTTGGGCTTGACGTAGAGAGCGCGATCAATTTCCACCAGGACTTCGTTCAACCGGCGGCGGGCCTCGCTATAGCTTTTGAAACCCTGGCCAGGGCTTTCTCCGAGCCATTTCTGCTTGCCTTGATTGTCCCGGAAATACGCAAAATAGGAATTGCCTTTTTGGATCACGCTGCCGCGCTGCCTACGCCCTCTCTTCATGTGTTTTGCCTTTCAGGAAAACCTCAATCAGGCGTTCGATCTGCTTGGCCATAGTCGTGTCGAGCGCCAGGCATTTTAGCTTGAACTTTTTGTGCAGGTCGCGATCGATTGGGACTTGCAGCATGACTTCGTTTTGGGAGTTCTTTGTGACTTTCGCCATTGCTGGTATTATAACAATTGTCAGTAATTGCGGTAGCTACCGGAACCTGGGCGCTTTCTATAATTGCCTCCAGGTCGGACTCAGAGAATCTCACATACTTGCCGAAGCGTCGATAAGGGATGGCGTTTATTCGTGTGCGCTCATAGAGCCATTTGGCGGCCACTCTGAGCTTTGTCGCAGCCTCTTGAACGGTATACAGGCGAGTAGGACTTGTTTCGGCCTCTGTCGTCTGTTGCATTACGCCTCCTGTTACTTCCACCTGTGTACTGGGCAATATTGGGCGTTGTCCACGTCGGCATCCGCGCGCCTGCACTCACACGTCAAAAAGCCCTGCGAGCACGCGCAATGGAACCCACAGGTGCCGCAATCACATCGGTTCTCACGCCGGCAGCAAAAAGCACCGAGCCATCGGGTCACCGCCCCACCCTGGCCAGGCCGCCGGCGCGTCTGCGGTGATCGGCCGCGCGCTCGAGGTTGCGCTCGAGCAGGTTGAGTTGCGATGGGGAGACGCGGATCACAAATTTTCCCCGATGCGCGCCGCTTGGGCACTCCTTTGAGCCGCAGCGCCCATCAGGTCGAGGCAGTAAGGGCAGGAGACTCCGGATACCTCTTCAGTGGCTTGTACGGGCCGCGCAGGGTTCTTACGGGGGATTCCGCATAGCGTCCAGCCTTCGACCGTCGCTTGATGTTTCGACCACGAGCGTACACAAGGTGCGCCGCGGAACAAATGGACTGGCATTATGCTCCTTTCCTATTGCCGTACGATCAGGCTCTCGCTTTTTGGGCGCGCGGTACGCTAGCCGGTTCGCGCCCAGCCGCCTTGCGTTGAGCTTCTTCTTCTGCCGCGCTGGCTTGGGGATGGTTCTTCATCCACAGCTCGGCCCAGATGAGCGGCAAGCCAGCGTATTTTTCCGGATCGGCGAGGATGATTTCCGCCGCCCGCCGGTTGTCCGCGTCGAAGTAGTTCTTCTTCATCGCCGCTCAGCCCTGATTCAGCCTGCGGTTGGTCTGTGCGCCACTCCCTTCGAGTTCGCAAGGAACCGCCAGCCGCTTGGGCATGACGGCCAAGAGCGCGTCAGCAATCCCCAGTTCGGGCTGGAGGCGGCGCACGGGCGCGACCAGCGAATCGATTTCCTCGGTCCATGACTCGCGTTCGCCGCCGGCTTTGGCGCGCCGGTAATCGGCTTCCAGCAGTTTCCTCATTTCTCCCATACGTCGCTGCTTTCCCGCATACGGTCGAAGCAAATGGGTGATCCGCCGGATTACTTCACCAGATGCCTGCATTTCTTTGCCACGTAAGGCAAGTGCAGCGTCGATGCGGTCAAAATCCGCCGGGGCCAGGTCGTCCGGCGCATCCGCCGGGTCGATATCGAGATCGAATTCGGAGCACAGGAACGGATCTTCGGGATAACCGATCCAGAGCACATATTCGACCATGCGGGACAATTGGGCGACGGTAACGCCGGATGTGCGGATCAAATCCGGATTGGCCTTCCGATAAGCATCCGCGACGTCGTGGGTGGAGAACCGTTCTTTGTGTTGGTCACAATATCGGTTGACGAATTCCATCACGCTGAAATTGAGCCGGTGTTTGTTCCCTTCGGTCATATTTGCTGCCTTTCTACTCGACGGTGTAGCTGGGGATCACCGACCAGGGGGCGCCCGTCGAGCCATTCCAGTTGCGCGCCGGTCGGACGCCGGCCTGAAGTTGCTTAACGACGCGAAATGGCAGGAAGGTGCCGACGTGCTGCCTGCCAGCGCTCTAGTAGCTTTCTGGGCGGAAGATCTCCATAAATTGTCGCGAGGTGATCAAAGAAGTTGTTGGCTTCAGCCAGTCTCTGGATACTGATTGAATCGGCTTCGTGGCTTTCTAGTTTCAACTCGAGGATCTGCTTGCGGCTGGCAATACTCGTGTCATCCCAATAATCCAGATAATCTTTTTTGCCATTCTTTTGACGGACCGGCTGTAATCGCGGCAGACCGCGGAATTGTTCAATATCGGTAAAGTCCAGTTCCGGTTGTAGCGGCTGCGGTGGTGCCGTCTCCTCTGCTGTCGGTTGCGATTGCGCTTGCGATTTTCCATCGCCGTTGCCATTGCGCTCCGCATACTGACGGGTCCGCAGCCGCAGCCGATGCTGCTCCTTGATCCGGCGGTAGCGAAGCGCCAGAAATTCCTTGGCTTGCGCTAGCAGAACGGAATGCTTCTCGAGCACCCGAACATCTAGTTTGTCTAAAGTAACCGGCTTATCGTGACGGTTGCAGTATTTGATCTCTTGATCAATGGCTCGATTGAGAAGGCGATCCCAACGTGCTTCTTCAGGAGTCATCGTCAGTTCCTTGGGCCGGTTCTGATTTTTCATTGACGCACCGCCACAGGCTTTCGAGGTTCATTAGGATGTTCTTTGTCCAGGCGCACTAAACAGGCAATAGCGCGTGGTAAATATTCCGCGACGTCGTAAACACAAACGCGCGAGAAACCGTCCCACGTATCGCGCGCTACGGAAGTGTGATTCGCTAGTAGCTTGATCGCGTCATACAGGCCGCGAAAGACCAATAGATCCTGGGCGTGCTGCTCGTCGGCCTCGCGGTCTGCCTTGGTGCGGCGAATCCGCTTGACGACCTCACCACGCTCTTCAGCCGGCATCTCGACAATTTTCTTCTGCTCTTCTTTGGGGAGCGTGGCGATCACTGCGGCCGCACTGATCGAGATATCTTCTTTGTCCATCGCTCGGACCAACTCGGGCGCTCCCTTCTGGGTGACTGCCTTCGCACGCTCAAAGGTCTCCGCGCTCTTGAAGCCGACACGTTTGGCGGCGAGATCGATAGTGTTACCCTTATCTAACTTCTCCGCATTTGCGGAGAGGTCTGTACGCTGTCCCTTCCGGTTGCCTAGTTCCTTCTCGATGGCCTGGCCGATGGCGGCGCGTTCCGATGGCGTGAACTGTTTACGGAACTCGTTTTCCGAATACTGTGCCTTAAGGATCGAGTCGAGATTGAGCGTGACTGCCGGAATTTTTTCCCAGTTCAGGTAGGTGAGGCAGGCCATCAGGCGGCGTCCGCCAAAGATCAGGCGGCGATTCTCGTCGATTCCGACGGGCTCGAGCAGGCCCAATTCCCGGATGTTCTCGGCTAAGGCTTCCAGATCTCCGTCTGCGGTACGGTAGCGCTCCACAATCTGGATCTCGCCGATCGGAACCATCTCCAGTTTTTTCATTTCCCATCTCCAGGTCGGATACCTCCAGCCTTCGGCTGGATCGAGTTTTCAGCCGCCATTTATTGGCTCCTTTCAGTTCCGGTGTCACTTTCCGTATCGAGTCCACGGATGGTCTCGTCGGTCTGGCGTTTTAACTCGGAGAGCGCCTGCCCGAAGGTCATGTCCGGGTGAACGTCCCACACCGGACGCAAGATCTCGACTTGCCGCGTCTTGGCTTCCGCGTCGGTGGCGCTTTCCTCGGCTTGCAGATGGGCAATGAAGCAGCAGGCATCCAGGGCTTGCTTGCATTTCTCGTAAGGCAGCCGCAGAAAGTACGACAGGGGGACGCCGAGCGTCTCGGCGAATCCGCGTGCTGCGGGAATTTTCACGAACCGATTGAGGTCGAAGTCAGCTCTGACGCCGAGCCGTTGTCTGACTGTGATGTCGTCATTCCACTGATCAACGAACTGGTTGACCAGATCCTCTAGGCCTCCGATGACGGCCTCGCGGTGCTGGGTGAGCACTCGCTCGGCAATGTCTTGGACGCTCAATGGGCGACCTGCAGTCGATTTGTCATGTTTTGCGAAGCGGGCCCTGCACTCATTGGCAATCACGGCGCGCAAAGCATTCAGCTTTTCGGTCCAGGTGATCATTCCGCTCCTCCCTTCTGAGCGCATGGCGGCATTACAGGCGGCGCTTCGCCTTCGCCCAAGCGCTTCAATCCAACGCCGCGTTCATCCAACTGGCGAATGAGTTCGACTACGCGCGGCATGGCGCCGGCCAGGCACGTCGCGCTGCAGTACAAGCCCAAGCCCATGCTCACGCGACGTCTGTGGAGCCACCGGTCGGAGGGCGACATGTTTTCGGGGACCTGTACCGACCCTGGGAAGATGTGTCTCCGGATATTGATCCAGCCGGTAGGCGGCAAGCGGCTCGCGATGCGGAGGTCGCATTGCCTGCAGAAATACAGCCGCAAGGGCTGCTCGCTCAGCGGCTTGGCTTTTTTCTTCCGGTTGGGCGGCGCTTCGACCGTTGGCGCTTCGACGGGCGGTGGCGTTGTAACCTTCACCTGGAAGTTCTTAAGCAACTTGGGGCGGCCGTTGGGCTGCCCGCCGGCGGTCAGGCCGGGCTTGAGCGGCGGTCGCAGCGGCCTGGTGTCCTCTGTCATGGTTTTCCTTTTTTCAGCTCTGAATCCTGCTCGAGTTGACTGATGGTTTCGGCGGTCCGATGTTCGAGGAACCGCAAAGCCTCTGTGAGCGTCAGGTTTTCGGTTTCCGCGGCTACCGGCCGCAGCCGTTTCTCGAGGTCAACGAGTTCCTCGTGGCAGCGCTGGTTTTCTTGGGTGCGCAGCTCCAAAACCAAGGTCGCCGCTTCACAGGCAGCCCGGAGTTTTTCCCCATCGAGGCCGAGCAAAAACCACAAGCCGAGGCCCAGCGTGGCTCCGCTCTGGCGCAGGAATTTGAGGTAATTCACCAGTTCCGGCTGGGTAGCCGCGACCTGTGCGCAGTACCGGTCGTCGTGCACGGCTTCCAGTCCCGAAAAAAGCAGGTCTTCCAGGGCGCCGGCCACTGACCCGCGATGGCAGGTGAGCGCCCATTCAGCGAGCGTCGCTGGATCGGCCTTCAGGCTCCGCGAAAGACGCTCCTGGGCTTCGGTTGCGATGACCTGCTTGAGGTGGTTGAGCTTCAAATCCCAAATCATTTGCCACACCCCGCGAGTTGTTTACTTTTCCCTGCTAGATACCGGGCACCCATCAGCGCTTCGACCGTCAGACATCCGCAATTGCGGCAGTCGGGCAAAAGATAGTAGATGGTCTGGTATGCGAGGTCGTACGCCTCCCCGGTGTGGAGTCGTAAATCGGGATTGCGGGCAAACCAGCCGACGAGAGAGCAGAGCTTCGCTTTGAGGCCGCGGTAGTACCAGACCTGGTTGGCGCAGAAGGACGACTGCTTCGGGCCGTCGCGATAGGAGCGGGCGCGTTCTGCCAGAGCGGCCAGTTCCGGCTCCAGGGCGCAGAGGTCGTCGAAGGTGAGCCAGTTCTCCTCCGGGGGGAACCAATCCCGCAGGCAGTCCACGATCTCGCACAGGCAGCGGACGGCCCTCTCGTTAGACACGCCCCGGATCGTGATGACGGACTGGCCGCCCGAGGCGCTGGTGCCCCGCGAGCGGTTCGGCACATATTTGTCGTACAGCGAGAAGATGAACTCGCTTTGGGCCTCCGTCATTCTCCAACTCGAATCGAACCGGTAGACCGGGTCCATGTTCACGGTGATGCTCGAGCGCTTCGGTCCCACCTTCGCGGCCACGAACGGCATGCGCTGCTGCTCGCACCGCTCCCAGTGCTTGCGCCACGCGCCGGAGCGGTAGATCACAAATTTGTCACTCATACTTCACCTCCTCACTTCGCCTCAGCTAGTGCCCCTATCGGCCTGGAATCGAGAAACGTCTTTGCCTTTGCGGATGCGAGACCGTCTGCCAGGATCGCCGGGACCACCGGCTTGCGTGTCGCCCCATCCGCAGCTAGCGACACGACGCACGCTACGCTTACTCACGCCGATCCACGCATTCACCGGATGAGCTTTCTCGAACTCCCCCCAGATAATCGAATAACCACGGAATGCTGGCTTCACCGGAAGGTCCAGCTCCACCGCCGCCTGAATGCACGCGCCATTCGATATGTAGCGACCGACGGCGCGTTCAATCACATGCTTCAGGGCGTAGCTGCCGTACCGGCCAGTCCTGGTGGCATCGCAGCGCGCCAGAAAGGCGCGACACAGATCGACCTCGCCGGCGCGGGGAGCGGTGTCGCATTGTCGTGGCTCCCCGGGCCACGAGAGGCCGCTTGCGTTGATAGTATAGGCCGGGACCGTACCGAGCCAGCTCCCGGAACTTCTCTTCCGGGAGCTTCAGGACCCTCGCTGCGAACTCCTGTGTCATTTGGAGGGTGTTGTCGCATTCGCACCCGTAGTTATAGAAGGCGTCCGCCAGGTCAAAGAACAGCTGATCCAGCTGTTCGTACGGAACGGGCGGTTCTTCAATTCCTTTCGCTAACGGGCCCATGGGTTTTTTCTCCTTTCGGTGTTGAGTTGTCGTCATGCAGCCACCGCGTGGCCGCTCCTATGTGGTGCCCGCCACCATCAGCACCACCTTCCACGCGGCGCAGTCATCGTCCCTTCGTCTCGAATTTGCATAAGTGAAGACCTCCTTCTTCTATCCCCCGCTCTATCCCCCGCTCTATTCCCCGGATCGACCCCTTTCCTAAGCGGGTTAGGAGGCGTCTTTGGGGCTATTCCCCGGTTTCGCCCCTCCTCTAGGGGGGCCTTTTCCGGGGAATAGGGGTTACATGCATGAAAACAAAAGGACTTAGTATTCCCCGGAGGCCTTAAAAAAAACAGGGGGACCGGGGAATAGAGGTACGTGCATGAAACAAAATGACTTAAGGCCTAAAAAAAAGACCCCTAACAACAGGGGTCCGGGGCATAGAAATACCCCCTTCCGGCTATGCCCCGGTCTATTCCCCGCCAGCCAGGGCCATTTGCCGGTAATATGAGCTATGTAACGGAAACAAAAGAACTTCCTATTCCCCGGAAGTATGCCCCGGAAAAGGCCGGTTCGGGCATCAGAAACCGCCCTCATACGGTGCCCTCCAGGGGTGGGCGCGACCCCGGCAGGTAGTAGCGGATGGCTTTTCCCTTGGTCTCGACTTCCAGCTCGCGGCTGAGGGTAGCGGTACTCAAGGCGTCTTCCACAGCGTGCTTCCCTACGCCCATGGAAGCCGCCAGCTTGATCAGCTCCCGCTGGTTACGTCCGGGATACGCCTTGATCAGCTCCTTCAGAACGGCGATCGGTTCCTTGGGTTTCTCATCGAGCGGGTAAAACGTCTTCTCCCCAAAACCGAAGCGCAACATCTGCTTGCCGCCGCTCCTGGTCTTGAGCGGCCTCAGTGTGACGCGTTTGATGTCGTCGGTCAGCAGCTCGCCGTCTCTGCCCAAGACCCAACCAAAGTCAATGCTGCCCATGTGATCGCTACCCCCACGGTAGGGGGCGTCGCTTTTGTCGCTCTTGTGATGGTTGAGAATCACCGAACCTCCGGCATGGGCCAGTGGCCGGTATTGCTGGATATGGGCGCGAACGGCGGAATTGTCGTTCTCATCGCCCTGCATAAAGGCGATCAGGGGGTCAAAAATGAACAAAGCATGCTCATTTTTAGCGAGGCTCAGTAGTTCGCGCGCCGTAGGTCCGGGAACCTCGTCCTCTTCCCAACCGCCCAGATACCGCAGCGCCGGGTACATGGATTTGATATCGAGCTTGTCGAGGCGGTCTTTGACCAGTCCCACCGGCATCTCGCGATCCAGATAGACGACTGGCCGCTTCACAGTGGTCATGCCAGCGAACTCGATCCCCTGGGCCACGCAGGCCGCCAGCACCAGGAGGAAGAGGCTCTTTCCGCTACCGGCCTCGCCGGTGAACATGTTGATGCAGCCGTCGAGCACCAGACCTTCGACCAGCCAGCTGAGCTTACCCTCGTAGGTCCAGACGTTACCCCGCTCCAGCAACGACTGCTTGCGCCGTACCGTCATCGAGTCCAGCCGCTCAGCAAATTCCGCGAGCAGCGTATCCGGCGGCATCGCCAGATCGGCCATACTCTGCATGAGCACTCCAGCTGAATGAATGCTCCGCCGCCGGAGGGTCAGCTCCCGCAGGATCGTGACGTAATGCAGGGGGTGTGGCAGATCCGGCAGCCCGTCGTCCATGGCGGCGAGATAGCGAAAGCCGTCTACCTTCTCCAGCTCATGATGGGCCGTCAGCTCAGTGGCCAAGGTTATGCGGTCCACCGGCGCCCCCCGCTCACGGAGCGCCCGCATCCGGCGGTAGATCGTCTGATGCTTAGCCAGGGAGAAGTCTTCGAGCTGCAGAACATCCCAGATCGCGTCGCCCCCGCTATGTGCCGCGAGAATCGCCCCCAATACCCAGCGTTCGACATCCGCACTCGCGGGCACTGAATCAGGACGGTTCTTGTTACTCTGAGGCCTTGGCCGCTTGGACGGCGCTTCCGTGTCCGCCGAAGGCGGCGCTGCTTCGGGCGCGTTCCTCTCCGGGCCCCCGCGCAGACCCAACCACTCGACGGCGGCTTTGAAGACGCGCGGGTCGAGCACTTCTTTCAAATGGGGCAGGCCGGTAATTTCGCGGCCATCGTCATGCCGCTGGAAGGTGCTCTCGACGTCCCTGGCGGCCTGACCCAGGTCAGCCTTGTCCTGCCAAAGGACGCGGTAGATCGCGCGTACAACTCTGGTGGCGTCAGCCAGAGCCCACCGTTTGTGGGCCAGTGCTCCGGCTACCGAAAGGAAGTAGCTATGCCTACCGCCCTGCGGGGGCGGCGCATACTTGCCCAGCAGCACGCAGGCAGCGGTATAGTCGGCGGCCCTCACCAGCTCGCGGCCATCCACGTTGCCGATCAGGCCGGTGGACCCGCGCACGAACTCAATCAGCTCGCCCGAGGGATGTACCGACGGTGGCACCACAGTCTGGAGACCGATCCCGCCATCTTTCTTTCGGCAGCGGACCTCCAGCAGCATCCCCTGCTTGTCCGCCTCGCCCCCGCCGGCCCCGCCCTTCCGCGCCGTCGGATCCTGGTATTGGCGGAGTTTGATGCCGGGATCAACATGGTAAAAGAAATGCGATGCCGGCTTTGATTTGTGCCCGAACGCAAAGCCTGTCTCGGGACCGAATTCGGCCCAGGCCTGAGTCGCCTCCGGCGCATCCAGATCAACATCAGTGAGGTTATATGGCTGACCCAACTTCACACCGATGTTCTGGCGGCCGCCGTTGAAGTACTTCGGGACATTCTCTCTGGTGATCTGTAGGGTCTGCCACTGCTCGGTAACCGGCCCTTTCGTCTTGTGGGGAATCGGGAGCGGGCACCTGCCTTCTTCGGCGTGCCAATAGGCTGCTGCGCGGGCGTCGGCAAACGATAATTTAGTGGGCATAATTGCGGTGAGGGCAAGCAGCGCGAACAGAATTCGGGCGCTGCGTTTGAGGATGGTGATTGCGACGCACGGATCGGCGGCGGGGATCAGCTGGGCCTGGGCATCACGTGCGGCATCGGATATCGGACTGCTAAACTTGCTCATAGGCTCAAGAACTCAAAACGAAACATCGCGCCGCGTTTCAACTGATGACTGGGACGCGGCGTAGAGAACTTGTTCAGCTTGCGGGCCAGCCGAGATTGCCCGCTACCTTCTCCTGTTATTACCTTTTTGCCTCGGTTTGCATAATCTCGATCAGTGTTTCCGGCACGCGTTCGCCGCAGTCGCCAGATATTGGAAAATCTGAATGCGCTTTGCGCACCAGCATTCGTGCTCCTGCTGGCGTGGAATTTGTCTACTCATAAGAATCCCTGTTCCTCCGTCAGGCGACGACAGCTCCTTCTCGCACGGTCATTCGACCGAGAACACGCGCGGCGACTGACCGAGGGATTCTCAGGGTGAAATACTGTCTCCGGCCACGCCGACGTCCATGACCGAACCGGATAACGCCGGGCTCATCCAGGAACAGCCGGCGCACTGTGCAAGGGTCTAGTTTTACCGTCTCTGCGATTTCTTCCGGTGTATAGAGAGGCTCGTTTATCTCTTCCTGCCTTTCTTGCATGGATCGATACTGCGCCTCCCCGCATGGCGGAAGCAATGCGGGCGAATGCAAGGAAATACAGGGAAATGCAGGGGAATAAGAAAATTTCTATGTGGCGTTGTTTGTTTTGAAGGCTTTCAGTCGGTTAAGGAACTCTTCCGGCTCGAATTCTAGAGTTCTCATGAATTTCTTCCGCGCCTTAGGCGAGTATTCTCCTCGCTGGAATTTCAGGAATTCGGTTTGGTTTTTGTATCCGGTGACATTAAAAATGTTCTTGCGCGTGATACGCGTCCCCGTTTTGGCTAGCACCTTGTCGATGAAGGCGTCCACGATCGCGCGACCCGTGTCCGGCTCCGGTGGCGGAGGTGCTGCCACCCGGCCCTTCGACTTCACAACAGGACTTTTCCAAGCTCTTGCCACATTGAGTATCGCCCGTTGATAAGCCTTCAAAACAACTGCTTCCTCCAGGCCCAGAGTGTCGCCAGTCAGCCATCGCTCAAATGCGTCGCCGGTCACCCATCGGCCAAAATCACGGATCCACTGATCGGCCTGGTCTGCGGTCCATACGCGTTGCATGCCGAGTTTGTGCGCGCACGCGATAAATGCTCTCATCACACGGGAAGTTCCATCTGGTGGACTCATGTCCAGTGCGGCGGCGAGCGTTTCCATCACTTTCGCCCGATCGACAGGAAGGACTTCATCGGGATATGGGAACGGGACCGAGGGCATACGAAACCTCGGAATCCGCAAGCTTATCCCTATCGGCGGGGGCGGCTTCGGGGCGGCAGAGATTTTCGGCCGGAGTTCGAGCGAGAGTTTCTTGATTTCTTCCGTCGCACTGGCTTCCGGCAGTCCGACGATGCGTATGATCTCGCTTGGGTGCTCGGTCAGATAGTCAAGAATTTGCGGACCAGCTTTGTCTTCGAGCAATGCGTGCCGTATTGCCCCAGATCCAGGGCCGGCCGGAATCTTCGCTGCAGCAAGGAATAGCTCTTGGCGATGCGGTAATCTGTCCCTAGACACGTATTGAGCTGGGGCGTCGCCACACTATGCAAAAGACTGGGGCGCCCTGGCCCTCCTATACGTGTAATTTAATCGATCTCAGAGCGGCTTATCCGACTGCGAACCCTGTGACGGAAGTTAGACTGTCTGGGCGCTTGGGAAGAGGTAGCAGTCGAATGATCCCGGCGACCCCGATCCAGGCGCGCCAGGCGCGTACCGGACAGGTACGTGGTGCGTGCGCCAATATCACCAACCTGCTGCTGACACGCGCGGTGCTGGTGTTCGTCGACGTGGCGCAATGACTTCCCATTGACTGCCCTTTGAATCTCCATTGAGCTGCCGAGGAACGCGGAAATGGCCGCGCGCCAAGATGTTGCCAATCGACTACCCCGAATTTCATTGGACTTAGAAGAGTAGCCAAATGGAGAACGCATTTTTCATCCTCAGCCCATCCACGAGCCGCTGAATCCGCTCATCAACCGTTCCGCCAGCGGCCTCTCCTGTGCGGCAACCGGCGGCACGTGCGCCGCAAACGTCAGCGCGAGCGCATCGCCCCGGTCCGGAGAGGCCACGCCCCGCTTCTGCATGTTTTCCTTGCTCTCAAGGACCAACTGATCGCTGCGGTTCAGATGCGATCCCGGTGCCGTCAAATCCGTTTCGAGCACCACATCATCCGGCGGAATCGCTCCGTGATCCAGCCAGTCGCGCATCTTCGACCACATGTAAGCTCGCATGTTCGCCTGGTGTCGGTCGGGCGATGGCGCCCCGAAGCTGACCTCGCGCACGTTGTCATAGCCCATCGATCGCAGGCGTTCGACGTAGGGTGCACCAAATGCCGAATCCACGAACATCGCCGACACCCGGCGCTGGGGCCGCCGGTCGCTCAGAATCTCGGCCAGCTTGGCGAGCATCCCGCTACGCTCCTGGCTGTACTGCCCGGGCACCAGAACCGGAGGAATGCTGCGCGCATCCAAGCCCCTGCGAAACCAGATCACGTTCCATGCTTGACCACCGCCGCTGACGTCGAAGCCGCAAATCAACGGATCATCCGCAAATGCCTGCACCTGGCGGCGCTTGGCACCGTCGATGCGATCCTGGTCGATGTACTGGAGATCGCCGGCGCGCGGCGCCATGCCTTTGACACGCACCCGGCAAAAATCGCTGTCTTCGCCGTAATCGCGGATCCATTCTTCGAGGAGCGCCCGGTTGGTGAAGCGGGAGGTGCGGCTGTCGATCAAGCGAAAGTTCCAGCGGTCGCGCAGCTTGCCGAAACAGACCTCGTAAAAACGGCCTGATTTGCGCGCCGGCTGGCCCCAGCAGAAGAACATCGGTTCGCCGTCGGTCAGTCCGCCCTGCGCCACGTCCCAGATCGCATCGGGAATATGACTGCTCTCGTCGAACAGGTACCAGCTCGTCGAAGTGCGCGCGTGCTGGCCGGCGAACGCCTGTGCGTTTTCGGGCTTGCAGGTTTGAATGACGCACTTCCAGTTCTCCGGACTCATCTTCGAGTAGATGCCCTTGATGTGAATGTCGAACCAGCCGGCGGTGATGCACATCCGCATCCAGTTCTGAATGGCGGCCCAGGTGCGCGATTCCAGTTGCAACCAGGTGTTTGCGGTGACGGTTCCGATCGAGTACGGCCTGGTCGACAAAATCCAGCCGGCGATCCACGCGCCCAGAACTGTCTTACCGGTCCCGTGCCCCGAGGAAATCGCCATCAGCACCGGCATGACCGGATCCGTGCCGTTGAAACGGCGCTTGCGCACTTCGCGCCCGAGATCTTCGAGGAAGGCACGCTGGTTCGCATCCGGACCGGATTCGCTGGCCAGCGGTGTGTTGGGCTCACCCCACGGATAGGCGTAATGCACGAAGCCCAACGGGTCGTTGGTGTATTCCATGATGTCGTCGGCGAGATCAGCCGGCGAGATCTTCTGGGTCTGTGTCCTGGGCACTGCGGTTCAGTTCGAGCACGCGTTTGCGCGCGGTACCGATACGATCGGCGATGGTGATTTCGCCCGAGATTTGCTGCTCGATGCGCTCCTTATAGGCTTCGCGCTTGAAGCGCTTTAGCAGGACGTGATGCAAATGATGATCATACTCGACTTCGTATAGAAACTCGCCGTTCACAGTTACTGGCTCGCCTTGATAGAGAACTAGTCGGCGATTGCCTTCACGGACCCGCTCGACGGCCAAGTCCTCGAGTATCTGACCGACTTGCTGTTCCGCCTGCTCGAATGCTGTGCGATAGGCGGGATCGGATTGTAGCTTGCGGTAATGCGTCTTGAAAGCGATGCCTGCAATCTTACAGGCGTGCTTCACGCGGCCGGTTTGGGCGTATGCGTCGAGGAAGGCGCGCAGGCGGGCTGCTGTGCTCTTGCGGGCTGATTCGCTGAGGATACCCTCGGTTTCGGTGTCATTGGTGTCAGCCAGTTGTGGTGAATCGTCCGGTTCCCGCTCGGTCTGCATGGGATTATCATATGCCCCGCACGAGTCGCCGGCCAATGTTTTCAGGGCCTTCCGGGCCAGATGAGAACCGGATCTTCGCCATTCGCCTGGGAGCCGCTCATTGCACTTCCTCGCGTGGGATCGCGATGAGCCGGCGCACAGCTTCCCGCGCGTCTGGTGCCGCGATATCGGCAAGGGTAACGGTGCCCGAATGCTCGACCATCGTGTGCTCGCGGTACTGCGGCAGCCAGGAGCGCAACAGGAAGAGGAGAAGCTCATCGCTTCCAGCGAACGCGCGGCGGAAGCATTCCGCTTCGAGGAGGTCGGCAACCTGCTGCTGCGCGGCTTCAAACTGCTTGCGGTAGGAATCCGACGTTTCGAGCATCTCGTAATGCGCGGAGAGGCTGATCTTTGCAGCCCTGGCAGCGGCGCGGAGACTGCCCGTTTTCCCGTATCGGTCCATGAACTTGCGAATGCGGTCGGCCGGCATGCCGGGGATCTCCGGCCCGGTTGGCTGCTTTGCCTCCAAGCTACTCATGAGGGTAATGATATCCCTGAACAAGATCGAACGAACGAAAACTCTGATCGGCGACCGTAGCGATCGGCTAGGTCTCCGACAACTTTTGCACGGCAGCTTCCACTTCATCCACCGGTAGAGTGCGCACGACGACGCCGCATTCGTTGCAGATTATCTCGGCCTGGTCGGCTCCCTTCAGGCGAACGAACAGGCAGCCGCAGCAGTCCACGCCCAGCGTCTCGTGGGCGACGATCGGCACCCGAGCGTTGATTTCGTCAGCCCGGCTCACTGGTCTTTCCCTGTGGACGCGAAGCGTGCCATCGCTTCCCGTGCCTCCTTTAGGCGCTCACGCATACGCGCCAAGAGCTCCGCGTTTTCCTCTCCGGAGATCTTTACGATCGCCTGGCCGGCTTGAATCATCGCACTCATAAGCCCCTCAAGCACGCGCAGCAGGCCGCGCAGATCGTCGCCCGAAGCCGTGCGGACTGGCGCCAGCCGCTGGACCGCCTGCATCAATAGCTCCGGCTTGCCGCGTCGATGCGCTTCGCGGCAGATCTGGCTGAACCGGTTGAAACCGGGTTGGGGCGATGCCAGGGCCTGCCACAGGTGGTCCTTGACGCTTTCGGTCAGGAACTCGTCGTCGGCCTCACGCCAAACCCTCTCCCATTCGGCATCGTCGCGGGGGGAACCGGACATAGAGAATCTCCTTACTTGAAATCGGTCACCTTCAAGTTCCGATCGGTTTCGTCGCCGCTCCGCGCACCGCATAATCATTGGCCGGCCGAGTTCAGAGAGGATCAGAGTTCTTCGCACCAGTCACCTCGCTCGATCATCGTGATCTCGAGAGGGCCGAAGCACAGGGCGAACTCCCCGGTCGAGAAGTGGAAACCGAAAAGGAACTGACGCAGGCAGATCTCGAACAGCAGGACATACTTCGGAACGCCGGGAATCGGCCAGACCGAGTAGAAATGCGTCCAATCGTTCCAGCGGGCGCACAACGGGGCGAGACTCAGGGGCAGCAGTCGCATCGTCGAAGAAGCGTGAGTGCGAACGGCCCGGCCAGAACACAGACCGTGTTGATCTCGCCGAATGTTAAGCCGATCAGCCACAAGCGCGGATCGATTTCGAGTTGGATCGCATACTTGCGAACGCCCGGAATCCGCCAATAGCAGTGGAACATATCGCGCCAGTAGCTAATCGGTCAAAATGAGAACGCCGTCCAACAATTCAATCTTGCGTGGAAGCAGCTGGTACACCTCCAGGCTTATCTTGGACTCTCCACCCAGTATCGCCAGCGCCAAAGCCAGCGCCGCACGCTCTCGTGGCGACAGGTTCTCTCGACGAGCCAGCCCCTTCAATTCGTCAAGAATTGTAGACATTTTGCTTTTTGCCTCAAAGAGCCAGGTCCAAATAGATCAGCATGCCGGAAACTTCGTCGCGGTTATTCCAATTCCCGGAACAGTTCTTCCAAAGGAACGGCAATCGGCGAACCGGCGACCTCTAGCGCAGTGGTGACTTCGCGACGGCCTTCGGGCATGATCGTCCAGGCGCGGCGCGACTTCGGATCCAGCACCCAGACGTTGGCGATACCGAAGCTCAGGTAATCGGCGATGCGCTCTTCCATGCGCGCCCAGGTGTCCTCGGGAGAGAGCACCTCGACGGTGATCAGGGGCGGGTGCGTGAGGATCTGCTCCACCGGCTGGGCGCGGTCAATGACGGTCATGTCCGGTACGCGGTAACGCGTCGGGCTCACCTGAACGCGCAGTTCTGGCACCGCACGAATATTCCACTCGCGCTCGCGGGTGCGAAACCAAACCACCAAAGCAGCCTGCAGATTCGCGTGATCGTACGTGCCCAAGTTGCGCTCCTCGATGGTGCCGTCGATATACTCCCGATCCGGCCGGTAGTTGGTGGCGAGGTATTCGCCGATGGAAACCAGGGTAGTGGCCATACTTATTTCTCCTTCTTCCCCCACCTGGCCGCGGCGGCTTTCTTGGCGCTCGCCTTGCGCTGGGCTGACGTTAATTTCTTAGCGCGGGCCTTGCCGCCAACCAATCCGCCGGCTTTCGCAAATGCCTGACGGTCTTCTGCACTCATCAGCTTCATGCGGGCTGGCCCTCCTTTTTTCCCGCCTAATTTGCCCAAGGCCACTGCGGCCGGATTTTTTTTCTTCGCCATTTATCCCCAATCCTAACACAATCGCTCTTGTTACGTATTGACAAGATCGCTCTTGTCACGCATAATGGGTTTGTACTCAGCCGCGAGGCTTAAAAAGCGCGAAAGGCAAATATGATTCCGGTTCATTCCATCCTAGAAGTGGGCGAGACTTACAACTCGCTCGGCGTTTCCTACCTCTCTTATTCGTTCGGCATCGGCAATAAGCCGAAACGCATGACCTACCTTCCCCTCCGCGACGGCAACGGCATTCTGGTCGGCAACATCTTCCTGCCGGCCGAGACGCTCTTAGGAGAAATCCTCTGATGTTTCACTACTACGATCCCCTTCCCCAAGCGGACGACGTCACCCGAACGGTCGCCGTCCACGAGTGCCAGAACTGCGGCAAAACGTGCGAGAGGCTGACTTGGCTCGAAGGCTGGAATTTCAACGCCTGCGAAACCTGCGCTGAAGAAGCCGCCGCCGAAGACGCGCGCGAAGCAGCGCAGCTCTTCTGCAAGAACTGCTTCACCGACGTCGAAGACGCTAGCGAGCTGACGCGCGCCAGCGTCTGCCCGGGATGCGCCGCTGAAGAGGCGCGCGAGTTCTGGCTGAACGTCAGAGCAGGAGGCAGATACTAATCATGGCGATCCGCATCGTTTCCATCGGCAACAGGCTTTATGCCCGGACACGCGTCAAGCCGAGCCTGCTCGAGCAGTACCGCAAACTGCAGGCCGAATGCACGCACGAGAAGCGCGATCAGCGCGGCGTCTGCTATCGCTGCGGCCATAAGAAGGAGGTGGCCTGACATGAGCCGCGGACAGGTGGCCGCCAAAGTGGCCGCAAACAAAGCCAGGCATCCGGAGCTGTATTGCCCGAATGCGAAATGCCTGTGGCGTACGGGGGGAGGCTATTGCCCCAGGCACCAGCCGGCAAATTCCCGGCAACTCGAAACAAGACTCGAAATGAAGGAGGTATCGAAGTAATGTCCACGATTCGCTTTGTCACCAACGTACCGGCCGAGCTGCGTCTGCGTTCTCTCGAGGGCAAGCCCGTCGAGAGCCAGTTCGGCGGTATGCAACACATGTTCAGCGCCGAAGAGGGCGCATTCTACGTGAGTGAGACGGTCGGCGCGATCCTCGCCGAGCAATTCCGCAAGCTGGGCGTCAAGGCCGGCGAGCCGGTCGAAATCACCAAGGCTGAAGTCAGCCGCGGCAACGGCCGCAAGTCCATCCAGTGGACGGTAACGAAACCGGTGGCGCCCGAATCCGCAGCGCCGCCGAGCGAACTGGAGCACAAGCTGGCCGACTCGATCGCGATGGTCGAGGCACGCAAACAGGCACAGACGCCGGAGCAGCCGGCCTGGGCGCGGGCGCTTTCCACGCAGACCAGGCACGTCCTGGACGTCTATGCGGAGCTGGTCGCCTACGCCAGCGACCGGCACGGCAATCTGGTGCGGCCGGACGATATCCGCACCATGATGACCACGGTGTTCATCAACCTCAGCAAGAATTCCGGAGGCAACGCCAATGCAGCCTAGTCACGCAACCACCACCTGGGACGAATTCACTATGCGCCAGGCCGTGCGGGAAACCGGCGAGGATCTCGAATCGCTCCAGCCGTCACGCCCGCAGCGGGAAGCCAGGGAGTCCTCGCTCTCGGCCGTGCTGATGCAAGCCATTCATGTGGCCGGCGCGCGCCGCGGCCGTATCTCACAAGCCGAGCGCATCCGCGAGCAGACGCTGCTCGAAGTGCTGACCGAAGCCATGCGGAGGGCGCGATGACCGCATCTGTCCAATCGATGCCGGGGGAGGTGCTTTCTCCCTCACAGGCCTCCACGTTCCTGGCGTGCTCCGCCAAATGGTGGTTCCGGTACGGCCTGGGTCTGCCCGATCCGCCGTCCGGCGGGCTGGTCCGCGGCAAAGCCGTCCATGCCGTCATCGAGCACGCTATGCGGGCGAAGATGGCGGGAGTGGTGCTCGAGACGGGCGCATGGAGCGATTACTGGGACGCCGCCTGGGACGAGGCCGCCGGCGGTGCGGAGTTCCAGGAATACGACGATATCGAAGCTCTCAAGAGTTCCGGCGCCCGCCTGGCCGAGAAATACGTCACCGAAGCTCTGCCGGGGATCGAGCCCGCCCAAGTCGAGATTCCCGTCTCCGGCGCGATCGCCGGCGTCCCGGTGCGCGGAATTGCCGACATCGTGACCACGGACGGCGCGGTGATCGACATCAAGACCGCCAGCCGCAAGCCTTCGCACCTGGCCGCGGACCACGCGCTCCAGCTCGCGACCTATGCCCAGCTCGTGCCCGGCGCTTCCGGCGCGACGCGGATCGATACGCTGGTGAGCACCAGGGACACGCAACTGATACAGATCGACCATACGCCGGGCGACGCCGGCAGGCGCCTGGCCGAGCGGATCTACCCGCTGGTCGCCGAGGGCATCGCCGGCGGTTTGTATCTGCCGAACCGCGGCTCGAGCACGTGCAGCCGGCGGTATTGCGCGTTCGCCGAGGCGTGCGAGCGGGAATTCGGGGGCAGCGTCCCATGCTGATACTGGCTATTTTTCTGATTGCGATCGGCATCCTGCTGGGACGCAAGGCTGCGGCATGGCTCGCGATCATCATTGCGGTCATATACGGGCTCGCTCACAGCCCGGTGCTGTCGGCTATTTTCCTCGTGGTCGTCGTGGCTGTGGTTGCGTTCGTCTTTTCGGTTCTGGTGGACCACTACCGCTGGCTCAAAAGCAGCGAAGCTTACCGTGCCGCCTGGGAATCGGCGGTAGAGGACAAAGCAAAGTCTTGAAAAACCATGCTGATACTACTAGCTATTTTTCTCATCGCATTATTGGCCATTTGCCGCCCGCGTACGGCCGCCAGAGTGAACTGGCATCGCGGATTTTTCAGGTTGTGGCTGGTTGGTAGCGTGCTCTGGGTGTCTGCTGCGGGATTCGGCATCTATCAAGAGTATTCCCGACATCAGCAGTGGGAGATTGCGCATACCGACTGGAAGCAGCGTCATGCCGCATGGGAGAAGACCCCTCCGACGCTCTATCACTATGAGACACCGCCAGCTCCTGATGAAGCTCGGATCCTGGAATTCCAACCTCTAGAGCCCAAAGAGCCAGTCGAGCCCTATTGCGATAGTTCCCTGTACTACGCCTTTTTTCTGGTTCCCGCAGGCAGTTACGCCATCTTGCGCACGCTGGTATGGATCCTGGGGGGCTTCAGGAACCAGCCATGACATACCAATCGGATCGGGTGATCGACACCACTGAAAAACGCGAACCCGAGATTCACCAGCCGCCGCTCATCCGCGACTTCGAAACGGTCGAGGATTACACCATGGCTCTGGTGGACTGGCGCCTCTCCCTGGCCGGTATCCGTGTCCAAGAACCACCAGACAAGAGTGCGGCTCTACCAGGCGGGGTTCC
>Ga0126381_100001395_pt1 | contig 26075 bp, 17 predicted proteins | sample PanSoiMetPlot_28_FD_96465 | JGI IMG/M metagenome (GOLD analysis project Ga0126381, IMG submission 96465) | Tropical forest soil microbial communities from Panama - MetaG Plot_28 | ecosystem: Environmental > Terrestrial > Soil > Tropical forest > Bulk soil | place: Panama | collected 2016-02-17
CCAGGCGGATTGCCAATCCGCCGCAGGCTGGCAGCCTGCACTACATGGCTTAATACTAGCGGCGGTCGGGGAGTACGAAGCAGAAGGTCGATCCGTGTCCGTCCGACTCGGCCCAAATTCTTCCGCCGAGTCTTCCTACCGCCGTGCGGCAGATGGCGAGGCCGAGTCCTGCGCCAGAGCTACCCCGTGCGGAGAGACGATTAAACGGCGCGAAGATGTATTCCAGGAACATCGGATCAATGCCAACGCCGTTGTCGGAGATGGAGAATACGCATTCTTCGTTGCGTTTTTCGCAGCGAATGTAAATTTCGGGCGGGGCCGCCGAGCGGTAACGGATGGCGTTCGCGATCAGATTCTGAAAGATTTGCGTGAGCAGCAACTCGGATGACCGCAAGGTCGGGAGGCTGTCACGCAGTATAACCGCCTGCGACTCTCCGATGGCGCTCTCCAGGCGATCCAGGCAGCCGCGCACGATTGTGTTGCAATCCACTTCCTTCCAGTCTGTTGGCTGGAACTCTCCGATGTGGATGTACTGCCGCAGAGTATCCATCAGGTGACGCATTTGAGTCGCCTTGTTCAGGATTACTTCGATGGATTCTCGCGCTTTATCGCCCAGATCGATCCCCGAGGATGTTGTGAGATATTCGGCGCGGGTCAGGATGGCGCGCAGAGGCTCGGCTAAGTCGTGACTCGCGGCCCAACTGAACTGGCGCAGGGCATCGTTCGCCTTTGTGAGTTCGTCGATCCGACGTTCGAGCCGTTGCTCGCAACTCTCCGTCAACGCCCGCTCCGGGTTCTCTATTGCGAAACGAATTAACTCAGGCAGGCCGGCATCGGGGAAATTCAAGGGTCCGATCGCGTGCGGGCGCGAGAATCCATCGCGCTGGGCGGGCGAGCGCAAGAACACTATCAAAGGATGCGGCGAGGGACCGTTGGACTGAATGCGGTCGGCGATATCAATGCCTTCCTGCTCCATGCGGCTGAGATCGATGAGCACGGCCGCGAACTTGTATTCGTGGCAGAGGTCGAAGGCAGTCGCGCTGGAATGCGCGACATAGGTCGCGTAGGGGAGAGCCTTAAGGGAATCTGAAAGAGCGGTCAATCGATCCACTACCCGCCCCACAAGAAGTACGCGCGATACCGATCCCAAACCCGCACGCTCCACAAGATCTCCTGCATGATGCGCAATCGGCGCGCCTGGCAGGTTCTCTGTACTACTTCGAAGAACCATACAAATAAAACCTCTGGTTCGAACGATAAGACTAAAGCTTACGCTTCGGTATTCAGAGTCGGAATAGGGTCTTTACCGGAGAATTTTCGCGTAGCCCACGGCCCAGTGAAAGTAACGCGGATGCCGCCGCGTCCTATGCGTAATTTGTGATAAGTCCGGCCGTGAATGCGAGCCGTACCAGTGTTGCGCTCTCATGAACATCCAGCTTCCTTAGAATGTTCGTCCGGTGAGAGACTGCGGTCTTGAAAGAGATATTCAATTTCCCGGCGATCTGTTTGGTGGAATGACCTTCCGCGATCAGGCGCAACACTTCCTTCTCACGCTTCGTTAAGGAATTCAGTTTTGCCAGAGCCTCGTCAATATGTAGATGATCAATTGTCTTTCGCAACCGCCCAGTGCGAATGGCGGTGAGGGTGAGGGCCAGATCCTTACAACAATCCCGGCTCCGCTGCCGTTCCAACGCGTTTTTGCGAAGGACTTCATCGAGTTCCATCTTCATGGAAGCCAAGTCCTCGAGGAGAATTGCGATACCGTCCATATCGCTCCAATGCGTCGGCGCAGACATGTCCTATTAGATACTACCCAGTTTCACAAGCTGTTGCACAAGTAACAACAGTAACAAAAGATTGATTCCGCGAGATTTACGCTGAGGATCAATTCTTTGGACCTTTACAGGTTGCTGCGCTATGATGCGCAACATGGCCTCCAAAAAAGCGGCGAAACCCAAAGTGAAAGCGGAAAAAGTCTCGCCAATAAGAGCTCCAAAAGACGAATCGAGTGAGCGCCGATGTACGATCGTGGGTTTTGGAGCTTCGGCCGGCGGCCTGGAGGCATTCTCCGATGTTTTAGCGAACACGCCGACGGACGCCGGGATAGGCATGGTCTTTGTTCAGCACCTGGATCCGAACCATCCGAGTGCGCTGGTGGATCTTCTCGGGCGGTCCACCAGGATGCAGGTTCAGGAGGCCAAGGATGGAATGGTCGTCCGGCCGAATAATGTTTATGTCATTCCTCCGAATTCCTTGTTGACCCTCTCCTCCGGCGCTTTGCGAATCGCGCCGAGGGCTCCGTTTGGACCTCAGATGCCGGTCGATGTCTTCTTCCGTTCGCTCGCGGAGACGGAAGGCGGAAGATCGATCGGCGTGATCCTGTCCGGGACAGCATCGGACGGCACGCTCGGCCTGAAGGCGATTAAAGAAGAAGGCGGAATTACCTTTTGTCAGGAGCCGCAGTCGGCGAAGTATGATGGCATGCCGCGAAGCGCGGTGGCCGCGGGCTGTGTCGATTTCATACTGAGTCCTCCCGGAATCGCCCGCGAATTGGTGCGTTTGTGCGAGCATCCTTATGTCGCCGAAACAAAGCCGGAAGCGGAGCCTGCTCCCAGGTTCGACTTCACTCCCATTCTGGCGATGCTCAAGACGACGTTTAGCGTCGATTTTTCCTACTACAAGAACGCGACCATCCAGCGGCGCATCCTTCGCCGGATGGCGGTAAACCAGGTAAGCAGGCCGGATGAGTATGTCAGCATTCTTCGTGCAAATCGGGGAGAGTTGCAGTCTTTGTTTCAGGACATCTTAATCAATGTGACGGGTTTTTTTCGCGAACCGGGAATGTTCGATTTCCTCAAAGCGCGCATTTTCCCGTCGCTCGTTCATAATCGCGATTCACAAGATCCGATGCGGGTTTGGATTCCGGGTTGCTCCACGGGTGAAGAAGCTTACTCTGTCGCCATCTGTCTTCTGGAGTACTTGCGGGATAACAATCTGGAATTTCCCGTTCAGTTTTTCGGCACGGACCTGAATGAATCGGCGCTCGAGAAAGCGCGCGGGGGACTTTATCCGGAAAGTATCGCGAACGAGGTTTCGCTGGAGCGGCTGCGGAAGTTCTTCATCAAGGTGAACGGCAGTTATCAGGTGACGCGAGCCTTGCGCGACCTCTGCATTTTCGCGCGGCAGGACCTGGTGAAGGATCCGCCGTTTTCGAAGCTTGATCTCATCAGCTGCCGCAACGTCCTGATCTATCTTGGCCCCGTGCTTCAGCAGAAGCTGATGCGAATGTTTCATTACGCTTTGAAGCCCACGGGTTTCCTGGTGCTGGGTATTTCCGAGACGGTAGGAGGCGCAGCGGAGCTTTTTGAGTCGATTGACCGAAAGCAGAAGTTCTACACGCGGAAGGCAGTTCCTTCAAGCCTCGATTTCGGAATCTACCGGGAGGCGTCGACAATTCCTCCGCCAGCGCGTCCGCTGGATTTGAGTCCAACGATCGAATTCAACAAGCGAATCGACCAGTTCCTGTTGAGCCGCTATTCGCCCCCGGGCGTGGTGGTCAACAACGCTTTGAAGATTTTGCAGTTCCGCGGGCGGACGGCTCCATACCTGGAGCATACGGCCGGGGAGGCAAACCTGAATCTGCTGAAGATGAGCAGCGGGGGCCTTGGGGTGGAGGTTCGCAAGCTTATTCGGCGAGCCAAGACTACGGACGGCACGGTTCGCAGCAAGACGCTGCAAATGGGACAGAATGACGCGGTGCGCGAGGTTCAGATTTCCGTTACACCTATAAAGATCGCGGGAAGCGCCGAGGAAACCTACGTCGTCCTTTTTGAAGAGACGCCGGAAGGCCGACCGTCGAAGAGCTCTGAACCTCCTGTGGATACGAAAGCCGGGGCCGGCCCGATGGGAAGGCGGCTGAAGGAGATTCAGAAGGAACTGAGCTCCACCAAACTGTATCTGCAGTCCGTAATTGAAGAGCAGGAGGCTACTACCGAGGAACTCAAGTCCGCAAACGAGGAAATTCAGTCCTCGAACGAAGAGCTTCAGTCGACCAATGAAGAGTTATTGACCGCGAAGGAAGAGCTTCAGTCTACGAACGAGGAACTCACCACCGTTAACGAAGAGATGCAAAGCCGCAACGCCGAGCTTACGCAGATCAATAACGACCTCAACAACCTGCTTTCGAGCGTCAACATCCCGATCGTAATGCTGGGCAACGATCTGCGCATCCGGCGCTTCACTCCTCAAGCCGAGCGCGTGCTGAATCTGCTTCCGACGGACATCGGGCGTCCGATAGGGGATTTCAAGCCGAAGATCAATGTTCCGGAGCTTGAAAAGCTGTTCATTGACGTTCTGGAGAATCTGGCAGTTCGCGAGAGCGAGGTGCAGGATCGCGAGGGGCGCTATTATTCCATGTGGATCCGGCCATACCGGACGGGCGATAACAAGATCGACGGCGCGGTGATGTCATTGTTCGACATCACCGAGCGCAAGGGGCTGGCTGAGGCGCGCTATCGGCGGCTTTTCGAAGCGGCGCGAGACGGGATTCTTATCGTCGACGCGAAGTCCGGCGAAATTCTTGACGCCAATCCGTTCCTGACAACATTGACGGGATTCCAGCGTGCCGAGCTGATCGGTAAGCGCCTGCGCGACACCCAATTACTGGATACGGCCGATCTTCAGGAGATGACTTCCGCGCTGATTGAGAGTGAGGCATGGAAGAGGAGTATCGAGCTGAACGCCAAGGGCGGCGCGCGTGTTTCCGTGGAGATTGTCAGTAACGTCTACGACGAAGGCGGCCGGCGTGTTATTCAGTTGAATGTTCGCGATCTTTCCGGGCGCCGCGTGGAGAATCGGACGGCGGCGCGTGGAGATTCGCTTCGGGACCTGCGGCAGCAGGCTCCGGTGGGCAGGCTGGCGGGGATTCTCGGCCGCGACTTTGGAAATCTTTTGACGGCCATTACAGGCTACGCGAGCATGATGGAACAGCGTCTGGGCGCGGAGCACGAGCTAAGTGAGGAGGTTTCCGAGTTGAAGCGAGCGGGAGAGCGCGGCGTTCAAATCACGCGCCAACTGCTGGCTTTGGGGCGCACCCGGGCAACGGAGCCGCAGATCCTCGACCTCAATGAAATCGCCGCGGAGATGGAGCAGATCATGCGTATCATGCTGCCTGGCAATGTCTCCATCCTGATCGAGCCGTCGCATGAACCCGTGGCGCTAGAGATGAATCGCTTCGATGCGGAGCAGATTGCGCTCGAGTTGGTGGTGCTTGCAGGAGACTCCATGCCCCACGGCGGCACGCTCAAGATTGAATCTACTTTCGAGATGATCGATGAGGCGTTTACGCGCCAGCATCCAGCGGTTCCTCCCGGAGATTACGCTGTGCTTCGGGTAACGGCCACGGCTAAAGACTTGCACGCCGAGGACGGAGCGGCGATCGAGACGCCGTTTGGGATGGAGCGCGCGCGTGCGGTGGGAGGAGTCAAGAGCCTTCTTGCAGCAGTGAAGCAGGCGAACGGCTATTTGTGGTCTTACACGGAGCTTGGCAAGGGCACGACCGCGAGTGTATTCTTCCCCCGTGCTACCGATTCGCTTTCTTCGGCTCCGGCCCTGGGCGAAATGCCCAAGGGTTCTGAAGAGATCCTGTTGGTAGACCCGGATGCTCAAGTGCGGCGCGTCACGGCGGGGATTCTTCGCGGCCGCGGCTATACGGTTCACGAAGCGGCCGCCGGGTCCGACGCACTGGAGCTTGTGGAGCGGAACCGTCTGGGAGTAAAGCTGCTTTTGACAGAGGCGCTGATGGGAGAGATAAATGGTCCCGAGTTGGCGCGCCGCATGGGCGGAATGTTCAGCGGAAAAACGCTTTATATGACGGGTAATACAGATATCGAGCTCGCGCAATACGGGTTGGTGAAGGACGGTAAAGTACTGCTCCGCAAGCCTTTTACTCCGGCAGAGCTAGCGCGCGCCGTGCGCGAAACTATTGATCGCTAGCTTCTTACTTACAGACTTTCAGATCGAAATCTCCGGGCAAAGACCCGATAGCTGCCGGGGGGTAGTGCGCGCATACTCTAAGAGTGAAAGTACGTTTCAAGGAGTATCGCGTGAGACGTTCCAACAATACTCAATCCCCCCGTACCCCAGACCGTATCGACTTGGAGCGCGAATCAGAGGTTCTCTACTGGACCGGGCAGTTCATTTGCAGCAGGGAAGCTCTGGCTGCAGCCGTCCGTAAAGTTGGAAACTCTTCTTCCGCTGTTCTCGCTCACCTGGATTCTTTCCAGCAGCTCGGCCACGGCGAGCCGAACCGCTGGTAGCTTGCGACGCGCCTCCGATAACCCTCCGTAACTGTCACGTTCGGTTCTCCTCCGTTAATCCGGCGCACAACGGAGTGGCGGCAGGGTTCCTGGTACTCATTGGACGCCAGCCGAGTCCTGTGCGCTGACGGCCACCTCTAACTGAGTTTTCAGGACGTGCAGTATATACTGTTTCGTGCCCGGAAACTTCCGCGGGAGGTTGAAATGTTGAAGAAGAGCCTGTTCGCTACCTTTATCGCCGGTGGCGCGCTCGTGTGGGTGCTCGCCGCCCAAAGTGAGTTGCAGACGGTAGTCAACAACTCCATGAAGGCGATGGGCGTCGAGAACGTGCACACGATGACGATCTCGGGCAACGGCGGAGACGGCTTCGTGGGACAGGGCTTCAATCCTCTTGCGGATCACTGGCGCTGGTACGTGGACAAGAACACTGTCCGCGCGATCGACTTCGACGCGAAGGGCTGGCGCGTGACGCGCGTCCACGGCGAGGGTGAGAATCCTCCGGGCGGCGGAGCGGGAACCACGACGCCCGCGCCTGATCAGAACCAGAACCAGGTGACCATGGTGGGCAACAACTTCAACAACGAAATCGAGTACGCGATGGTGCCGCTCGGATTTTTGAAGATGGCGCTCGAAAAGAACGCAACGGTGAAGATGGAAACCGTGAAGGGCAAGAAGTTCACGGTGCTTTCGTTCCCGATCGAGAATGCCGCGCCGACGGGCGGCTTCAAGACACAAGTCACCGGGTGGATCGACGATCAAGGTTATGTTGAGCGCGTGGCGACGACCATCGATAATAACGTGCTCGGCGATATTACCTGGGACGCAGTCTATACGGACTGGAAGGATTTCGGCAACGGCGTGAAGTTTCCCACGCACATGCTGCAGCGTCAGGGCGACAAAAAGTATTACGAGCTTACGGTGGCGGATGTGAAGGTCGGCCAACCTGTGGATCTGACTCCGCCGGCGGGGCGCGGTGGGGCAAAGGGTGGTCCTGGGCCGGCCGCCGCGAAAGGTGGGCCGGGTGCGGCGAAGGGTGGTCCGGGAGGCGGCCGGGGCGCTGCCGCTCCGCTTGGGCCTGAGGACTTGGGCGGCGGGTTTTGGCTGATTCGCGATGGATATGCCGCAGTCGTGGCCGACTTCAAGAACTACATCATCGTGATTGAAGGTCCGCAGAACGAGATGCGCGCCGAGCAGATTATCTCCGAGGCGCACCGGCTGGTTCCGAACAAGAAGATCAGGTATGTGATTAATACTCATGCTCACTTCGATCACTCAGGCGGGCTGCGGCCGTTCGTCGCGGAGGGCGCGGTCATTGTGACCAATCAGGCTAACAAGGGCTTTTACGAGAAGGTGTTCGCGAACTCGCACAACCTTGCGCCGGATAAGCTCTCGAAGATGAAGCCGCAGCCGAAGACGAGGGTGGAGTACGTCGGAGATAAGAAAGTCTTTACCGACGGCGCGCATATGATCGAGATGCACCATTTGCAAGGCACTACGCATGACATCGGCATGGAGATCGTGTACCTGCCGAACCAGAAGATCCTGATTGAGGCGGACGAGTTCAACGTCGGCAATGCGCCGCCTACGAGTCCGGCGGCGAATCCGAATACGTATCAGACGAATTTGCTGGCGAATGTGGAGCGGCTGAAGTTGGATGTGGATCGTATTATTCCGATTCATCTTCCGAATGACAATCGGAAGGTGGCGTTCGCGGAGTTGCGGATGGCGGCGGGGAAGCCTTAGCGTTTAGTTGTGGCTTTAGCTGTCGTTTGAGAGCTACAGGCTGAAGCCTGTCCTACGGAAAGATCTATGCCGGTTCTGGTTGCCTTGCTCAGAGGCATCAACATTGGGCCGCATAAGCGGATGAAGATGGATGTCCTTAAAGGCGTCTGTGAGTCGCTTAAATTCACGAATGTTCAGACGCTGGTTCAGAGTGGGAACGTCGTATTCAAAACCAAAGAGACGGACGAGTTGCTGGTGGCCCGTAAATTGGAGAAAGCCATTGAGAAGAAGTTCGGCTTTACTTGCGACGTGGTTGTTCGATCCGCAGCTGACCTGAAGAGCGTCATCCAACGCACGCCGTTTGCGAAACGAGATCTCCATCCGGGGAAGATTCTTGTCGTCTTCCTGCGTTCCGACCCGACAACCGAAGCCCGAGAAAAGGCCAGCCAGATCAAGGCGGCCCCCGAGGAGCTTTATCTCGATGGGCGTGAATTCTACATGTACTTCCCGAACGGGATGGCTCGGCCGCAGCTCAATTGGGGCTCTGTGGAGAAGGCGCTGAAGACTCCCGCAACGGGGAGGAACTGGAACACGGTCACGAAGTTGCTTGAGATTGCGGAATCGCTGGAATAGCTCGACCGCTCCCGACGGAATGTCGATATTCTAGGTATGGTATGCCAAAGCCGTCCGATCTTTTGCAGGGTACGTTGGACCTGCTCATTTTGAAAACGCTCGCGCGGGAGCCGCTGCATGGGTGGGGGATTTCGAAGCGGATCCTTGCGCTTTCGAATGACGTGCTTACTGTTCAGCAAGGCTCGCTGTATCCCGCGTTGCACCGGCTGGAGCAGCAGGGCTGGATTGAAGCGACTTGGAAAGACACGGAGCTCGGGCGGAGCGCGAAGTTTTATTCGCTGACGAAAGACGGCAAACAGCAACTTGAGCGCGAGCTTGAAAGCTGGACGCGCCTCTCCTCCGCCGTAGGGCTGCTCTTGAAAAAGGCTTAAGGCCCATGACCGTTCGGCGCGCGCTGCGAATCTTTCAGCTTCGCGCCCGATCTTTGTCACAAAAGCGCGATCTCGATATGGAGCTATCGGACGAGATGGCATTTCACTTCGATCAACTGGTGGAAGAGAACATCGCCGATGGAATGAGTCCCGGGGAAGCGGAAGTGGCCGCGCGTCGAGTCTTGGGAAACGTTGCGCTGCTCGAGGAGCAGTGCCGCGATCATCGACGCGTGGGTTGGCTCCATGATTTATGGCAGGACGTTCGCTACGGGATGCGCATGCTACGTAAGAGCCCGGGCTTCACGGCGATCGTCGCTACTTCGCTGGCATTGGGCATTGGATCGAACACAGCGATCCTCGCGGTTTCGAAGCAGGTGTTGTTGGGAGATCTTCCGGTCACGGATGACAGCCGCCTTGTTTTGATTCGCAGCACCGTTCCGCAAGCGCCGATCGCGAACAATAATGCGACGGTACCGGAGTTTGTGGGGTGGAAGGAACGGAGCCGGTCCTTTGAATCGATGGGCGCGGCGTTGGGTTACACCGAGGATTTCGGGCTCGGGGAGAATGGCGCGCCGCCGGAGCGCGTGTCCGGATATCTGGTGACTGCGGATTTATTCCCGACATTGCGAGTGCAGCCTTTGATGGGGCGCGTGTTCACGGAGCAGGAGACGGAGCTGGAGAATCCGGCGCCGGTCGTCATTCTCAGTTACGGATTGTGGCAAAGGCGATTCGGCGCGGACGCGAACATTTTGGGGAAGTCGATTCGTGTGGGCGGGTCGGCGCGTACGGTGATCGGAGTGATGCCGCAAGGATTCTGGTTTCCGTTCGATGGCTCGCAGTATTGGGGGCCGCTCGCGTTCAATCGGGCGCAGCTGAAAGGCTCGGCGCGATTCTTCGTCGTCACTGCACGATTGAAAGACGGAGTGACGCTCAAGCAAGCTCAAGCCGAAATGGATTCAATCGGCGCAAATTATGCGCAGGAGGAGCCGGGGCCGGATCAGAACCGAGCTATCCGCCTCGACGTGCTGCGCGAAGCCTGGTGGGGCTGGGCCCGGCAGCCACTGGCTACTTTCGAGGTTGCTGTCGCGCTGGTGCTGCTGATTGCTTGCGCGAATGTGGCGACGGTGCTGGTGGCTCGCGGAGCGGCGCGTGCTCCAGAGATCGCGATGCGGGTCGCGCTGGGTGCGGGTCGGGGACGAATTCTGCGACAGCTGCTGACAGAGAGCGTGCTGGTTTCCGTTCTCGGGGGTTTGCTTGGCGTCGTGATCGCTCTTGCTGGGGTGCGCGCGCTGGTGACGCTACACCCGGCTGTTGGCGGGGTTCCTATTTCAACTGTTCTATTGGATTGGATCACTCTGTTGTGGATGACGGGCATATCGATTGCCGCGGGTATCGCATTCGGCATCGTTCCCGCGCTGGCCGCTCTGACTCCTCAAAACACGGTTCGGGGCATTTCGCGTCTGGCTTCCAGGCATGCGTTGCGCGGCGTGCTAGTGACGGCGCAGGTCGCGTTGTCCCTGGTGCTGCTCGCGGGTGCGGCGCTTCTCCTTAATAGCTCTATTCGGCTTGCAAATCAGGACAGGGGAATCGAGCCGCGCGGCATTCTTGCTTTCAATTTCCGGATTCCGGTGGAAGATTATTTGCGCAATCGAGGTTCGTATCGCGGACTTCCGGTCTCCGAGGCGAAGCCGCCTACGCTCGCGCTCCAGAGGGTGTTCGAACGGCTTCGCGTAATACCCGGAGTGGAATCCGCGGCAGGACAATCCATTGCTCCGCTCAACATTGCTGTTTTGCCCCGAATGGCTATCCTCCCGGAAGGCCGTCCTGTTGCAGACGAGGACATTTCGCGGGGCGCAATGGACTCAGTCTATTTTCTTGCGACGCCCGGGGTGTTTCGAACGATGAAGGGCACGGTTCGGCGTGGGCGCGATTTTAGCGATCAGGACACGGCATCGACACCTTGGGTGGCGGTGATCAATGAAACAGCGGCCCGGCGTTTCTGGCCCGGAGAGGATCCGATCGGCAAGCGGTTCACCGTCGACGCGGTGTCGGGCGAGCGGCCGCGTGAGGTTGTCGGCGTGGTGCGCGATATTCCGCTGCGGTACGTGGAGCCCTTTTCGCAGCCTGTGATTTACACTTCCTACCTGCAGCAGGCTGAGATGTTCCACGGCGCATTCGCCAACATGTTTGGGCAGATGACTTTTCTGTTGCGCACTTCCGGCGACCCGATGAGTCTCGCACCAGCGGTGCGCGCGGCGGTGGCTGAAATCGATCCGGACCATCCTCTGGCGGATATGGTCGCTGAGGATGAGTTCGTGGGCGCGGATGTTCGTCAGCGATTTTATCGGGCGGGGGCGATCGGGCTGTTTGCATTTGTTGCGGTCCTGCTTGCAGCGATTGGGGTTTACGGGGTTATGGCGCATTCGGTGGAGCAGCGGCGAGGGGAGATTGGGATTCGCATGGCGCTGGGTGCGAGCGTGCGTGAAGTGGTCGCGCTGATCGGCCGACGCGCATTTGTGTTGGTGATAACAGGAGTCGTATTGGGGCTCGGCGGGGCGCTTGCTCTTTCGCGGCTGCTTCAGGCTCAGTTGTGGGGGATCACGGCCACGGATCCGACGACATTCGTTGGCGTATCGTTGTTGTTGGTTGCGACGGCTGCCGCCGCTTGTTTTGCTCCGGCTCGGCGGGCGGCGCGGGTGGATCCGGCGGTTACTTTGCGGAGCGAGTAGACTTTACAAAGATCACAGGCTCTTCAGTAACCCAGCGCGCACAACGGACGCGGCGGCAGGGTTTCTGGTACTCGTTTGGACGCCGCCGCGTCCTGTGCGCTGAAGCCTGTGCCACAGGTCAGGTGTCGGCGTGCTGGCCTCCTTAACTCTCTTTACCAGATGCGGCAGCTTTTGGAGGCTCGCACCATCGCGTCGGATTCTTTGCAGCCGAAGGCTTTTTGGAACTCGGGCATGTTGGAGAGCGGGCCGATTACGCGGAACTTCGCTACCGGATGCGGGTCGGTTACGACCATCAGCCGCTGTTGTTCGATGCGAGTTTCGTCGCCTCGGGCCTGGCCCCACGCGAGGAAGAATCGTTGCTCGCCGGTGAAGCCGTTGATCACAGGCGGGGCGGGCTTGCCCTCAAGGGATTTCATGTAGGCGAGGTATGCGATGCGCGCGCCGGCGAGATCGCCGATGGATTCACCGAGGACAAGCTTCCCGTTGTGGGCTACGCCGGGCTCGATGAAGTAGTTCTCGAATTGGTTCACGACACACTGGGCGCGCTCTTCGAATCGCTTACGGTCTTCGGGAGTCCACCAGTTCTTAAGCCTTCCATCGGCGTCATACTGTGAGCCTTGATCGTCGAAGCCGTGGCTGATCTCGTGTCCGATTACTACGCCGATTCCGCCGTAGTTCGCCGCATCGTCGGCGTCCGCGCTGAACATAGGAGGAACCAGGATTCCAGCGGGGAACACAATGTCATTGAGCGATGGGCTGTAGTAGGCGTTTGAAGTTGGCGCGGTCATGTTCCAGCGCGCGCGATCCACGGGCTTCCCGATCTGCGAAAGCTGGTCTTTCTTTTCGTACCGGACCGATCGCTCGACATCGCCGAAGTAATCTCTGCGCGAGATTTCCAGACCTGTATAAGCGTCCCACTTGTCCGGATAGCCGAGCTTCGGATGAATGGTCGCCAGCTTTTCGAGGGCTTTCTGCTTTGTTTCGGGCGTCATCCACTCCAGGGCGCGAATGCTATCGCCCAGCGCAGCGAGAATGTTCTTGACCATCTCCTGCATCTTGGCTTTGGCCGCGGGCGAGAAGACTTTTTCGACGTAAGCTTTACCCAGCGCGTCGCCGAGCAGTTCATCGGTGCGGTTGGCGCAGTCCTTCCAGCGGGGGGGCGCTTCCGTGCGGCCTTCCAAGTATTTCACCGTGAAATCGAACATCTCTGTACGGAAGGGAGTGGAGAGGTCGCGAGCGCGGGATCGAATTACGTCCCACTCAAGCAGCGTCTTCCAATCCGCTAAAGTCCATTGCTGAAGTTCGCGGTCGAGTTCCTTGAGAGACTTTGTATCGGCGATCCGAACGATTCCTCGGTATGGCGCGTCCATCGTGCGGAAATAAGCGGCCCAATCGAAATGCGGCGCGTAATCGGCGATCTTCGCGGCGTCCACGCGAGTGTTGGTTTTGTACGGGTCACGGCGGTCGACGCGTGAGAGCCTCTCGGTCGCCAGCGTGGTTTCGAGCTTCAATACTAGCGCCGCCGCGTCGCGCGCGCTCTTCGTGTCCCAACCCGCGAGTGTGAACAGTTTCTCCACGTGGGTGACGTAGCGAGTTCTTGTCTCTTTGGACTTAGCGTCGTCCTTCAGGTAGTAGTCGCGATCGGGTAACGCGAGCATTCCCGGGCCGAGGGTGGCGATCATCTGTCCGGGGTTCTCCGGATCCTGTCCGGCAGTGAACGAGAGTGCTGAGCTGATGTTTTCCTTTTGAAGCGCTGCAATCTCGCGTTGAAGAGCTCGCAAGTCTTGAATAGCGGCGATTCTCTTAAGCGTCGCGTCGATGGGCTTGGCGCCTAGAGTGTCCTGAGCGCCGGTGTCCATGCAGGCCCAATAGAAGTCGCTGATGAGTCTGCTGCTCGATCCGGGTTCGGCCGTGCGCAATGTGGGGTCTTCGAGGATCTCTTTTAAGACGTCAAGGTTTCCGTCGGCTCCTGCCCACCGCTTGCCCCACCTGTTCTGGTTCGCAGGGATCGGATTCGCGGCGTTCCACTTGCCGATTGAATATTGATAGAAGTCGTCGCAAGGTTTGCAGGTGGTGTCGATCGCGGCGTAATCCAGATTGTTCAGATTCGGCGTTTGCGCGGCCCCGGGAAGGGCCGTTGTCATGAAAATGACAAGCGAAAGTAACGGCGTTCGCATAGTGATAAGATACCCTCAAATCACCTTCACAAAAAACTATGGCACTCACCAAACAAGAACTCATCGATATGCTACAGAATGAAGTGCGCATCCTTGTGCACTTGGCGGGCAAGGTGGACGACAAGGCATTGAACTACCGGCCCACGGAAAAACAACGCAGCACGTTGGAATTGCTGCGGTATTTGACCATCATGGGGCCCAACCTTGTAAGGGGTATTAAGGCTGGCTCCTTCGATATGGAAGCGTGGGGTAAAGCTGAAACGCATTCGAAGACTCTGGATTTGAAGGGCGCGATTGCCGCGATCGAGCAGGAATCTGCCGATTACGCGAATGTCCTTGGCGGAATGTCCGAGGCAGACTTTGCCGCTACGATGGATATGTTTGGCACCGTTAAGAGCAAGGGATCGCACATTGTGTACTTGGTGGCCGGAGGTCACGCCGCTTATCGCACGCAGTTATTTTGCTATCTCAAGTCCACGGGGCACGATGGTTTGAACACCATGAACCTTTGGGGCGGGATGGATGCTCCGATGCAGGCGACTTCGTAGGGTTTAGACCACAGGCTAAAGCCTGTGCCACAGGTTAGGCCTGAACAGACATTTTCAGGCCTAGCATGCGGTCAGTCTCTATTCTTCTTCCATTGAGCTGGTGACTTTTAGGACGGCCAGGAAGGCTTCCTGCGGGATCTCGACGCGGCCGACACGCTTCATGCGGCGCTTGCCTTCTTTTTGCTTTTCGAGGAGTTTGCGTTTGCGGCTGATGTCGCCGCCGTAGCATTTGGCCAGGACGTTCTTGCGCATCGCGGGGATATTTTCGCGGGCGATTACTTTGCTGCCGATTGCCGCCTGAAGCGCTACTTCGAACATCTGGCGGGGAATCAGCTTGCGGAGGCGCTCGATTAGTGTCCGCCCGCGGTCTTGGGCAAAGTCGCGATGTACGATCATTGAAAGGGCGTCCACGGGCTCACCTGCGACCAGGACGTCGAGTTTCACCATCGGGGAAACTCGATGGCTGGCCAGGTGATAGTCGAGCGACGCGTAACCTCGTGAGGCGGACTTCAGGCGGTCATAGAAGTCGAGCACGATTTCGTTCAGCGGAAGCTCGTAATTGAGCATCACTCGGCCCTGGCCGATGTATTCGAACTTCTTCTGATTGCCACGCTTGTCTTCGAGGAGTTTCAGAATTTCGCCGATGTATTCCTCGCGTGTGATTACCGTCGCGTCGATGATCGGCTCTTCGATTTGCTTGATCTCAGCGGGGTCGGGAAACTTGCTGGGGTTTTCAACTTCGATCACTTCGCCTGCAAGCTTCGTGATCTTGTAGCGCACGCCGGGCGCGGTGGTGATCAGGTCGATTTCGAACTCGCGTTCGAGGCGTTCCTGTACGATCTCCAGGTGCAGAAGACCCAGGAAGCCGCATCGAAAGCCGAAGCCGAGCGCAACTGAGTTCTCGGGCTCAAAACTAAAGGCGCTATCGTTTAAGCGCAGCTTTTCCAGGGCTTCGCGCAGGACGCCGTGCTCATGGGATTCCACGGGGTAGAGTCCGGCGAAGACCATGGGCTTCAAAGGTTCGAACCCGGGCAGCGCTTCCGCGGCCGGATTGAGGTGGTCCGTGATCGTATCGCCGATCTGGGCGTCGCCGACGTTCTTGATGGTTGCGAACAGGAAGCCTACTTCGCCCGCCGAAAGTTCGTCGCAAGGAATGGGCTTGGGCGATTGGTAGCCTACGCCTTCGACCTCGTGAACCGTTTGGTTGGACCATAGACGAATCTTCTGGCCCTTGCGCAAGCGCCCTTCGACGATTCGCGCGAGGATGATCACGCCTCGGTAAGGATCGAACCATGAGTCAAAGATCAAGGCTCGCAGGGGAGCATCGGGTGAGCCCTTCGGCGGTGGAACCAAGGTGACCACCGCCTCACAAATGTCCTCGATCCCGATTCCTTGCTTGGCGCTCGCGAGAATCGCGCCGCTGGCGTCGAGGCCGATCAAGGATTCGATTTGCTCGCGAATGCGGTCGGGCTCGGCGGAAGGGAGGTCGATCTTATTGATGACCGGGATGATTTCCAGGTTGTGATGCAACGCGAGGTAGGTGTTCGCCAGCGTCTGAGCCTCTACGCCTTGGGAAGCATCGACCACCAACAGCGCGCCTTCGCATGCTTGCAGACTGCGCGAGACCTCGTATGAGAAGTCGACGTGGCCGGGCGTGTCGATCAGGTTGAGCTGATATAGGTTGCCATCTTTGGCTTTGTAATTCAGGCGGACGGCGTGGGCTTTGATGGTGATGCCACGCTCACGTTCGAGGTCCATCGAATCGAGGACCTGCTCCATCATTTCGCGCTGAGAAAGCGCGCCGGTGTATTCGAGCAAGCGGTCGGCAAGCGTCGACTTGCCGTGGTCGATGTGCGCAATAATGCTGAAGTTACGGATGGAAGCAGGATCCATGCGGTATGATCGAGGTGGATTTTCCTAATTATCTCACGCCGCAATAAATGACTTCCGATCAATCACCAGTAAAGCTGATGGACGCGAGCGAATTTTCTTTCGCGATTGTAGTCGCACGGTTCAATGAGGGCATCACATCGAAGCTTCTGGATGGCGCGACGTCCGCGCTTCAGAAGTGCGGCGCGAGTGAGGTGGAAGTGTTTCACGTACCGGGATCGTTTGAGCTTCCGCTTGCGGCGAAGTTGGTGGCGGAAAGCTTTGACGCGGTAATCGCTCTGGGGGCGGTGATTCGCGGAGATACGCCGCACTTCGAGTACGTGTCTTCGGCCGCGGCGCAGGGGTTGCAGGACGTGGCGCTCGAGTTGGGCACTCCCGTGGCATTCGGCGTGCTCACCACCGATACGTTGGAGCAAGCAACAGAGCGCGCGGGCGGAGTTCACGGGAATAAAGGCTGGGATGCGGCGCTGACGGCAATCGAGATGGCGCACTTTCGCGCGAATCACGAGTAGATCATGGCCGGAAGACATACCTCGCGACAGCATGCTTTGCAGGTCCTCTATTTGTGGGACGTTCGTAAGCAGCCAATCGACGAAGCGATTGAGTCTTTCTATGAGACATTGTCTTCCGACGAGGACAATCCTCGAAGGGGCGAGCACGACGACTTCATGGAAAAGCTGGTGCATGGGGCGTCGAAACAAGCGGCAGAGATCGATCGCCGCATCGCGGAGAAGTCCGAGCACTGGCGATTGGAGCGCATGGCTGCTGTCGATCGCAATCTGCTTCGTCTTGCAATTTACGAGATGACAGGGTTGGGAACGCCTGCGCCTATAGTCATTGACGAGGCGTTGGAATTGGCTCGGCAGTTTTCGAGCGAGGAATCGGTCTCTTTTATTAATGGAGTGCTTGATGCGGTGCATCGGAGCGGCTCCAAATCCACGGGCGTGTCGTAGAGTTCGTGAGCGCGTTTCCGTTTCCGCTGCGGGTCGTACTGGTCGCTCCTCGTAATCCCCTGAATATTGGCGCCGCGGCGCGTGCGATGAGTAACTTCGGGTTCAGCGAATTGCGGCTTGTGAATCCTTACGAGGTCGCTTTTCGGGAAGCGAAGTCGGCGGTCAAGGCGCAGAAGGTCCTGGAAGAGGCGCGCGAGTTTCCGGCGCTGGCGGATGCTGTCGCCGATTGCTCGCTGGTTGTTGGTACTACGGCGCTCGGGCCGCGGGCGCTTGAACACCGAATGCGGCGGCTGGAGTATGCGGGCAAGCTCATTGCGAGGGGGCTGGCTACGGCTCCGGTTGCGCTGCTTTTCGGCTCGGAGAAATTCGGGCTCTCGAACGAAGATATGAGCCACTGCCACTGGCTCATGCGGATTCCGACGCGGGAAGCGCACGGTTCCATGAATCTAGGGCAGGCTGTCGCGGTTTGCCTTTATGAACTCATTCGGTCTCCTTCTGCGGCTAGAACCAAGCCGGAGCCACAGCGCCCCGCGGAAGCACAGGATCTGGAGCGGCTGACTAAGCTGTTCGAAGATATACTTGCGCAATCGGGATATGTTCATACCGAGGATTCCACGGAACTTAAGCTGCGCCGCTTGATTCGGCGGATGGACTTAACGGGGCACGACGCGAGGGTTTGGCTTGGAATTGCCCGGCAGATCCTTTGGAAGCTCAACGCTGATGATCAAACAGCCGGTAAATTGCTATCCTGAGGATTCCAATGACCAAAGTTACACTTCACTACGACCTCGCGCGGCCGCTTACAGATGAAGACATGCAAGCGATTGCGGATTGCCACTCGACGTATGGCATTGTCCGGGTTCGGCTGGCGGCGGAGTCGAATAAGTTGACGGTGGACTATGATGCTTCGCGCCTGATGAAGAAAGACGTGGAAGCGGTGCTGCTGCGGCATAATTTGCCGGTTCAGACGATTGTCAACGCTTAGGCTCTGGAATCGAGCGCGCGCTCGAAAAATGAGCGCTTGGACTACTCCGTAGCGCTCGGGTTTCCCACGCTTCGAGAGGGCGGATTGCCAATCCGCCGCAGAATGCCATTCTGCACTACATGGCGCTGGCGTGGAAAACGATTTTAAAAGAGGCCCAGGAATTTTGCCGGGGCGGGCAGGCCGGTTACTAGCCACATATTTGAGTTCGTCGCGCCTACGGAATAGGTGAAGCTCTTTCCTCCTGGACTCAGGCTCAAACGAAGTGAGGGGTTGAGGTTGCTGGCTGGCCGGAACTGGGGCGGGATATCACCGACATCGTGCGACTTGCCAGTGGCGACATCGGTTGACGACAGGATGGTGCGATCACCGTTCGGACGCAATGTATATAGGCTCTTGCCATCCGCGGAAAAACCAAACGAATAGATCGGGTCGGTCCCAAGCATTTTCTCTTGGCTTCCATCGGGCGAAATCAGGGTGGTTCCTCCGGCGGTGTAAGCGATCCAGTCTCCGGCGGGTGACCAATCCGTCAGCGCTCCGAGCACGTGCTTCAGTTCCTTCAAGACGACAGGAGTCGCATGACCCGAGGTTTTTACCTTTAACAGGCTCGTCTTACTGTCGTTCGAGCCCGCCATGTAAGTGAACCAGGCGCCATCGGGCGACCAGGCCCCCGATGTCTCGCTGGCATCCGGCGAGTCGGTAACGCGGAGTGGAGTTCCTCCTGACAGAGCCGAAATCCAGAGGCGAGCCAATCCGTTCCGTTCGACGCGCGTGTAAATGACGCGGGTTCCATCAGGAGAAAGGGACGGAGCAATGAACCATTGCGTGGACTCAGGCGGAAAATCCTTCTCCGTGACTACAGGGCGATCCTCCCCGTCTTTGCGCATCCAGATTTCCTCCGGTCCATTCCGGTCGGTGACGTACACGAGCACGGGGGCTTTCTGCGCCCAGGAGGGCATCGCTTCGTAGCGCTTCGTAGCAATCAGCGGAGTGACTTTGGCGTCTTCGGTATTTACCTCAACGAGGTCGTAGTCGGTTTGCGCCTCTGAAACAAGCATTCGCTTTCCATCGGGAGCGACCGCCGACGCAATAAAAGAGGATGTGCCGCTCAAGAGCGGCTCTAACTCTTCCGAACGCACGTCGCCCATCAGTAATTCGCGCGGTTCTCCCATTGCAGTCGCGACGGAGAGGATCACTCTCCGGTTGTCAGGCATCCATTTCACGTTTGGCGTCCCCGAATAGGACTTCAACTCCTTCCAAATCTGCCGTGGGGGTTTCGCGCTATCCGCTGGAAATGGAAGCAGCCAGGTTTCTTCGACGCCGCTTCGGTTGATCATCAAAAGAATCTGCTTCGCGTCAGGCGAGAATTCGACGTTGGGCGAGTTATAGAAAAGCCTCGTCGCAAACGGAGCAGGATTGTAGGCTTTCAAGGGCGACCCGATGGGCAAAGCGGTCCACAGACCGGTGGTTCCGTCTTCTGCGGTTTTAACAGCCGCCAAAGCCTTGCCGTCTCGCGAAACGGCCCAGGACGCATTTGTGAGTTCCGTGACCGGCTCTGGCGCACCGCCTACGGTGGAGATAGACCAAATTCCCGCGGGCTTTCGGTTCGTGTAAAAGAGAATGCGTCCCATTTCGGTCCATGCCACAGGGACGGCTCCGAGGCCATCTTTGGTCAACTGCGTTGGCGCGGGAGCGTCGAGATAGCGAATATAGAGTTCGTTTCTTGCGGCGGGCGTCGCTTTCGCGGCATAAACGACGGCCTTTCCATCCGGCGACCATACTGGATTCGACTGTCCGCCTGGCGCAAACGAAAACGGTGTGAATCGAAATTCGCTTTCACTGGAACGTGGACGTCCGTGGGCTAGCCGCAGAGTTAGAGCGGATGCGGCAATGGCTCCCACGGCAAACCAAGCGAGAGCAGACAAATACTTCTTGCGCTTTACGGGCGGAGTGACCATCGCCAGCCGGGAGGTTGTGTTTGAAGCCTCGGCCAGGTGATCTTTCAGGCTCTTCAGGTCGCGGTAAAGGTCGCGTGAAGATTCGTACCGGTCGCGAGGTTCTTTCGCAAGGCAACGCTCGATCACCCAGCGCAAAGGCAGCGGAATTTCTCGCTCGATCGCCGGTGGATCGTCCTCGAGGATCGCGGACATGGTCTGGACGGAGGAAGGCCGTTCGAAGGCGCGCTTGCCGGTGACCATTTCATAGAGGATGAGTCCGAAAGAGAACTGATCGGAACGATAATCAACCGGCTTGCCGACCGCCTGCTCCGGACTCATGTAGTTCACGGTGCCGACAATCATTCCGGCTTCGCTGTGGGCCAGCGTGACGGTGCCTTCTTGATCGGTCTCAACTCTCGCTTGCTTCGCGAGACCGAAGTCGAGGATCTTGACGCGGCCGTCGCCGGTCATCATGACGTTGGCGGGTTTGAGATCGCGATGGGTGATGCCGGCTCCGTGGGCGCTGGCCATGCCGTCGGCGATCTGCATGGCGATATCGAGCATCCTCTTGATCGGAAGAGTTCCTTTGCCGAGAATCGCGGTCAGCGTTTCGCCCGGGACTAATTCGGTGACTATGAAGGACATGTCCTCGGCCGAGCCGATGTCATAAAGTCCGACTATGTTGGGGTGATTTAACGCCGCAACGGCGCGGGCTTCCTGTTCGAAGCGGGCTCGGCGGGAGGGATCGTTCGCGACATCGGGCGGCAGAATTTTCAGCGCGACTTCGCGGCCGAGCCGAGTATCCTTGGCGCGGTAAACCTCGCCCATTCCGCCGGTTCCGAGGTGCCCGGTGACCTCAAAGGGTCCTAGGCGAACGCCGGGCTCGAGGGGCATGACGTAAGTTTAGCGGAAATCGACCCTCAATCATTTCGGCGAAAACACGAAAAGGCGCAATAATTTAGGGCGCGGCAATTAGATTACCCGGTCGGGTGTGAGGTCCGCGATCCATCATTGCGTCACCCATCATTGCGTCACCCATCATTGCGTCACGTAGACCGGCGCATTAGAAGAGAGAACGCTTATGTTGAGCACATTGCCCGGAGGTATTGTGAGCGTCGTGGGCAGAGCCACATTCACCTGGGTAATGCCGGCAATCAATCCAGGCGCAGCGCCCGCATATTGCGGCGTGACTTGGCCTCCGGGCAGGTAAACTGACACAGCAACGACGGGAACGGGAAGCGGAGTGCTGGTGATAAGGCCGTCCGCGCTAGGAGGGCTGGTTACGCCCGTCCCGGAAACGTACAGTGTAATCACCGAACCGAGCTTCGCCGGATGGTCCTTCGAATTTACCGTGCCGTCCTGATTCAGCACATTCTGGATTTGCGGAGCATAGGCGACGACGCCGGTGCGAACCGGGTTCGAAAGCTGCCCATCGGACAGCACCGTCACCACTGTAGTGGAGGCGATTTCGAAAGGAGCGAAGCACTCAATCAGATTCGCTTGGACTGAAATCAACGGAGCGGGAATACCATCGAAGTAGACGGTTGTACCAGAAAGCGTAAACGGAAGGCGTCCGGTGGAATCGAGCTGGCCATCCACTTCCTTGGCCGGCCCCATATGCTGCCCACTGATTTGAATGAGCTGCCCGGGTGCAATACCAGTCGGAGGAACCGGTTGCGTCAAATTGGGAGGAAACGGAGCTACGGCTGAAACGTAGTCGACCTCAACCGGCTCCGTCATCGAGGGATCGAGCTTTTGCACGAGGGCTGAATTCCCCCTAGTGCCCGCGAGATAAAAGAAGCCTTGGCTGTAGATCATGGCTTCGGTCTCGCTGAAGCTTGAAAACAGAAGCTGAGAAGCATCTGGGTTTAACTCGCTTACGAAGCCCGAGATCGGAGATAGGTAGGAAACCTGGAACGGGTCCTTCAGCGCGAAATCCGAAGAGACAGCCGCGCCGCTGAGCCAGATATTTCCCGCGGCGTCCAGGGCGATGGCGGTTCCGGAATCACTGCATCCGCCTCCAAAATACGTGAAGACCCTGGAAGCGGAGAGCGCCGCGTCGAGCTTGAGAATGAACGCGTCGGTTGTGCCGGTGTAGGGCGGCGAGGGTCCGATGCCCAACGTAGGAGTGCAGGTGTCTATGAACTTGGGACGCACGGCTCCGGGCGTCGTGGGCGTCGCGAATCCCTGGGTCGAACCAGTGATGTAAACGTTGCCGGCGCCGTCGAGTGTCAGCGCCGTACCGAATGTCGAATACCCTCCGCCCAGAAAGGTGCTCGCCACCATTTTGTCGCCCCCTGCGCTCAGTTTCGAGACAAAGCCCGCCTGCAGAATTGCTGGTGGGCTGGTGGAACCAGAGTCTCCTGGGAACGCCGGCTGGTAAGCGCCTGAGCTCACTGGAAAATCGGGCGAGGTTGTGTAGCCGGTTACGATGGCTTCGCCCGCTGGATCTACAGTGATGCCCTGGCTAAAACTTCCGCACGCCCCAGTGAGATAGGTGGAATAAGCGACTGTCTTTCCGTCCGCGCTTAGCTTTTCAACAAACGAATAGAGTCCGGTATTTGGAAAAACAAAGAAGCCAAGCGGCTGACGAGTACACGTCGCCGCGGGGAGGGAGGGTTGGAAAGCGTTGGTTGTGGTGAGGAAGTTGGAGGCGCTCGTGGAACCTGTGATGTAGATCGCGCCGGCGGGGTCCAGCGCTACGGCCCGTGTTTGGGTTGATTTCGATGCGGTTTGAGCGATCGCGAAAAGCAAGCGTGATCCGTCAGGGCTTAGCTTCGCCGTGAACCCCGCGGCGTTTTGCGGAGTGACTGGATTGGACGGAGGAGTGGTGAACGGAAACGACGAAGAGCCTGTTCCTCCAACGGCAATCGCATCGCCTTGCGCGTCAACGGTAAGACCGAAGATTGTATCCGCGTAGCTGCCGCCGAGGAATGTCGAGTAGAGAATGTTCGCACCTGTTGGATCGAGCTTCATTACGAACGGGCTTCCTGTAAGCGCGTTTCCAACGAAGACCTTGCCGGCGGCCGAGGAAATCACGCCGCCGCTGAGATTGATTGGCGTGGCAAGTTGCGAGAAGGTGGCTCCCCCGTCTGAGCTCACATATATGTTGGCGGGGGGCAGCGCGTACAGGGCGCCGGAAGAATCTATGGCGATGTCATTGGTTTGCGCAGGCGCCTTGATCACCACATAAGACTGCCCGCCATCTACGCTTTTGGCGACCGTCTGATTGTTCAGTTGCACATACCAGATGTTGGGATTCGTGGGGTCGATCAGGATCCTGGTGGCAGCGGGAAAGACCTGGCCGATCTTCGTGAACGTCGCGCCCGCGTCAGTGCTGCGCACAACGGCTCCGCTCATGTTAATCGCAAATAGGGTCTTGCCGTCGGAACTCAAGGTCGCCGCGGAAGGAGGATAGTACGGCGCAATCAGGGGTGGTTCGCCGGGAGTGGAGGTGTCCAGCTTCACCCAGTTGTTTCCAGCATCAGTGGACTTAAAAAGATAGGAAGGGCTGATGGAAGTCGCATAAACGATTAAAGGATTGACGGGGTCATAGAAGACATTCGAAACCGAAGGATAGCCGCTTGGGCTGACCGGCAATCCGCTATTTGCGGACCCCCAGAATTGTCCTGCGCTATCCGTGCCAAATATGCCGGTCACGGTGGCGACTCGGACTGTGGCCGGGTCAAGCGGATCGATGGCAATGGCATTGACGCTGGGGGTTGGCGCCGTGCCTCGAGTTGTGGGAACAGGCAGTGATGCCGTGGCCTTCCACGTCGCGCCGCGATCCACGCTGATGAAAATACTTTTGGGGGTGGCCGCGTAGAGAACAGCCCCGTCTTTTGTCGCCGCGACGAGTCCGACCTGGTTGGCTGTTCCTACGTGGAATTGCGTGAGCGCCTTGCCCGCGTTGTTGAAGGCCCACAAGGGCGCAGGCGTGCTGGGCTGAAGACTGCCGGACGTGGTGGGGAAGTCGACCGCAGAGCTTAGTCCGGCGACATAGAGGTTGCCTTGCGGGTCCGTGGCGATGAGGTTCGCCATGCTGCTTCCCGTAGCTCCGAAGGTTTTCGAGTAGGTGATTACAGGGTCGATGGTCAGCGCCGATTGGTGGTCGTAGTCGCCGAGTTCGATGCCGATTTCGTTCGCGCCGCGAAGGACGTACTTTGCGGTGATCTCATGGTTCTGTTGGAACACGCGAGGGCGCAGTTGGCGAAGTTCGCCCGAAGAGGCCTTGGCGATCACGGCGCCTTCTTTGTCGATGGTCAGGTCGCGCGCGCCATCCAGCGAGATTCGGATGCGATTAGCGTTAGAGCCCGGGGCAAGCTGGAGATCATACTCGAGGCTTTCATCTTTGCCGTAGAAAATCGCATCGACGCCTGGATACAGATTGCGGATTGCGACCTTGGGAAACTGCGGGAACGTGCGGGCGAATCGGTTGCTCAAGTAGGTCGCCGGCGCGGATGTTCCAACGCCGCGGAGTTGAGCCTGCGCTCCCCCGCCCACGAAACGCAGCGTTACATCACGGAAGCTAACACGGTCCTTTTGGACTTCGACTCCACCCTCCGCAAATGGGGCGCGGAAGCTTTCGGCGCTTCTCTGTTCGAACGACAACGGCAGGCCGAATGACGTCAGGCCCAAAAACAGCGTTGGAATGAACAGTTTAAGAACGCGCATAAATTTCCCCTCCTAGAATTAGCGACCAGGTCGCATGGGAAATGGGCGCGGTCTCTCCCATTCTTGCATGCGCAAAAACCTAACGCTATTGCGTAAGACTCGTCCTACATGTACACTGGATGAAACTTTATTAATTAAAGTACACTAATGTTAGTTAAAGTAACCCTTTTGTTTGCAGCTTTTGTTCAACCGTCGCGTGCAGAGACTGTTTCATTGAATCGCGCTTTGGAACTTGCGGATCTACAACATCCCTTATTAAGGGCAGGTGAGGCGGGTATTGAAGGAGCCACAGCCGGAATCTTAACGGCTCGCGCGTATCCAAATCCGGAAGCCACGGTGATCGCGGGGAAGCAGACCGGGCAACCGCCTGGAGCGCCCACGAACGTCGTACCGCTTTATGCCGTTACACAGCCGCTGGAACTGGGCACATTGCGGCCAACGCGAATTCAGCTCGCGCAGCGTGGGCGTGAGTCGAGCGAGTTCTATTTGAGCGAAGTTCGTCTTGGCGTGCTCTCGCAAGTCCGCCGAAGCTTTTACGAAGTTCTCCGAAGGCGAAGTGAGATTGCCATTGCGACGGAGAACGCCACTCTGGTCGAAGATCTTCGCAATCGAATTCAGGTTCGCGTGGATGTCGGAGAGATCGGAAGGCTGGAACTGGTTCGGGCGGAAGCCGAAGTCGCGTCGGCGCGGACATTGGCTTCGAGCGCTCAACTGGAGCGAGTCGCAGCGCTCGCACAATTTCGGGCGGCGGTCGGAGGACCGCTCGATGCGGACATTGAGCTGGATGGCGCGCTGGAACCGGCTGTCCAACTTCCGCCGCTCGAAGATCTTCGGCGTGAGTCGTTGGATCGCCATCCTTCGCTTGCCCTTTCGCGTTCGGAGGTGCGCCGCGCAGAGGCCCGGCTTAGCTATGAAAGAGCGCTAAAGCGCCCACAGCCGGCCCTGCGCGGAGAGGTGGACATGACCAGTCCCTCTTACCGCTTCGGCGTTGTGATTCCCGTTCCTGTTTTGAACCGGCGCGAAGGTCCTATTGCCGAAGCCGAAGCGGGTTTGCGCCAAGTCACTTCGCAAGCACGTGCGCGAGAGATCGAGATTCTCGCGGCTCTCGATGGAGCGTATGGACGCTATCAAGTGAGCCAACA